>Ga0316204_10002261_pt1 | contig 44695 bp, 48 predicted proteins | sample 6monrhotite_MG_2_FD_205661 | JGI IMG/M metagenome (GOLD analysis project Ga0316204, IMG submission 205661) | Microbial mat bacterial communities from mineral coupon in-situ incubated in ocean water Damariscotta River, Maine, United States -... | ecosystem: Environmental > Aquatic > Marine >... | reverse complement strand
AAACTCTCTGGCTAGTTGCGCGGCTGTCATAGATCGAACCCGTTGTTAGGGGCTTGTCGTTCTTCTACGTGGAGAGTCTGGCCGCCAATAACGGTATTGTCAGCGCCAGGGCTCGGCGAGTACACCTCCTTTTCTAGAGGCACGACAGCCCCGGAACTCGCCGCCATGGTTTCAACGCGTTTCTTCTCGCGTCCGATCCAGTCCACAAAATCTGTGAAAGGTTTAAGGTCATCCTTATTCCCATCGAACGTCTCTAGCGCCATGGCGGACCCCAGCTTACTGCCAGAGGTTTCAATGACATCAAGAATAGTCGAGGAAGCGGTCGAGCACACGTTTAGATGGTTCGTGAGTTCCATCTTAAGCGAATTGTCGATTGGAGTGCTCAACGTCCTGACGTGCAGACTAGTGGCTTCAACGAGGACCGCGATCATTGCACCCACGCACGATTCGAGACTTTTGACGGCGTAACCTACCGCTTCTTGTGTGTTCGTGGCTTGGATGCCGCTGTACTTGTTGAGCGGGTTTGGGTCTAGTTGTGTATTCAGCATGTAGAGGTTTGAGTGTGGTGTAGGTCGGTATGTAGATCAGGCTGGTGTGGGTTCAAGTTCGTTTTTGTCAGGTTTTACGTTATCTAGGACCCATTGAACGCAGAGATCGACTGGCTGAGGAGTATACCGCTCACAACGCGCTGTATCGTGAGTATTTTGCAGAAGCTGCAAAGCAGTTGAACGCAAGGGGAAAATATCCGCCAGATCTGAGTACACATTCAAGATCATGTAGGGACTCCCGTTACCCATAAGAGCTTTGTGACCGTCTGGGATAAAAGCTCCCAGAGCACAAGCGTTGCCGCGCTCATCGCGAAACACACAAACTCCACTAAATTCGTCTAAGGCTTGACCGCGCTCGGGCATCTTTTCGCGCAACTTCTCAATGATCCGGGCGCGCGTCCAGCCGTTAATCGGTACGTACTTACCCACTTCTAGTTCCTCGCGATAACAGAAAGGGTTGAGACATCCAAAGATTCCGAACAGGCCCACCGTTCAGCGCAGTGCCGCGCCTCCTCTTCTGAGTCGTCTTCGACGATGATGTAAGTCGAGTATTGGTTGCCCCAGGAATCGAGGGCAACGATCGAGTATTCGCGACGTTCTTTGGTCAGCATAAGTGTTCAGCGTGCAGACCGGCGCTACCGGGCGTATCCTCGTCAGTACGGGAGCTACCCGTAGACGGCCGAGGCCGTTTCGGATCTAGTCGATTACGTGTTCCCGGACCCAGGCGATGCACGCCAGCTTCGGAGACGCATACTCCGATAGATCATCGTTCCATCTATCATGTACGCACTGAAACAAATCTAGGGTTTCTAGAGTAATGGGCATGTAGTCTTTGACTTCAGGGTACTCATTCAGCAGGGCTTTGACGTATCCGATATACCCCAAAGCTTCCCTAAAGGTGTCTGGGATGAACGCTCCAATCGCACAAGCCTTTCCGTCATCATTGCGGTACTGACACATATCGCCGTCCTCTTCTATACATCTTCCAGAATCAGGCATCATTTGTTCGAGCTTGTCGATGATTTTAGCTTTAGTCCAGCCGTTGATTGTCTTCACTTTCATTGTTCTTCTTTTTGTTGTTATGGTTCCGAGGCTTCGAGGCTCAGTAAGGCTTCGAGGGTTTCAGCGGGGTTCGCGGCGAGTACGTTAAATCCCAATAGCACGCCGAGTTCATACACCGCGTCATTCGCTGTTTCTGTGTAGTGCCATAAGCCTAGATGGCTGCATGCTTCATCGCCGCGCACGGCGGCGATTCGGATCCCGATTCAGCCGTTCTCCAGTTTTGAACTGTCCCCACCTGTAAACGCTGATATCATCGTGGTTTCGCCCGCAGCGATGAATCTACGACATGCGTCCTTAGCTACTTCTAGCTCTTCTTTTGTGAACGGTGCACTCACAGGATCACCAGATCCCCTCGAAAGCCAAGAGCACGCGCGGCGGCTACCAGCGCGACACGGACCGCACCATCTCCGCAACCGCCGAACGACGCGCGGAAGCTAAACCCGGCCTCGGTAAAAGCCTCCTCGATCGCGGAAGATCGTTTGTCATAGCCGTAACCAAAAGCGGTTCCGGAACCGCTCCCTGATTGTTCGCCCTTGCCGCAGTACCAGACAGTCGCGTAGACCGGAGAAGCTCCGCGCGCACGCCGAGCCATGTACAGCCGTACATCGAGAATAGTCCGCGATGCATCACGCTTGAGTACGACTTCGTGTCTCTCGATGGTCTCTTTCGCTCCACCGTAGTTGGTGCCTTCGTACTGGCATGCGTCACCCATCGGCGCTCGCGCTTCGTTCCAGGCGTACCCAAGGCGTTGCCGGTCTACGTAAGCCACCGAGCCGGGTTCGGGTTCTTCGGATTCGAGCCGCCAGTGCCCATTCCTACGGACGCGCATTCGCTTGTAGCCTGGCTCGGAAGGATACGGGAAACGTTTGGGAGTTCCATCAGCGTTGTGTGTCTTGCTCTCTTTCATGGCTGTGCCCATGTAGGGTATCGAGTTGCCGTCCGTGGCACTTGGCTTCCATCCTTACAGGAAGCTACGGTGACCCTGGAGTCACTGCGGGCTACTGCGCGAGCCCTTGCGGTAGTCGAGGTTAGTCGAGGCAGGACACGGGTACTAGCTCCGCGTCGAAGGTAGCTACGAAGAACGCGGCATCTTTTTGTAGAGCCTCGGGCATCTCAGATAACCCGTTGACTCCGAAACCCACATGGAGCGGGCAGTTATTCCATGTGTGACAGCACCAACAGGTGCGTATGTCAGATAGATTCACGGCGGAATGATCAAAGAAGTCCCGTACACCTGTGCTCAACCAGTCTTCCCAGGTTTGACTATTTGGTACCGTCGCACCTTCCAGGCTGGCATCTTCCAGGTTGGCACCTTTCAGGCTGGCACCTTTCAGGCTGGCACCTTTCAGGTTGGCACCTTCCAGGCTGGCACCTTTCAGGTTGGCACCTTTCAGGCTGGCACCTTTCAGGTTGGCGTGTTTCAGGTTGGCGTAGCTCAGGTTGGCACCTTTCAGGCTGGCATCTTCCAGGTCGGCACCTTCCAGGTCGGCACCTTTCAGGCTGGCACCTTTCAGGTCGGCACCTTCCAGGCTGGCATCTTCCAGGTCGGCACCTTCCAGGTTGGCACCTTCCAGGTCGGCACCTTTCAGGTTGGCACCTTTCAGGCTGGCACCTCTCAGGTCGGCACCTTCCAGGCTGGCATCTTCCAGGTCGGCACCTTCCAGGTTGGCACCTTCCAGGTCGGCACCTTTCAGGTTGGCGTGTTTCAGGCTGGCACCTTTCAGGTCGGCATCTTCCAGGTTGGCATCTTTCAGGTTGGCACCTTTCAGGCTGGCACCTCTCAGGTCGGCACCTTCCAGGCTGGCATCTTCCAGGTCGGCACCTTCCAGGTTGGCACCTTCCAGGTCGGCACCTTTCAGGTCGGCACCTTCCAGGTTGGCGTGTTTCAGGTCGGCACCTTCCAGGCTGGCGTGTTTCAGGTCGGCACCTTTCAGGTCGGCATCTTCCAGGTTGGCACCTTTCAGGTTGGCGTGTTTCAGGTTGGCGTAGCTCAGGTAGGCACCTTCCAGGTCGGCACCTTTCAGGCTGGCACCTTTCAGGTTGGCGTGTTTCAGGCTGGCACCTCTCAGGTCGGCACCGGCTAGATGGGAATAGGGAGCGATTGCGTACCCTTTATAAAGCTTGTTCACTCTTGACGCCCCTCGACAAGACTCGACGGCACCATCTCCAGACTGATAGTCACTACAAGCCGCGAAGCGAGATCGGGTACGACCGCACCCCGGTTCTCGGCGATGTTGTTGAAGTCCTGAATACCTTTGTGTGACCAGGTGATCCGTCCTAGGCGTCGGACCGCGTCAGCGTGTAGCTTGAAAGCATACGCGGTAGGAGTGAACGCAGGACCGCAGGACATACCGCGGAGCGAAACTACCCACGCCTCCTCTTGCGGTACCTCGTCCATGCAGTCGCACTCGAATGCTTGCCAAGCGAGTAGAATCTCAACGGGCGTAGGTGTGTGTCGTTGGGTTGTCTTCATTGTGTCGTGTCGTTGTGTTGTCCGAATGAGATTCGGAAGGCTCCGAGACTCAGGAAGAGTCCGGCGAATTGTGTTGGGGGCACTCGGTCGTCCTCGAACCCGCACTCTAGCCGCAGCTTACCTAGGTTGAGTGCGAGACCTAAGAAGAACCTTTGTTGTTCGGGGATCACGAGCGGCCGAGGGTCTCGTAGCAGTTGTTGCAAGCCATGTCGCCGCAGCCGATACGACGTACGGCTGCCATGACCTCTTGCGGGTCCGGGTGCAGCGATGTGCAGTCGCCGCAGTACACAAGCCCGGTCGAGAAGAGCCAGCCGACGATGTCCATACTCCGCGATGGCAAGTAGGCAAGCGGCGAGGGCGTGTGGACCGTCTGAGGTCCAGGGACGATCAACACGATGATCCCGTTGAACTGTTGAGGCATTGTTAGGCCGTTGTGAGAGTAGTACGTCAAGCCGTTGTGAGAGTGGCTTGACCGCTTGGTCTTCGAGTCACCGAAGGTAACCGAAGCTGCAAGGTATATCGAACGGCGAGCTTGATTGTTTCGGGGTATCCTTGGCTTTTCTTGGGTAGTGGAGGTAAGTCGTGGATTGACAAGGGTTTACGACGGTGGATGATTTCACAAAAGCAGCCAAACCTGTGCAAATCCGAACAAAGCCCTAACACACTGCCATTCTGGCATAGTTAGAGTGTGGTCCTAGTGCTATCTAGGTGTCTCCCCCTAAGTATAAACCCCAAAAGCAAAGGCTCACAGTCTCTGTAGGACTATGTAACCGATTGTCAATGCCCTACTTATGGTCGATGCCCTGCCACCTCGCACGGCACACCGCGCAGAAAATACGGATTTCCGGAAAGAGGGCGGCGACCCCAAGGGGGGAAGGAAGGTCAAACATACACAACATAGGGGGGCTCGTACCGCTAAGCAACTTTTTGGTCGGTACGTTGAATGTAAATCAGGAACCCTGACGCTTGATAGGAAGTTAGGGGGAAGATAGCACCCCTTACAGAGCCCGAACCAAGACGCTCTACAGGGGGATCTCTTCGACCTTTACGTGGACCCAACCAAGACGCTCTAAAGGAGCCCTCGCGCACGCATGCGTACCTATGTATAACCATATGTACCTTCGCCTTTCCTCCTGATTGGGTGCGGTTCTCTTTTTACCCTCTAAACGGGCACCAAGTGGGGCTTATCTTCCCCTCAACTTACCCACCGTTTTTAGGGTCCCCACCATACACAAAAATAACAAGACTCCCGACGCTCCCACAGCACGCTCTACTATCAGTATCCACCCAGCTTCCCCTCACAGCTCCTGTAGTGCCCCGTGCTGGACTCTAGAAGGATCCGAGTGTAATCCTTCATATCGCCGTCAAAGTCCAGCAGAGAGCCTTACAGAAGCTTCAGTCGAAAGGTTCCCGCTCACTCAAGTTATGCTTGTGTAAGCGCCCCAGAGCATGAAAAGAATCGAGCGGGAAATCCATTGAAGCTCCGCAGGGCTCAGCTAGATTGGTCGGATGCAAAGCGAAGTAGAAAGCAACAGCAGTTTTTGGAGCACGTGCGCGAACTGCGGGAAGCACGAGCGCGCGGTGGAGATGACCGATCGTGGCGATGATGTGCTCTGGTGCGGAGACTGCTACGGGATGAACGTCGAGCTACCGGCGGCGCGCGAGCGCGTGTCCGCACTAGAGTCGCATCTAGCGACGGCGCAACTGCTTCTCGATAAATGCTTGCGCGACCGTAGGCAAGAGCGCGGAGAAGATCTAGCGCAGCTCGCGGTGGTTAAGGATGAACTCGACGAGCTACGCGAGCGCGCCCGCGAGCACCTGACGGACGTTCGGGTGATACACGAAGACGCCCGGCAGAAGGACGCGCGGCTCGCGGAGTTGGAACGCGAAGTCGAGGGGCATCGCGAACTGAGGTGCTCGATCAATGAGCAAGCGCGGTGGCTCTCGGTGACGATCGCACTGCCGTTCGTTGAAGCGGATCAGATCCGGATGGCTACTGAGGACTGGATCGTTGAACGGATCAAGTCGGCGATCGAATCAAGTCCGGCGCACCTTGACTTGAGCGAGCGTGAAGCGCGGGAGATTTCTGTCTTATCCGAAAACTAGGAGATACGCTATGAACGCACTACCTTGTCCCTTCTGTGGCGGCAACGAAATCGAAAACATGACCACGTTCTTTGGTTCCGGAGTGGATCAGACGATCTACGCCATGAAGTTCTGTGACACGTGCGGCGTCGAGGGTCCCGCAATTAGCGTCACTGCTGACGATCTAGAACCCGAGGAAAGGCTTCTAGAAGTTTGGAACAAACGCTCACTTGTCGGAGTACTCGCTAACACGCCAGGAAAACTCGTATTTATCCCTTGCACTGAAGATCCAACAACCTAAGATGTTCCCGTAACGCTCAGGCGTCACCCACCGAACTGTAATGCAGCCCTCCCTCCGTGCCTACGCCGAACCGCACTCCCCCAGTCAGCGGCACCAGGGATCGAGCGCTTACAGGAGTCTCCTCCAGGGCTCACTAGTGGGTGACGCCACTTTCTTTACCTAGACTTTCAGATGGCACGTAAGATCACAATTGCAGAGCTGGGGAGTGCGGGTATTACCGCACCTGATCGGCATCATTCCCGTAAGCTTTTTCTAAGCCACAGTCGGCAGATTGCTGATATTTCAGATCTCCCGCCGCCGCCTGGAGACATCCGACTAAGGGACCACATGCACCGTGTGGTACACTTGTTTAGCCAGCTGTCTACTTGGAGCAACTCGGGTAAACCTGGGGATCAGCGACGGCTTCGCCGAAAGGTCGAAGCTCTTGTGCAAATTCCTGACGACTGCGAGCGTTCTGAGGGAACGTTTTGGGATCAAGTCACGCTTCCGGTGCTTGAGCGTTTGGGTGAAGTTGCTACGTTCTACGCTGAGATCCTGTGGGTTGCCAATCTTTATGAGGAGTGCGACTGATGAAACAACGAGCTGAAACACAAAACGAGCTTATCGTCATGGAGGATATCTCAGATGGAGCACCTAACACTCCTGTCTGCGCAAAGGATATCCCTGATCGCAAGTACTGGCTCGATGGACCTATCCGCGGAGGCGCCGAGTTCTCCTGTAACTCGCATAGGTGGCTAGGGCATTACCAGGATACCGAGACGATCGATGCGCTCCTGGGATCACCTGAGGATCCTGGGCAGATTAAGATGCACCCGATTCTTGACGGTTGGCGCGTGCGGATGCAGGTATCCGTTAAAGGCGCAGTAGACTTCATTATCGATCCTCGTGTACCCTACTCTGATCGGGTTCTAGCGCTAGAGCCCTACATGCGGCATTCGTCGGATACCCACAATCTGCGGGAGTATCTACAGACGCGCGAAGACCGACTCTGGGCCAGTGGAGTGTACTTACCGCAGAGGGCTAATACCCCGTACCCTGCTAAGATGCTAGGCAAGTTCTGGCTACAGGGGTTCCTGTGGGACAACAGTGAAGGTCTATCGCATCCTGGGCGTATCGTAGACTTTGATATGGTGCAGTCGGATATCCTCGCGCTCCAGATTCCCCACGTGCAAGATCTTGGCACCTACGAGGTACTTGAGCGTGACTTCATCAGGAGCGTAATCGGGGTTGACGGTACACCACCGCGAGCGCAGTCTTTCGGGTTTGACGCCTATAAACCTGTGCCTGGTGTGTTCGTCCATGACCCGTACTTCGTAGACAAAGAGGGCATGCAGCTTCATGCGCAGTTCCTCAACCATGAGTACAAATCGTACTTGGATCTAGAGAAGAACCCTCGTGACGGGTACCTGTATTGAAATGAAGAAGCTCAAAGCAAAAGACCTGTTCACCCACAATTCTCCCCTTCTGCCCGCCAAAACGCGGACGCAAACCTGGGCCTACTGCATCGAAGCAACTTGGAACGAAGAAAGCACAGCGGGCGATCTGACAAAAACAAGGGTGTTCAAGTACCGGGTCCCGCGGGGGATGCCTTGGGAGGAAGCGGTCGAAGATGCGAGGGAGTACCTGGAAGGTACATATCCGTTCCGAAACTACGTGTATCTCCAAAGGTACGAACTAGACCGATGATCAAAAAGATTTGCCGAGAAATCTCCTGGACTGTCGGAGTCTACTACTTTGAACTCAAGTACTTCGCGGTTGAGTGTTTCGAACGGGCGCGTAAACGCGTGTCTGACTGGTGGACGGGCGGATGAACTACAAAGGCGTTTATACCTACCGGGGTCCTGAACCAGACTGGACGGTCTTTTGGGTTTGCCTTGGTCTGTGGTGGATTCTGGTGCTGAACGTACTGTGATCGAATGAACTACACAAGATACAAACAACCTACCGATTGGTTCGAGGCGGCGATTATCGCTGTGTGCCTCATCTATCTCCTCTACCACGCACTGACCTGATGGCGAATCTTTACTCAACGGACTTCCCTACTTTCGTGGAAGCCACAGCAACCAATGAAGGCCCGCAGCTAGCAGGGGGCGATCTGAAAGCATTTGGTTTGGTTCTAGAGCTTGCCGCGGAGACCGGCGAAGTTGTCGAGGTTTTCCAAAAGGCTTCCCGTCGTCGCAAAGGTCGATTGACGGCGGAGGATATTGATCAGATCTTCGAAGAAGTCGGAGATGTTCTATGGGCCGTTCAGGCTCTTTGCAATCATTTCGAGTTCAGCGAAGAGCACATCAAGGAATCTGTGATGCAGAAGCTCAGGGAGCGCCTCAATGCTGAAGATTGAAACTGAGACGGCTAGCGCTTCTGTCTTCCAGCACACTACGCCTGAGAGTTACAGTGTGCACTGGCGTTACAGGCAGTCTGGTGTGGGCGGCGTTATGAATGGTGTGAGCAAAGTAGGCGCGAGCGAAAAGCTCGATACTTTGTTTTCAGAACGAGATCTGAAGCTTATGCGCGAACTGCTGGGAGCACAAGATGACGCTTGACGCCCGCCGTAGACAGGAGTTTGACCGTCTCCGAGTAGAGAATATGAACCTGGTACAGCAAGCGGGGTCGCTGCGTCGGGACGTAGAAGAGCTCCGAGACGGTCAGACCGAATTAGAGTCGGACCTGGCGACTCTTGATACAACCGTAAGTACACTGGCGACTGACGCGGCGGCTACGTCAGTAGCGGTATCCACGAACTCGGGCAATATCAGCAGTAACACAGCTGATATCGCTACGAACACAGCTGATATCGCTACGAACACAGCTGATATCGCTACGAACGTTGTCAATATCGCGGCGAACCTGATTGCTATCGGGACCAACACGGGTAATATCGCTACGAATGTCGCGGACATCTCGGACAACTCAGACGATATCGCTACTAACATCTCTGATATCGCCGACAACGCGGCAGATATCGCGACTAACATTTCTGATATCACCGACAACGCGGCAGATATTCTGACGCTTGACAGCGATAAGGCGGATAGGACTGAGATATTCCAGGCTGCTGATCAGACCCTGACTGGTAACCGCATCATCGACAATGACGGAGATGGTTATTACACGCTGTTTAGTCTGACCGATGTCGGCGGCACCACTAAGACTGCTTCTCTCTTGTGTCAACCCACGACTCCGCGCTTTCTTATGAGCGCTTCGGAGACTGGGGGTAACCCGTCTATGTCACTTGCGGTCGTCAGCGACGACTTGCAGTACACGTTTACGCTGGGAGCGCACCATACCGTTAACGGCGATGCGGGTGATGCGGGCGACTGCTACATGTCTAAGGGCAGCGGTGAGGCTCCGGTATGGCAGCCCCCCGTTATGTTTGCACAGGCGCGACTCGTCTCTACGACCTTCACGTCCACAGAGGATGCGTCTAACCCCGTCACTGCTCAGGCCGTATTCGAGTTTGACACTGAAGATGGGCCCTGCCCAGCCATTAGCTTTGACACAGGTACGCACGAGTTCACTGTGACTGCTGTTGGAGAAGGCGCGGATCTTTGTCACTCCGTCCATTCTGGGCTTGATGGCACGACCAACCGCTACACGCCGTTCCTCTCGCTGGAGATGTATAACACGTCTACTCTGGTGTGGGATGAGATCGCCACGGACGCCAGCTACTCGGGTCGCTCTACGGGGCACCCTAACGCTTCAGCGTCTATTCCGGGCTTCAAAGTCTTTGCGGTATCAGAAGGTGATCGATTCAGAGTCCGAGAAGCCTGTCGAGATGACGGTGGAACCGGAGCTACTTACGTGCCCGAGCGGTGCTGGTGGGGTATTACTGTGGTGACACGATGAGTGGATCGCGCGAAGACGACTTGATCAAAGGCTATCAGTATGAGATCGCCTGTCTTAAAAAGGATCTAGAAACAGCCTACTTGCTTCTATCTGAGGTGCCCCTCTTGTTCGACGGGGACCGCTGGCGCCGGTTCTACTTCGATAACTTCGATTGGGTAGAGAGGTGCGAAGATATCGGCGTAGACTTCGGTGAAGGTTTAGACGCATTCTAAAACTGAGCGGAGGTACGGACTAACCTTGGACCTCCGCTCAGTTCAGATAGATCACCCCCTCTACAGCCGGATTTGCTGGAGCAGCACGATACCGGCGACGACAGTAGGACTGTTTGGGAGGAACGGGCCTAGGTCAAACTCGCGTAGTGGGACGTTCTCTTCAAAGGCCAGGGCTGCGCACTCAACCACAGCTTGTCGGATATCGCCGTACTCACAACGGGTTTCCCAGCCAATCTCGTCTAGGTCTAGAATAGACCCGAGCGTATTAGGGTCTGTTACGCCGTTAGCTCGGCGAGTTCGCTCTTGCTCGACCACCCACCTTGCACTGTCAGTATCAAAACGGAGACGAACGCCTTGCGTATCAATCGGTTCGAAGAGTTCTTGCGGCATGTCTAAATTAGAGAGTAAAGGTTCCGGGGCAGCCGATCTCCATCGAGTCGGCCCAGTTAAGGTTGGTGGGACGGTCCATGTTTTCGATCATCGAGTCCCAGAGGTTTTCGTTACGCGCCCGTTCTTCGGAGCGGGCATCGAGAGCGATGCTATCCGAGAAATGCGCGACAAGCATAGCCAAGCAGTCCAGGCGGTCATCATGCGCCAGACAGCCTCTTTCATCGGTAAGGTGCGTAAGTTGATAGAAGAGCTGACGGTCCCTGGCTCTAGTCTCACTGTCCGCGTCATGCGCCACTCTGTCGGACTTTGGAAGACTCTCGTGCATGACGAGCTTGTGTGCTTCCAAGATCGGCGACAAAGTGTCGATGATTCGTCGCTCTTTGACTGTGCTGTGCTTAACTTCCTCGACAGTACACGGGTATATTCGGTTCAGTGCCGGACGGAGCAACTGGAGAAACATGCCGTCCCCGAAGTTCGCCTCGACTACTATTCGTTGGGCGCTGACTCTCTTGGCTTCGAGGGCGATGGCCTCCAAGGTGCTTTCTGCGTATCCGGAGAGCATCCCAAGGCACCTGTGTACGAAGATTTGACCCGAGTAGATCGAGCCTGAGATCACGGCTGTCTCGTCTTTACCACGACCTGACGGATCTACACTGAGAATAGTCTTCTGGAAAGGCACCCAATCGCCTATGGTGTCCGCGGCATTGTAGAACCCATCACCCTGCATGCCCACGTTATCCGCATCGACCATCTTGTACTTACGTTGACAGCTATGTACGTAGACCTCACGAGCACGCTTGACCTCAAAGGGGGCGAAGATAATGTCCTTTGTTTTCAAAGGGTACTTCTCAGCATCGGCCAATGCGGTACTGAGCATAAACTGCAAAGCAAATCCAAGTGCGCCGTAACTGATTCTCCGCTCTTCAATATCGTCAACGTGAAATCGACTGGGCTCGACGGGAGCGCCGGGAGCCTCCCCGTCAGCAATCATTTTCTGGACGGAAGGGGCCAGATTTCCTCTGTATCCTATGAGCGTCTCCTCATCAGGGACGCGGATCGGCCAGATGCGGGGCACGTATCCACGTTCCTCCAGCTGGAGGTAGACAGTCTCCATGCTCTGTGGCGTGCCGAGAACACGAACCTTAGGATCCACGTTGACACGTTCGTCTTTAGGCAGAAGGACGGCATCGACCTCCTTAACAGCTTCAGAGAGGTTTTCTCGCTGCGCCGGAGTACCGCTGTTTGCGGGGACTTCGACATCGTCCATAACAATAGTGGACGCGCGACTACCAGCGATCTGTCCCGTGATACCAATGGCCTTTACACTCGGCGAATGCTTGGGGGTACAAGCTCCTACGTCGAAGCTGACATTACTGTCGCGATCTCCTCTGTTCCTGTCGGGTGTTAGATGCTGAAGGAAATCAACTTCCCCAATGAGCCTACGCGTGAACTGTACGAACGCATCTGCGCGGTCCTTGCTCGCGCTAACAACAAGGATGACCTCCTCCGGGTTGAACCAGAGAAGCCAGAGACAGTAGGCGGAAGTGATGTAACTCTTACCAACGCCGCGGAAACCCCAAGTCTGGCTACGCTTAGGACCGAACTGTAGCCAGTCACAGATTTCTTTTTGTACCGGCGTGAGAGGCGGAAGTCCTAGATGCTTCCAGATCGCTTGCGCGAAATTCCGGAACAGTCTGAAAGGATGTTCTTCACTCATTAAATACACTCATCCTAGTGATGTTTAGGCAAAACAAAGCTGTCTTCGAAGATCTTCTTAAAATCGCTAATTCTTTTTCTAGCAATGTCGAAAAGATAGCGAGCACCCTAGACGATATTGATGAAGATTTGTTCGATCTGTGCAAGCTCCAAGAGACGGGAGATTCGCGAACTCGTCACCTGGAAGAACTGCTTCTAATCGTAATGAACAACATCGAGATTGGACATGACCCCCGAAAACTTCAAGGCCAAGTATGGGCATCAAACCGAAACCTCTTTCTTTCTGCCGGGTTCGAGCGCAACGCTCGCGGAGTATGGGGTACGGAAGCAGCTTCGTGAAAAACTCGAAGAACTCCAAGAGAGCTGTCCTCTCCCGATGGCAGTCCGACTATGCTTCTCGATTAAAGGCTTGCGAGCGGGCGCAGACTTCGCGTGTTGCCGAGTATCGACGACTAAGGCGTTTGGTCGGCACTGGCTCATTACGATCAACCCAGGTCTCACGGCGAACGAGGCGCTTGATTGCCTCATACATGAATACGCTCATGCAATGACGGAGTGTATTGGTGGTACCGAGCTTACCGATACGCTCTGGGGGATTGCATACGCCAAGGCTTACGCCTCGGTTCACGGACCGCATTAAGAGCACCATTCGCTCCCTGCGGCTTCGTCGAACTGGATACCAGATAGTTTAGCCACTGGGCCCTGCGGGTTCGCCTTCTTCTCTCCTTCTAGGGTGAGGGGTCGGTGCCCCCGGTCCTTCAGGTACTTGCGGATCATCTCGATTTTATCCACAGTCACTGAGTCGTCTTTCGCCCAGCGTAGAAGAGTATCAGCTACTGCCTGGTCGATGTCGTCGTATTGATCTCTCATCGGATGTACTCGCGAATGATTACGCGGAATGCTTTGTCAAGAACGATATCTCCTGCGGCCTGTGAACAGGTTGCGCGGAGGTTGATTGTGGTGTTAACCGCGAAGTCGGCGAGGTAGTGGCACTGCAAAGCCGCGGTTGAGTCGTGGGCTCCCGTAACGCCACCAGGCATGCCGAGGGCTACACGCGGTGATTCATCGTAGACGGTTAGACCGTCAGTGCTCGTCAAAGCACAAGCTGCACTAGGGGCGTTGCTGTTGGTGGCAACCACGATGCTTCGTGCGGTTCCCTCTACAACGATCTCGTACTTACCTGCGGGTACGATTATGCCTGTGTCGCCACTGACGGAGATTGCTCCACCTTCCGGAGTTCCCAGGGCTTGCTCCACCTGCATATCCATCTGTTCCTGGAACTGCCAGACAAAGGCTGAGTTGCCGACATACGCGCCGGTAAGCTCTTTACCCAGACGGGCATCTGCGGAACTTGTGGCATCATCTTGGACCCTTAGGATCGTGACTGATCCCTGAGTGTTCTTGATTTCAAAGCTAGGCGTTCCATCGTCTACGACAATCAACCCCTTACCGGCGTCTCCTGCGGTTACCGGCGGAAGCACACCGGAGCCGGTAAAGAAGTTCTGTACCCAAGACACCGTCGTAACGTCAGTGGAGTCCACCGGCTCTCCAACATTCTTGATCGGCAGTGTCTCACCGAGCCAGGCCGTCTCCGAGAAGTTCTTGCGCAGACCCAAAGAGGACTCTAGCGAGTACTCTTCAATAGCGTAGAGAGCCTGTTTGAACGCGATGTCAACCTCGCGCGCCCTGATTGATGAAGGGGACGCGAAGCTTACTAGAAGCGTGTCTACGGGTGTTTCTCGGAATATCGTGACTACCTCACCGCCTACTAGGGTTGTACCTGAGTAGACGAGAGTGGTGCTGTCTGAAAGACTCCAGTCAGTCGAGGGCATGTCGTCAATCGTTAGACGTAGGTGTCCCTCGCTGATATACGGGAAGGTGAATGCAAAGTTCGTCTGACCCGCGGTTGCGGTATAGCTAACAGTCGGCATATTACTGGCCCGGAATGCGGATTACACCGGGTCGGCGGAATTGTGCCCGCTCTTTGGAGCGTCGGCGGATTTCAGAGCGAAGGTTCGGGCGTTCCCTTTGGAGATCCTTCCAAGCCCTGTCGCGGTACTTACGGAAGATCGAATTGATTCTGCTCAGGCGGGGGCTGTTCTCACCGTTCGGACCGTCATCGGGGTTGAGGCGGCTGTATGACGTGCTTCCGAATTCCTTTCGGAGCGCTTGTCGCAAGCTCATCCCCTGGACCGTGGTCGTCCCTGTCAGTTCCAAGTAACGGTCGTAGGCGGTTTGTCCATCCGCGCTGAAGCTATCTTCGAGCAGATCCACGCCTTGCTTAGTCGTCAGAGGCATCCGGAATCCATAAGCAAAGCGCCCCAGCTCCTGATTGACCTTAGAGTCCTTTACGGTCGAGATACGGAAAGGGTTAAACAGTGAGAGTTCCGCAGCCTCGATCTCCATAGCTTCACCCATGATGTTTCGACGCGTCGGGAGCTTGTCGCTCAAGCCGGGCATCCTGGACATTAGAACGTCCATAGCACTGCGGACCTCCTGTAGCTCAGGGTCTAGAGTTCTTTCGACGCCAGCAACAGCTGTCGGGATGAAGCCGCCCAGGGTAGCACCCAGAACGCGTTCTCCCGATTCCTCAGGATCTGTAACAAGGTTCAGCAGGTTGCTCAAGCCCTGTGCGTACGTCTTACTGGTCAAGTTGTTCGCAGCGCCCACGGCTAGAGAGAGGGTCAACGCGGAAGCTGTGGCTTCCCCATTCTCATCGACGCTTGCCTTGATGTAATCAGCGGCGTCTACGGAGGTTGCCAGGATCGAAGCGAAGGGATCTAGACGTGAGTACGAAACGTACTTACCTCTGATTAGGATCGAGTTCGGTTGCCAGCCGGTAAGCTCTAGAGACTTTCGGACAGCCGGGTTACTCGGACCTGACCCGGTGATACGCGGCCTGTCTGTTTCATCCGTGTTCATAACGGAGTGCATGATGGTACCGACGGTAACTAGACCGTAAGTCATGCGCAGCCTGGCGTGAGCGCGTACAGCGTTGTCGGGGCTGGCAAGCTCCCTTTGCAGCTTGGTTATAGACCGCTCAGTCAGCTTCCAGTTTACACCTGGAATCAGTTTTGAACTCTGTCGAATCAACTCCATTGAGGAACCGAGCACGGCACCGATTGATCTATCCCAGCCGAACTCCGCGATGTTAACCGGAGTCCTGACGAAAGGTAGAAAGAACTTGATTGCGGGATGTTTCTCCGCAACCGTCTGGATCGCCTTTCCTGTGGTTCCGAAGATTGAATCGCTAAGCTCAGTGGTGAAAGTGGCTTCGGCGCCACGCGTGATCGCGGCGTCGTTGGCTTCCAACAGAATCTCTAACTGTTCGTCGTCAAACTTAAGAAGCTCCCGTGCGCGCCCTTCGAGAAGCGGCGTAAGGTCGCTACCTCCCTCATCGGCTGCTTTGCGAATAGCGCGAGCGATCTCCGTGTGCTCCCGAATGCGACCCCTTGAGTCCATCGCGGAGTCGAGCATATCGTTGACAATCCCGTCGAGTTCTCTCACGTCCACGCCGGACTGCGCCAGCTTTTCTTTCGCTACAGCGCGGAACTGCGAGCGACCATTCAAGGACTTAATGAACTTGTCTTCAGCCCCTAGAAGACGAGAGGGGAGACTGACAACATCCGCAGCGTGGCTGAACAGTTTATTCTTCCCTTGCGCCGCTTGCTTCAACGGAGAGAAGGACCCTCCGTCGAACTTGGTGGTTTTGACGAAAGCGTCTGCACCGTTCATTTTGAACATTGAACGCGCTTCGGTCATATCAGACAGAAGGTTCATCACCGTTCCTGCCTCGGTACGCCACAAAGACCTACCGGCCTGTTTAAGCGCATCATCCCGTGACAGCGAACTCACAGCTCCTGCGATCATGTTCTCCAGCGGTCTGAAGAATGACATCGCGATACCGCTCATTGTGTTAACGGCGTGCGTGGTCGGACCGGAGAGTAGCGAGTTGATGTAGTACTCGACAGCTCCATCCTGAAACTTGCGGGTGGCTGAGGCTTCCGTCCATTTCTTGATTGCACGAATGTTCTCAATTGCATCCGGGGACTGCGTGAGTTTATGGAGATCGTCTAGGATCCCGCGGAACGAACCTTCGTCAAACTCCCTGGTGAGATCGTCCAAGATCTCCAGAGGTCCGAACGTGAACGAGTTCTCAATCTGCCCCTTGACCGCTTTGGGATCAATTGAAGCTGAAGCGCTCTGTAGGCCCCGCCCGAACTCTGAGTAGATTTCTCGCGGATACTCAATGAGACGCTTAACGCCGCGCATGCGACTTGAGATCAGCCGGGCGTGATCGACGTTGAGGGCTTCGCGCCCAGTAAGCTCTTTGAACAGCGGTGCGAGGTCGTCGAAGACTGCGATTGACACTACACGTGCGGCTCGCGCGCGAACAGTGAACTTGCGTACTTCTGCTGCATCAGCCCGCGAGAACAACATAGCTCCCTCTCGCTTTTCAGAGCTGGAGAGCCCAACCAGATCTTGAAGCTCACTCAGAGCATCTGCGGTGATGCTGTCGTTAGTCGTCTTGTCCTTAACGAAACTGTCAACATCGGCCTCCTCGATAGCCCGCATAAGGCGGCTTAGACCCTGCTCGTCTTGGAGCATACTGAGGTTATCAGCGAGCTTACCGACGGGCTTTCGTTTGATGTTTGTAGCACCTTCGAGTCCGTCGAAAGCTGTTTGAATCCTGGTAGCGTCATCCAGCTCATCTTTTGCCCGCTTCGTCGCCGCTTTAACCCGCTTCGCGAGACCCGCCGGGAGTCCCTTGATCTGTAGCTCAACGTCCTCAGCAGCGGCTTCGACAAGCTCTTGTGCCGTCTCTCGCGCTGCCTTTTCCTGTTGCTTCCCGGTAAGGATAACGTCTTCGCCGTCTCTTTGCGGCAACGAGACCTCAAGACCCTCTTCGAGCTTCATCTGCGAATCGCGTTCAACCCGAGCTAGATCTGCGCGCTCGCGCAAACCTGTGTCTGCCGCATCCGCGAATGCTGTAGCTTGCGCTGCTTCATCGCCACCAGAAGCCTTGACGGCGTTTGAGGCTTTGAAGCCACGTCGCCAAGCAAACATCATGTCAAAGGCCCCGCCCAGGAATGCGCCTTCAAGTAGGTTCTTGAAGCGCCCTTCTAGTTCACCGTCGGTTTCGTCGGAAGACAGCCAGGCAGTCAGAGGGTTAGCCAGGGTGGGGTTCCCCTGGACGATATCTGACAATCGCGTACTCGCACCCTCAAATGCGATGAAGTCCGTTACAGCGCCCCTGGCGGCTCCGGAAGATACAGCCTTACCGGCGAGGATAGCGCGCGTGAAAGCTTGGGAACCCTTGCCAGCTTTGATCGCCTTGTCGGCTGCATCTGCCGCACTGGTGAAGCTTTTACCCGAGAACCAGCTAAGTGACTTACCCGCGGGCGCTAGAATCCTGTTGCTTTGTAGCGCTGCACCTACGGCTCCCGAAACTTTTCCGATAGCTCCGAAGGGAAGAAGAAACTGAGTAGCGCCACCGACCAGGTTACCTGTGAAGCTGTCGGGCTTTGAGACTAAGGGCTTATCCCAGCTGGGAAGAATATTAATACTCGTGTTGTCGTCAATGTAGTCCACGAGCCCGTAAACGGATCGAAGAGATTCCGTGGTGCCATAACCCAGACCGCGGATTAGGTCCTGCGCGATGTTCGTATCTTGCCGGTCGGTATAGCCCGGCGTCTGCATCGCGTACCTTTGTGCTCTACTGATCATATTATCGGTTTGTGTTTACGCGCGCCCAGAGTTCAGCTTGAGCGTCTAGAAGATCCAAAACATTGTGCATCGTCGGTTCGATCCCGCCTCTCTGAAGGATCAGCTTAGACTCGTTGATTGCCTCTTCAGTCAGAAACTCTGTAGCTTGGGGCCTTTCGAATTTGTCCGGCTTGGTCATTCTGGCAGCGTCTTGAAGAACTGAAGAGCGGATCGAATACGGGTTCATCTCTCCAAAGTCAAAGTCGCGCCCAGAGAGCACAGGAAGCAACGCGGTTTGAATCGCTGTTTGCCGGTCTTCGTTATCAGTGAGGGATTTGGAGATATGCGTCAGCGCGCTTTCTACGTTGCCCGCTTCGAGAAGCCGCTGTGAAGTGGACGACAGCATTCCTGAGAAGCCGAGAGACTCCGAGAACGCCGCGTCTTTCACGTGGTCTTCTAGGGTCGTGTCGCGGTTAACACGGTCGAGGGCTTTGATTAGCCTGTTCACGCCTACTCCGGGGTTGTTGGGTCCGGAGATCTCTTCGGGAGGCACATAGACGTAGTTAGAACCACTAGCAAGATCGAAGCGCTCAGCCTCGGGATCAATCTGGTAGAGGATCTCAGCGCTCTTAGCTTTACGCGTAGTGAAGTCGTGGAGCCTACGGATCGAGCTAGGAGCCGCGTCGGCCTTCACGCCGCCCACAAGGATTTCAGGGTTTGAGTAGGGACCCACGGCAGATTCACGCTGAGGGACGAGCCTATTAAGAGCTTTGATCTCTTCCTGGGCTGACATGGTGTCAGCGGTTCCTAGAAGTTTTCCGATGTCATCGGGCGCATCTCCATTAACGGAGAAGTAGTCGCCGTCCCGCTTTAGAACGCGCTCTTGGAAGTCTTCCAGAAGCTCTTCAGCGGCCATTGGTCCCTCTTCAAGAATGGTCTGCATTAGCTCTCCATTCGATCTCAACTCCCGCCGAAGCTCGCGACGAAGCTCAGACTCCCGCTTCTCTACGTGTCGCTGTGACGGACCTTCGGCGCCATCCACGGTAGGCGTAGTACGCTCTGCCAGCTTGATAAGCCGTGCGTTCAAACCGCCTTCCTGAATGAGCGTCCGGTAAGCCTGACGAATCGTGTCGTCCTGCGGAAACCCATTGATGAACTCGACTAGCTCTCCGCGCTGTGTACCGTTGACATCGAGAGACATGTCTAGAGCTTTACGGGCTTCTAGGATCCCCTCTTCCCACAGAACGTCTGAGAGTGTGTCCCTGAACCCCTGCATCTCTGCTTCGGAAGAAGCTGCTGCGGTGCGAGAGAGGCGAGCGCGCTCATCCTGGAGCGCCTCTAGCGCGTAGTTGATGTCGTCCTCAGACAGAACGAGTCCAAGCTCTTCGAAAGCCTCAAGATCGCCTGAGCGGATGATTCCTTCTGCATTGGTTAAGACACTGTTCAGTGTAGCGAGATTCCCGCTACTCGCAGCCTCTTGCATCTGCGTCCAGACGTTCGAGCGCAGGATAGCGTCTCCAACCCTGGCTCGCTCCTGCTGGATCCTAAAGAACTTTTGCTGTCCATCCTGAGCGGCGGCGGCTTGTAGCGAGTCGATGTAGCCTTGGAGTTCCAGGCTGTCCTGGAGCACCTTGACACCCGCGCCGTTCTTCACATTGTCGGCTGCGTATTCAAGGAAATCTGCGCCTTTCTCGGGTCCAATCTCAGTGACAAGCTCACCGATAGCTTTGCGTACCTGCAATACGCTCTGCTCTGAAGTTAGGACTCCGCCGATCTTAGCCTGATCAATGACCAGACCAAGTGCGGTTGCGGCGCTTTGGTAGGCTTGAACGTCGTCTCCGCCGTCTAAGGTCGCGAAGGCTTGGACAACCGGAGCGACAGCCGTAATCATTTTGGCGGTGATCGCGGTCTCAGCCTCGGCTACCTGAATCTCAGCTGCTCGCTTAAAGACCTCGTCGATATAGCTTTCGCCTACCCGCTGTAGATTCTCTTCTGCTGCGTTGACGCCGAAAATTCCAAGCGCTTCGATATCGAACAGGTCTTCATTCTCCTTTCGCAGCTGGAGAAGCTCTTCGTTAGCCGCAGCCGCTCGCTCTTCGGGACGCCGGGCGGCTACCCGTTCAGCTGCTTCCTGGATTTGATCCGTGCCAATTCGACCCAACTCGGCGGCTGCCTGTTCACCCCGGATTGATTGGAGCGTGAACTGGAACACAGGGTTATCAGCTTTGGTGAATCCGTTCTCTTCTGTGTACAGCTTGTTAAGAAGAGAACGAACCCGGCGGGGAGACTTATCGGACTCCGAGAGACTCTTGAAGATGTCAGAATCACTCTTACCTTTGTCCCTTCCGCTTGACACCGCCTTGGCAATCTCTGCGTAGTACGACTCATCCTCTGAACTCTGCTCACGCTGGCGCTGTTGTAGCGTTCGCGAGAGGTTGTTAAAGGACCCAATCAGGTTCCGTCGGACTTCGTTACTGAAGGGCTTTTGGAAGGGGAGAGCTTGGGGAGGACGCTTCACTGCAAAGGTGCTGTTGCGGCGAGCGGAAGGGGTCGAGGCAATCATCCCGAGACGGGATGACCTAGGAGTCATTCGTGCCATTCTTAGAATCCAGACAGTAGTTGGGTGGCTGTGCTGCTCTCGCTGGCGAAGATGTTGAGGATAGAGCCCCAGAGATCGGGGGCTTGGAGCGGCTCTCCAAAGGAGTTGAAGATTCTCTGGGCGCTCTCCGCCTCTACTACGTCCTTCTCGCCTTCAATGACCGCCTCTTGCTGGGCAACGTCTCTTTCGATAATCTCGATCTGCGCGATCTCTTGTTTCGCGAAGTCGGATAGCAGCGCATTGATGGATGAACCCTCGACGCCACTTGAACCTGCGGAAGCTTTGGTGATACCGATACGGCTCTGCGCCTCTTGCTTCACGTCGTTAATCAACTGTGCTCCGCGGAGCCGTTCTTGTTGAGTTCTGACGGCCAGCTGGGAGAACTGATTAACGGCGTCTCTTGCGGCCAGCTTGGCTACGTCGCGGGAGTACTTCTCGCGCCGAGTCTTTTCCGCCTCTACTTGCTTTTTCTGGGCTTCGTAGTTGTAGTACTCCGTGCCGATATTGACCACGGAACCAACAGCGTAGCCGATCCATGCGTAACACATTCTAGTTACTCCGCTCCATGTAAACGAAATCTTTACCAGTCGGAAAGGTCTTCTTGGCCTTCGCGTTGAATCCGCACGCCGACAGGAATCTTAAGTGTTTGCTGTTATCGGCGTGGACCCAGTTGCCGTACGCATCGTATATCTCATCGAACTGGGGAAACAAAACCTTGTTAGCGAAGCGGCACATAGTGAGACTGTGTGTTCTGAACAGATCCGGAGTGGATACAAACCAGACCCACCCTTTTCGTTGCTCTGTCTCTTCAGTACACTTTCCGTGGCCCCACAGGGCGTGGATTACCCTGTTCTCTGTAATCAAACTGAACGCCTCGTGCGAGGTCTCGATCGTAGCGCGCAGAAGGTTACCGATATCGACAGCATCCCCGAGCATCGCGCGGGCTTCAATGATATCCTCGCTCCGCAGACCACCCACGAGCGCGTACCCGTCGTCGGGATGCGCCAGCTCCACAATGAGATCGTCTGATCGTTGTAGTTCTAGTGTAGTGTCCATCTAACTCCTGGGTTGACGGCGGCTGTACCTCAGACCCCATGAGCCCGATGTAATCGTTGAAGGAAGTGCTGTATCGTTTTCGAGGGTGATCCGGGTTTCTTCCGGGTCCGACATAACAGCGATGTCCATCTCACCGTCGCGCACCACAGCATCGTCGATCTTCCCGACACTGAGCTGATCGCCCAAGAACTCCTCTACGGCCTCATCAGAGTCAACAGAGGTCACGGTAGCCCGAAGGTACCCCGTCTCTACCAGGTACAGAATCAGGCTCTCAATAGACGTGTGGGCGCCCAGTAGCGGACCAGAGCCCTCGTTAGACTCAGTGCGGACGTGAGGGCGAGTCAGAGTCATTGAAGCGTTATACGTTCTACCCACAATGAAAGACTCGCCAGATACGTCGCCTACGATCTCCAGTCGGTCGTTGATCTCGTCAACCGTGACCGCGAGTTCAGAGCCGTACGGAATCTCTCCGGTGCCATCTGAAACAGCACTCCAATTGTCGTCCTCGTACACCTCGATAGGCATGCTGATCAGGGTCTGATCCAATGCCCTGTCGTAAGTCCCAGTGGCTGTCAGAAAGCCATCGAGACGCACTGCGAATGAATCGCCTAGATCTGTCTTTCCCGGACCCACAAACAGCTTCTCGATATGCGTATTACCGTTCCGAGTACTCACGATGAACAACTCATCTTCGACAAACCCGATATCGACGATAGTAGCTCCGGGGAATCTGAAGGTTGACCAGGCGCTTTGGAGGAGATTACCTGAAAGCCGCGTGTACTTGTAGACGTACAAGGTATCCGCAGGAGATCCAAGGGCAAAGATAGACTGCTCTGAACCACCTGTTACGATCCTGCGGACATCCGAAGGGATCAAACGTGGCGTGGCAATCGTGATGTCCTGATCGGCGAAGGTCTCCGAGTCGGTACCCGGAACGAACTCACGGATCACCGAGAAGTTTCCCGTGCTTGCGCCGAAGAACACAGAGCGGCCCTGGTTGACCGGCTTCACGTCACGGAAACAACGGAAGCTACCAATCTGGGGTGCCTCGATTGTCTGCGGAGACAGGAAGTCTCTAGCGAATACAACAGCTTGCGTGTTCTTGCCCCACAAGTAAAGCTGTCGGTCGAACGGAACTGCGTGCAGTACTGTATCACCATCGAGTCCGATCACGTCCACATCAATCGGATCTGATTGCGGAACTGATTGAATCGTCGAGCGCCAGAAGTTCTCTGGAACTCCAGCCTCTGCAAACACGACTGCTGAGTCGGTCACGAAGGTCAATCGGTTGTCGTGGAACGTGATGTCGTTAATCGTTGAGTTGACGAAGCTCGGGACGACATTCGATTCGGTATCACCAACGGGGCGGATGCTGTAGTTGAACGGCTGCCAGTCGAAGTAGATCTCGTCCGGAGTTCCTGTGATTGTGCCCGCGCCGTCATCAACTGCTCTCTGGAGTCTGTGGGGCATCGTGTCAACATCGAGCGTGCCGTCGGCTTCTCCCCTCTTTTGACACTCGATCCATTGACCTTGCCCGAAAGCCGTGTAGGCGTCAAACTGGTCAAAATCTCTATCCGTCTCTCGGCTCCACTCTTCCGTCGCGAATTCAACGTAGTAGTCGTCGATTGAGTCGTTGTTCTCGCCCGTAATACGAACGAGAGCACCGTGCCTGAACTGTAGAGGGAGGTCTACAATGTTCTCAACGTCGTTCGTCCACCCTGAGATGAAGGTAGACGCCTGGCTGTCGCGGACTTCCAGGATCTCCAGCGGTTCATCAAAGGACACACGGATACTGGGATCACGGCGGTTCCTCTCGATCTCCACGAGCGGGGTACCGTTACCGTCGAAGCGCTCTGAGAGCCTCTCAGCTAGAAGCGTTGCGACGTTATCAGTACGCGCGTAGATGTTGATTGGTTCCTTGGAGTCACCTGTAACGAAGTCTTCCCGGTCAAGCTCGCGCCGGACCCGCACATCGTCACCGACCGTGAGCTGATCGCCGCGGTAGACGAAGGAGCCTGTAAGCTCATCCGCTTCGAAGTCACTACGTTGGATCTCATCAAACCCCGAGCCCGTGTCAGCTTCAAAGACCAGCTCGTCTACGGAGTTGAATTGGAAGCGACCACCGCCTGAGGCGTTCTCCAGAAGGAACTCTTCAATTCCCGTTGCCTGTCCAGCCGTGATGCTGGAGAAGGTCCGGTTGGACTTATCGCCTTGCCCCTTGGGAACTGAAGGAATCGTGTAGGTGACTTCCTGGGCTTCAGACATGGAAGCCGTTTTGATCTTGACGGTGTACGTTAAGTTGTAGGTGGCCTGTTTGATGAAGATCCCGCCTTCACCCTTGGCTTGATCGTCGCCGCTTGTAGGGCGAGCCCACGACGGGAAATCGCGGCCCTCCGAAGCGGTTACGGTCGTGCCTCGGTTGGACACAAACAGAGCATCTGCGATAGCGCGAGACTGCGTGTTCTCATAGAGAACCCCAGAAAGGTAGCTGAAGTCCGGAGCGTACGCACCGCCACTGTTGGAGCTATCCAGAACCTGAACTACCGTTCCGTCTGTAGTGTAGACCTTGATATCAGCATCGCCGATCAAGATCAAGTAGTCCTCTTCATCCCTTTCGAGTATCTCTAGGCGATACCCGTCTAGATCCAAAGAGGTAATTTGGCTTACCAGTTCTGAAGGGAAACGCTTGGTTGCCCCGTCAGAGATCAAGAACTCAACGTTCTCCGCTTCGACAATGTAGTTACTTTCGCGGACAGCTGAGGACTGTTGCGAGATCCCAGCGAGGAAGGTGGGAACGTTGAGTCTTGCTAGTGCCATTAGAACCGATCGCCTCGGTATCCTAGATCTGGACTTCCCGGAACATACGAGGATCCGTAGAGCCGGGGGAAGGTGTACTCATCATCGAGCATTGAGAAGTTGGCTTCGTTCGTATCACGATCTGTGAGCGTTGCGCGGGTACGCACCTCTTTCTCCGTGATAGCCTGTGGTGCCTGGTCCTGCACGTGTGTCTCGAACATGACACGAGCGCCCTTAGCTGCGATGTAATCTTTAGCGGACTCAGGCAGCTCATCGAACTCAAACACGAGTAGGGCCATACCCTCGACGGCACGCTCGAATACGAAAGTCTGCTCTTTGCGGTCGTAGAGGCGCTCGCCCCGCAAGATGATCCACGGCTCATTCTTTACTTGGAACCGGGCTACATTCGGGGGCGCCGTGATGAATCCAGTCTCTGCTTGGACGGAGAGGATGTAGTCGTATTGAGTGTTGAAGCCCCACCCTTCTAGTTGTACTGTGCGGGAAGTCTCATCGACTTGGTCTTCTGCAAGTCGAGTCCAACGGGATGTAGGACCTTCCAAGGTATTAGCAGGAGCCTTTCCGATTCCGCGCAACAGCTGATTAACGGCGTCGAGTTTTGTGATTCGGGCTACTGCCATATTTGAATAAAGGAAAAGGCCCCAGCCCTCCTGAGAGGACCAGGGCCAACCTGCAAGGTAGCGGGTTACAGGGGATTACTACGGCGTGATGTTGGGATCGACGATCTCAACAGCGCACTCAGGGCGAAGGATACCATGACCCACGACGGCTTTAGTCGTCAAGAGCCACGTCTGGTAGTTCTGCCAGTAGGACTGTTCAGTCATCATACCTTGGCGGATCACCGTACCAACCGCATCCGGAGTAAAGGCAACAGCAACGGTATCTTGGAAGTCACCAGAGTACGTGTTGCGTTCACCAGAATCCGCAGCAACAACAGTAGACGGGATATGGTTAGACCACATGATGCGGAAACCGTAACCCTTCATAATGGCGCCGTTGGCCTGAGAGCCGTTTCCGGCGTTCCCGAAGTCAACGTTCAGAAGTCCACCATCCTCAATCATCGCGAAGTAGTTCGCGGGTCGCGTGAGGAAGACCATCTGATCCATCGGCACATCTTTCTGCGCCAGCGTCACAGCTGCATCCACCATCGCGGCAACTAGGATAGAAGCATCGGTGTTGCAGTCGGCTGCGCTGATCACGGTGCCCGCTTTAGTCGCGGACTGCGTCGAGCTGAGAGTAGCAGCATCCCGCGCAGCAAGCGCAATCAGCTGGATCAGGTCTCGATCCATCTTCTCGGCGATCGACTCGCCAAGCTGCGCTGCGTACTCAGAACGGTACTCGTAGTGATTGATCTTCTCGTCCCAAGCATCAACGGTCGTCGAGGCTTGGAGGAGCTTATCCGGGGAAATCGTGCGTTGTCCGTGCTCAATCAGGTTGAGCAGGTTGTTCGCCGGATCAAAGATGTCTTCGCCGCGAGCGTGGTAAGACGCCGAAGCTTGACCGATGACCGGGAACTGGAATGACTTGCCGGGTCCAACCGTCTTAGTGCGGTGTAGACCCATCATCACATTTTTCTCACGGAAGGTCTTAAGGACTTCCCCTGAGAACATATCCAGGTACAGAGCGGTGTCTGACCCGGCGAGGTTTGCCTGACCCAGAAGGGACGGCGAAGTAACTTGAACCACAGGGTTCCTTTGGAGAGGGGTTCGCGAATAGCGAATAAGGTGCCCGGTCCTTCCGCGTCTTCGAGTGACCCGCCTTGGCGGACTCGCTGCATCGGCCCTCTGGGCTGCCCTACAGTTACGTAGGGGTGTAAACCGCGTCTAGATGTTTCGTCCAGACGCGAACGGACAATCTATGCCCGTTGTGGCAACTCTACTATGCGGCGGTGTTGCTACGCCTTTTCTTTGGTTTCTTGACTACTTGGCGGCCTCCTACAATTCCTCCACCAAGCAACAAAGCTAGTCCCATTTGAAGCCAGTAGGAAGTTTTCTCTTTGGCTTCGATCTTGGCGTTTTCCCGTGCCTCTTCTGCGGACCTTCCGATGTCTTCAAGGGCTTCGTCTTCGAGATCATCCGCCATCTCTTGATACGAATCATGGTCGATCTCTCCCTCTTCTAGAAGCTCAAGCAGGGCTGCCCTGTCTCCCTCGTACTCTTCAATACGAGATTCAGCAGATTCCTCGAAAGCTCCAAGAGCCGCGCACGAAGCCAACAACGCCGCGCCGCATACTAGTAGAAACTTTTTCATCGTGTCTGTGCCGCTAGAGTTGCGCGAAGTCGATTCTCGTACTCAGCTCGATACTCGGGAGACGTAGCGTATCGGGGATCCGCCATAGCCGTTTCTTTCTCTTCGTTGGACCTGAAGGGCATCGAGGTAAGCGTAGGCGCTGTGGTGCCAGGGACCGTGGAGCCGACGATGCCCGCCTGTGACATCAAGCCCTGCATGATCGCGATCTGACCCTCAATCGAGGCTTTGGAGAGATCCGCATTGATCCGGTCTTGCGCCGCTTTATCCAAGTTGCTCTGCGCCCACGTTAGAGCCTTGTCGATCTTCTCGCGACCGCCGAGCTTAGTCTCAACGATGTTGGTTTGCTGCTGTCGAAGGGCCATCTGACCTTGAATGAAAGCGTCCACCATCTCACGATGGTAGCCCTGTTGCTTCAAGTTCTGATAGCTTGCATCCGTTAGCGCTCCGTTGTTTTGAAGAGCTTCTTGACCCAGCTCCAGCATGTACTCCTGCGTGAGCCCGCGAGTACCTTGAGGCGCATCCGGGATTTCAAGGGGAGCGCCAGGCGCTGAGGGCACGTTGGGCTCTGTAGGCGGCACTTGCAGATCCCCTGTAGGCGCGCTTTGCGGCGGGTCAGCAGGTACCGGGGGAGCTTGTCCGAGGGCGTCCATGAGCTGTCCAACGTTGTCGAAGCGGCCAAGGATCTTACCATCTGTGACATACTCGTCAGGAATTACTACGCCTTGCGGTTTCACCGCGTCATCTGTCTCCCCAGCGGGGGGAGTATTGGGAGTCTGTGTCATTGTCATTGTCGGATTAAGCTGCGTCATTACTGTTACCCGCTTGCTTTACCATGTCGGGTCCGAGAGTCCTTACGACTTCCTCGGCCTGGCGTGATTGCTGCGCGGCTGCTACCTCTTCAGGGGTTAGGACATAACGGTCAACGTCCAGGTTGAATCCAGCTGCCAGGTCCGCCGCGATCGCGTCGAGCCTGAATACTTCGCTGTACCGTTCGGGGGGAATGAAGCCGGACATCAACCCGAGGAATTCTCGGATCTTACCGACCTTGTGATTTCTGCTGATTGAGTCCAAGCCCGAAGCCACAACTGGCTGCACTGGTGCATCACCCACATCGACCTTACCGTCACGCTTCATCTTGCTGTAGATGTAGTTGACGATCAGGCGCTGGACGGTGTCGGCGAGACTGGAGTACACACCGCCTAGGGCGTCTTCAAGCTCTTGCGCCACGAACCGGATCTCTTCTGCCGTGACCCGCTCGCCGGGGCGCTGTACGGAGCTGTTCAGCAGGAAGGCGTTAGAGAGCCTCCCAGCGACCTGCAAAGCATACTGGAGCGCAATGCCCATGTCTTGCCCTTTCTCCAAGCGCAGTACACCCACATCATCAACATCACCAGAGCGGACAGCGAGGTTGGGAGCTTTGGCGATGGACGCGGGCTTGGTCGTGGCGCCAGGCCGGACCATGAACAGAACCTTGGCCGCGGCAATCGAGGATTCAGACAGAGCGCGCGAGAGCGACTCAAGGACCAACAGGTCCCCGTGATAGTGCTCGACGTACCCGCGTCCGTAGGAGGCTCCGTAGATCGGCTGGAAGCGAAGAGGCATCAAAGGTAGATCCTCTTCCCGCATGATCGCCACGCTGTCTTCAACCTGAAATCCACCGATCTCCTGCCAGAACTGGAAACGCCCGTCGGACATCCGGACAGCGCCTGTGAACAGTTCAATCAGCGGCTCAATGCTCGACTGGCTCGAATGCGTGGCACCTGTGGTAGACTGTGCCAGCTGCTCGGGAGTCACGCTGTCTCCCAGGGTTTCCATAGCTACCTGCATGCCCACCTCTTGTCGCAGGACCGTGGAGAGCAGGTTGCCCTCAGAGTCCCGATCAACGACAAAGCGGCGCATGTCGAAACTAGAAGGACGCCCACCAGGTCGATCGTAGAGAAGAGAGTTCCCACCGATGATCAAGTGCAGCATCGACTCCGACATGGCGGGCCGCCATCCGTCAGTATCGAAGATGGACAGCGCCTCTGTCTCAATCCCCAGAAGTGAATTCTGTACGTCAGACTCTACATCGGGGTCACCCGCCAGCGCCTCCATAGCGCTCGGAGGGATCTCCAGGCGCATGAACGGCAGAGTCGGGTTGAACAGAGTCAGCATCAGCTTTGACGCCAAGTTGTTCACGCCCCGACTTCCGACTGATTGGAAGTTCTGCGTGAGTCGAACTCGGGAAGACTCGTCCCTGGGGAGGATCGAGGGGATCGTGAGTACGGACGAGATGTGCCCGAGTTCGATGAACTCCTGTCGAGGTCCTTCTAGCTGCCGGTAAAGCTCGCGTAGTGTTTTCGCTTCCATTAGTCCTTTTGTTCTAAATACGCTCGTGCTAGAGCAAAGATTTCTAGGTTTCTTCCGTCACCCAGCAAACCTATTCCAGTGTTGCACTGTGAACAAAGAAGACCGCGGACGCGGTTTGTGTCGTGATCGTGGTCCACGACTAAGGATCGAGAGTCGGCGCTACATATGGCGCAGACTTGTTCTTGTTTATCCAGGAGAGCCTGGTAGTCCTCAGGACTTAATCTGTACCGTTGCTTACGTACAGCTGCCCTACGTTTTTCCCTGGGAAGCTCCTGGTACCTGCGGGTGTTGTACCCGTTTGAGCAGTCTTTGCAGTAAGACTGGTGACCCGCGCCTCTCTTATGGAACGAAGAAACCGGAAGGTCCTGAAGACACTTCCGGCATTCTTTATTCTCCACTACTTAGGAATGGAGAGCACCGAGGGCAACCTTAGATCAAATCGACCAAGGGTGCCAAAGGGCGTTGAGGCTTCGCGCTGTCGAGAGTTGAGGCTTCGTCCTACCTGCGTAGCGCCTGGCGTAGACTGCGGCGGCGGTGGCGCCTTCCTCAGCTTAGGTCTCTTAGGTTTGACCGTCGTGTCGTTGGTGTTGTAGCTGCACATTGTTTCCGAGAGCCTGAACGTATTCATCGGCGGGAACGGGACCGCCTGGAGACTCAGTCTCAATCTCTCGCTTAGGCGGCGGACCTTCAATATCGAATTGCTCTTTGAGTTCTTTTTGGAACCACTCAAAGGCCACACGCGCCCCCAGAATGTACTGTTGGCGCCCGTACTCAAGACCTACATCACGCTCGGGATGCGCGAGCATGTGTTCGAGTCGCGGGAATGTCTCCTCGGCATCCCGTAGGAGCACTTGCAGAGACCTTACAATAGCGGGTGTCCCGCCCTTCCTAATAAGGGTGTCGTTCTTGATTTCGTTCTGCATCTCAGAAAGGGGGTTCCCACAGTTTGATGGTTTTCGGACCACCTTCTCCGGGTCGGAGGATGCGCGCACAGATAGCTTGCTTGACAGGGTCTTCGCGCTTTTTAGCCTTTTCGTACGTCTCTACCACGGATCCCCAGCAACTATCAAATTCGTCCGGATTGATAGTTCCAGGAATACGCACGATGTCGTTAAGGATCCTCTCGGCTTTCTTAGCTCCGATTCCGGGACAGCCAGGAAACCCGTCGGTTGAGTCGCCCATCAACGTTTGGTACAGGAAATACCAATCCGCCTGTTCGGGGCTAGACGTGTACCGGCGGTCGTGGTAGGGCGAGTAGAACGTACCTGGAACAGTCTTCATGTCTTTGTCGGATGACACGATAACCTCGTACTCAGTCGTGAGAATGCCCATCACGTCGTCTGCTTCTAGAAGCTCCCAATCGTACGTGACGAATTCCTGCACCAGCCAGTCTCGTGTTTTCCAGAAACCAAGAGGCTTCCGGACATCCTTCCTGTTGCGTTTGTACGGCGGGTAGATATCACGGCGGAAGTACCCGTCTTTGTCGCTGAGTGCGAAGTGTACAGCGTCAACTTGCAGACGCTCTTTACACAGCTGAATCTCTTGCTCGATCATGCGGTGAATCGAGTCAACGTCTGAGCTTACCTGGAGTTCTCCTGTAACCCCTGTCTCCTGCTCGCATACCCGACAGACCTTGTATAGAAGCTCGTCCGCATCGTATAGCGCTGCGTTTAGTGTGTCGTGTTCCATTAGTGCGTGTCCGCCCATGAGTCACCGAATTCGGCTTCGCCCGCAAGAGGGACGTTGAGGTTAAGGATACGTTCTGTCTGAGCGAAAGCCTCTGTGACACAACGCGAAAAGACTTCTTTGTACTGCGGTTTGACGGAACCTTGCCCCTCGTCGTGAACATGCCCGGTCTGGAGATACTCGTGACCGTACCGACACTCGGTCTGATTGAGTAGATCCTCAAGAAAGACGGGCACGTACTTCATTACTACTGCGCCAGCAGATTGTAGAAGGGTGTTTAGGGCGGCGTGAATATGCCGGATCCCGATACGTCTACCGTCGAGACCCATGATCCATCCGCGCTCAACTGCTACTCCCAGGGCATCGTAAAGCTGCTGCAAGCCTGGAATCTGCGTGATCAAAGCTTCACGAACTCGCCGCCCCAGTTGTCGGGAACCCCCGTGCATCTTACCTAGCTTGATATCGCCCGCGCCGTAGAGTAGCGCGTAGGTTGTGTTCTTGCCTCTGTCGCGCGACACTTCAGCCACAGTCGAAATCACTCTAGCGTGCACTGAGTGGGGATCCGTTCCAGCTTCTTTGGTGCCCCTAGTAACCGACTCAACGTAAGCGCCACCGTCATAGGGGTACAGAAAGTGTGCGAGCATGCGCAACTCCAGTCCGTCCGCGTCATACCCGGCTTGACAGAAACCCGTAAAGGGTACAAACAGCTTCCTGATCTCTGCACCGTACGGCTTACGTACAGAGGTGACGTTGCCAGTGTTCGGCTTACTGTGCGCGCATCTGTGCGTGGCTGCGCCAATATGGATGGTCCTGCCGTGCAACCTTCCTTGACTGTCGGCCAAACGTGAGTAGCTGCCGGGAGAGTCGGACAGGATTGAAATCCTGTTATTGACTACCAGGTACTCCATGACCGGCTTAACCTCCGGGTACAGCGATACCAGATCGAGCATCACTGTTTCGACCATAGACGGAGCGCCTCTCTTGGTCAGCTCCTCTGGCACCCAGCCGTGCTTTTTAATGAGCCGCGCTGCGAGCTGTTGACGACTGCCGGGATTAAACGGAACAAGCTTAGAATCACATTTCTTGTTACGCACGGGACACATACGCATAGTTCGTTTACCCGTGTCCTTCCGCTTTTTGTACTTGACCTCTAAAGCTGGGAAGATCTCACGGATCTCTTCGATGAGCACGGCTTTCCGCTCGATCAGCTCTTCCAACAGAGAGTCCATCGCCTCGAAATCGAGTTGGACCCCTCGCTCCTGCTGCTCGAAGAGCTGCTTAGCGAACCTGTGTTCGATACGGACACACTGATCAGGCGGAGACACAGCCACAAGGTGACGGTAAAGCTTCAGGTTGACTACGCAATCTTGGATGCAGTAGTCCAGCATGTCCTGGCTGAACTTCTCCCAACCGCCAGTGTACTCGCCCTTGTGCTCGCCGAGACGTTGACCCCAGGCGCCTAGCGAGTGCTGCCCAATGTACTTACCATGCAGTCGGTCTGCCTTATGAAGCGCGAAGTCTTTCTCCTTGCGGTCGGAATAGCACAGACGGGACATGATGATAGTGTCGAACATCTCATCACATGTCCTGTCCATGCCTCTAAGCTTCTTCAGTACTGGATAGTCGTACTCAAGAATGTTGTGACCCGCGACATCCCCAGCTTCCTCGATAGCGCGGCACCCATCACTGATAGACCCGTGCCGGGGCTCAATGCTGATATCATCGTGATACGCACGGACCTCCTCTGTGTCCGTGTCAATCGTGACGATGCAGTGGATCCTACTGACTTCTCCGAGAAGGCCGTCGGTCTCCAGGTCAAAGAGCAGAGTCAAAGCTGGGACAAGTCGCGCTGTAGTTCTTCCTTGTTTCCGTTGTTATTGATCGTGGTATCAGATAAAGACCGCAGCGTCTCAATCGATTCTTCGCTGGAATGCGTGTTGATCGCGCCGTAACCGTCTCGTTGCACGTAGACAAGTTTTCTGGAAACACTACGAGGCAGTTCTGTGAACACATCCAGTTCATTCATGTACCGAATATCGGTTACCACGACCTTTTCATAAGCGCGCATCGCGTCTTTTACGATATCGACAAAGTGATCAGGCGCCAACGTTCTTACTACATGTCCCAGATTTTGTAGCTTCTCTCGCGTGTATTCCAAATCTTCCCGCTTATCCCACTCCAGCGCTTCCATCTCGCTACCGCCCCCAACAGACGCCAGACGCTGATAAATAGGATCAATCTCGATTAGCATCCTCTTGAGTTCATCCCCAAAGGCCAACCGCGTATACCCGTGTTCACGCACCAAGATATCCGCGATGTAATCTTTGCCGACACCAGTGTAACCTACGAGACCTACAAATTTCTTCAATCGCATTCTACACCCCGCATGATCTCCATAAGAATTCCGTGCAACACATCATCATCCTCGTTCTCTTCCAAGATCTCAGGATCCATCAAGCGTACCAAAAGGGACCAAGGATTGTTTCGTACTCCTCATCGCTTAGGTCATCGCTTAGAAACTCCATGCCTACCCAGTTGTCCACTCCAGCAGCTTTGATCAGCTGACAAGCTTCAGCAAGAGCTTCGTACTTAGCTTTCCAGTCTTCTGTATCTTCAGTCTTCAATTGTGACCTCCTGGCCTTCTAGAGAATTCTCGTTAACCGGGCTCAATCGTCCCGTAACGTGATCGTATTGTAGTGTCTGACACAAACCGAGCAACCCAATCGGCCTATTCTTGAGGATCCGCAACTGCACACAGTCTCTCTCTCTGCCGCTTGCCTGTTGATCTCTCTCCGCCGCCACAATGATATCAGGGATCTGGCCGAGTGAGTGGGAGCCTCTAAGATCAGACAGGCGAATTTGAAGACCCTCTTCATGACTACCAGCATTGGAGCGCTTTAGGTGAGAGATGAGGTATAGGGTGCAGCCCGTCTCTTCGACAAGTGACCTTAGATCGGTCATCATCTTATCAATAGCTTTGCGCTCGTCCTCGATAGCTAGACCGCTGATAGCGATTGTGATATGATCGAGTACGATGACATCGCAACCTTCGGCGATCACCAAGTGTCGCAGCTTAGAGACAAGGTTGTCGGACTCGACGGAACCGAAATGATCGTAAAGAAACAGACGATCGCCGTGCTTGTCGTGGAGTTCAGCGAAAGCCGTGAGAGGTAGAGGGTCATCCGGAAGAACACGGACACCCGCCATAATGCCGTACAAGCCTACTGCGGATTGGTACACGGACTCTTCCAGACCTACGAAACCGACTGTAGCTCCAGACTCCAGCGCTTCTCCGACAAGATGTTTAACAATCGTTGTCTTCCCGGAGCCGGTACCAGAAGTCAGCAGTACAAGCTCTTTAGCGCGACGGCCCTTAAGATACTCTTGCAACCCCGACCACACATAGGGTACACCCTCGACGATCCGGCGGTTTACAATGCGGTCCCAGATATCATCGCCGCTGACGAGACCTTCTGGCTGCCACTTCTTAGCCCGCCAGAGCGCTTGACGTAGGTCGGCGCTCTCGTTTGCCTGTACCATTTCACAGGCATCCTTACGGGGCAGGGTTGCGATACGGACCTTGCCGGTTTTGAAGAGTTTTCTAACCTCTTCTACTGCTTTAGCGCCAGCTTCATCCTGGTCAAAGCAGAGTACAATCTCGTCGTAGCTCTCCAGGAACTCAAGACTTCTCTTGACGGCCTTAGCAGCGCTGGACGCGCCGTTGGGTAGACTTACAACAGGCCACCCCGACCCGGCGAGTGCTTGGTAGCACGCGATCGCGTCGAGTTCCCCTTCAGTCACAATGATCCTGCGCCCGCCAGATTGGCAGACATCTTGACCGAAGAGAGACACAGTGGAACCCGGCCCGAGGATCTGGAAACTCTTATCAGCGAATCGAAGCTTCTGGACCGAAGGTTTGCCAGAGCTGTCGAACCACTGTGCTACTTGACACGGGCGCCCCTTGTAGTTCGCCAGCCCATAGCGGTAGTGCCGACAGGAGTTCAGGAACAACCCGCGGCCCGTCAGATTGTCATAGCTGATTTCAGCTTGCGGGATCAGGTCTTGTCCACTCACAGCAGAGACTCCAGAGAAAGTGTGTTCGGGCTCTACTGAGCCGACTTGAGTACAGACATGACAGTACGTCATACCGTCCGAGCGCCGCGCGAGAGATCTAGACGCCCCGCAATCCTCGCAAGCTGTCCTCTCCCCGCTCCACTGCTTCGATGATTCGTCTAGCCCACTCAACAGTATCCTCCATTCGAACCATGACCAGCCATTCGCCCTCGTTCTCCCTAAGGAGCACTGTGGGGATTTCGGAAGCCTTGGCGTCCTCTTTAGCTTGCTGCATGAAATCGGCAGCCACAACTCTTCTGTAACGCTTGACTTCTAGATGAAGTCCATCAGGTCCACCCATGAGATCCGAAGCAAACTGTCCGGATACTTGGGCGGACCTGATACAGCCGGGGCACTTCCAAATTCTACGTACTTGATCACGAGCTTCTAGCTCGCCTCGTTTACCTTTATCTCTGGAAGCTTTTCCCATGCTACTGCTTATCCCGTGAGACTAGAAGTTCTGTCCTTCCTCAATCTGCGGTGCGATTGCTTCCTCAAAGTCTTCGTCTTCGATCGCAGCGCCTTTGAACGCAGTGCCGCCTCCGCCGTCGTACCAGCGAGGCATGGCGATCTGGGCCCCGGTCATACGCATACCGCCACGGTACTTACCGCCCATCGGATAAATGAAAGTCTCCACCTCAACGCGAAGGATCGTGCCGTTGGACAGAGACTTACCCTCCTCGGGTTTGAACTTCTCTCCAGCTTGGTCGTACAGGGGAAGAGCTGACGACCAGGGCTGCCCTTTACGCCGCCCGCTTTTCGTGATGCCTCCCGCTTTCTTCTTAGGTCGGCATACGACCATTCCCGTTTCGTTACCGTCCTCATCCTCTTGGTCTTTGAAGGGTGAGAAGTCCTCGCTCTTCTTCAGCTTTTTGCCCTTAGTGTTGCACTCAACCGTGAAAAGCTCTTCGAGCGAATCGTTAACAGCAGCGATAAACTCGCTGTGGTTTCCTTTGTTTGGATCCAACAGGAGCATAGCGCTGTAGCTCCCTTTATCGTCAGGATCAGGGGTGCCCCCTTTGGGAGTATACACGCTCGGCTCAATCAGATGCGGCCAGAGCGCGGGAACAAGCGGTGATGTAATAGCAGTCATGCAAAAAAGTAGGTTGAGTTGTTTAGTTGTTCCACATCAAGGCTTCCGTACTCAGGGAGCTTTGGAAGTTGAACGTCTTCAGGAAGGCAAGATTGTAGCTCGTCGCGCAGAGTTTTCAATAGGTCTACTTCGAATACTTCGACGTAAGCCTCTCGAAGCGACCGCGCCAGCAAGGGGGCATCGTGCGCATGACACGCAAAGCTGTCGTGGATCATTGCAAAGTGTGTAACTCCTGCCATGCTTGCCAGGTTGATCGTCCGGACCATCGCGGCGCTGTCGAGAGAATGCACGTAATTCGGTGAGAAACCATTACGGGCTTTACGGCTGTCCACGCGCTTATCGGGCTCCCACACACGAACAGTCATGTTTCCACTTCCAGCGGACTTCATCATCACTCGCTTGCGGACACCCGTGATGTACTGTTGGATGCAATGGAAACCCGTAGGTGTGCTCCACTCAGTTTGCTTCCCGTATGCTGCCAGGAGATCTGAAGCGTCCCGGAGCCAGTCCATACACTCTCGGGCTTTAACCACAGTATCCCCGACAGCGTCCCAGACTAGATTCCCGATCCACGTCATCGCCTTGTAGCTCTCCTTCGGTGCGAAGGGCGCCTCGTCCGCGCTTAGATTCAAGTCTCGGACCGTGTCGTGGTACCAATCAGTCATGTAGTGCTGACAGGAGAACCGAGTGCTGCCGTACGGCAAGGTCATAACGGGACGCTTGGTAGCTTTGCGCGGGATCTTACCGTCATAGAAACGATCGCACATCCTCAAGATACCCTTAGCCCATCTACGGTGCTTCAGTTCCTTCGCGGATTCAGCGTGACTCGAAGCAATGCTCCGCAGCTCAGCGGTCACCTTGTCTGCCACATCTGAGTAGATATCCTGGGGCTCAGATGTAGGAGCGCAGTTCGTCGAGCGTCCTCCCCGCTCATCTCGTGTCAGCAGTGAAAAGATCTGGAGCCCGTTGTTCGAACCGTCCATAGCGATCGGAAGATGCGAGACGAAGTTACGGGAATCCTTGTACCAGTCTGAATACTCGAAGCACCACGCCAGAAAGCAGAAAGGCTTGTCTGCCTCAGTCCACCAACGATTGTCAATTGGGTTCTCGCCGCAGTCTACGATCTTGGCAGAGTTCTCGTGGACCCAGCTGATCCTATCAGCCATAGAACACTTGTCTTCGCCCCAGCAATTAGCTCCGTGGATCTTGAACCAATCTACTGATCCAGCTGTAGACAGCGGCTTGCCGTGCGCAAACTCCAAGGATCCTCGGATATGATCTGTTCCCTGGTAGTTAAACCAAGCTCCGAAAGGGTACAGACGGCCCCGGAAGTCAAAGAAGTGCGGGAAGTACAGACTATCTTTCTCAAGGTAGTGTTCGACCAGAGCACGAGAGACAGCGTGGCGTCTCGTCTGACCTTTGCGCTCTTGGCTGTGTCGAAAGAATCTGTGCTTCAGTCTTCCGTACGTCGCCCAACCCTCGTCGCCTTTGACAAACTCATGCGTGGGCTTAGTTGGGAAAACGGGCTCCGGTGTCAACAGTCCGGTGTCCGGCCACTCGTGCTTAAGCGCCAAGCAGTAGATTTCCCAGACCCTTGAGTTGATGCGCCAAGGTGTCCGCTGCGCCGTGTTAATCGCACGGTAGACCTCGTCCGCACCAGAAGTGGGAAGGCTCTCTCGTTGCTGCCTCGTGCTCGCTCGGATGATGTCAGTACAGCGCGGCATGAACTCGTGGTACCCGCCGGGCTCGTCCGGTCCCCAATCCAGCGGCGGCTCTGTGATAGGTAGAGGCTTGACAGTCGCCATAACCATAGCACCCGCAGCCGTCTGGAGCCAGGTTTCGACCTCTGAGCTAAGACGGACGAACTCCGAGAAGCCTTTCCTAAAATCATGCTCACTCCTGGATCCGGCGAGCGTGTAGAAATGGAGAAGATCCGTGCAATGCTTGAAAGCATCAATGAAGAACATACCGACAGCCGAGCAGTCCCCGCCGTCCCACTCGGGCATATCCTTGCTTCTCTTGATAGCGCTCTTGATCGCTTGTCGCTTATCGGACAAACCCTGATACCTTCGCTGAACGTGGTGGCTCCAGAAAGTAGGATCTTCCTCCGCAATATGCTGGAGGATCATTTCCTGTTTCAGCGCTTCGCCAAGAGTTCTCCGGAGCTTCGAGGTAGGTACCTCCTCAGTCGATGCCCCCAGGGTGTTGATAACTGTACGCGTAGCCGCCGCAGCTGCCCTAAGGGAGCCCAGCTCTCCGAGCATCTGCCGGATACGCATAGGTTTACTCTTGCGACGATTCTTGACCCCGTCGCTACCCTTAAGCCAAGTCCTGCAATACTCGTGGACAGCCCCGGCAGCTTCAGCCGCCAGCCGCGCCCCTGGTCCTGTCTCGATCAAGCGCCCCGCAGCTCTTTTTTCTCGTAGCATCTCTTGGACATCCTTCTGTCCAAGGTCAAACATGAGGGAGTAGATATCAGAATCGACGGAGTCCTTGGGCATTCACGCTAATTTTGCACGGGAAGGAATCGAAGGGCGTACTCTATGACTTGGTCGATTCTAGCTCCTCCGATAAACAGGAACAAGAGTACAAGCGCTTTTTTCCAGTTCTCCACGAGCCACCTACCGATCAGAAGTTGAATGATCCGTGTCTCCTGCGCTGGAGCCAGATGATCGAAGCTGAACACGTCCAGGTGTAGCGCCTGGCCGACCACCAGCACGCCAGTTCGGTAGTTGACCGCCTTCAAGGACACGGTTACTTCCTTGCCGTACTTGGTCACATACTTCTTATCCATCGTGTATGACTGGATCTCGCCGCGCAGCAGACGGCTAAACTCTTCCTCATCCGCGACAATGTCATCGCGAACAGTGACATTTTGAAAGGTCATACCTTCCAACTCGTTTACTGCGTAACCCAACAGTTCGGAGAACGCGGGGTTGACAAGACGCAACACCCCCGTCGGACTCACAAAGGCAATCGCCTCTCTAGTCGTGTTCCACAGGAATGCCGACAGTTCGTCTGAAACTAGCTGTAACCGGAGGGTCTCAACGAGTTTATCGGTTTCGTTCGACATTGTTCTTATTTTGTAAACAAAAAGACCCGAGCACCAGTCAAGGTACTCGGGTCAAGAGAAGCGACAGCTGTTACTCTTAGCTCACAGAGAGATCAGCCGGCAGCCCGCTCCCCGGGAGATACGGAACATTAGTACACGTCAGAGTTTGATCTGCGGTACCTTGGTCCACGCCCGGCGCAAGGTTCAGGAAACGGAAAGAAGGATCAACGAAAGCAGACGTATCAATACCCGTAATAGAGTTGAACTGAGTTTTCAGCGCACCCGTGTTATTGCCCGTCCAGTTGATACTCTGGATAACGAACTCTGGCTCGAAACCCACAGGAGCGTACAGCGTGCCGTTGGTGCCAGTGGTCGTAGTGAACTGAATTCGAGATTGAGATCCCGCTGAAGCCCGCGTGTGCGGAACACCAATGGGTCCAGTCCAGATTCCGCTGTCCTGAACATCAACGTTCTTGGCAATCCCGATCTGAATCATCGGGCGCCCTGGTGCAATCGTGTAGAAGAAACTATCCTGGATAGTCACGTCCCCGCCGCAGAATCCTTCGTCGTCGTAGAAGGTCGGCTGTTGGTTAGGGTTAGGCCAAGAGATCGTTAGGATTCCCTCGGTCCCTACCCAGGATCCATCGCCAAGCGGGTCAGCGAAAGGATCGGGCGGTGGCCACGCGTTCTCGCCAGTTACATCGAAGTAACCGTTTACGTACAGGTCTTGTAGAATCAGAGAGTCTCGGATTAGGAGATCCTGGTTCGGTCCGTACCGCGTAAGTGAAGCAGCGTTTCTGAACTTTGCCCGAGAGCTGTACTGCGATACGAAGTGATCGTACGTAGTAGTTCCGGGGTTAGGCTCGGGGAACTGGTTGCCAGATCCAGGGTTACCGTCGTTGCCTCGCAAGGTCTGCTGAATGGCCTGTCCACCGCAGCGGTAGATCCGCAGGTACTCTCGACTCTCATCGCCCCAAGGTGTATCACGCTGATAGATAGCGTGTTCCCAGGACCACGGGAAGTCAACGTAGCAGCCGTGGAAGCTAAGAAGCAAGTCATACGTAGACATGCCCCACTTCTGACCGCGCCCCGTAAGCGGGTACGAGACGTCATCACCATCAAAGCGGCAAAGGTGGAAGTTGAGCGATTGCCCCGCCTCACCCTGTGCGCTCCATCCAGCTTCTAGGCACTGCGAGCCGCCACCGGCGAAGCGCATACCCCAACAGTGGATGTCACCGGCCCACCCTACATTACGGACATCTGTGTTGCCGCCGAGAAACCCAAACACAGAGCCTGGGTTAAGGCTTTCACCCGTTGTCTCATCTGCGCCGACAATACGATACTGGAAGTTCGAGGGATCGAGCGGAGTAGAGAGCGTCAAGTCATCCGCGATTCCGCTAACAGAGCGCATAGCCGCGGTCTTGTCGGCTCCGCCTGTCCACGGCGCAATAAAGTGAAGCTCGTAGTTCTGCTCATGCGGGATATGACAAGCGCTTACGTTCGTACCGACAAACTTTCCACTGACGAAAGTGAACCCGGCACCCCGTCGTTCGGTTCGCGCCGGAAGACACACACCGATCACCGAAGAACCGTCTTCTGCAAGCTCGATAGTTCCATCCGCTACTTGAGATCGAAGAACTGCGCCAGCGACCTGCATGGCGTGAGTCTCGCCTGTGTAGTTCGTCAGATCGACAACATGATCGAAGGTGTAACCAGGAGCCCGGTAGCCTGAGGGCAAGCCGGTATCTCCGTCAATGCCCTGCGGCTGTACGTCACCTTGATCTCCGATCGGCTCACCGCTGCCATTAGGGCTGAACCCCTCGGGCACGATACCGTCCGAAAGCACAGACGGATCAGATTCCTGGGCTGACGTGTCTTCAGCAGTCAGGTAGTAGTAGTACGTGGTCGTAGAATCCAACCCAGTATCAGTGTACTCACGTGCAGCTGTGCCGAGTGCATCCGTAACAAGAACGTACACCCCACCACGCGGATTATCCGTGCGGTACAGGTTGAAGTTCGCCAGGGCGGGCTCAGTGAAGTTGTAATCCCAAGTGATTTTGACTTCATTCAGAACCGGCGAGGTTACACCAACGTTAGTCGGCGGTTCCGGAGGATCACCCGTTCCAGAATCAGTCGGCGTGGCGGCGATCTCGTTAGAATCAGCCGAGCGGTTACCGCTTTCATCGTAAGAACGAACAACGAAGAAGTACTCCGTGTCGTTCGTCAGACCGCCCACCGTAACACTAGTTAGAAGCGCAGCGTTGACGTAGGTATAGGGACCCGCCGACACCGTGTGGTAGCCCACTTCGTAGCCAGCAAGATCAGCGGCAGCGACTCCGCTCCACTCGCACTCGCAGCTTTCATCAAGTGCGTTTACGCCGGTCAACGTAGGAACAGGCGGCGGAACGATGTCGGTCGTGTCAGTCGTGACAGACACTTCGGACGAGGGCGTACTAGTGGTTCCAGCCGCGTTTACTCCACGCAAACGGTAGTAGTACGTAGTACCTTCGAGTAGACCCGCGTCCACGATGTTAGTACTGACAATCGAAGAGGCTACTTCAACGAAGCCGGTGCCCGTTTCAAGCGACCGCTCAAGATTGAAAGAAACGGTACCGCCCGTGGGGTTGTCCCAGCTGAGATCGACGCTGTTCTCGTCGAATGCGTCAACAGCGAGACCAGTCGGGACTCCCGGAGGGTCCCCGCCGCTCGATCCATCAGTCGGGGTAGCCGAGACAACTTCAGATTGTCCTGAAAGCTGCCCACACTCATCCTCAGACAGAAGGTAGTAGAAATACTCGACATCGGCGGTTAGCCCGGTGTCCATGTAGCTACCGTCAGTTGTCAGCCCAACGAGCGTATACGCGGTAGTGCGCTCCAGGCTCCGATAGACTCGATAGCGTACCGCCTCGGCCTCGGTCGTCCAGGCAAGGTCAACGCGAAAGTCATCCGCTGTAGCTGTGAGCGCCGTAGGCGGAGCAGGGGCATCTCCGCAATCAGGGGCGGCGCCTAGAAGGTCTTGGACCCTTCGCGCGATTGCGTCGAGTCGTGTTCGGATACGTTCAGAGTAAGCTAGATCCGTATCTTGGAACATAGCTACAAGTCGAGCGAAATCGGTGCGTGATCTTTGAGCCATTAAGCTTTCCAGTCAGTTGCGAGGATATCTTCGGCATTAGGGTACCACGGTGCGACTACGCCGTCTTTTCGAAGGCACAGAAAGATAGGCACCGATAGGCGACGTAATCGGGCAGCTGCCCTTTGGATTACTTTAGCATCAGCGTAATAGCTGATCCTGTTCTTTGGAGCAGTCGGGGAAACAGCTGAGTGATCGCCTTCCTCAACCTTGGCCTCAAACTCTCTTCGTAGGTTTTGGAAGGTCTCCCATTCTTTGAACATGTCTTCCGAGGCAAGCGAAAGAGCGGCAGTGGCTTCCTCTTCAGTTTCAAAGACCGAGAAGTGCGAGCACATCCGACCGTTAAGGTGGATCACCCACTCATACTCAGGACCATCAAGGTCCTTTTCGATCTTCGGGTCAGCTACGCGGACCCATTTATAGGGCCGGTTGCCCGTGCGCCTAGCTGTCTTGCCCGCCCGCAATAGGGGCAGGATCTCTTCGAACATCATTTCGGTCTAGCGCGTAAGCGGCGCTTCTGAGCGTTTTTGGTGTGGTGTGTACATATTCCATCGTCTGGTCAAGACTGGAGTGGCCCATAATTCTAGAAACCGTTTCCACCTCAACCCCGGCGTCTAGCAGCCGCGTACAGAAAGTGTGTCTTAGATCGTACGGAACATTCTCGGGACCCAGTCGCACTCTACTCCAGAAAGCTCGCCAGCGCGAATCCGAAACGTTCTCCTGGTTTGAGTACCACCAGCAAAGAGCCTTAAACACTCGGTCCGTCATAGGGATAATCCTATACGACAGCGTACCTTTGCGCGACTCAAGGACAAAGGTTTTCTGACTCCAGTTGACACGGCCCCAGTCAAACCTCCGCCACTCCGTAAGGCCCCGCATGCCTCCGTCTCGCATGAGGCAGTAGATGACCTTGCAGTGATCGTCACGGTCCGCGCGGACCCTAGAATCCAGCTCTGAGAGGGCCGATCCCGAAAGGAACGCGGAAACCTTCTGATCCCTGGCTCTCCTACTAAGGGTGATACCTAGCTTTTTGAGGTCTGTGGCGTACCTGTTTACGGTCGTATTCCGGACCCCTGTAGCGGCGAGGGCGTCCGAAGCCCGTTTCGGGTCAATGTCAGAACATCTAGGATTCCCCAGCTTGTTGGCTACAGTCTTGATCCGCCGCTGGAACTCTTCGCGACCAGCGTGGTTGACTAGGTTGTCTTCCAGGTACTGCTCTAGCCGCTTTAATAGTGTGTCGTTACTCATTGCTTCCTTCTCTCTGTCCACAACATCCAAGGTACCGTCAGTAGTCCTAAGATCACGATCGGTACAACCGCGTTAACTAGGTATTCCATTATGAAAACGGCCCCGACCTAAAACTAAGCCGGGGCCTAGCCTAACCGGCTTCGGCTACGATCCTCTCACAGACCGCTTGTTTCTAGAAATTGTATACAGGGTAGAAGTCTCCGAAGTAGACTAGCACGTGTTCAGTTGAGTAGCCTCGGCGTTCAGCTTCGTCTTCGGCCAGTCTGTAGGCTTTATCTTGAATTTCGCCAATGGCCATTAAGTCATCGTACTCGATGAAAACACTGTACGAGTGGGCCTCTCCGCCCGGCTCGGTCACTTCACACTCAAACTCTACACTTTGCTTATGCGTCACGATACACGTAATGGTCTGGGAAACCCCCGTAGGGTACGACATGCTCAATAAGATCAGTAGCCAGATACGCCTCATAACCGACGACTGAAAAGCGCCCAGCTGCGAATTGAAAAAAGTTCAATCCCATTCGGCGGCGCAGAGGTTTGGCCGCGTCCTCGCCTAGCGTAGACAGTACTCCCGTCAAACTCGGCTCAGTAACCTGGGGCGGCAAGAACAGCAAAAGCTCGGACACCGGCTCTTGGTGTAGACTGGCCGACAGAACATCAATAGCTCTATTGAACCTACCCTCATCCGTGTAGGCCGTGTGCTCTTGTCCTAGGTACCTGATCTGTCCGGAGAGTTTTTGGCGTTTGAGTGCTTTAATATCAGCAACCGCGTACCCCTCGACACTCGCTACAGCGCCTAGTGCCAAAGCTTGCTTGAGCGAATCGGTGTGATGGATCAAAAACTCTCTGGCTAGTTGCGCGGCTGTCATAGATCGAACCCGTTGTTAGGGGCTTGTCGTTCTTCTACGTGGAGAGTCTGGCCGCCAATAACGGTATTGTCAGCGCCAGGGCTCGGCGAGTACACCT
>Ga0316204_10002260_pt1 | contig 44704 bp, 36 predicted proteins | sample 6monrhotite_MG_2_FD_205661 | JGI IMG/M metagenome (GOLD analysis project Ga0316204, IMG submission 205661) | Microbial mat bacterial communities from mineral coupon in-situ incubated in ocean water Damariscotta River, Maine, United States -... | ecosystem: Environmental > Aquatic > Marine >... | reverse complement strand
GTGAGGATAGGTTGCGACATGGGAGGGCTTTTGTCTCAGAAATGAGTGTGGTAATTCACTTCTATCCGACGGGGCCCTCCCTCTTCCACTCCTGTGATTCAGCACAAAATACCGCGAAACCCGAGTCAAAGGCAGTTGTTATTGCAGAGAGACTGTCTGTGTAGAGTGTGGGCCGCCGCTGCCGCCGTCTCCGTTGTCCTTGCCGTTGCCGTTGCCGCAGTTCGTGTCATGTCTTTCGTATAGTCTATACAGACGTTCTCGATCTTCAGCGCTCGGTCGCAGGTGCCACCCCGGTCGGCGACTTGCACCACAAGACGTGTGAACTGCAACGAATCCCCCAACCAGTCGTCCGCGCAATGATTGGCGGCTGTTCATGACGCAGCGGTGGGTGCGGAGCCTCTACACCGTGTGTCCCGGTCCCACCCCGCACCTCTCTCCTCTCCCCTCCTGGGCTCGATGACGGTAAGCCTGCGCCGTTGTCGACCAGGGCGAAGAGGCTCCGTCAGCGAGAGGAACGCCCTCGTCCTCTCCAGTCGATCCTGGAAGGCTACCAGACGTCCAGTCGTCTGCCTGCCGGCTGAGGGCGCACTGGGACCGTTGAGGCGAAGTGCCCCGACCAGGGAGATTCGGGCGTGTGTGACGCAAGCTGCACGGCACCGGCCACCAGACCTTGTCGACTTGACGCTGACGACTCGTCCGGGGATTCGTTAGCGCAGCGAGCACACGTCGAATCTACCCAGGGGCACCGCGCCACCCATAACGGTCGGGAAGTCCAACAACCCATCAGGCAGCACGACGGCGCCTCGACGTGACGCTCAAACTACGAGCCCGCGACTGCCAAAACCGCCGACTCAAAACCATCAACCTCCGTCAAACAAAGCCGTACCCGCCGACCCGCCGACCCGCCGACCCGACAAAGCCGACCCGACCAACCGACCCGACCAACCGACCCGACGACCCAAACCAAATGTAAACAGCGCCACCCCCAACACCACCAATCAGATGAGCACCGCGCTTCCAAACAACGAAAAGGAGCCGTAAATGCAGCGTAATCGTCCCACTGGGCGCCATGCCCTCTCTCTGTCTCTGTGTGCGGTCCTGGCCCTCACCGTCCTGCCCGTCGCCCACGCCGATCCGGACACACCCGCGACAGCTGCGCCTCAAGAAAAGTCAATGACTACCGGTGTTATCAAGGGAGAGATCCTCGATGAGGGCGGGCTGGCCATTCCTGGCGTCTCGATTACCCTCACCAGCGACGCCCTGATCGGCGGGGCACAGCAGCTCGTCACGGACGAGAATGGTCGCTACCTCTTCCCCATGCTGCCGCCGGGAACCTACACCTTGATCGCCAGCAGGCCGGGCTTCATGACGAGCCGGCACGACAACATCCAGGTGCTCATCGGGCGGGATCTGCGGCTCACCATTGAGCTGGCGCTGGAGGGGAGCGGCGAGGCGATCGTCGTCATGGAGTCGACCTCCAGGCCCCAGGTGCTCTCCAAGGAGTTCCTGGAGCGGGTGCCCACCGGCCGCTCCTACCAGTCCGCCGCCTCCTCGTCCCCGGGGGTTGTCGGTCGAAACCAGCGGTCCTCCAGGGCTTCGGCCAGGTCGGCGGCGAGGGCGGAGGCTGTCGGGACCGAGGACTACACGGACTACGGTGTCAATGAGTGGACCGAGGCGGAGGAGGATGCCCGGTCGACCTTCTCCATTGATGTGGACACTGCGAGCTACGCGGTCGCCCGGCGCAAGATCACCTCGGGCTCGCTGCCGCCCATCAGCGCTGTGCGGGTTGAGGAGTTCCTCAACTACTTCGACTACGACTACGTCGGACCCGACGCCGGCGCCGACGCGCCGTTCGCGGTGAACATGGAGGCCGCGCCGCACCCCTTCCACGACGGGCACCACCTGCTGCGTATCGGCGTGCAGGGCAGGGAGATTCCGCGCGCTGATGAGACGCCCATCCACCTGACCTTCCTCGTCGACACGTCCGGCTCCATGTCCTCCGCCGACAAGCTCGGCCTCGCCCAGCGCGCGCTGCATGAGCTCGTCGACAACCTGGAGCCTGACGACACAGTGGCCCTGTCGACCTATGCGGGCAGCGTCAGCAAGGTGCTTGGGCCGACGGCGGTCCGTGAGGCGCCGCATATCCACGAGGCCATCGACCGGCTCCGCTCAGGTGGGTCCACCGCGATGGAGAGCGGGATCCAGCTGGCGTACAGCATGGCCAGCGAGGCTCAGGTGGTGGACCATGAGAACCGCGTCATCATCCTGAGTGACGGCGACGCCAACGTGGGGGCCAGCAACCATGAGGCGCTCCTGAAGACCATCAAGCAGTACGCGGAGGAGGGCATCACCCTGAGCACGGTGGGCTTCGGGATGGGGAACTACAAGGACACCACCATGGAGCAGCTCGCCAACCAGGGGGACGGCAACTACAGCTACATCGACTCCTTCCGAGAGGCCCAGAAGGTCTTCGGGGACGACCTCGCCGGCACGCTCCAGGTCATCGCGAAGGACGTGAAGATCCAGGTCGAGTTCGATCCCGAGGCGGTCGAGAGCTACCGGCTCGTGGGCTACGAGAACCGGGACATCGCCGACAAGGACTTCCGCAATGACAAGGTCGACGCGGGGGAGATCGGCGCGGGACATCAGGTGACCGCGCTCTATGAGGTGGTGCTCACGGACAGTCGGGTCAACAGCCTGGCGACCGTGCGCCTGCGGGCCAGGCCGCCGGGGCGGGATCGCAAGGCCAGCGAGTGGGAGACGAGCTTCCCGGGGGGGCTGGTTGAGGACAGCTTCGAGGACACCTCCGACGCCTTCCGCCTCGCCGTCTCGGTCGCCATGTTCGCGGAGATGCTGCGGGGCTCGCCCGAGCTCGACATCTCCTATGAGCGGCTCTACGGCATGGCGTTCGGCGCCCATGACGAGGAGAGCGAGCTGGAGAACGAGCTGATGGACCTGATGCAGAAGGCGAGCCGGCTCTCCGACTGATGCCGGACTTCGGCCCGGTCGCTACTTCTTGCGCTTGCCGAAGAACCGGATGTCGTGGGTGAGCACGGACTTCAGGGAGCGCATGGAGATGTCCTGCTGGAGCTTCTGGCTCAGGCTCAGATCCTCGTCGGGGTCCACCTGCCCGGTCGTCTTCTTCGGGTAGGCGCCGGTGTGGGCCTCGTCGGCCTTGGCGAGCACCTCGTCCATCCTGAGCTCCGGAATCTCGGAGTGGAGGATGTCGTCCACCGAGGTGCTCTCGGCCAACGTGGGGTTGGTCGGGGCGTCCTCGACGTGGTCGAGCGCCGGCGCGACCGGGGCGCCGGGCTTCTTGCGGCGGCCCAGCCGGATCTCGTGGGTGAAGACGGACTTCAGCGTCCGAACGGAGACGTCCTGCTTGAGCTTCTGGCTGAGCGGCAGCTCCCGCAGCTCCGCCTCGGTGGGGGCGCGCCGGTTCTTGCGGCCGCGCACGGCCGGGAGCTGGACGTCCACCTCGTCGGTGATGGCGTTCAGGGACTCGGCGTCCAGGTTCAGCGCGGCGGCGGCGGCGTCGCCAGAGAGCGCGGCGGGGTAGGGCACGCTGCTGGTGCGGTCCTCGTTGAGGATCGCGCCGACGAGCTCGTCGTGCTTGCCGTCGGTGTGGGCGTTCCAGGCGGACTGGATGGGGGGGATGTGCTGGCGGCAGAAGGGGCGCATGGCGGCGCCGCCGGCCGACTCGCCGAGGATCTCGCAGAGCTCCATCACCTGCAGCGACGAGGGGCGGGCGGTGTGGTCGTGGGCCAGCATCAGGCTCAGCACGTTGATGGCGTCGTCGTGGACCGCTGGATCAAGGGTCGAGAGATCCATGGCGTCCAGCCGGTCGTCGAGGAAGTCCTCGTACTTGGTGGGACGCAGCGGATACTCGCCGAGCTGCTCGCCGGAGAGCAGCCAGTAGAGGATGACGCCGAGGGAGAAGATGTCGCCCGCGGGGGTGTCCTCCTCCTGCATCATGCGCTCGGGGGACATGTAGCCCTTGGAGCCGAAGGTCATCGCCTGGGTCTTGGACTCGCGGCTGTCGAAGCGCGCCTGGGCCGTGCCGAAGTCCAGCAGCTTCACGTGCCCGCTCGGGGCTATCATGATGTTCGAGGGCTTCACGTCCCGGTGGATGAGCTTCAGGGGCTTGTCTTCCTGGAGCGGGATGGTGCTGTAGGCGGCCTGCAGGGCGTCTGCGACGTCGGCGATGATCGAGAACGCCGACTTGCCGGGGAAGCGCTCACCGTCTCGCTGGAGCCACTTGAGCAGCACCTTCAGGTTGACCCCGTCGACGTACTCCATCACCACGGCGCACTGGTTGTTGATGGAGGTGAGGTCGTCCACCCGGACGATGTTGGGGTGCCGCAGGCGACCGAGCACGCGCGCCTCGTCCCGGGAGCGCTGCACGACCTCCTTGTTGTCCGACCACTTGCCGTGGAGGAGCTTCAGGGCCACCACGGTGGAGAAGTCTCCGGACATCATCTCGACGAGGTACACCTTCCCAAATCCGCCTTCGGCGATCTCTTTCATGATCTTGAAGCGTCGGCGGGACAGGTGAAGCAAGGCGTCCTCTTCATGATGAGAGGCGACCATGGTAGCCCAAAGTCTTGGATCACGGTGATAAAACCGGTGCATGCAATCCAGACACCTGCTCGCTGCGTTGTGCGTCGTCTCGGCGCTCTGCGCCCTGGTCGACGCCACCACCGAGAACCTCATCAACCGCTCCTTCACCTTCCTGCTCTGGCACTGCCATCAGGCGAGTGAGATGGTCGAGCTGTGGCGCCAGGGGGGCGGGCTGTCGCTGACGGGGGAGGGCAACTTCTTCCCGCTCTGGGGCGCGACGCTCCTGCTCGCCCTGACGGATCTGGGGTTCCTGGAGAACGACGCCTTCTATGTGTTTCGTGGCGCGACCATCGCGCTGCTGACCCTCGCCGGCTGGGTGAGCGCCGAGGCGCTGTGGCTCCGCTACGGCCGCGCCGGCTGGTGGGCGGGGTGGCTGGTCGCCCTGAACCCGGTGTCGCTGCAGCTCATCGGCGGCGTGTACGACGCCATGCTCTCCTCCGCCTGGTTCGCCCTCGCGGGGGCGGCGCTCATCTACGCCGAGCTGGCCCCCGGGCGGCCCTGGCGCTGGTATCTGACGGCGGGCGGGCTGCTCGGGGTGGGCTTCAACATCCGCTCGGACATGCTCTACCCCGTGCTCGGGGCCCTCATCGTGGCCGCGATCTGGAGTCGGGATCGGGCGCGGCTCGCGCGCCTCGGCGCGGTCGCCGGGTTGATCGTGCTCTGCCTGGCGCCGTGGACGCTCGCCCAGCATGAGCGCTGGGGGAGCTGGTCGCCGACCTCCTCCAACACAGGGCACGTGGCCTACATCTCGCTGGGGCAGATCGAGGACGCCCCCTGGGACATCGAGCACATCGACGGCTTCCAGGCCGAGGAGGTGCTCGCCGAGATCACCCCGGAGTGGGGGGACCGCCTCCCGGAGCGCGAGATCGCGAAGGTCTACTCGCCGCCAGCGAGCGCGGCCTACTTCCGCAGGTTCCGCGAGGCGGTGAGCGCGAACCCCGGCGCCTACCTCGCGGGCGCGCTCAAGAAGGGCGGGACCATCCTGATCGAGAAGAAGGAGGGGCTGCTGGTTCCCCAGCGCTGCCTGGAGCCCAACCCCCGCAAGCTGCTCAAGCGCGTGGAGGTCTGCTCGGATGCGGTGGTCCCGCGACCGCTGCTGACGATCTATCTGAACGTGGGGATGGTGCTGCTGCTGGGGCTCGGCGTCCGGGGGTTGGTCCGGGGCCCCGAGCGCTCGCCGCTGACCGCCTGGCCCGGGCTCATCGGCTCGGCGCTGCTGGTGCTGCTCGCCGGCTTTCAGTATCTGGAGCGCCACCTCTACAGCGTGACCGGCCTGCTGGCGCTGGTCTGGATTGTCGCGGGGCTGGAGCTCGCCCGCTGGCTCTACCCGGAGCGCTCGATCGCGGCGCCCCCGGAGGGGCTCGAAGACGCGGCCTGAGAGCGGTGCCGTGGGTGAGCCATCGGGGCTCGCTCGTTTTTTTTCAGTTCGCGTTGATCCTCCCGCGGGGGTGGACTCTCTATACAGTCCAATCCAACCATCTGGGTGGGTATGAACAGGCGGCACTCACTGTCCGTGCTGGCGGGACTCTGCACAGTCCTGATGTTCTACATTTTTGTAGACTACAGCACGTCGAACTTCATGAATCGATCCTCCACCTTTATCGGCTGGCACGGTAAGAGCGCGCGACAGCTTGTCGACGCGATCAAGCTGGGCCAGGAGCTGGAGTGGCTCAGCAACGGCAACTTCTTCCCCATGTGGGGATCGACGTTTCTGTTGGCGCTGACCGACTTCGGGTTGCTCGCAAACCGGTCGTTTCTGGCCTTCCGCGCGGCGATCATCATCCCGCTCGCGTTATCTGTGTGGGTCGGCGCGGAGCTGCTCCGTATTCGATACGGTCGTGTGGGCTGGTGGGCCGGCTGGCTGATGGCCCTGAACCCGGTGTCTCTGCAGCTCATCGGCGGCGTGTACGACGCCATGCTCTCCTCCGCCTGGTTCGCCCTCGCGGGCATGGTCTTCATCTACGCCGAGCTGGCCCCCGAGCGGCAGTGGCGCTGGTACGCCATCGCGGGCGGGCTGCTGGGCCTCTGCTTCAACATCCGCTCGGACATGCTCTACCCCGTCGTGGGGGCCATCGTCGTCGCCGCGCTCTGGGACCGCCGGCCGCAGCACCTCGCCCGGCTGGGGCTGGTGGTGGGGCTCATCGCGCTCTGCCTGGCGCCGTGGACGCTCGCCCAGCACCAGCGCTGGGGGAACTGGTCGCCGACCTCCGCCAACACGGGGCACGTGGCGTTCATCTCGCTGGGGCAGATCGAGGACGCCGCCTGGGACGTCAAGCACATCGACGGCTACCGCTTCGACGAGGTGGACGCCGAGATCCTGCCCCGCTGGGGCGCCAGGCTCCCCGCGGACAACCACTACGCGCGCATGTACTCGCCGCCGGCGAGCGCGGTGTACTTCCGCATGTTCCGCGTCGAGGTCATGGCCAACCCCAGGGCCTACATCCGGGGGCTGCTCCAGAAGGGCGAGGCGATCCTCACCTCGGACAAGCTCGGCGTGCTCATTCGCGGCGAGTGCATGGCGCCGAACGCCAACTACCGGAAGCTGCTGCCGCTGAAGAAGGTCTGCTCCGACCGCATCTTCTCGACCAGCGTGCTCACGGCCTTCGTCAACGGCGGGCTCGTGATCATGCTCTGGCTGGGGGGCTGGGGCCTCGTCAACGGGCCGCGCCGCGCGCCGCTGCTGGCCTTCCCGGGGCTCATCGGCTCGGCGACGTTCGTGCTCCTCTGTGGCTTTCAGTACCTGGAGCGCCACCTCTACAGCGTCACGGGCATGCTCGGTCTGGTCTGGCTCGTGGCCGCCCTCGAGCTGGTGCAGTTCCTCCTACGTCGTCGCCAGCTGGGTTCGGTACCGGAGCTCCAGGACCTCGGCACCGCCGATGGACTCCTGCTTGGTGGCGCCATCCGCGGCCCAGCCAGCGGCTTCATAGAACTCTCTGGCGCGGGTGTTGCTCTCCAGAACCCAGAGGATGGCCTGCTGAAACCCTGACGCCTGGAGGTGCTCGATGGCGTGGGCCATCAGCGCGAGGCCGAGGCCCTGGCCGATGTGGGTCGGCTCCAGGTAGATCGCGTAGAGCTCACCGACGCCCTCGGGCTCTCCGCGGGCGGGGCCGACGCTGACGAAGCCCACGACAGCAGCGGCGTCAGGGGTACCAGCGGCGCTGCTCCTGTCGGAGACCCAGGTGGTGGAGCCGCTGTCCAGCAGCCTCCGCCAGCGCGCGGTCCGCTGCGCCACGCTCAGCGACGCCAGGTAGTCGCCGGGCAGCAGCCCCTGGTAGGCGGCCTGCCAGCAGCGGACGTGTACGCCAGCGATGGCGCCGGCGTCAGCCGGTGTGGCCTCTCGAATCATTGTGTCTCCCAGATGGTGGTGCGCGGACACACAGCCCCGGGAAGAGTCTACAGCGATGGGGGCGGAGACCGTGTAGGTTGGCTGGCATGTCGACTGAACACCCCTTCGCCGCGGACCCGTCGCCGCGCTGGCTACAGGATGAGCGCTTCAAGCCGATGCTGAAGCGCTCGCTGCGGCGTTACGGGATTCCGCCGCATCGGGGCGGCGCGGTGGAGGGGCTGGTGTCCGGTGAGATCGCCGCGGACGCGCTGTTCTGCTGCCGGACGGGCTGCCAGCCCTGCGCGAAGGACTACCAGGCGGCGGCGGGGGAGATCCTCAAGGCGCTCCAGCGCCCGCCGGGCAGCCGGCTCGGGCTGCGCGGTCGGCTGAAGCGGATCATCAAGCCCGGTTGATCAGGCCTGCTTGATCAGGCGGCCGGTGCGATCGTCGCGCACCCCCTCGCTCAGCTCGCGGGCGAAGCCGCGCAGCAGGTCGGTCAGCTCCTGGGGCTTCTCGATGGGGGAGAGGTGCCCCGCGCGCTGGATGGTCTTCATGCGGGCGTTGGGCATCCGGTCCACCAGCCGCTGCTGCAGCGCCCAGGGGGTGACGGTGTCCTCGGAGCCGGCGATCGCCAGCGCGCGCATCTCCAGGCGCTCCAGGCGCTGGTCCAGGGAGGGCCTGCGGACCATCATCTCGATGGCCTGCTGAACGCCCGCGGCGTTGATGTTCACGGCGTCGGCGATCCAGGCCTCGACGATGTCGGGGTGCGCGACGTGGCAGGTGTGGCTGAAGAGGGACTTCGCGACGAGCTGGAGCAGCTCCTTGCGTGGGCCTGCCAGCTTGAGGGCGGCGCCGAAGGCCCGGGCCTTGAGCGCGTCGCCGCTGGCCTCCTCGTCGGCGGTGGCGTTCATCATGATGAGCGCGAGGATCCGGTCGGGATCGGTCAGCGCGACGTGCAGGGCCGCGGCGCCGCCGACGCCGTGGCCGGCGAAGATGGCGCGGGTGATGCCCAGGGCGTCGAGCACCTTCATCAGATCCTTGGAGACATCCCGGATGCTGAAGGGCCCGGAGGATGTGTCCGATTGGCCGTGGCCGCGCAGATCCATCGTGATGACGTGGTGGTCACGGGACAGCTCGGTGACCTGGTGCGCGAACATGCGGCTGTCACACATCAAGCCGTGGACGAAGAGGATGGCGGTGCCCTCCCCAACGGACTCCACGTGGAGTGAGCAGCCACCGACATCGACTTTTAGAGTGGTTGGTTCCATGGCCGGCCAATTAACTGATCTCCATGACTTCGGCGCGATGGATACGGATCCGATTGGCGAGCCCCCGGCTCGGACTGCTCGAAGACCTGTTCTGGGCGGCGGGCGCCGAGGGCGTGACGCTCGCTCGGGGCGGCCGCGAGCTGGTGGCGAGATTTCCGCCTGAGGCGCCGGTGGATCTGGTGGATCGGGTCGAGGGCTGGCTCACGCTGGTGGACCGGGAGGGCGCGAGGCTGGAGACCGCCGCCGGTGACGCGGGCGGGCCCGGCGGCTGGGTCGAGGGCTGGCGGGCCATCTACAGCGGCGCGCTGGTGGGGGACACCTTCGCGGTCCGTCCGACCTGGACGCCGCCGACGCCCGGGCGGCTGGACATCGTCATCGATCCCCGCGGCGCCTTCGGCAGCGGCCTCCACCCCACCACCCGAATGGCGCTCCTGCTGATGGAGGGGCGGGTCGGGGCTGGCGCGCTGCTGGATCTGGGCGCGGGCAGCGGGGTGCTCTCGGTGGCCGCCGCGCGCATGGGCGCGCAGGTGACGGCGGTGGAGAACAACCTGGAGGCCCGGGAGACGTGTCGGCGCACCGCGGCGCTGAACGGCGTGCACGTCGACGTCGAGGAGCGACCACTGGATGCGATCGTCGGCCAGTTCCCGCAGATCGTGGCCAACCTGCCGGGCCCCGTCCTCCTCCGCCTCGCCCCCTCGATCAGGCGGCTCGCCGCGCCGGGCGCGCTGCTGGCGCTGTCGGGGTGGCGGCCCAGAGAGCGGGAGGCGATCGCGGCCGCGTTCCCCGGCGTCCTCGTGGGGGCGCTCGCCGAGGATGACTTCGCGGCGGTCGCGGTCACCGTCGAGCGCGGTCCCTCCGACGGGACGGCCGAGACAGGGTAGACTGGCAGTCGCGGAGGATTCCAGCAGGATGTCAGCGAAGAAGTACCGGGTGTTGGTCGCGGGCGGTGAGCGCTCACCGGGAGCGGAGGTTCTCGGTGCGCTGCACGAGGCGGGGCACTTCGTGCGCGCCGTGGTGGGGGACGCGCAGGCGCTTGATCCCGAGCTGCACGCCATGGTGGACGACCTGCGGGTGGTCGACCTGGAGCAGGATCCGGCCCCGGAGGGGCTGTGTGAGGGGATGGACGCGGTCTACTCCTCGCTGTCGCTGGGGGCGTACCCCCGCTGGCCGACGCCCTGGGAGATCGACGGCGAGGCCAACCTGGCCCTCGTCCGACGCGCCGCCGCCGAGGGGGTCGCGCACTTCCTCTTCGTGAGCGCCACCGGCGGCGATCAGCTCCGCTTCGAGGCGGACGTCGCGGCCGCTCGCGAGCAGGTCGTCGACGCGATCAAGCCGCTGGGCATGCGCTGGACCGTGCTCCGGCCGGCGGGCACCTTCGCGGGCCTGAAGAAGCCCTTCGAGATCTGCCGTGAGCGCGGCACCTGGTTCGTCGTGGGCGGCGGTCGGACCCGCTTCAACCCCATCCATCCGGCGGACCTCGCGGCGCTGGTGGTGCGGAGCCTGGACGACACCTCACTCCAGGGCCGCGTCTTGGACGTCGGCGGCCCCGAGGAGTTCACGCTGCGCCAGATGGGCGAGCTGGCCTGCGAGGCGCTGGGGCGCCGGGCGCGGGTGGTGAACATTCCCCGCGGCGCGTTCGGGCTGGCGGCCACCGGGGTGCGCCTCTACAACGCCAACCTCGCTCGGGAGATGGACCTCATCGGCTTCCTGGCGGACAAGGACGAGGTGCTGGGTGAGAAGGTGGGCGAGCGCGATCTGCGCGCCTACTTCCAGCAGCTTGCCCTCGGCGGGTAGGTGTCCCGGGAGCGGCCGTACTGGGTGCCCTCGCTTCGGTGTGAGCGCTGTCGCGCGCTCAGGCTGCGGGACGCGCTGAAGGCGTGGCTGTTTCAGCCAGTGGGACCGACCACCGGGAGAGGCGACGGGGGACGCACGCACTTCGTGTGCCAGCGCTGTCGCGGCGTCGAGTAGCGGTCAGTCGATTGACGGATCTCCCGCCTTCTCATCTCCCCACCCCGACGACGCCATGCGCGCCGCCAGCCGTCGCCCCAGCCGATCCCTGAGCCGCTGCCGCCTTGACTCGGCCTCGTCCGGCGCGCGCTCCCGGTCCAGATCCGAGCGCACGGCGACGTTGTCGTAGGTGTTCTTCAGCCGGTACCACTCCGCGCTCCACCCAGCCGGATCCCGCACCAGCCGCGCCCAGCCGCGCAGGCTCCGGATCAGCGACTCGTGCTCGGCGCGATCGCCCACTTACCGCCACACCGTCCAGACCGTCGCGCCGGCCGTGTCCGTGCAGGTGACGGTGCCGGTGTAGTCGTAGCTGCGGAGCGCGGAGGCCGTCAGCGCGGCGCCGTCGACCGTGAACTCACCGGACGCGCCAGGGGCCAGCGAGACCTCGCTGTCGCCCTCGCCCGCGCCGCTGAACACCAGCTCCCGGTGCTCCACCTCGCCGCAGCCGCTGTCCTCGGTGAGCAGGACGTCGCCGGTGCTCACCGCGAACTCGTCGATGGGGTCGGCGCTGCCGGTCGGGGCGAGGGCGGAGTCCCAGGTGCCGTCCTCGATGACCGCGACCACGCCGCCCTCGTCCCGCAGCACGAAGCCGCTGATGACGCCGAAGTCCTGGAGGCTCGCGAAGAAGAGGTCGACCTGCTGCCCGGGGGTGACATCGAGGGCCGCGGTGATGTCCTCGCCGTCCTCGTCCTGGACCTGATAGCCCAGCGTCCAGATCACCCCGTCGTCGTCGCAGATGGTGAGCGCCCGGTCCTCGCGGAAGCAGCGGTGCACCTCGCTGTCGGGCTCGACGAAGGCGCCATCGGAGACGACCTCACCGGAGATCTCGAAGGTGTTGTAGCCGTAGATGGGCTCACCCTCTTCGCCGTCGTGACCCAGGCAGGTGCTGACGTAGCCGGCGCCGATCTCGACCGCGTCGTCCGCGACCGTCGGGTCACAGCCCATCAGCAGGAGCGCGCCAGGGCTCAGCGTCGCCAGGGCCAGCGTCTTCCAGGCTGCGTTCATCTCGTCCTCCCAGCAGACGGGTCGGCGTCAGCGCCACACCGACCATATCCGGTAATCGCCGATGGCCGAGCAGATCCCGCCGCTGCCAATCATGTCGACGTCGAGCCAGTTGGTGGCGGTCATGGCGACGCCGGCGACGGTGAGTGTGCCCGCTTCACCCGTGGACAGCGAGAGCGCGTCGTCCGCGTAGAAGTCCTGCTCGTTGTAGTTGAGGAAGCCGCAGCCGAAGTCGTTGCTCAGCAGGATCGCGCCGCCCTGGACGTCAAAGTCAGCCGCGACGGGCACCTCGTCATACCGCAGGGCTGAACCGTCGACGCCATACTCCTGCGCCGCGATCAGGCCGGCATCGTCTCGCAGGATGAAGCCATTCGAGATGGAGTCCGCGAGGTGGATGAAGGTCAGCTCGATGGGCCGGCCGGCGGAGACATCCAGGGGGGCGGTGACGTCCACGGCCCTGTCACCGACGGCGATGTCGATGAACTCCTGGGCGTAGCCCAGCGTCCAGGTGACGCCGTCGGCGTCGCGAATGAGCAGCGCGCGCTTCATGTCGTAGCAGGCGTTTATCGGGTGCGGTGGGTCGAGGAACACGCCGTCAGCGATCACCTCGCCGGTGACGGTGTATTCGCGGTAGTCGCCGCTCAGCTCCGTGAAGTCGTCGCTGTCGTGACCCAGGCAGGCGGAGGCGTGCCCGTAGCTGGACGGCTCACCAGCGAGCAGCCCGCTGTCCTTGTCGCCGCACGCGAGAACACCCAACAGAGCCAGCACAACCATCTCACCCCCGCCCTACAGCGTCCGCTTCGGCGGGCCTCCGACGTCCTCATCGTCTGCTGTATTCACGGCTTCTTTGTCGCCCGCCATCCGGGCCTTCATGGCGGCCAGCTCCTGTCGCGCCCGCTCCTCCCGCTCCGCCCGCTGCTCGGCCAGCGTCTTGCGCTTCGGCGGCGCGGGCGCAGGCGAGGTCGCGGCGGGCCCCGCCTCGCGGATCTGCCGCAGCCGCTCCTCCCGGTGGTCGCGCTCCATGGCGCTGGCCTCGGCGATGAGCTGGTCGACGTCGCCGTCCATCTCCGAGCCGGAGGGCTTGTACTCCGGCGAAGCTGGCCGCCCCGCCCGGGCCTCGTCCAGCTCCCGCTCGGCGGTGCTCACGAAGTCCTCGGCCAGATCGCTGGCCCGCTTCTTGAGAGAGCCCAGCGCCGCGGTGGCGGCTCTGCGGGTCGCCTCCTTCTTCAGCGTGGTCTCCGCCTCGTCCGCGGTGTTCTTCACGCGCTTGAAGAAGTCATCCCAGAAGCTCATTCTCTGCTCCACGTTGCACCCTTGAGGGTACACCTTCACCGCCGGGGGTATTGCGGATTCCGTCGCCAGCGGCCCTCAGACCATCGCGCGGAAGACCTGAAAGCGCCTGTCCTCGGCGATGACCGTCAGCTTCGGCAGCCGCGCCCGTAGCGCCTTCGCGCCGCCCGCGGTCCGCTGGGTCACCATGATCAGCCGCCCACCGACCTTCAGCAGGTTCGGCGCGGCCTCGATGAGCCCGGTCAGCGCGCCGAAGTCCTCGTCCTTGCCGGTGTGGAAGGGCGGGTTGCTCAAGATGCGGTCGAAGCGCACCCCCTTGGGCAGCGCCGCGATTCCGTCGCCCAGGTGCAGCTTCATGTCGGGCACATTGCGCCGGGCGGCGTGCAGGGCCAGCGCGTCAATGTCCACCCCGGTGATGCGGCAGGTGGGGTTCCGCCGCAGCGCGGCGAGGGACAGCGCGCCAGCGCCGCACCCGTAGTCCAGCATGGTCCCGTAGATGTCGTCGTCGCTCAGGGCATCGATCAGCATGGCGCTGCCGTCGTCCAGCCGCCCATGCGCGAACAGCCCCGGCCACGAGGCGACCTCGCCGACCGCTTCACCCAGGTCCAGCACCTCCTCCCAGTCTCCGATCTCCCCCCGGGCGGGGGCCTCGGTCCGTCGAGCCTGGAGCACCCGGCAGTGGCGGCGGGTGTCGATGGTCTCCCCGCCCTCGAACAGCGGCATGAGCCGCTTGGTCGCCGAGCGGATGCCTTCGTCGTTGGCGCCGTAGACCCAGAGGGTCGCGCCGGGCTTCAGCCGCGCGGCGACAGCGTGGAGCTGCATGTCCAGGAGCGCCTTGCCCCGTGGGAGCCGCAGCGTCGCCACATCGAACATTCCATCGGGCGCCCACGCCCTAGCGGCCCGCCCCCCAACTGCCAGCCGCCGCCAGCGGGCGAGGTCCAGCCCCCCCATGGCGCGCTCGACGGCGCCCTCATCTTCGACGATTAGCGCACGGCCAGTGGGTCTGAGCGATGGGAGCATCGCAGCCATCACGCCGCTGACGATGGTCTCTCGATCTCCTGCTCGGTTCTTCAGTCGCTTGCTCAAGGCCGCCTCCACGTGGAGCGGAGGTATCCGATTGGTGGGGTTCTGTGTCGGCTGGTTTGTCGGTTCGTTGGGTTCGTTGGGTTCGTTGGGTTCGTTGGGTTCGTTGGGTTCGTTGGGGTCGGCTGGTTCGGCTCGTCGGGTTCGGGGCTTCGGGTACGGCTTGGCTTGACAGAGGTTTGTGGGACTGACGAGAGCGGTTCTGGCAGTCGCGGGCTCGTAGTTTGAGCGTCTCGGCGAGGCGCCGTCGTGCTGCCTGTTGGGTTGTTGGACTTCCCGATCCTCTCTGGTGGCGCGGTGCCCCTGGGTAGATTCGACGTGTGCTCGCTGCGCTAACGAATCCCCGGACGATCCGTCAGTGTCAAGTCGACAAGGTCTGGTGGCCGGTGACGTGCAGCTTGCGTCACACACGCCCGAATCTCCCTGGTCGGGGCACTTCGCCTCAACGGTCCCAGTGGGCCCTCAGCCCGCAGGCAGACGACTGAGCGTCTGGTAGCCTTCCAGGATCGACTGGAGGTAGCGAGGGCGTTCCCCCAGCCTGCGTGACGGTATCGCCCTCCTCGACAACAGCGCAGGCTTACCGTCATCGAGCCCAGAAGGCAGGAGGAGAGAGGGACGGGGTGGGACCGGGACACAGGTTTTAGAGGCTCCGCACCCACTGTTGCTTCACGAACAGCCGCCCGTCGTTGCGCGGAGGACTGGCTTGGGGATTCATCGCCGCCACCGGGCTTGTTGGCGCAGTTCACCAACCTGGGCGGCGCCTGCGACCGAGCGATGCAACTCGAGAACGTCCGCATGACTCACGGCCCGCGACAGCCCTTCTGAGTTTGTCGCCGTCGACTCCAAGGCTTCAACCCGCACCCGGGTTGGCGAGCTGCACCACCAAGCCCGTGATGTCGGCCAATCTCCCAACCAGTCCTCCGCGCAACGACGGGGGGCTGTTGTTGACGCAGAGGTGGGTGCGGAGCCTCTACAACCTGTGTCCCGGTCCCACCCGTACCTCTCTCCTCCTGCCTTCTGGGCTCGATGACGGTAAGCCTGCGCCGTTGTCGACGAGGGCGATACCGTCACGCAGGCTGGGGGAACGCCCTCGCTACCTCCAGTCGATCCTTGAAGGCTACAAGCGATCAGTCGTCTGCCTGCGGGCTGAGGACGCCCTGGGACCGCCAATGGCGAAGTGCCCCGACCAGGGAGATTCGGGCGTGTGTGACGCAAGCTGCACGGCACCGGCCACCAGACCTTGTCGACTTGACGCTGACGAATCGTCCGGGGATTCGTTAGCGCAGCGAGCACACGTCGAATCTACCCAGGGGCACCGCGCCACCCACGACGGTCGGGAAGTCCAACAACCCAACAGGCAGCACGACGGCGCCTCGACGAGACGCTCAAACTACGAGCCCGCGACTGCCGAGACCGATCGAAGCGTCACCAAAGACATCCGTCAAACCAAGCCGAACCAGCCGACCCGCCGACCCGCCGACCCGCCGACCCGCCGAACCGCCCCCAACGAATCAAAGCACCGATCGATACCGCCAACGAATACGAGCCAGATCAACCGGCGTACGAAGAAAATCCCGACCCGTCAGCTTCGACCCGTCCACATCGATCCAGCGCTCAACCGGCACCTCAACGATGCAGTCGAGCGCCTTTGTCCGGCTCCCCGTACCCAGCCAGCGCGCCAGGATCTCCACATCAAACGCCCACCGGGTCGAGAACGGCTCAGCGAAGAGCGTCGGCAATCGGGGGGTGACCCGGAAGAGCTTCGCGCCACATTGGGTGTCGTACACCGGCAGACCCAGCAGCCTGGAGGCCACGGTCGCCGCGATGCGGCCCGCGTAGTGGCGGCTGGTCTTTCGGAGGATCGTGTGACCCAGAAGCTGAACGCGGGCGCCGAGTACGATCTCCACTGCCGGGCGGGCCTCCAGCACGGCGGTGAAGCGCGGGATCTCATCGAGCGGCGTCGCGAGGTCCGCGTCCCAGAAGCCGACGGCCTCCAGGTCGCCTGCCAATGCGCCCTCGCGCAGCGCCGCCTGGATGCCCTGGCGGACCGCCTCGGCCTTGCCGGCGTTTCTCGGGAGGAGCGCCGCGTCGATGCGGGGGTGCTCGGAGAGGGCGCGGAGGACGTCGGCGGTGTCGTCCTGGCTCCCGTCGTCCACGAAGAGAAATCGCAGGCCTGGAGTGGTCTCCAAGAAGGCTCGAAAGACATCTGGTGCCAGCCTGCGGGCCTCGTTGTAGCAGGGTACAATGACGGTCAGGTTCAGGCGAGGCTCCAGGTTGTTGACTAAGTTTTCCGGGGAGGAGACCCCTTTACCATGCGTATGACCATCTTTGTCCTCACCTCGCTGCTGACCCTCGCCGCCTGCTCCGACAAGGACGGAGGCAAGGACAAGGACGATGAGACCGACACCAGCGAGCCCGACACCACGGAGCCGGTGGATCTGATCCCGTTCTATGCGGATCCGCCGAAGAACCTGCTGTTCATCTCCATCGACACCTACCGGCGCGACTACATGGACCGGTACGGCGCCGCTGGTGGTGCTGGCCTCACGACCTTCATGGACAACATCGCCCGGCAGAGCGTCGCGCTCGACGACCACACCTCGTGCAGCGCCTGGACCTTTCCGTCCATGATGTGCGCGCTGAACGGCACCACCAACGTCGACGCCGCCTTCATGCCCAAGCTCTCCAAGGAGTACCGGGCCAAGGCCCCCGGCGGTCGCTGGACCCTCGCCAAGCAGCTCCAGGAGGCCGGCTTCTACACCGCCTTCGTCACCACCAACAGCTGGCTGTCGGAGAACTGGCTCAACGACCAGGGCTACACCTGGCAGGAGAACCCCGACGTCGGCAACGCGACGGAGGCCTACGAGTACGCCCGGGATCACCTGCTCGCCAACGTCGACATCGACAACGAGCGCTGGTTCCTGCACTTCCACATCAAGGAACCTCACGCGGCCTACAACCCGCCTGAGAAGTACCTCGACGGCCTCGACGACCTGCCGCCCTACGAGGGCTACGATCTGAGCGTCAAGGACGAGCACTACGACATCAAGGGCGACTGGAACTCCCTCGAAGAGGACGATCAGGAGCTGCTGCTGGCCCACCTGCTGGTGCGCTACGCGGGTGAGATGAAGTACATGGACGACCAGCTCGCTGACATCTGGCAGGATCTCTCGGATCAGGGGATGCTCGACGACACCCTGGTCGTGTTCTTCACGGATCACGGCGAGGAGTTCTGGGAGCACGGCGTCCAGACCCACGCCTACAACCTGTTCCGCGAAGAGAACGACACCATCGCCTTCTTCTGGCGCAAGAACGTGGAGCCGCAGGCCTGGAAGGAGCCCACGACGCACATCGACATCCCCCCCACGGTGCTGAAGGCGCTGGGGCTGTCGATCCCCGAGACCGTCGTGGGGCTGCCGGTGGGGGACGCCCCGGCGGATCGGCCCATCTTCGGTGAGGTCGTCGCCAACTGGGGCGTGGTCCAGTCGGTGATGGTGGACGGGCTGAAGCTGCAGTACCGCTGGTCCAACGGCGACAAGTGGCTCAACGACCTGAAGACCGATCCCACCGAGCAGACCAACCTCTACGATGCCGATGATCCGCGGGTGCTGGAGCTCTGGGAGCTCCTCCAGCCCAAGATCGATCGCATGGGGCCCCTGTCGCCGGAGTTCGACGAGGTCGACCCGGGCCCGTAGGGCGCGAGCCGCTCCGTACGCTCAGCCCTCCAGGGCGTGCAGCAGGTCGCGCTGCAGGTCCGAGAGGTGCTCGATGCCCACCGACATGCGGATGAGGCCCGGGGTGACCCCGATGGCCTCGAGCTGCTCGGGGGGCACGTCGGCGTGGGTCATGGTCATGGGGTGCTCCACCAGGCTCTCCGTGCCGCCCAGCGACACCGCGAGCCGGAAGACCTCGAAGCGGTCCAGCATCGCGAAGGCCGCGGCCTCGCCGCCCTCGATCTCGAAGGAGATCAGTGAGCCGGGGCCTGTGCACTGGGCCTCGTAGATGGCGCGCTCCTGGGAGCCCTCGGGCAGCAGCGTGGGGTAGTTGACCCGCCGCACCTGCGGCTGCGCGGCCAGCAGCTTAGCCAGCGCCTGGGCGTTCTTGGACTGGCGGCGCATGCGGATGGAGAGGGTCTCCAGGGAACGCAGCAGCATCCAGCCGGTGAACGGCGCGGCCATGGTGCCGAGGATGGTGCGGAAGGTCAGGATCTCCTTCATCAGCGCCTCGGAGCCCGTGACCACTCCGGCGATGAGGTCGCTGTGGCCGCCGATGAACTTGGTGGCGGAGTAGATGATGAGGTCGGCGCCGCAGGCTGCGGGGCGCTGGAAGACCGGGCCCAGGAAGGTGTTGTCGACCGCCGTGATCACCTTCTCGCCGCTCTCCTTGCTGAGCTGGCGGGCCAGCGCGGAGACGGCGGCGATGTCCACCATGGCGTTGGAGGGGTTCGCCGGGGTCTCCAGGAAGAGCATGCGGACCCCGCCGAGCTCCCTCGCCAGTTGACCCATGAGGGTGGGGGTATTGACACTGGTGGGCACCTGGATCGCCTCGATGCCGTAGCGGGGCAGGATGTGCTCGAAGAGGAAGTGGGTGCCGCCGTAGATGGGCGCGCTGGTGAGCACCTTGTCGCCGGGGCGCAGCAGGGCGAGGCAGGTCGTGGAGATGGCGGCCATGCCCGAGGCGAAGGCGGCGGCGGCCTCGGTGCGATCCCAGGCGGCCATCCGCTGCTCGAAGATCTGCAGGTTGGGGTTGTTCAGGCGGCTGTAGATCAGCCCGGGCACCTCGCCTGGTTCCTTCTCGCGGAGCCCGTAGGCGATCTCGAAGAACTCCTTTCCGTGCTGCGCGCTGTCGAACTGGAAGGTGGAGGTCAGGAAGACCGGCGGCTTGACGGCGCCCTCCGAGAGGGCGGGATCGTAGCCGTAGCCGAGGGCCAGCGTCTCCGGGTTGAACTCGTGATCACCGCGGCTGTGCTTCTTTTTCATGGTGGCTCCGGGGGCTGCTTCGGAGATCCTCCCAAGCAGCATTCGTACCAGCGTCGTGACGGCGACCGCCGTCGGTCAGCGCGCTCACGTGAAGCCGGAGCCGGGAGGGCCACAGGCGCCGCCCTCATCGGGCGGGGTGGGGGCCTTCTTCTTGATGGCGGGCGCACGGCCCGGGTTGGGGTTGCTTCACGTGGGCACCCCCAGCCGCGGGAGCACCCACATCTGAAGGATGAACCAGGTGGCGACAAACAACGGGCCAGCGATCTGTTCGAGTTCCATGCCTCTCAAGAGCCACCATCTCGGCGGAGTGTGTCATCCTCAGTGAGCGGCGAGGCCGTACAGGGAGCGCAACATGCAGATCACACTCCAGTCCTCACTCTTCTTTCTGGCGTTGGCTGGCTGCGGCAAGGAGCTGCCGCCGCCGCCCGATGGCGCCGCGAGCCCCGCCGGGGACGACACGGCCGACGTCGCGACGGGGGATGACACCGGCCCTCAGGAGACGACCACGGACGACGACCCCGAGACCCCCGGCGGCACCACGGAGGAGACCGGCGGCGTGGACGACACCGGCGGCTCCTCACCGGATGACACCGGCGGCGCCTCGCCAGATGACACCGCCGTGACCGACTCGGGCGCGACCACCGGCGAGGACGGGGAGTGCGTGCCGGCTGGCGGCGACTGGCCGATCTCCAGCGGGAGCTACACCGGCAGCGTCGACGCGGCGGTGTTCAACAACTGCGAGAACGACATCGGCCACGGCTACCACATCCACGTCGGCGCCAGCAATCCGGTGGGCATGACCGCCGACGACAACTGTCTGGTGGCCGACTTCGGGGGCATGTACCTGGAGGGCGAGGTGGACGCGGACGGCGCGGTCTCGCTCGTGGGCTACCTGGACGACGCGCAGACGAGCTACTGCACGGTTCGCATCCACGGCACCCTGGTGGGGGAGAGCACCGGCGAGGACGCCTTCGACTACGTGATGGAGGCGGTGGCGGAGCCGCTGGACGAGGACTGTGAGCTGCTGGTGGGAGACGGCGAGACCCACACCTTCCCCTCGCTGCCCTGCGACTTCTCGTGGCGGGGGCGGGTCTGGAAGAATTGAGCGCCGCGCCGCTCTCGCTGCTGTGCGCCGCGCTCGCGGTGAGCCCGGCGTCGGCGAAGGAGCTGACGGACACGGAGGAGCTGAATCGCCAGTCGGTGAACGCGCTGCGGGAGGGCCTCCAGGAGCGATACGCCTGGCGGGACGCCCGCGCGGTGGACTGGGAGGCGACGCTGGTGCCGGTGCGGTCGGCGCTCATCGCCGCGGAGGATCCCGCGGAGTTCGCCGCCCGGGCGGCGGTGGTGCTCGGGGCGGCGCGGAACCCCCACCTCACGCTGCGGTCCGGGGAGCGGGTCTGGCCGACGTTCACGGTCGTGGTGGATCCCGGGGTGAGCCTGGAGCGCGCGAGGGCGCGCGTGCCGGGGCTGTCGAGCGTGACGCCTTCGGTGGCGTCGGGGCGCTACGCGGACGGGGTGGGCTACCTGCTGGTGTCGGAGCTCTCGTCCGCTGAGGGGGTCCACGAGGCCATGCTGGGGATGGCGGGGGTCGAGCGGCTCGTGCTCGACCTGCGCGCCTGTCGGGAAGGGGACGAAGACGCCGCCCGGGCGCTCGCGGCGTGGTTCCTGGCGGAGCCGGCCATCTACGCCCGGCATCGGGTGCGGCCGCTGGGGGCGCCCCCGGGGGTGAGCAATGAGCAGTCCCGGGAGGTCCGGCAGCGCGCGGATGTGCGCTTCGAGGGCCCCGTGGCGGTGCTCCAGAGCGGCGCCAACATGGGCGCCTGTGAGACCTTCCTGCTGATGATGCAGCACGCGAACCTCGCCCAACGCTTCGGCACCACCAGCTACGGCAGCTCCGAGTCGACCGAGGCGCTGGCGCTGCCCAACGGGGTGGTCGTCGAGATCCCGAACTGGCAACTTCTGGACGCCAGCGGCGCTCTGGTCGAGGGCGCGGGGGTGCCCCCGGATACCTCCGTGGAGTTGGTCGGTGGGGCGGAAGATCTCGCCTTGGAAGCTGCATTAACGTGGGTTCGTGCCTGGAAGGTCTACTGAGCACCGGGCGCGGTGTATGCTCGGTCAGTCAGGTGAAAGTGGACCTCAATTGCCACTCTGACTACGTCGTGCGTCTCAGATGTGTTGTGTGGAATCCAGGCGGATCCGATCCCCGTGAAGTCCCAGAGTCTCGGAGTCAGCGGTGCCGGAGCGCCTCGTCGCGGTGGAGAAGAGCGCAGTGTTGGAGCTGAGCGTGACGGGTGAGGGTGAGCACGTCCCCATGACCCGTGAGATGTTGCTGCAGCTCCTCGGGCGGGCCTGGTCGCTCGGGGCGACCTGCGTGCACCTGAAGGCCTCGCGGCGCCCGCTGTTTCGCCTGGAGAACGAGCTGCTGCCGGTCGGAACCTCGCGGCTGCGGCCCGAGGACACCCGGCTCGTCGCCGAACACCTGCTTTCACTCGGCACAGTCGAGTTGAGCCTGGCGCGCGCGCTCCACACCGAGTTCACCATGGGGGTGCCCGGCGTCGGTCGCTTCCGGGTGCAGCTCTTTCGCCAGCGCAGCAGCTACGGCGTGATCCTCCACTGTGTCGATACGCAGATCCCCACGCTCTCCGAGCTGAAGATCCCGCCCCGCGCGGTCCCCGAGGTGGACGCCCGCGGGCTCTTGTTGATCGGCGGGGCTCGCCGGGACGAGCTGCTGGCGGCGGTCGTCGATGCACGCAACAGCGCGGGCTATGGCCACATCGTGATGGTGGAGCGGAGCACCCGCTATCTACACGCGGACAAGCGCGCCTCGATCTCCCAGCAGGAGGTCGGCGCGGAGGTGGAGAGCTTCTCCGAGGGCTTCGAGATGGCCGCTCGGCTGGATCCGGATTGGATTGTGTTGAATGAGCTGCCGACGCTGGAGACGGCCGAGCGGGCGCTGGAGCTCGCGGAGGCCAGGCGTTGCCTCGTGGTCTTCTCGTTCGGGGCGCCCGACGTCGAGGCCTGCGTCCGGCAGCTCCTCGCGGTCTTCCCGGCGGCCTCCCGGCAGACTGTGCAGGTTCGGCTGATGGCGGTGCTGCACGACGCGCTGGCGCTGGGCCCCGACGGCTTCTCCCGGCTGAGCGAGACCAGCGCCCGCTGAGGAGAGGGTGGTACCATCGGTTGGTGAGCGCTTGGAACACCAACATCAGGGCAGGGATCGCGGGGGCCTTGCTGGTCTCTCCGCTGTCGGTCCTCGCGCAGTCGATGACGGATGAGGATGGCTATCTCGGCGTGCACCACAGCGAGCTGGAGGCGCTGTACCTGCCGCCGCCGCCGTACCCCGCCCAGGCCCAGGCCCGGGGTGAGGAGGCGGACTGTATCGTCCTGCTTCAGATCGACGAGGCCGGCGCGGTCGCGTCGGCCGAGGTGACGAGGTGTTCGGCGGCCTTCGAGGGGGTGCTCTCAGCGGCTGCCCGCTCCTGGCGCTTCGCGCCGCATCTGGTGGACGGCGTGCCGGTCCCGGTGAACACCCGCTACCCCGTGAAGTATCGGCTGGTGCAAGCGCGCCGGGACGGCAGCCTCCCCACGGTCGAGCTGGATGAGCTGAAGACGCGGGTCTGGGTCAACCCCAGCTATCCGGTCAGCGCGAAGCGGATGGGGGTGGAGGGGGACTGTGTGGTGGAGGTACTGCTCGATGAGCGCGGCGTACCCACCCGGGCCGAGGAGATCACTGGCTGCCAGGAGGCCTTCCAGACGGAGCTGGTGCGGGTGGCAGCGCTCTGGCGCTTCGAGCCCTACCTGGAGGACGGGGTCGCCGCGCCGATGGTGCTCCGCTACCCCGTGAAGTTCCGGCTGCTCGACGAGTACGAGCCGCCGCCGCAGCCGACCTTCATCCCGCCGCTCGCGGCCGAGACCTACCGCCCGAGCTACCCGCGGCGGGCGGCTCGGCTGGGGTGGGAGGACACCTGCACGGTGCATATCGTCGCCGACGAGGCCGCATCGCCCGAGAGCTTGGAGGTCTCGGGCTGCCGTGACACCTTCGCGCAGCGCCTGGAGCGCTCGGAGCCGCTGTGGGCGCAGCTGGCGCGCCCGGGCGTGCGCTCCATTCTGGTGGTCTTTCAGGTTGCGCCGTGCCCCTGGCCGCAGCACCTCGACGACGTCGGCGACGCGCTCTGCATCTCTCCCTGATAGCGAAGCCTTGAGGTGGGCGGTGACTGAGCTCACTGAGCCTCGCCCCTGGAGGGGCGATCGTTTGCGGTTGCCCGGCCGACTACAATACGGCTCTCTTCCTGTCTCGTACTGTTGGAGCCCCATGATCCGTGCCGCACTCCCCTGCATCTTCCTCCTCGTCGCCTGCAGCGGCGACAAAGACACCGACGACACCAGCAGCGGCGCTGACGACACGAGCGAGCCCACCACCGACAGCGGCCCCGATGACACTGAGAGTACGGACAGTACTCCCCCCACGGATGACACAGGCGGTGACAGCGGCACCACCAGCGACGGCATCACCTGCGATGATGTGGCCCGCGCCAACTGTGTCTTTATCAAGGCGGGCGACACCAGCGGCCTGCTGGACGCCGCCAACCTGCTCGATGACGACAGCGCCATTGTCCTGGACGGCGGCACCTGGGCGATGAACAACGCGCTGACCATCCGCAGCGTCACGGGCATCACCGTCATCGGTCAGGGCATGGGCGAGACCGTGCTGGACTTCAGCGAGGTGGCGAACCAGGTCAACGGCGTGGACGTCATCGCCGACGACTTCCACATCGAGGGGCTCACCATCCTGGAGGCCCCCAAGGACGCGCTGCGCATCGAGGACAGCAGCGACATCGTGATCCGCGGCGTCGAGGCCACCTGGGTCAACGAGGACGACTCCAGCAACGGCGCCTACGGCCTCTACCCGGTGCGGGTCCAGCGGGTGCTGATGGAAGACAACGTGGCCTCGAACGCCTCGGACGCGGGCATCTACGTGGGCCAGTGTCAGCACGCGATCGTGCGCAACAACACCGCGCGCGGCAACGTGGCGGGGCTGGAGATCGAGAACACCCAGTTCGGCGATGTCTACGGGAACCTCGTCGAAGACAACACCGCGGGCCTGGTGGTCTTCGACCTGCCCGGCAACCCGGTCATCGGCCGCGACGTGCATGTGCACGACAACGTCATCCAGGACAACAACCGCGCCAACTTCGCCCCCGGCGGCGTGGTCGCGGAGGTGCCCGCGGGCACCGGCACCTTCACCATGGCCAGCCGCCGGGTGGTGATCACCGGCAACACCTACGCCAACAACAACACCGCCGACATCGCGGTGCTCTCGGGGTTGGTCATCGAGGAGGATCCGTCCCAGTGGTACACAGTCACTGAGGACATCGTCGGCGACATCACCGACCTCGAGCTCTTCGCGGATGAAGACGGCGTCTACAACTTCCGCACCAGCGACGTCTGGGTGCACGGCAACAGCCACTCGGGCTCGGGCACCTCCGCGGACATGTCCAGCTTCACCGAGCGCCCGTTCGGCTTCCTGATCGGTGTACTTTACGGCGCGGAGACCATCGACACCGTGCTCTACGACAGCATCGGCGAGAGCGCCCATCACCCGACGGACCCCGCGCAGAACAGCAACGACAACCGCATCTGCGTCGGTGATGACGACGGCGTGAGCTTCGCCAGCCTCAACGTCGAGGAGCTGCTCACGCAGCCGCTCCCCGACATCGACACGGTGTACCGCCCCGAGGCGCCCTTTACGCCCTTCGACTGTGCCGGGTTCGAGGTGATCGCGCCGGATCTGGAGGCTGAGTGATCCCACTGCTGCTCATGTTCGCCTGTGAGGGCGAGAAGCAGACGACGGACTCGGAGACCACGACCACCGACAGCGCGACCACCGGCGAGACCGGCGATGGGACGGACACGGCGCCCGTGGACGGGCTCGCGCTCTACGGTCTGCTGGGGTGGGACGGCCTCGACTTCACCTACGCCGACGGGGTGGTGCCCTACGAGCTCGCGACCCCGCTGTTCAGCGACTACGCGCTGAAGAAGCGCGCGCTGCTCCTGCCCGAGGGCACCTCCTTCGCCTACACCGGCGCGGACGAGGTCTTCGAGATGCCGCTGGGCACGCGCATCCTGAAGTCCTTCCTCTACCCGGCGGACCTGCGGGCGCCGGAGGAGAACCTGCGCGTCGTCGAGACGCGGGTGCTGACCCTGGAAGAGGACGGCTGGGAGGCCGAGCCCTGGGTGTGGAACGCGGACAGCACTGACGCGAGCTTCGCCCCCTCGGGGGCGACCGAGGAGATCGAGGTGATCGGCCTGGATGGGGAGCCGCTGGTCATCCAGTACCTCGTGCCGCAGAAGAACCAGTGCATCGACTGCCACGAGCTCGTGATCGAGGAGGAGCGCACCATCGTGCCCATCGGCCCCAAGGCCCGCCACCTCAACCGGGGCTATGACCACGGCGCTGGGGAGGTCAACCAGCTGGAGCACCTCGCCGAGCTCGGCTGGCTCACGGGGCTGCCTGAGCTGGCCGAGGTGCCGCGAGCGACCGACGCGCGTGCGCTGGAGGGGGTGGCGGTCAGCGCGCTGGACGCGGAGACCCTCGACGCGGCCGCCCGCGACTACCTCGACATCAACTGCGCTCACTGCCACAACCCCCGGGCCAGCGAGGGGGTGAGCTCCCAGCTGTTCCTCGATCGGGCGACCACCGAGCCCTTCGATCTGGGGGTCTGCAAGCGCCCGGGCAGCGCGGGCGGCGGCACCGGCGGGCTGACGTTCGACATCGTGCCCGGTGAGCACACGCAGAGCATCCTGTGGTACCGCATGGACACGGAGGTGCTCGGCGAGATGATGCCCGACCTGGGGCGGTCGGTGCGCCACGACTACGGCGTCGAGCTGGTCGCGGCCTGGATCAATGGACTCGAGGGCTCCTGCGGCGAGTGAGCCCCGAGTTCACTTGAGCCGTCTCACTGCGCTGACGGACCGAGCTGTACCGACCTTGGTGCGGGAGCGCAGTCAGGGCACCCGGAAGCCGTAGCCGCAGCCGTCGGAGAACTCGTCGGCGACCAGCTCGACCTCGATCGCGGTGCCGTCAGCCCAGGCGTTGATGGTGCCCTGGATGTCGAAGTTGTCAGGGTCGTCGGCGTCGCCGGAGCCGTCGTAGACGCAGCCCCAGGACGGGCCGCCGCCGTAGTCGTACTCGAAGGAGCCGCGCAGGAAGTAGCCGCTGTAGGCGTCCTCGTAGGACCAGGTCAGGGTGCTGGTGTCCTCGACGTAGTCCAGGTTCATCCAGTACCACACATAGTCGCCGTCGGCCTCGGTGAGCTCGCCGTCGAACTGGATGTAGTCCGGCGTGCCCGCGGGCGGGGTGTACTCCACGATCAGCTCGTAGGGGCCGCCGCTGGCGGCAGTGTCCCCGCCGGTGTCCCCGCCGGTGTCCTCGCAGGTGCCCTCGTCCACGTCGCTGTCGCAGTCGTTGTCGGCCTCGTCACAGCTCTCCGAGGCGCCGGGGTGGGTGTCGCCGTCGCTGTCGTCGCAGTCGTCGTCGTTGTCCTCGTACCCGGAGGGGACGGAGCAGGCCTCGGTGGTGTCGCCGGGGTCGCCGTAGCCGTCGGAGTCGTCGTCTGCGTAGTAGGTGGTCGTCACGCCCTCGTCCGTGGCCTCGTCGCAGTCGTTGTCGATCTCGTCGCAGACCTCCGAGGCGCCGGGGTTGACGCTGCTGTTATCGTCGTCGCAGTCGTCACACGCGGCGTAGCCGTCACCGTCGCCGTCGGCGTAGCCGGTGGCCCCGTCGCAGTTGTAGTCGTTGGGGTCGCTGCAGTCGTCCTCGGCGGCGCCGGGGTTGTAGGCCGCGTCGGTGTCGTCACAGTCGGTGCTGTTGGTGCTGTAGCCGCCGGGCACCGAGCAGGCCTCGCGGGTGTCGTCGGGGTTCCCGTAGCCGTCGGAGTCGTCATCGGCGTAGAAGGTCGTCGTCACACCCTCGTCGGTGTCACTGTCGCAGTCGTTGTCGGTCTCATCGCAGACCTCCGAGGCGCCGGGGTGGATGTCATCGTCTGAGTCGTCGCAGTCGTCTTCGTTGTCTTCGTAGCTGGAGGGCTGGTCGCAGGCGTCGGTGGTGGTGTCGGGGGTTCCGTAGCCGTCGCCGTCGCCGTCGTAGTACCAGGTCTCTTCGTCGGCGCTGTCTTCGTCGATGTCGCCGTCGCAGTCGTCGTCCTCGAAGTCGCAGTACTCCGTGGCGTCGGGGTTGATGCCGGGGTCCGTGTCGTCGCAGTCACCGCCGCCGCTGACGTGGCCGCCTGGGATGTCGCAGGCGCGCTCGGTGTCACCGTCGTCGCCGTAGCCGTCGATGTCGTCGTCGTCGTACCAGGTGGTCGCCGTGGAGGTGTCCAGCCCGGAGTCATCGTCGTCCGTGTCGCCGTCGCAGTCGTTGTCTACGCCGTCGCACACCTCGGTGGCGCCGGGGTGGATGTCGTCGTCGCTGTCGTCGCAGTCGGTGGTGGTGTCGTAGCCATCGCCGTCCGAATCGGATGCGCCGCCGCCGCTTCCACCATCGGAGAGGGTGAAGTGGCAACCACAGTCGGACGGCTCACCGTCTTCATCAGCGTCGCTCACACACAGATAGTAGTCACTTCCCGGCTCAAAGACGTCATCATGGAAAGTCATACCCGAGTAGAGTCCGTTGTCCGTCGCCGGGCTCGCGACGACTACGACCTGTTCGTCATTACCATCGCAGTTCGGACCCTGGTGGAACACGAGCCGGACATCGCCGGAGGTTCCCTCGCTCTCCCATGTGAGCGAGATTGTGTCACCTATGACAAAGGATTCGCCACCGTCTGGATGGGTGATGTCGATGTAGGCCCCGGCCTCGACCACCATGAAGGTACCGCCGCAACCTGAAGGGCCACCATCGACGACATCGCTGACGCAGGCGTAGTATTCCAGCCCCGGCTCGAAGACGTCGGAGTAGAATCCCATCCCTTCGTAGAGACCTTCATTCGGATAGGAAGATGCGGCGGTGACGACGTGTTCATCCGAGCCGTCCAGCCGAGTCCCCTGGAAGAACTCTATTTTGACGTCGGCGGAGGTTCCGCTGCTATTCCATGAGACATAGCTCACCTCACCCAAGACAAATACTTCGCCGCCGTCGGGATGGGTCACTTCAATGGAGGCCGGTGGATCCGTTACCCCATCGGGGTCATTGAGGGTCGCCAGGGGGCTCCAAGTCTCTGGATCCGGAAGGTCGACGTTGTCGTTCTCTTCATCGACGGCGTAGACGTCGATGTGTGTGCCATCTCCCCCGCCGAGGGGGATGACATTTCCGCTGTTGCCGCAGTCTCCGATGCGGTCGCCCTGCTCTATCCAGTCCCCCACAGCGACAGTCAGAGTGTAGGCATCCAGATGATTCTGACAGAAAGTAATGCCAGGAGCTGAGCTGGCTTCGATGCAGACATAGTTCCCATAGCCATATGCCGATCCGTTAGGCAGCCCATCCTGGACGCGCACGACCTCACCGGACATCACAGCCCCGACCCCATGTTCAAAGGCGCAGTCAATATCCCAATTCCAGTGAGAGGTGCGTCCCTCGTGGCCGTCGGGGTCGTCGGTTGTAGTGTGTCCGGAACGCGTGGGGAATGGGAAACCTGGGACGATAGCGCCGCCTTTGTCTCCGAGAGCGGTGTCAGGTGAGGGCTTGGAGATGCAGCCTGCTTGGAGGAGAAGGGCAGCGATGGCGAACTGATGCATACAGTATTTTCCCCTCTGGGAAGCGGCTTCACTTCTGTCAGCTTCTACAGAATCGGCTGAGAAGGTCTCATATCCACGAACGGAAGGCAAGGATAGCGGTTCGCTGAGTTCGTCACTTGGCCGGAGATCAGGTTGGTGAACTGACGGAGGTGCTGTCCTGGCTGCGGAGTTTATCCATCTGGACAGCGACCTGATGTAACGCAGTGTGGTAGGCGAGAGGGGCGTTGTAGGGGCGCGGTCTTCAGCAGCCGCGTCGCCTGCCCGAGGTGCTTCGCCCAGACTCGCGGGTGTCCACAGCCATTGGGGAGCTGGTCGCTCGCCCTGAGCGTATCTCAATGGTACGGATTCGATGTTGGCGCGCGCCGTCCGGCGCGTACAAGCTGCACGGAGCCGGTCCGGCGGAGAGAGGAAGATGAGGGGCGCAGCTTGATGCGTTTCCCCTGAGGCTCCGCCCAGCCTGCTCATCTGTGTTGCGTGTGGGGACGGCGTCTGCGGCGAGGGCGAGAACCGCTGCATCTGCCCAGAGGACTGCTGACACTACGCCGCTCGATGGTCGCCTCGTCAGGGAGGCAGCTCATCCCCTGAGCAGGGTGATGGTCCTCCCGCCGGGGGTCTGTGTGGGGCCGATGCCTGTGCGCTCGTCGATGTCGGGTGCGGCGGTCCTGTCATCAAAGAAGGCGAGCACGCCGGTGTCGAATCCGAGCCTGTCGAGGTAGGCGTCGAGCTGCGCGAGCCCCTTGTTCAGCGGGTTCTTCCCCTTGTCCCGGTCACGGTAGGCCTTGATCTCAAAGGCCTCGGCCTGCCAGGCCCGCTGTCCGCTCTCGTCGGTGTAGGGCCAGCGAATGAGCAGGTCGATGCGCTCGGTGCCGATGCCCACCTCCCGCTCGATGACCCCGCCGCCGTTGACGATCTTGTGCAGCCAGGCCATCAGCACCAGGTGCGGCGCGGCCTCCTGGTAGCCCATGCCGCGCGCCAGGATCTCCCCGTGCTGAACCCAGAAGCCCACGAATCCCTCCAGCAGCCCGGGCATGTCCAGCCGACCGTCCGCCAGGATGAAGCCGCGCCGGTCTGCGATGATCCCGGCCTCCGCGCCGCTGGCGAGCACACGGAGGATGACCTCCCGATAGATGGGGTTGGCGATCACCGGCGGCCTGGTGGGTGTGACCAGCCCGAGGTCCACGGCGTAGGAGAAGTCGTCGTCGAAGGTCGGCAGGTCCGGCAGCGAGCCCGCGATGATGGGCTCCAGCACACGCCGAACGCGGTCTTCCTGTAATCGCGCGAGCAGGCTGTCGAGGTGGGTCTGGCGCTGCAGGATGACGCGCTCCTTGGCCTCTCGGATGTGGTCGACTGTGATGGGTCGGTCCAGGGGTATCTCCAGCTCATCGACGGCCTGCGCGGCCAGGGCGTTGACCAGCCAGGGCTGCCCCCCGCTCAGGTGCCACGCCAGGGCCAGAGCTTCGTCGGTGAAGGGCTGGCCGCTCTCTTCAGTGTACTGTGTGTAGAGCGCTCGAACATCCGCCTCGCTGAAGTTTCCCAGCCGCAGCGACTTCGTCTTGATGTTGAACGGGCTCGATGAACCCAGACGAGAGGAGCCCCCGCTGGCGACCTTGTAGTCCCGGACATCACGCACACCGCAGAGCACCACCGAGTGCGGAAAGGGCGCTGTGCTGCGGCTGATGTAGCCGTCCCGCAGCTGACTGAGCACGCTCTTCAAGCTCGCTCCCTCCACCGCGTCGATCTCATCGAAGACCAGCACCAGCGGCTTGGGACAGGCGGCAGCCCAGGCGGAGAGTTGGGCGTGGAGCCATCCGCCGACGGGGGCGTCGACCTCGGGAGGGAGCCGCTGCTCCTCGGGGAGGGTCGCGGCGGCGGTGCGGCGTATGGCCGCTCCGATGGCGCGCTCGGCGGCGTAGACATCCTCTGGGAAGGGGCGCGCGGTCTCGCAGGAGAAGTAGAGCCCGGCGTAGGTTCCCTCTGCGTTCAGGCGCTGCGCCAGGGCCTTCATGGCGGTGGTCTTTCCGGTCTGCCTCGGCGCGTGCAGGATGAAGTACAGCTCTCTGCTGATCAGCCTGTCGATCCCTGGCAGGCGGGCCTCGGAGGGCAGCGTGTAGTGCTTCGCGGTGTTGCAGGGGCCGGCGGTGTTGAAGAAGCGCATGACCTTCCACTATCGCGCGGGGATCGGGCTGTGAATGCCTTGAGGCTGCTGATAGGTTCCCTCACGAAACGGGAAGAGGATCATGATTCGAGCCGCACTGCTGACCCTTGCGCTGATGCTGTCCGCCCACGCCGCGGACAGCTGGCCGGACATCGACACGCCGCTTCGCACCGGGGCCAGCGCGCCCGAAGACGCTGCGGTGGTCATCGGCAACGAGAAGTACACGGACGTCGCTGATGTGGCCTACGCGGGGGCGGACGCGGACGCCTTCCGTTCATTCCTGCTGTACACCCGAGGCGTGCCCCAGGCTCAGGTTCAGGTGCTGGACAACGCGACGCCCAAGCAGATGGAGAGGGCCGTGGAGAGGGCCGCCGCCGAGGTGGGCGCGGACGGTGTGCTGTGGGTGTACTACGCGGGTCACGGGGCTGCCCACCCGGTGAGTAAGGAGCGGGTGCTGCTGGGCAAGGGGGCCATCCTGGATCCCGACCCGGTGCTCTTCGAGGAGGGGGTCGTGCCACTGGAGACCCTGAAACGAGCGGCGTCGTCGGGGCGTGGCGAGGCGGTGTTCATTGTGGACGCCTGCTACTCGGGCACCGGGCGAGGCGGGGATGTCCTGGGCGACGGTCGCTTCGCGGTGCCGCCCGACTACGAGGCGGCGGCGGAGGTCATCGAGTGGGGAAGCAAGGCCGCCGACTCAACTCGTCGCTCTTCCCATCGACGCCAGCACCTCCGCCGCGGCGATCAGCACCGCCTCAGCCACTGTCCACCCGGGCCTGCGCCGGCGTCACCACCTCCAGGAAGCCCGCAGCACCAGCGATCCGGACGGAGGCCTCCTCGATACGATGCGAGCCGTCGCTGAGCTTGCCGATGGGGATGCCCTCGTGCTGTGCGGTCCACCAGCTGTGGTCCGTGCATTGAGCAGCACAACCCCAGACGGATACGGCTCAGGTGTTCCTGGGCGGCCTGGTGCTGGCCGGGCTTCTCCGACTCATCGAGACGGAGGCGGGCGAGGAGCTGGGGAAGAAGAGAGGAGTCTCTCTGAGGTATATCCTTGCGCGAACCAACTCTTCGGAGAGTCCATGCTGAGCCTCCTACTTCCTCTCCTTGGGCTGGGGCTCCTGACACCGGCGCAGGCATCGTGGCCTGATCTGATGACCCCTGCGGCCTTCGAGGGCGGCGGCCAGGCCGACGTCGCTTTGATTGTGGCGATCGGAGACTACGCGGTGGTCCCCGACGTGTCTGGGGCTGTCCAGAACGGCAGGGAGTGGTTCCAGCATCTCCACCGCACTCGTGGGGTGCCCGTCGGGAGCATCCGGCTGCTCACTGACAACGTCGCCACCCGAGAGAAGATCCTGGATGCCGCGGCGAGTCTGGAGCAGCGCCTGGGCGAGGGGGGCACCTTCTGGGTCATCTTCGTCGGCCACGGCGCGCCCTACCGCAGCGGCGAGGACGGGCTGCTGCTGGGTTGGGATGTTCAGGCTGAGGCTGCCAGCGTCGAGGCCCGCAGCGTTCGTCGTAGCGAGTTGGTAGAGGTCGTCGCGCAGAGCAAGGCCACCTCCAGCGTCGTGATCCTCGACGCCTGCTTTAGCGGGCAGATCGCGTCTGGCGCGTCGCTGATCTCTGGGTTGCAGTTCGCCGTCCCCTCGACGCCGCCCAGCCCGCCCTCTGGCATCACAGTGCTCACCGCGGGAACAGCCAACCAGTACGCTGGGCCGTTGCCTGAGTTGGAGCGGCCGGCCTTCAGCTATCTGGTGCTGGGGGCCATGCGGGGATGGGGGGATCAGGATCAGAACGGGGTGGTGACCGCGGAGGAGGCCGTGGGCTACGCCGACACAGTGTTGGCCTCGCTGGTTCATGACCGGGAGCAGACGCCAACGTTCTCCGGGACGGGGTCACTCTGGCTGGGCGGTGGTCAGGAGGCCGGTCCTGATCTGGGGGACCTGGTGCTAGCGGTGGCCGGTGGTGGTGGGGAAGACCGGACGCTGAGCCTTGTCTCTGCGAAGTCTGATATGGACGCGCTGCTCACCGCGCAGAAGGCGCGGGAGGCGACGCGCTTAGAGCAGGATCTGGCGGCACGAGAGCAGACGCGCCAAGCGCTTGAGCGCCAGATACGGCAGTCTGCCGTGAGCGCGGGGGCCGCCCCCGACTGTGGGGATGGCGGCGACGAGGCCTGCCAGCGTCGCCTCTTTGAGTACCACCTGGCACGCACCTCCGACGCCGCCAGCGCCGACGAGGCCTTCGCTGCGGCGCAGAAGGCCGTGGACGTGGCCACGGCTCAGATCGGTGAGCTAAAGCCCGAGGGGACCGAGCCCGTGCCCCTGAACGACTGGGAGCAGCGCAAGCTCGATGCCATCGACCGCGTCCTCGCGCTCTACCCCGACTCCCTGGAGGCCCCACATCTTGAGTACGCCGCGGCCTACCTGCTCTATGAGCGCAACCACTTTGACGAGGCTGCCACGCGCTTTCGGTTGGTCATCATCGCGACTCCGGGTGCGGAGACGGCCGAGAAGTCCGCCAACCTGATCATGGACTCCCTGGTGCTGACCAAGCGCTGGTCCGAACTGCGGGACACCGCCGGCCTCTTCTATGATTTGGAGGGGCTGGGGTCCCCAGGCTACAAGCAGACGGTCGCTGAGATCTATGAATCGGCTTGGCTCAAGGCCATCGAGGCGGACTTCACCGACAGTGGTGACGAGACCGCGGTGGCGGATGACTTCTGGGCATTCTACAGCCGATTCCCTGACTCTAAGTACGCGGATTTTTCACTGAACAATAGTGCGGTCTACTACGCTAAAGCCGGGGCTGCCCTCCGGTCGATGGTCACTCGTCATGTGTTGTTGGAGCGCTTCCCCAAGAGCAAGTTCGCTGCCTCGCAGGCCCTCGGTCTGGGCTACGCCTACGAGAGCATCGCCGACTTCCGCGAGGCTGCCCGCTGGTACGAGCGCGGCGCAGAGGCCGATCCCACGCTCGCTGATGCCCCTGACGCTCTCTACAGCGCTGGCCTCTTTCGACAGGCCGCTGGAGACTGGGAGCAGGCGGTGGCGGACTTCACGACGTTTGTCACGCGCTACCCCGATGATCCCCGCGCTCCAGGTGTCAAGTTATCGATCGGGCTCATCTATGAGGGGCACCAGCGCTGGTCAGAGGCCGCCGCACAGTTCCAGCCCCTCATCTTCGGGCAAGACGATCGAACTCGGTCCCTCTTCGCCAGCCTCCACTATGGGATCGCCCTGGAGCAGTTGGGGCGCAGCGCGGAGGCCCTGGCGATTTGGCGTGAGGGGGCGGCCCGCCTCCAGCCCGGTGACAGCGGCATTGCCGTCGACCTCGCTGCGGAGATGATGTTCCGCCTTCAGGACCAGGCCTTCGCCACATATATCAACGATCGCATCAACCTGACCGGTCGAGAGACCACCCGCGAGGAGGTAGATGCGGTGCTGGGGGCAGAGGTGCTTGAGAAGGCGAAAGCACTCCAACAGCTGGAGGTAGGGTATAGCGAAGTCGTCCAAACCGGTGCTGGCGGCTGGGGGATGCAGGCGCTGCTTAATCTGGGTGAGGTCTACCTGGAGATGGGCGAGGCGCTTCGTCTATCGGACGTGCCCGCGTACCTGAATGAGCAGGAGGTCGCCGCGTATCACTTTCTCATTGCCGAGAAGGTGATCCCCCAGAACATCAAAGCCCGGAAGGCCTTGGAGATGCTTTTGGAGAAGTCGCACAATCTCCAGATCTACGGCGAGGTCCAGAAGCGTGCCCTGGAGCATCTGGCGGGGTTAGCTCCGGAGGACTGGCCACAGACCGTGGAGGCGCTGCCAGCGGCGGATCGATGGGCGGACACTGGAGGCTCCCCCGGCTCAGCAACCGCAGCTCGGCTGCTGGCAGCGGGGCAACCTCGCGAGGCCTTGGACGCCGTCCGTGAGGCGCTGCTGGACGATTCGTCCGATACAGAGGCCTTCATCCTGCTGGCGCGGATCAATGACGCGCTAGGGGAGGCGGGCCTGAGTCGGCTGGCCATTGACAAGGCCCTGACGATGAGCGAGGCACGAGGTGCCTACTACAACAACCAGGCTGTGTTGCTACTAGCTGACTCGGAGGACATGAACAAGGCTATCGCCCTGCTGAAAGAAGCGATCAAGCTGGAGCCGGGGTGCGCCGCGGCACACTTTAACCTAGCAGCGCTGGCACTGGGCGCTGGGGACTGGGAGGCTGCCGCAGCCGGCATGGGACAGGTTCTAAAACAGCACCCTGGTGATCTCGATGCGCTGCTGGGGCTGGCGGTGGCTCAGCGTGGACTGAAGGAGTACGCCGCGGCTCGGGAGAGCTACCGCCGCGCCATCGCTGCGGCCCCTGAAAACCCGCTGCCCGTCTTTGCGATGGCGGACTTCCTTGTGGCCTACATGGACGCTTTTGATGAAGCGGCGGCTCTCGTGGCCGAAGCGCCCGGAACAAGCGCGCGTGAACTCCAAGCTCGACGGACGGCGATCGAGGAGGCTCGACTGTCGATGGTAGCGCGGCAGGCGACCGAGTAGTCACGCCGCGATGAGGCCGAACAGGAGCGGGTGGATGCCATAGAGGCGTTGGTCGCTGACATACTCGGAGAGATTGGGGTTGATGGGGTTGGTCGTGGGAGAGCGGGCTGTCGCCGAAGGGGGCGGTGACCAGGAAGGTGCCCGCGGTCGCGCCACCGTCCAGGACGATGGCGGCGCGGAGCATGGCATCCACCGGTTGGCTTTGGGCACTTCGACGCCGAGCCCCACCAGTATGGCCTCGAAGTCCGGGTGGAGCGGGGGGATACTAAGAGCACACCATCGTGGAGGCCTCGTGAGTAAAATTCGTCTTTGCAACCTGCTGCTTGAGGTCTGACACGTCAACGGCCTTAGCTACGTCAACCCCCTCCAGATCACCAAGGTTGAAGCCTTTCGTGGAACGTCACAGACGATGATCTATCTCTCTAGCCAGAGCTACCTCGTTGTGGAGGAGCCACTGGATGATGTGGTGAGCACGTGGCGTATGGCTTTGTTTCAGCACGTCAAGTAGTTCCTAAGTGGAGTGACCCCGGTTGAGTGGACACTTTCGCGGAAGGTGTGTCCCATGCCTAATGGTCACCTCCTTACACTGCCGAGTCCCGCGCGACGCCACTGACGTAGTGCCCCAGGTCAACGAGCAGACTTCACCACGAGTCCCAATCGATTGCGTCGACCTGCACATCGCAGACGCAGGAGTCCGGCGCCCAGGCCATCACCTTGTCGCCACACATCTCCATACACTGAGCGGGCGTGACCTCCAAGGAGGCGGGGAGCGGGGCCAACTCGTCCTTCGTCCACAGACACCAGCCACCCCGCACCGCCAGGAGGAGCACGGCCACACTCGCCGTGAAGCTCGCCCCATCCACCAAGAAGCCCCTGAAGCTACGAGACATCGCCACCTCCCATGAACGACAGCTGAGCCCCAGCCTCTTTCGCGGACGTCACCGTCATCGCTCACCGCCAGTCCGCGCCACGAAGGCCTGCATCGGCCGCACCACCGCTCGCGGATCCACCGGCTGCGGCGTGTACTCCATCGCTGGATCCGGCTGGATCCACCAGCAGCATCCGTCCTCCCGGAACCGCGCCATCTGCCAGTCCGCCATCTCCGCCCGCCGAGGTGGCGCCGTCAACCGCGCCCGGAGCGTCGCCAACACCAACGCCGCCGACCGCGCATCATCCAGCGCCCGGTGGCTCGTCCCCACATCCACCCCCAACGCCGGCGCCACCGTCGAGAGCTTCCCGCCCTTGGCATCGTGGTACGCCTTCACCGCCCCACGGATGTCGTACCAGTCCTCCTCCAGCCCCCACGGCACCTTCCGTAGAAACGTCCGCTCACAGGCCACCCCATACGCCGCCAGCCGCGCCCCCTCCCACCGCTCCCGCACCGCGGCGATCCACGACCGGAACCGCGCCGCGACCTCGACCTCGTCCACACCATGCCGCTGGATCTCCCCCGGCGAGATGCCGTGGACCCGATGCTGAACGAACCGCGCCGCCTTCGTCGTCAGCACCGCCATGGGCTGCCGCACCAACGTGCTCACCTTCGGCCCCAGCGTGCCCTCGGGCGTCAGCACCACCGCGCCCAACTCGATCACCTTGCCACCACCCCCGGTGGTCTCCAGATCGACGCTGATGAGCGCCTCCGTCGGAATCCGATGCCGCTTCAGCGCCGCGCTCATTTCGCTGCCACGGGGGCTTCAGCGTCCGCCTCAGGATGCTCCCACGTCGCGTCAGGTCGCGTCAGGTTGCGTCCGATCGCCTTCGACGCCCACGAGGGTGCCTCCACCGCCATCGAGCGAGCCAGATCGATCTGACGCCGCAGGAGGCCCATCCGGTTCGCACTGTCCTCCGCGAGCGCCAGGTGGTCCTGCAGCTCGCGGGACGCCCACCGCTCCAGCCGCCCCCGCGTCGCCGGCCACGCCGTTCGCCACGCCGCTGGCGCCTGACCACAGGGACAGACCGTCGACACCTGATCCAGCCGACCACCGACGGGGACGTAGAGGAACACCACCCCATCGCCCTCACAGACGCCCTCCTTGCACGCGAGGTCGGTCTTCCGAGCGGGCTTCGTCGCGGCGGCCGTGGCGGCGTGCTCCTCCAACGCCTGCTTCAACCGGGTCGGCTCGAGGTGACGAACCCCGGCGTGCTGGAGCTGCGGGAGCACCACCTGGAGCGTCAGGTCCTCGACGCCCTCGAGGACCACCTTCCACGGAGCGAAGGCGGCCTCCATGGCGGCGCGGGCGTTGCCGGTGTCGGCCACGCGGAGGATGAGCTTCCCGTCCTGCTCATCGAAGCGGACATCACCGGGCAGGGTGAAGCCGGCCTTGTGGAGCTCGCCGAGGAGCTGGCCGATGCGCTTGAAGGTCCAGGCGGATCCGGGGGTGTGGGCACGAGCGAACATCTCAGGCTCCCAGCAGGGCGGCGGAGTTGGTGGCGGTCAGGGCGTGACGCTCCTGGGCCTCGAGCTGCTGGACGCCCTTGGCCCAGCCCTCCCGGAACCGCCGGGCGTAGCCACCCCGGGCCGCAGAGCTGCCGCCGTAGGCGACATCGATGGGCGCGGTACCGAGGCCGCGCAGACCGCCGACGCTGGAGAGGGCCTGACGCAACGGGAGGCGGACGGGTTCGCCCCACTTCTCGGCGGCGCGGTCGAGCACGACGGCGACTGCGACGACACCGACGGTTTGGCGGTGGCGGCGTGACCCCCACCGACTGCGACGGCACCGAGGCCGTCCCCGACAACGATTGCAAGACCGAGGAGGGTTGAGATGTCTGCTGCTGCCCGCCGCCGCGAGCTTGGACCTGCCGCGGTACTCAGCCCCAAAGCCGCTGCCGAGCTGCTGCCTTGGCAGGACGCCCGCTCCCGTGGCTGGCTGAAGCGTCACAAACTGATCCGGCACGATCCGGACCTGGGAGCCTTCGTGATCTGGGGCGATGTCCTGACCTGTCTCCGGCAAGTCAGCGCCCCCGCCGAGGCTGGTACGCCCGCCGACGAGAGACGCCCCGCTCGTCATAAGCTCAGACGAGGAGGTCTTTGATGTCTGATGCCGACCGACCGAAGCCCCGGCCCCCAATCCTCGGCGTCCGAGCTCGCGTCGTCCGGGGGCCGGATGACCAGGGACGCTGGTACTGGCGTATCTGGCGGCGGGACAACGCCCGCGCGGAGACCTTGCGTTCAGGCTGGTACAGCATCACGGATGTTGAGCGGGAGCAGGCGCGCCTCGCCGTGGATCCCGAAGCCGCTCAGCGCAGACAGGGCGCCCGTACTGTCTACGACCTCGTGGATTACTGGATCGCCGCCCGAGAGGATGACCAGGGGCTCAGCGCCAACACCGTACGGATCAACCGTCACACCGCCAAACGCCTCGCGGGCAGCAAGAAGGCGGGCCTGACAGACCTGGGCCGGACGCTGATGACGAGCGTCAACCGACGAACTCTGGAGCGGTGGCGCGACGCTCAGCAGCGTGCGGGCGTGGCCGCCTCTTCGGTCCGTCTGGGGCTGCGGACGCTACGGCAGGCCTGGACCTGGGGACGCGAGGTCGGCCTGGTCGATGGCGAGTGCCCTCGTGTCACCGTTCGAGGTGGCAAGGCCCGGGAGAAGTACACCCCGGAGCGCGCCGAGGTGGCCGCGGTGCTCGCCGAGCTGGACGGCTGGGCCCGGCGGGCGGTGCTGCTCTACGCCGCCACGGGCGCGCGTCTGGATGAGATCGCCTCGCTGACCTGGAGCCGCTGCAACCTCGAGCGAGGCGTGCTCACGGTGCGCGGGAAGCGAGGGGAACGGAAGGTGCCATTGACGGGTGGGGCGCTGCTGTCTCTTCGTGCGGCCTGGACCGCAGCGGGAAGCCCTGCAGATGGGCGCGTGCTCAGCGAGGTGACCTACAAGACGTCACGGCGCCTGGATGACCGGCTGAAGGTCGCCTGCAAGCGGGCGGGGGTGCCGTACTTTCCGCCTGGCGGGCTGCGCCGGGCGGCGGTGGTCAGCCTGTACCGGGCTGGCGTTGACCCCGGGCTGGCCGGGGCGATCGTGGGGCACTCGCCGACGGTGGCGCTGCGGAACTACCGCCAGATCGCCGGCTCCGAGATGGCCGAGGCGGTCGCTCGGGCGGGCCTCGGAGGGCTCGGCGACAACGTGGTCGAGGGCCCTTGGGTGTCACAAACCGTGTCACAGCACGGTAGTTGAGGCTGAAAAGTGACCTTTGACCTACTTGATACGGTGGCCCTGCATCTCGTTGTTGAAGATCCAGGCGACGACCTCGCCCAGCTCGAAGCGGTCGGACATGTAGCTCTGGATGGACGCGGCGGCGCTGCCGGCCTCCCGCAGATCCGCGCGGGCCTTCATCATCTCGTCGGCCCGGCTCCGCCATCGCTCCATGTTGCTCGGCCGCAGATCCACCCACCCCTTCCGGGCCCAGGTGTCGATGCTGCCGTCGCTCAGCGCCGCGGTGGTCACGTGCCCGCCGGTCTCCGGCACGTTGATGCGCGGCCCCCGCAGCAAGGTCGCCCCGTCGGGCATCAGCACCGGGATGCCGATGCTCGGCGCCATGCGCCCGACCCCCGAGCCGTCCAGCGCGCCCTTCAGCGCTTCGGCGATCTCCGCCGCGGGCCGGTTGTCCGCGCGCAGGTTGTCCAGCGAGCCGTAGACGTGCTTCAGCAGCGCCGACTCGAAGAGCAGCTTGGAGAGCTCCGGCGGCCCCAGCTTGCCCAGCGCGATGGAGGGGATGCCGCCCTTCTCGACCTCCTGGGTCTCCACCGCCTCCAGATCCCGCAGCGCCACGCCGCGCACCAGCCCGGCCTTGTAGCTCGGCGCCAGCACGCTGCCGTCCAGGGCGGAGATGATGTCCTGGCCCGTGTTGGCTCCGCGGATCTCCAGCACGATGGTGCGGGCGATCTCCTCGGGCGTGATGTACTCCATCTGGCCCATGGCCGTGATGGCCGCGAACTCACCGCGGGTGAAGACTCCGTTCTCGCCGGTGTCCACCACGGGGATGGCCATGGTGCCGTCCTGCTCGTAGCCGCCCGCGTCCTCCCGCAGCTCCAGCGCGGCGCCGGGCTTGAGCGACAGGGCCTTCGCCTTGTAGAGGTCGGAGTTGCCGTGCTTGTCCGTGACCTCGCGGACCCGGACGGCGCGGTAGCCGATCATGGCCGCCGGCTTGACCTCCTTGACGATGGGGGCGTCCGGCGTGCGGGCCAGGAGGAACAGCAGGCCGGTGTGCCCGAAGGCGGCCTCGTTCTTGGCGAGGAGCGTCTTGGAGGGGCGGTCCTCGGAGTGGGTGTAGGGGATGTTCAGCCCCATGCCGCCGGTGCCGGTGGTGCCGACCTTCAGGTAGACCCGGGTGCCGTACTCGCGGGTCGCGCGGTGCACCATGCGGACGTGGCGGATGAGCTGGGGCACGGACTGGGAGAGGAGGAAGGCCTCCAGGTCGGTGGTGCCCTTGGCGTCGAAGCCGTCGGCGCCGATCCAGTGCCGCACCTTGGCGGCGCCGTCGAAGACGTCCTGGTAGCTCAGGCCGGTGGCGGTGTTGACCGCGTCGACGATGACCTCCGGCCGATGGCGGCGGATGAGCTGGACGAGGTGGTTGCCGCGGAAGGCGTCATCGAAGTCGCCGTAGAGGGCCTCCAGCAGGCTCGCCCGGTGCGTGTTGTTGGCCAGGAGCTCCCGCCGGTGCAGCTCGGCGAGGGACTCGGGCACGAAGAGGTTGCCCCAGGCGGGCACGAAGTTCACGGACTCCCCGAACTCCCGGGTGTGGCCCTGGCAGGCCTCCACGGCCTCCTTCTCCAGCAGCGAGGCGACCACGATGCGACGCGGGTTCAGGGACTTGACGATGTGGCGCACCACCTGGGTGCCGACCAGCCCGGCGCCGCCGAGGATGAGGAAGTCTTGGTACATGGGAGTCGCTCGTCTGCGGGTGTGGAGGCGGCCAGATTAACGTGATCCGGCTCCACATGAGCGCTCCCGGGGATCATGACGCCACAGCCCGGGGCCGCGGCGCCCCTCCTGTACTCAGCCTGTCTTGAAGGGCACGAAGAGGCGACGGCCTTCGCGCTGGATGACCAGCAGGTGCGCGCCCTCCGAGCTGTTCAGGCGCTTCACCGCCTCCGACGCGCTCCGGGCGCGCTGGCGGTCCACCTCCAGCAGCACGTCGCCGGGGCGCAGCACCTGCGCCGCCGGGCCCTCCGGGTCGACCGAGGCCACCATCACCCCGTCGGGAGACTCCTCCAGGGTGAAGCCCAGCGCCGACGTGGCCATCGAGACCTCCGGGGCCTCCTCTTCCTCCTCGGCGGTCCACACGCCGCGCGCCAGCGCCTCCTCGGAGGGGCGCTCGGCCAGCACGACCTTCGCGGTCTTCTCCTTGCCGTTCCGCAGCAGCGTCATCGTCACCGTGTCGTCCGCGCGCCGCTCACCCACCGCGCGGATGAGCTCGGAGGTGTCCTCCATCGCCTCGCCGTCGATCGTCATCACGATGTCGCCGCTCTTCAGGCCCGCCCCGTCCGCGGGCCCGCCCGGGTGGATGTCACCCAGCAGAACGCCCTCGACCGTGTCGATGCCCATGGCGTCCGCGAGCTCGGGCGTCACCGTCTGGATGCCGACGCCCAGCCAGCCCCGGGCGACCCGCCCGTTGGTCTTCAGGTCGTCGAGCACGTCGTGCACCATCTCGACCGGGATGGTGAAGCCGATGTTGTTGGCCTGGGCGATGATCGCCGTGTTGATGCCGATGACCTCGCCCTCCAGGTTGAACAGCGGCCCGCCGGAGTTGCCCGGGTTGATGGCCGCGTCGGTCTGGAGGAAGTCGTCGTAGGGGCCGGCGCCCAGCGCGCGGCCCTTGCCGGAGACGATGCCGGTGGTCACCGTGTGGCCGAGGCCGAAGGGGTTGCCGATGGCCACCACCCGATCGCCCACCCGGGCGTCGTCGGGTTCGCCGAGCTTCACGTAGGGCAGGGCGTCGGCCTCGATCTTCAGGAGCGCCACGTCAATGCGCGCGTCCGCGCCCACCAGCGTGGCCTCGTAGCGCTGCTCGTCGGTGAAGGTGACCGTGATGGTGTCCGCGTCCGCGATGACGTGGTTGTTGGTCAGGATGTAGCCGTCGGCGGAGATGACGAAGCCCGAGCCCGCGCCCTGGGTCTTCTGATCCGGCTGGCCGGGCTCACCCTCGGGGATGTTGAAGAAGCGTCGGAACTCCTCGGGGATCATCTGCTCGACGTCGCTGGCTTTGGCGGTGCCCTGCACCTCGACGTTGACCACGGCGGGAGAGAGGGCCTCGACGAGCGGGGCGTAGGAGACGGGCTCGAGCTGGAGGCCGGAGATGGCCTGGGGGGCCTGGTCCACGGCCGGCGCCGCGTTGGCGGTGCTGTACATGGTCTCCGCGGCGTCCTCGCCGAACCAACCGCAGGCGGTCAGTCCGAGGAGTCCGACGGTTCCGGCCATCAACAGGTGCTTGTTCACGAGGCTTCGCTCCTTCAAAGGCGCAAGGGCACATGCGCCGACAGTCTGGTGGGACAACACCTCACTTGATGCCGCCCACAGCCTCCGTCACGTCACTCTTTGTCGCCTCCTGTCTCGAACGCGAACCGAAGGTCCGGCGCCATGTGCCGCAGACGCCCCAGAAACACGCACCACAAGAGGGTGTTCGACAGCATCTCGAAGGTCTCCTCGATGGACTTGGAGAAGTGTGAGACGTCGTAGCTGGTGAGGTTCCAGGTGTCGCGGATGACGGTGTGGAGGTTCAGCGGGTGATCGGTGTCCATGCCCTCGAAGAAGTCGAGGCCCACGGCGGCGGCCATCAGACCCACGGCGGCCGCGACCATCATCCTGGGGCCGAGGGCCTCGATCTCCCGCCAGAGGAACACGGCCATGAAGAGGCCGACGCAGGCGAAGAAGGGGACAAAGAGGAGCTGCCAGGGGTAGCTGGGGAAGAGGGAGAGGGCGGCCTCGTTGGCGGCGGCGCCGGACTCGGCGGCGTCCTTGAAGGCGGAGCCGATGCGCTCGTGGAACTTGGAGCCGTCGTCCATGGCCATGTAGGCGAAGAAGGCGGTGAGGATGCCCCAGGCGGCCACCTTGGCGCGGCCCTGGTTGGAGGCCGCGGCGATCCAGGTGAGGAGGGCGAGGGTGACGGCCTCCATCCAGGTCTGGGTGACGGCGAACCAGGAGGCGACGCCGTCCTCGCGGGTGATGTTGAAGAAGCGTCGGACGGGGCTCAGCTCGCTCCACTCCGCGTAGTTGATGGTGGCGTCGGCGACGACGAAGCCGAGCTCGATGGTCACGCAGGTGATGAAGACGGTGGCGATGAGCTTGCCGGGATCGACCTGGAGGATGACCGGCTGGGGCTCGGGGGTGGCCGAGACGATGTGTAGCTTTCGCTGGGGCTGCATGGGGCTCCCTGGTGGCTCTCCATCCTCATCGGATCGGTGGGGGGAACCGCGCAGGGGCACATGGTCGCGGGTACATTGGTACAGGACCGATGACCGGGGGAGCCATGATTTACGCGGTGGTGGCGGCGGCGGAGGTTGGGGGTGTCATGACCGCTTGGGCACGGAGCGCCCCTGAGCCCGCAGCGCCCCTGAGTCCTCATCCTCCGCCCAAACGCGCCGCATGGCGCGCGCCAACTGCGAGTGCGTACCTGTGAGGAACGTGACGTCCCAGCGTCTCAGGCGAGAGGGTGTTGCGACGTCAGATGCCTCGCCGCAAGGCGACATCAGGAGGCAAGACCTTGCGAACACGTGGACGGTTTTCG
>Ga0316204_10002259_pt1 | contig 44706 bp, 39 predicted proteins | sample 6monrhotite_MG_2_FD_205661 | JGI IMG/M metagenome (GOLD analysis project Ga0316204, IMG submission 205661) | Microbial mat bacterial communities from mineral coupon in-situ incubated in ocean water Damariscotta River, Maine, United States -... | ecosystem: Environmental > Aquatic > Marine >... | reverse complement strand
CATCTTTGAGGCTCGTTACTTGAGGGGCTATATCATTCATATGACAATGTTAAAGCATCAAAATGATCAATCAACTCGATCCTTCAGGATCAAAAAATAAAATTTATTTAGGCTGAGTAGTTACCAATGCTTTACTTAATTTACTTGCCCATTTAACCTGCAATAATGCAGGCGCGGCAATAGTATAACGGGCTTCATTTTCAAGTGAGTAACATTCAGCCATGGTTAATTTTGCTTGTGCAACTAACTTACTGGCATTACTGCGAAATTTTACACCCACCGCATTTAGCTTTATGCGCTTGCCAATACGATCAAATAAACTAACCCCTAACTTATGCTCTAATCGTTTTAACGATTTTGACAACATACTAGGTGTAGCATCACACACTTCTGCCGCTTGTTGCATATTTTCGGTTTCAGCAATTGCTAAAAAAATGTCTAAATCTTTAATATTCATTTGTGATCACTGTTTCGTAGATGTAGTTCGTAAGATAGGTTTATAAATTCTAAATTCTAAATTCTAAATTCTTATTGTTTCGTTATTGGAATTAATAAATTCAATATTAGGTTCGATTTGGCACTTATGATAAGAGATCATTTCAACATTGTCATTATCTTCTACTAATTACCAACACCAATAAACGAGAACCCGCATGTCTGAAATCATTAAAAATCAACAGTGGATATATACAAAACGGCCAACAGCTGAAGTATCAAATGAGCACTACAAATGCGCAACACAAAATTTATCTACCGAGTTAGCACATAACGAAGTATTGCTTGAAATTCATTATGTCAGTGTTGACCCTTATATGCGTATACAACAAGCACAGCAGCAAAGTTGGGAAGCGCCACATCCTCTTAACAGTGTTCAACAAGCAGGCACTGTTGGCAAAGTGATTAAAAGTAATAGCGATGATATTAGTGTTGGCGACTGGGTAAGTGCTTATACGGGATGGCAACAGTATGCGGTGGTTCATCACAGCGAAATTAATAAATTAGATGCGCAACAAGCTGATGTTACGAGCGCGCTTGGTATATTAGGCATGCCGGGAAGAACAGCATGGTTTGGCTTAATGGATGCAGGTAAACCAAAACCGGGCGATACCGTATTTGTTTCAGGCGCTTCTGGCGCGGTAGGTTCCTTAGTGGTGCAATTTGCGAAAAAAGCGGGTTGTAAAGTTGTTGCCTTTGCTAGTAGTGATGAAAAATGCCAATGGTTAATTAACGCATTAAAAGCCGATGTTGCAATTAATTATCGTGATTTTAGTGATTATCAAAGCTTAAATCGTTACTTACAAAAGCAAAATGTAAAAGCAGATATTTATTTTGATAATGTTGGTGGTTTAATCACTGATGCCACTATGCCTAATTTAAATTTACGTGCCCGCATTATTATTTGCGGACAAATGAGCCAATACAATGGTCAGTTAGATGAAGTTAGCCAAGGGCCACGGTTTTTACAGCATATGCTGTATCAACGCGCAACAATTCAAGGCATTTTAGCGCGTGATTATACCCATCGAATGGATGAAATGATTACCGTTGTTGCACCGTGGTTACAAGCAGGCGAGATAATTTATGATCACAGTATTGTTGAAGGTTTTGATTTGTTACCAGAACATTTAGCGAGTTTATTTACCCGAAAATCACACGGTAAATTAGTGGTGAAGATCCGCTAATGAAAAAACAATTAATGATTAGCTCTGTAATGAATAGCTCTGTAATAAATAAATCAGTATTAAAAAGGTCATTTATCAACATGAAAACAAAAAATAACAAACCAATTTATGCCAATAACCTTATTAGTTTTTGCTTGGTAATTTTAGCGTGCTTATTTTTAACTCTTCGTGTTGAAGCTAGTGATATAGAAGCTACAGCAAAAATATCGCCTAACATATCTCATCATAAGATGAAGGCATACGGCACTCATGGTATGGCGGTGTTTAGTGATAATAATATACTTTACGCATCGCACATGCCTTTAGTTAACTCAATTCATGCGCATCAATTATTATTTTCATTTACCGTAGAGAATGAGTATCAGCAAAAATTATTAACAATAATTAAGCAAAATGCGTTAATTTCAATTATGCCTGAACCTTTTGATTTAATGGCATTAATGCATGGAAAATTAACACAGTTTACCGCTAATATTTATGTTGGTCATTTTGAGCGCGGCGGTAAAGTAATATTTAAAAACGTTCTTATAAAAATTAATAAAATACTACTTTCTCAACCGATAGCTAAAACTAATAAAACAACTAAAACATTAGACACGGAAAGCTATTATTTAATCCCTTTAGAAAAAGAAAATGATAAACCTTTGTTAATGCATAAAATAACAACCATGCCAAGCTTTGATCAAATAATTAAAGTGCACTTAACTAAACCACAGTTGACTCAACCGATAAATAATCCTAGAAATAATAAGGGATATTTGAAAGAGTTGGTGATAATAAAATTAAAAGAACACGGTGCTATTAACGCACAAACATTGTCGTTAAAAAACTTTAATTTAGAATTTGTACACCAATATTATTTGGAGCGACAAGATTTTCAATAAATCAGTTTTTATTGAAAATAGTTCTATCATTAGGCAATTTTTACTATTTTATTTGCTTCATTTTATCAGTACCTTTAAATAAAAAGAGGTATTTATGAAACCAAATACAAATATACCAACTGAATTGTTAAATAATAAAAATGACTTTACCGAGCCATATTTCAAGCAATTTCCATTAAGAACCGCAGCAAGGCCATTGCAGCTTACCCGTGATATAAGCAAAGATTATCTGTTTCCAACTTTTTATGGTGATGTGAGTTGCTCGTTAGCGGTATTCCTTTGTGATTACCAAGCCGCGCTAACATTATTGCCAAAATCATCCATGAAACCTGTTAAGATGCCCGGTGGTCGAGCCTTGGTAACCATTTCTTGTTATGAGTATAAAAAGGTACTTGGCGTAAAACCCTATAATGAAATAGCGGTCACCATTCCTATTCAAATAAATCCATCAATCGATATTCCTTTATTACCAATGCTGGCTGAAAAATTATTTTCAGGCTTTGGCTATCATGTTATTCATATGCCGGTAACTAGTTTAGAAAATCAAATTAGAGGACTAAAAATTTGGGGATTACCAAAAGTGGTGAACGATATTGATATATCTATAAATAACAACATCTCAACCACCGTTGCCACTGACGAACAGGGAAATGATTACTTACGCTTAGAAATACCCACACAAGGTAAAATTACAGCTTTTAATGTACGTTCAAATTTATATTCGGTATTAAATGATGAAATGAAGCAAAGCGAAACTTGCTTTAAAGGAAGTTTTAATGTGACTAAAAACCTTGGTCAGCTGTTTGGAATGGCGGACTATGAACATACTGCATTAACTTTAGGGAAAGGTGAACAGGCTGATTTATTACGTTCATTGCAAATTAATCCAGTGCCGTTTCAAACCCGATATTGTGAACGCATGAATGCTTGCTTTGATTTACCTAACCCAAAATTTATACAAAAGTAACGTTATTAACGGGTATTATAAATTTATATAGTTTTAAATAATCTTTTAAAGCTTGAATTATTTGCTATAACATTTATTGAATATTTAGCGCGTTTACATTTGAAGTGGGTAGTAAAAAGTGACAAGAAAAATTTATGTAAATTTTAACGCTATACCAAAATTTAAAGTAGGGCGCCAAACAAAGTTGCAAAAAAGGCTCAGGGTAAAGGCAAACGGTATTTCTATTGTTGGCCTAGTATTCATATTTGTATCTTTTGTTAGTTATGCTGAACAACAGGGTAAACCTGTGCAATTTAATGGTTACAGCATCGCGATGCTAAATAACTGTGGTGCAAATGGAGATAATGCCTCGATATTGAAAAACGCTTATTCAGTTTTTAATCGAGATAAAAACAATAACAAAAAGAGTTTAACGGGTTGGAACCACATTAAAAATGACAAAGATGTAGAGTTTAAAGGGATTAAATTATCGGCTGAGCAATATCAGATTTCACCTGAAAGATTCAACGTTGATAAAAGTTGTAACGGAGTTAAAACTCAAAAGGCGATTCTCGTAAAAAAATATTCCACCTGGCAGCACCAACATGCCAATGGTATTGAAACTTACTTATCTGATCCACATTTACTCTTAGCTAATATTAAAAAAATTGTTCTAGACCTCAAAATTAATCAAAATCATTCTTCTATTCCCAGTAATACATTGCTTCATAAAGCCTACGGTAAATATTTAAGCAAATCGCAGTTCGCTACGTTTGATAACAGCAAAGTCAATTTAGGTATTACATTGTTTGAAACAGGTGCAAGCAATCAAGCAACTTCATCCTTAAATGTAGATAAATTCATTGAAATTGATCAACAAAAATATTTTGATCAATGGATAAGAATTAGCATTCCTGTAACCGAAATGAATTACTATCGCGAACTAAACTATGCGGCAACGCCAGTTGAATATAATCAGACTAAAAAAGCATTAATTACAGGATTTCGTCTTAATCCTGAAACGCTAAATGGCAAGGTATTAAGGAATTACCTCGGTGATAATTGGACAGAAGAACACCCCAAATTATTTAAAGAAATATCCATCAGTATTAAAGATATCTACATAATATTAAAATAAACTTGTATTCAATTTTAATTGAACAATTTTTACAACAAACCTCCCCAATAAAACATATTCACTGCGTTTGCTGTAAAAGTAATTTATAATAAACACATTAGAAATTTAGAAGGTTTATTCATGAAAGTTTGTGGTGTTGAATTAAAAGGCAATGATGCCATTATTTGTTTAATAGCCTCTGAAAATGGGCTATATGATATTCCGCATTTGCGCGTACCTAGAATTAGTATTGTTAATTCAGGTGAAGCTGATGAAATGCGTAAATTTCAATTTGCTTTTTCAAAGCTGATTGAAGACTATAAAATTGATAAAGTTGTGATCAAAGGTAGGGCTTTAAAAGGTAAATTTTCTGGCGGTCCGGTTGGCTTTAAATTAGAAGCGGCGATTCAACTTATTGAAGGTTTAGATGTAGATGTTTTATCATCAACGTTTATTAAAAACACCTTAAATAAAAGCCAATTAGAAATTGATTTTAGAGATACGGGTTTAAAACAATTTCAAGAGTCTGCTTTTACTTCAGCATTTGCCTATTTAGAAAGTTTAACGCAAAAGAAAGAGCCAGAGCCAGCGTTTAACCCATACGGCAATGAATAAAAATTGACGTTATAAAAACGAACAATGTTGAAATTTACTCGTTATAAGCAATTATAAAAAGTAAATATAAAACACAAAAAAGGCTAGTCGATTTAATCGACTAGCCTTTATTAACTGACAATGAATACTAATCAGTTAGGTTGATATTACTTTTTAGTACTGGTAAAACCGCGGCGTTCTAGTAACGGTTGAACACTTGGATCTTGACCTCTAAAACGACGATACATAACCGTTGGATCGTCTGTGCCACCCGTTTCTAATACATTTTTACGGTATCCATTTGCTGTTTTTTGATCAAATATGCCATTTTCTTTAAATGCTACCCAAGTATCAGCGTCATAAATGTTTGACCAAATATATCCGTAATATCCTGAAGAATAACCACCAGAGAAAATGTGGGCAAAATAACCAGTGCGATAGCGTGGTGCTATTTCGTCAATCAAGCCAATTTTCTTTAATACGCTTTGTTCAAATTTTTCAGCATCTTGTACTTCAGCAGTTTTCAATGAATGCCAGCTCATATCAAGTAATGAAGCGGCTAAGTATTCTACCGTGCCAAAACCTTGGTTAAACTTGCCTGAGGCTTGAATTTTATTCACTAACGCCTGTGGAATAACCTCACCAGTTTTATAATGCTTAGCAAAGTGTGATAAAACTTCAGGCTCGGTCATCCAGTTTTCCATTACCTGAGAAGGATATTCTACGTAATCGCGTGGTAATGAAGTACCGGTTTGCGAACGGTAATAACCGTCGGATAATAACCCTTGAATAGCATGACCAAATTCGTGAAATAGTGTTGAAGCTTGATCAAAAGTTAGCAATGCGGGCTTATCACCTACAGGGCGAGGGAAGTTAGTTACGTTGTAAATAATTGGTGTAACGTTTTCACCATTCATTTTAGTTTGTTTACGGAAACTGCTCATCCATGCACCGCCACGCTTGCTTTTGCGCACGTAATGGTCAGCCATGTAAACACCAACAAAACTGCCGTCTTTATCAAATACTTCAAAAGTACGTACATCAGGATGGTATTTAGGTAAGTCGTCACGTTCTTTAAAAGTTACCCCCCATAAACGGTTGGCAGTATAAAATACCCCTTGTAAGGTGTTTTCTAAAGAAAAGTAAGGTTTAGTTTCTGCAGCGTCAATATCAAAGCGTTGCTTACGAATTTTTTCTGAATAAAACCACCAATCCCAAGCCGCAATTTTAAATTTTCCACCTTCGGCATCAGCCATTTTTTGCATGTCGGCACGTTCTTCTTTCGCGCGCGCTAATGCAGCAGGCCAAACCTGATCAAGTAATTTAAATACGTTTTCAGGTGTTTTGGCGGTGGCATTTTCTAAGACAAAATTTGCCCAAGTGTCATAACCTAATAACTGAGCTTTTTGAAAACGTAAACTCGCAATTTCTGCAGCAAGTTTTTGGTTATTGTTGGCGTTATCATTATCGCCACGCATGGTATAACCTTTATAAATTTTTTCACGTAATTGGCGATTAGTTGAATAGGTTAAAAAAGGATTTTTACTTGGGCGATGTGTGGTAAATACCCACTTACCTTCATGGCCTCTCGCTTTTGCAGTAACCGCAGCTGCTGCAATAATATCGTCGGGCAAACCGGCTAAATCAGCCTTGTTATCAACAACCATTTCAAAGCTATTGGTTTCTGCTAACAAGTTTTCACCAAAGGTTAAACTTAATTTGCTCAGTTTTTCGTTTAAACCACGCATGGTAGTTTCGTCAGTTTTATTTAAATTTGCTCCGCCGCGAACAAAACCTTTATAAGAATCTTCTAGTAATTTCTTTTGATCAACGCGTAAATTTAATTGATCTTTTTGCAGATAAACAGCTTTAACGCGAGCGAACAGTGCTTTATTTAATGAAATATCATCACTTAAAGCTGAAAGTTTTGGAGATACTTTTTTGGCAATAGCACGCATTTCATCATCAGACATTGAGCCAGTTAAGCCATAAAAAACATTACTTACGGTATTTAAAAAGTCGCCAGACTTTTCCATTGCTTCAATGGTGTTTTCAAAGGTAGGCGCTTCTTTATTGTTAGCTATCGCATCAATTTCTTTACGATTAAGCTCGATACCGTGATCAAAGGCAGGTAAATAGTGCTCATGCTTAATTTGGTCGAAAGGGGGAATGCCATGAACAGTATTGAAAGTACTAAAAAAAGGATTAGTTTGCTCATTTGCTTGCGTTGTTTTTGCTACAGCTTGTGGCGCAACACTGTGTTCATTACTTGTTGTTTTATTGTCATTGCATGCCGCTAGGGCGATTGATATTGCAATAGCAACAGGGGCTATTAACCGTTTATTCATGATTATTCCTATAGTGTTCTTCTAGTTATTGGATTAAAGAGAATTTTACATTTTTTTTACTAAACTCATTCTATGTTTGTCTGTTAACAGCTTCAAGCGTGTTGTTGATAAATACGATGAAATGTTTTATTTGATCGACAAATGTACCTTCAAGTTATAGTTTTTTCATTTTTTACTGGGAAATTTAAGACGAAAGTGCTTTAATTGGTAAATCAACAAGTCCGACCACTTAATGGTGTTCGTTCAAATCAGATAACTATTTAGTAAATACGATAAAGAGGAATGATCAAAATGCCTGAATATAAAGCGCCACAACGCGATATTAAATTTGTTATGCAAGAGCTACTTAATTGCGAACAACATTATAAAAACTTAGGTTATGACGATGCTGACCTTGATATGGTTGATGCAATATTATCTGAAGCGGGTAAATTTTCAGAGCAAGTTGTTGCGCCATTAAATCAATCGGGTGATGTTGAAGGTTGTCATTGGAATGATGGTGTTGTTACCACGCCTAAAGGCTTTAAAGACGCTTACAACCAGTTTGTAGAAGGTGGCTGGCCAACGCTAGCGCAACCTATTGAATTTGGTGGTCAAGGTTTACCGCATTCCTTAAATAGTGCATTAACTGAAATGTTTTCTAGTGCTAACCATAGTTTTGCAATGTATCCGGGTTTAAGTCACGGCGCACTAGCAACATTGGATGCGCATGGCACAGACAAACAGAAACAAATGTTTATGCCTAATTTAGTTGCAGGCGAATGGACAGGCACAATGTGCTTAACTGAACCACATTGTGGTACTGATTTAGGCATGTTACGCACGAAAGCTGAATTAAATGACGATGGTAGTTACTCATTAACAGGTACTAAAATATTTATTTCGGCAGGTGAACACGACTTATCTGAAAATATTGTACATATTGTTATCGCCCGTATTCCAGGTTCGCCTGAAGGTAGTCGTGGTATTTCTTTATTTATTGTGCCTAAATTCAATGTTAACGATGACGGCACCAAAGCCGACCGTAATGGTGTGAGCTGTGGCTCAATCGAGCATAAAATGGGCATTAACGCCAATGCTACCTGCGTTATTAATTTTGATGGTGCTAAAGGTTATTTAATTGGTGAAGTAAATCGCGGTTTAAATTGTATGTTTACCTTTATGAATGCCGCACGTTTAGGTGTAGCTTATGAAGGCGTAGCAGCCGCAGAAGCAGCCTTTCAAGGTTCATTAGCGTACGCAAAAGACAGATTACAAATGCGTTCACTCTCAGGCGTGAAAAACCCTGAAGGACCAGCCGATGCTATTATTGTTCATCCTGATGTGCGCCGTATGCTATTAACGCAAAAATCAATTGCCGAAGGTGGTCGCGCATTAGTTTCTTATTTAGCTCAACTTGTAGATATTATGCATGTTGAAAAAGATGAAGCTAAAAGAGCTGCCGCTGATACCAAACTTGCACTATTAACCCCAATTGCAAAAGCCTTTTTAACTGAACTGGGTTTTGAATGTACCAGTCATGGTGTGCAAGTATTTGGTGGTCATGGTTTCATTAAAGAATGGGGCATGGAACAACTAATGCGCGACACTAAAATTAGTTGTTTGTATGAAGGCACAACCGGCGTACAAGCACTTGATTTATTAGCGCGTAAAATTTTAGGTTCAAAAGGTGAAATATTAAAACCTTTTGGTGCTGAAGTTACTGCCTTTTGTGTTGAAAATGCTGCCAACGAAAGCATGCAAGAATTTATTCAACCGATTATGAACTTTGGCCGTGATTGGCAGAAAATGACCGAAACTGTTGGCATGAAAGCAATGACCAATCCAGATGAAATTGGCGCAGCATCGGTTGATTACTTAATGTATTCTGGTTATTTAACGCTGGCTTATTTCTGGGCAAAAATGGCTAAAGTAGCGCAAGACAAGCTTGCAGCCAGCGATGAAGATAAAGCCTTCTATCAAGCTAAAATTAAAACGGCACGCTTCTACTTTCAACGTATGTTACCTAGAGCCGCAGGTCATGCTGCTTGTGTTGAAAATGGTGCTAATTCGATGATGGATTTAACGGTAGACGAATTTATTTTTTAATTTTTATTTGCAAATACCGTTTTAAATTTTAAATAAAATAATTGAAAAAAGGGAAGTGACGACTTCCCTTTTTTGATCCTGATTTTTAGCCAATTGGTGAATATAATTTCAAGTACTATACTTTTGGTAGGTATTTTAATTTATTAATCGTTGGTTTATTTATGCGGCAAAATTATTTAACTAAAGTTATGACACTACTTTGCTTCCTCTTTCCTTTTTCCTTAAGTGCACAGTGGTCATCAAACATAACATTAGCAAATGATTACTTGTTCAATGGGATCAGTCAAACTGATAATAAAGCGGCATTACAAGCAGGTATAACGGGATCACTCGATAACGGTTTTTATTTTGGTGGATGGAGTTCTAACGTAGAGTTAGCTAATCAAGCCGATGTAGAATTAGATGCTTACATTGGTTATTCCCACAGTTTAAAAAATTCAATTAGTATCGATTTAGGCATCAGTCAATATACCTATCATGGAAAAAATAATAGCGATATGCTGAATTACGCAGAGCTTTATTTGAAATGGAACTTTAAAAATACAGATCTGAATTTTTGGTACTCGTGGGATTATTTTGGTACCGGAGCACGACATTATATTGTAATGCTTAACCACACATTCAAAATTTCAGACGATTTATCACTATTGATTGGTGTAGATAAATCAACAAGTTTAGACAGTAATAAATGGCAATGGCAAGCGAACGATAAGGATTATGTTCATGGCCAGATCGCTGGAATTTTTTCATATCAAAAATTAGATTTTTCTCTGAGTATTCAAGTAACTGACCTAGATACACTAGGTGAAACAAAGCTTTTGTTCACAGTGTCAAAACAGTTTAATTGGTAAAGAGAGATAAATAATGATGAAATATTTATTCCAAATAATTTTACTATCAATATTACTGAGTATGTCATTTCAGGCTGTATCAAAGAAAAATTCGATGGTTGTAGAATATAATTTGGATGGCAAATTAATTACAGTTAAAGGGGAGAAAACAACACAAGGGTATCGGTTCAATGCACAATCAAAAAATATTATTCATATGGCGACGTTAAATTGGCCTCCTTATATTAGTGAAGAATTATGTAATAAAGGATGGGTTTTTCAATATACGGTAGCCTTATTAGCTTACCAAGGTTATCAAGTTAACATTCATTTTTATCCTTGGGCAAGATCGGTCAAATTAGTTGAAACTGGGCATATGGATATTTTATTTCCAGAATATTTTATTGAAGATTCAGCACCTTCAGATACCGTTAAAGGAAAAAAACGTAGTGAACTGTTAATGTTATCGAACGAATTTCCTGGCGGCGAAGTTGCTTTATTAAAACGTAAAGGTGAACTGTTTAATTTTAAGGGTAATTTAGACATGCTAAAAGGGGAGTTAATCGGTGTTGTTCGTGGTTATCAAAATACCCCTGAGTTCGATACCATGATGGATAATAAACAGTTTAACGTAATAAACGCGGTAGATGAATTACAGTTAATGCGCCTACTTTATGCCAAGCGCGTTAAGGTAATGGTTGGCGATCCAAAAGTATTTCGTTTTAGTGTTGAGCATTCAACCCTACCATTAATTATGAAAAATAAATTGCTCGATGGGATTGAAGTTGTCAAACCAAGTTTAAAATATAATGATCTATATTTTGCTATTAGTAATAAATCCCCAAAGTGGAAAACAATTATTAATGATATTAATGTCGCTTTAGCTAAGTTTAAACAAAGTGGAGAAACGCAGCGTTTCAAGAATATATCAAGTCGCTGTAATAATTAGTCAGTATTTTTACTAAATTATTATTTATTTAATGAGCTTATAGATTTTGACAATTTAATTTCTTTTCGTCTGCGTTTAAAAAAAGCAGATAGCATTTTACTGCATTGTTCAGCCATATCACTTTGGTTCACTTCAATTTGATGATTTAACTTATCACTTGCCACTAAATTAAAAACACTACCAGCGGCACCTGTTTTAAGATCTGTTGCGCCATATACCAAACGTTTAATTCTACTGTGTACTAATAAACCCGCGCACATAGCACAGGGCTCTAGGGTGACATAAAGGGTGCAATCAATTAAGCGGTAATTAGTCATTGTTTTACCTGCTTGGCGGATGGCAAGCATTTCAGCATGAGCAGAAGGGTCGTTCAAACTTATCGACTGGTTAAAACCTTCACCAATAATTTTATTTTGATAGACCACAACTGCACCAACGGGAATTTCGTTAATGGCTTCTGCTTGCATGGCAAGTTCCATCGCGCGTTGCATAAATTGTTTATCGTGTTTAACCATATAAATTTAGTTTAGGCTGTTTGTCTGGTGCGATCATACGATAAATTGACGTTAAAAACAGGTGAAATAACAAATATAAAACTATATTATGCAACCGACCAAGGTTCTTATTATTTTTATTCATTTTATTAAGCAAAAAATATTAACAAGGAAAGTGATGTGGCTTTAAATTTATTGTTATGGTTAAAAACATCGATATTTACTCTGATAATTATACTATCTTTTTCATCTAACGCTGAAATTTTCCAATGGAAAGATAAAAATGGCAATATCCATTTTAGCGATAAACCAAATGCGGACAAATCCAGTAAACCAATAACTTTAAAACAAGGTAATAATGTAAGTTTTACTAAACAAAAAAGCGATGACTGGTTAAAAAGTTATGATCAACAAAATGCGCTTAATCAAAAACAACAAGCTCGGCAAAAATTAACCAAACAAAAACGTGAAGCGGTTTGTGATTATTGGGAAAGCCGACAACAAATTTATAAACAAGCGGGGCCTATTGCCTTTATGTCAGCAGAAGGTGAACGCCATTATTTAAACGAAGAAGAACGCAGCCAACAAGTTGCCAAATTAAAAGCAAATTTAAGAAAATATTGTCGATAAAAACTATAAAAACACAGTTAACAAATCATTTAAATAGCGATGACCATGACTGGTAACTTGCCAGTGTTGCTTGTTGTTTTTTGAACTTAAAAAACCGTTCTGTTGTGCTTGTTCAAGTTTAGGCAAAATGCTTGCGAGTGGTAACCCTGTACGAGCTTGATATTCATTTAAATCAAAAGCCGAAAACAAACGTAATCGATTCATCATATATTCAAAGGGGCGATCGCTTTCATTCACTTTAGTTAATTGATCTAAATGATCACGGGTTTGGTCTAAATAACCCTTTGGATGCTTTACCTTAACGGTGCGGTAAATTGAATTATTATCACTGTCGGTTATTTTTCCGTGAGCTCCGCAACCTATGCCTAAGTAGTCGCCATATTGCCAATAATTTAAATTATGCTGACATTCAAAGCTGGGCTGAGAATAACCTGATATCTCGTATTGTTGATAACCCGCTTGCGCTAATAGCTTCACACCTTGTTGTTGTATTGCCCATAATTCATCGTCTTGTGGTAATACTGGGGGTTTAGAATAAAAAGCCGTGTTGGGCTCTATTGTTAATTGATACCAAGATAAATGTTGTGGTTTTAAGCTGATCGCCGTTTTTAAATCATTTAAAGCATGGGCTAACGTTTGATCAGGCAAGCCGTGCATTAAATCTAAATTAAAGCTTTTTATACCTGCGTGATGTGCAAGCTGTGCGGCAGTTTTTGCCTGTTGACTATCATGTATTCGGCCAAGTTTTATTAATTTGTCTGAAGCAAAGCTTTGTACACCAATCGATAAACGAGAAACACCTGCTTGGCTAAAACCGATAAATTTATCAGCTTCAACAGTACCGGGGTTGGCTTCTAAGGTTATTTCAATATCGCCTGCATAATCAAATCGCGCTAAAACTTGGCTTAATAAACTCTGGATACTTTCAGGTGAAAAAATACTTGGCGTGCCACCGCCAATAAAAATTGTGTGTAAACGTCTATCGGTTAAATTAAAGCGTTTGATGTCGCTGTCTAAATCTTTAATGAGTTCAGTTACATATTCTGCTTCAGGTACGGTTTGTTTTAACGCATGTGAGTTAAAGTCGCAGTACGGGCATTTTTGTACACACCATGGAATATGGATATAAAGCGATAGCGGTGGCGCAATTAGCATTGAGCGGAGCCTGTTTTTATTTGTGCTAATAACGCTTGTTTTAACAAGGTTAGCGCTTTACCTCGGTGGCTTAACTGGTTTTTAACGTCGCGAGATAATTGTGCAGACGTCATGTTTTGAGATGGAACGTAAAAAATGGGATCGTAACCAAATCCTTGCTCGCCAGATTGTGTCGTGGTAATTATCCCTTCCCAACTACCTTGGCAAATAAGTGGCGTTGGATCGTCACAATGGCGCATAAATACTAATACACATAAAAACCGTGCGCTGCGTTGCGCCTCAGGCACATTTTTTAAAGCAATTAGTAGTTTATCAATATTGTCTTGGTCATTGGCATTTTCACCAGCATAACGAGAAGAATAAATACCCGGAGCACCCTGTAAAAAATCTACGGCTAGACCGGAATCGTCAGCAATCGCAGGTAAACCCGTTATTTTAGCCGCATGACGAGCTTTAATTATGGCGTTCTCAACGAAAGTTGTACCGGTTTCTGCTACTTCAGTAACGTTAAAATCACTTTGCGGAACAATATTCATATTTAAGTTTTGCAGCATATTGGCAAGTTCTTTAACTTTGCCTTGGTTTCCGGTGGCTAAAACGACTTGTTGCATGAATTTTCTCTAAGCGATGATGTATGTAAATTTACTGCGATCATACAGTATGGGGGGATAGTGTGAAATACTAGCAATGAATGATTTGCTATAAAAAAAAGGGCTATGAAGCCCTCTGAAATATATTTTTAGTTGTTTTAGGACAAATTAGTCAACATAAAATTTTTGGTCAAATTTAAAAGTTTTTTGACCGTTACCATCATCTAATTTTATCGTAAAATGGAATGTTTCTTCGTTGGTATAGTGGAGTTGCGCTAAATAATAAATGGCATCTCCTTCTTTTACTTCTTTAAAGTCTAAGCCAGTAGATTGACCAATATTATTACGCGCATCACCTGAAATAATCACGGTTTTGGCTGGATTACCTTTTAATGAATTATCTAATACCGAAATATTTATCAAACCATTATAACGACTGCGCTCGATACCATAAGTTTTAGCGATTGACGGAGTTAAAAATGTCGAGCCAATTGCAATATAGTGAACATTCAATTTACCTAATTTTTGCATGTTTTCAGCAAAAGCATTATTACTGAATGTAATAAATATAATTAAAAAAGAGAATGTTTTTATAATTAGTTGAAATAAATTTTTCATTGTTCGCTCTCCATAAATACTCAAAAAACAAAGATATACTCTTAACTATAAACCAGACCTAAAATATTGTTTATTTATTGCACAATTAATCTTATTAAATTAATCATCTTTCACAACAGTTAGGTCATTTAGGCAATTTTTTATAGAACACGCCAATAAGGAATGAGGCCGGATAAAAATATATTGATAACATTTAAGGCTAAAAACACCACAATTAAAGAAAGGTCTAAACCACCTATCGCAGGAATAATTCGGCGTACAGGTTTTAAAAATGGTTCAGTTAATTGTTGTAAAATAGCCATAGTTGGATTGTAACCTTGTACCACCCAACTCATAATTGCCATGATCAGCATTGCCATAAATAACAACACACCAATCTGTTTAATAAAAAATAATCCGCCTATGATCATCGACATGGGAATATCTATAGGACCGCCATTAATCAGTGGAATAATAATAAATTTAACAGTCGCCACTAAATAGGCAATGAGCACTGTTGCTAAATCAATACCACCTAAGCCGGGGATAATTTTTCTAACGGGTACAACAATAGGATTGGTTATTTTTACAATAAACTGGCAAAGAGGATTATAAAAATCAGCCCTAACTAACTGCAGCCATACACGTAATACCAGCACCATAAAAAAGGTATCAAATATAAATTTTAATAAAAAATTAATTGCTTCCACTGATCACTCCAAAAATATTATTCATCGGTATCCTGAATTTGGTTCAAGATTTTTAAAAATTAAGCTTTTGCCATTTCTTTAGCACGTTTAATTGCTGCATTCATTGCTCTGGCAACGAGGCTTTCTAAACCATCATCGGTAAATTGCTTTAAAGCTGCTTGAGTGGTGCCACCTTTAGAGGTAACATTTTCTCTCAATTGAGCGATAGAAACATCATTCTTATCAACCATTTGTGCGGCACCTAATGCCGTTTGTTGTACAAGCATTCTACTTTCTTGCGCGTTAAAACCAAGTAGTTGTGCTTGTTTTTCCATGGCTTCCATAAACAAAAAGAAATAAGCTGGTGCCGATCCAGCAACAGCAATTATGTCATCTATTTGTGCTTCACTTTTTAGCCAAATAATTTTGCCAACGGCCAACATCAATTCTTCGCTAGCGGCTTTTTCTTGTTCACTTACTTGAGGGGAAGCGAATAAACCGCTCATACCTAAACCTAGTTGTGATGGTGTGTTTGGCATGACTCTTACTACGGGGTAGTCACCACCAAGCGCTTGTTGAATTTGCGCTAGTGTTGTTCCTGCGGCAACAGAAACAAAGGTTTTGTTATCTATATTAATCGCTGAACTAATTTGCTGACAAACATCGCTGATAAAATGTGGTTTTACGGATAAAACGATAACATCAGCAAATTTAGCCGCTTCAATATTGTCAGCGGTTTCGTTTATACCGAACTCTTGCGCTAATGCAACTCGCTTTTCTGCAGAAGGATTTGACACCATAATACTTTGCGGGGCAACACCTGAATTTACTAAGCCAGAAATAATGGCTTTGGCCATATTACCTGCACCGATAAAGGCAATTTTTGTCATCATAGTTCCTATCAATTTATATATATTGTGATCTATTGGTTATATTCTCGTTCACCAAAAATGGCGGTTCCGATGCGAACCATCGTTGAACCTGCGGCAATGGCTTGGCATAAATCGTTAGACATACCTAATGATAAGGTATCTACGCTAGGATATTGTGCCTTTAATTGATTAAACAAGCTTTGCATTTTTAAATAAGTACTTTCAGGCGCATTCTTTTCTGGAATTGCCATAATGCCACGTAAAGTTAAGTATTCACAATTATCAACAACGCTAGCTAACTGAAATAGTTCTGCTGAATTTATACCTGATTTACTCTCTTCTTCACTTATGTTTAGTTGCAAACAAATATTTATCGGCTGAGCATCAGAGTTTTCTTTCATAAAGTCGCCGTGTTGTTTGTTTAATCGCTCTGCAATTTTAATGCGATCAACGCTATGAACCCATGCAAAATTTTCAGCAATTAATTTGGTTTTATTCGATTGAATTGGGCCAATAAAGTGCCATTGAATATCCGGTAAACATTTTAATTGTGCTATTTTTGTGACGGCTTCTTGCACATAATTTTCACCGAAATCGCGCTGACCCGCTTGATAGGCTTGTTCTATGAGAGCATTTGGTTTGGTTTTACTAACCGCTAATAAGCAAACATCTTTACTTAAACGTTCATTTTTCTGGCAAGCTTGTATAATTTGTTGTTCAATATAAGTTATATTATCTTTAATGTTTATCATTGATTTTACTTTTCTTAGAGTCGATTAATAATTGTAGTTTTTTAAATTAAACAAGGTGTAAGTATGGATATTACCGAACTTTTAGCATTTAGCGTACAACACAAAGCGTCAGATTTACATTTATCAACAGGAACGCCCCCTTTAATTCGTGTCGATGGAGATGTTAGAAAATTAAATATTCCAGCATTCGAAGCTAAAGACGTTAATGCTTTGGTCTATGATATTATGAATGACCGTCAACGCAAAGAGTACGAAGAAAAATTAGAGATAGATTTTTCGTTTGAAGTACCAAATCTTGCCCGTTTTCGTGTTAACGCATTTAATCAAAATCGAGGACCTGCGGCGGTATTTCGTACCATCCCCTCAAAAGTGTTAACGCTTGATGATTTAGGTTGTCCTGACATCTTTCGCGATATTTCAGATACCCCGCGCGGCTTAGTGCTGGTAACTGGACCAACAGGTTCAGGTAAATCAACAACGTTAGCAGCAATGGTTGATTATATTAATGCGAATAAAAATGATCATATTTTAACGATTGAAGATCCTATTGAATTTGTTCACGACAATAAAATGTGTTTGATTAACCAACGTGAAGTTCATCGCGATACTTTAAGTTTTGAAGCCGCATTACGTTCGGCTTTGCGTGAAGATCCTGATGTTATTCTGGTTGGTGAAATGCGTGATTTAGAAACAATTCGCTTAGCGATGACCGCGGCGGAAACCGGTCATTTAGTCTTTGGTACCTTGCATACCACGTCAGCGCCAAAAACTATTGACCGTATTATCGATGTTTTTCCAGCTGAAGAAAAATCGATGGTTCGCTCAATGTTGTCAGAATCATTACGAGCTGTAATTTCGCAAACCTTAGTTAAAAAAGTAGGTGGTGGACGTGTTGCAGCCCACGAAATTATGATAGGTGTGCCGGCTATTCGTAACTTGATCCGTGAAGATAAAGTGGCGCAAATGTATTCGGCAATTCAAACCGGTATGTCGCATGGTATGCAAACGATGGATCAATGTTTACAAGGTTTAGTTAATCGCGGCATGATCACCAAACAAGATGCTATGTCTAAAGCGAGTGATAAAAATCAATTTGCGAGTTTTTAATCAACTATTAGTTAAAACAAGCAAGTAGTTATAAACAAGGATAATAAATGAATTTTCATAATTTGCTGCAAAAAATGGTGCATGAAGATGCGTCTGATATGTTTGTGTCAGCTAAGCTGCCGGTAAGCGCAAAAATCAATGGTGAATTACAACCTATTGATGAACATACACTTACCCCAGACGAATCATTAGCGTTAGTCCATAACGCAATGAATGAAAAACAAATAGAAGAGTTTACACGCACCAAAGAGTGTAACTTTGCTATTTCAATCGATGACATAGGTCGCTTTCGTATATCTGCTTTTTGGCAACGCGATATGGCTGGTATGGTTATTCGCCGAATTGTAACCGATATCCCCGATACTGAAGAACTTGGTTTACCTTCAGTGTTAAAAGACGTAGTAATGTCTAAACGTGGACTAGTCTTGTTTGTTGGTGGTACAGGTACCGGTAAATCTACGTCAATGGCATCACTAATTGGCTATCGCAATCGCAATGCACGCGGACATATTTTAACTATTGAAGATCCTGTGGAATACGTGCATGAGCACGGTAAAAGTATGATCACTCAGCGCGAAGTAGGCTTAGATACAGAATCGTTTGATGCCGCATTAAAAAGCTCATTACGACAAGCACCTGATGTAATTTTAATTGGTGAGATCCGCTCTCGTGAAATAATGGAGCATGCATTAAGTTTTGCTGAAACGGGTCATTTATGTATTGCCACCCTTCATGCTAATAATGCTAACCAAGCTATTGACCGTATAATGCATTTAGTGCCAGCTGATCAACATGATAAATTGTTGTTTGATTTGGCATTAAATTTACGAGGAATTATTGCACAACAGCTTATTCCGACTAAAGACGGAAATGGCAGGATCGCGGCGATAGAAATATTACTAAATTCACCTTATATTGCGGAATTAATTAAAAAAGGTGATGTCGGTGGTATTAAAGAAGTAATGCAAAAATCGAATGAATTAGGCATGAAAACTTTCGACCAAGCGTTATTTGATTTATACCAACGTGGATTAATTAACTACGCTGATGCGTTACATCATGCTGATTCGCCAAATGATTTACGCTTAATGATCAAACTTCGCAGTAATGATCAAGGCGGCGTAGGTGGTTTAAGTGGTGTAACTATTGACGGTATGGGACCTGACGAGTAGTAAAATTTGTATCCCTATTAAATGTTGGCTAGAGCCTAGCGAAGGTCAACATTTTTCATGCCTAATAAGATTTATTAAACATTAGTTCATTAAACCTTAGTCTCTTAAATATTAGTTTCCTAAGTACTAGCTTAACTCTTATCTTATTTAATTTAACCACCACAACCAAAATGACATACTGACAATAGCTAATATGGTGCTAAAAATTACCGTGCCTGCAGTATTTTGCTCATGTGTGCGCGCATTTTTAGCAACTAAATAGGCATTAACGCCTGTCGGGCAAGCGCTTAAAATAACGAGTACCTGTAGTTGTATTGTCGGTAATTGAAACAATGCGCTTGCAAATAAGTAGACCAACCAAGGGAGTAAAATAAGTTTGATCACAGTGCTGATACCGACGAATTTCAAATCATTTTTAAGTGGATAAAATGTTAATGAAGCCCCTAAAATAAATAACGCTAAGGTTATCGCAGGTTTAGATAGTAGTCGTAAACTTTCATTTAAAACGTTAGGTAAATTAATCCCCACTAAATTAATTATAGCTCCAGAAATTATGCTAATTAATAATGGATTATTAAACGTTTTTAGTAATGTTATATACCAAGGCTGCTTATTATTTTTGGCACCAATAACACTGGTTAAAGTAAATAACATTGCACTGTGAAAGGTGACAATAGCAAAGATTAACAACATTACTTGCTCACCAAACATCAGTACTAATATCGGTAAGCCGATAATCACTGTATTTGAATAACTACTGGCTAAAGCAAAAATGGCAGAAGCAGATAAATTTCGCTGGTATGTGGGATGAAAAACGTAATTAATCACACCGGCGAGCAGGTAACATATAAATACAGGTAAATAAAAAGCTAAGAAAAAATCAAAATTTAAGTTTTGGCTAAGCTTTGCATTTGCCATGCTATAAAATAAAAAGGCAGGTATGCAAAGGTTAAAGGTAAATTTACTAATGCCGTCGAGTTGAAATTTGCTTAACCATTTAGCTTTCGCACAAAAGTAGCCTAAACTAGCGATAAAAATAAGAGGGCTAATTATTTCAGCAATATTCATAACAAGGCTTATTAATTAGGGGCTTAATGATCACAAGATTAATGATCTCAACAGTATTACGATTCAAAATAGCTTTCAATAATTAATACTGCCGACAATGCATCAATATTATCTTTTTTCAAATTACGATAGCCGCCTTGGGCAAATAATTGTTCTTTCGCATCAGCGGTTGTTAAACGTTCGTCCTGAAAAATAACTTGTACCCCGCATTGGCTATTCACTCTATTACCAAATTTTCGAGCATCACGAGTTAGTTGCTGTTCACTACCATCCATGTTTAAAGGCAAGCCAACAACAATGGCATCGGGTTGCCATTCGTTAATATAGGCTTTTAGAGTTTCCCAATTGGGAATGCCATCTTTGGCATTTATTGAACCCAATGGGGTTGCACTGTTGGTGATTTCTTGGCCAACAGCGACGCCAATATATTTTTTGCCAAAGTCAAAACCGATTAAAGTTCGCTCGCCGGGTTTTTTTGCCATATTTTTTAGACTTACTTTTAATTATTATAAATATTAATTGAGATCCTGACCTTCGTCAGGATGACAGAACGTGCTATCAAGATGATGGATCGTGCTATCAAGATGATAGATCGTGCTATCAAGATGATGGATCGTGCTATCAAGATGATGGAGCGTGCTATCAAGATGATATATCGTGTTATCAAGATGATAGATCGTGTTATCAGGATTACGGTTTAACCGTAGATAGTTACGCTCACATCAGCATTATTCTGAATTTGTTTTCAGTATCCAGTTTTATTCGCACGCATGGTCGAATAAATCCATTTTATCAGAACAATTAAGCATGGCCTACTTGGCTAGAAAAATGGGCCAAATCTATGCCTAGTATATCAGTTGCTTTTTTCCAGCGTTGCTCTACCGGCGTATTAAATAAAATATCACCCGTTGCCGGAATAGTTAACCAAGAATTTTCAGCAATTTCTTGCTCTAATTGTCCAGGCCCCCAACCAGCGTAGCCTAAAGTTACAATAAAATTTGGCGGTGCTTGCTCTGTGCCAAGTGCCATTAATATATCTTTAGAAGTGGTGATCATTACCTCATTACTGAGTGCTAATGAGCTTGTCCAGCCGTCTTGAGGATCGTGTAATACAAATCCTCTATCTTGAGAAACGGGGCCACCCGAAAGCACTTGCTGACTAAGAATATGACTCGTTTTTTTCTCATGATCTACTTGGCTTAGCAATTCAGTTAAGGTGATATTAATGGGGACATTGATAATTAACCCCATTGCCCCTTTATCGTTATGCTCACAAATATAAGTGATGGTTTTTTCAAAAAATGAATCATGTAACGTTGGCATTGCTATGAGTAAATTGTTTTCTAAACTGTCCATACATTTCACCTTTTAGTTGCGCTTTGTTAACTCACTTTAATAATGTTTATTAATTTCACTGTAGCTCTTTGTTGAGCAATTTATTAAGTCGATTGGTATTATTGACGAATATTATCTTCAATGGCATCCATCAATTTGCCACTTATGTTAATCGGGTATGCGGCTTCAATTTCACGAATACACGTTGGGCTAGTTACATTAATTTCAGTTACCTTATCGCCAATAACGTCTAAACCAACAAAAAATAAGCCACGTTTTTTCAACTCTGGTGCGATGGTTTCAGCAATTAATCGGTCGCTAGCTGATAAAGGTCGAGCTTCTCCGCGACCACCAGCCGCCAAATTGCCACGTGTTTCCCCTTTAGCAGGAATACGTGCCAAGCAATATGGCATAGGTTCACCGTTAACAATTAAAATGCGTTTGTCGCCCTCTGTAATCGCTGGCATATATTCTTGTACCATTGCATAAATATTGCCGTGCTCAGTTAAGGTTTCAATGATCACGCCAACATTAGCATCATCTTCTTTTATCCGAAAAATAGAAGAGCCACCCATACCATCAAGCGGTTTTATAATGATGTCCTTTAACTGTTGATGAAAATCTCTAATTTGTCCAGCATTTCGAGTAACTAAAGTGCGTGGTGTTAATTCAGGAAACCAAGCAGTAAATAGTTTTTCGTTACAATCGCGTAAGCTTTGTGGCTTATTCACAATAAGAGTACCTTCAATTTCAGCACGTTCTAACATGTAAGTGGCGTAAATATATTCTGTGTCAAAAGGCGGATCTTTACGCATTAATACCGCATCTAATTCGCTTACTGCAATGTTTTGTGGCTCACCTAATTGATACCAGCAATCAGAATCATCAAATACTTCAACTGTGCATGTATTGGCGCGACATTGTCCTTGTTCGAGGTATAAGTCTTTCATTTCAATGTAATAAAGTTCATAACCACGTTTTTGTGCCTCGAGCATCATTGCCATTGATGAATCTTTATGAACTTTCACCGATGAAATAGGATCCATAACGATGCCAAGTTTGATTGTTTTTGAATTAGTCATATTTTTTCCAATATTAAAAGTATAAATAAGCGTTTTTGACAACGTAGTTAAGCAAAAAGGCAATAAGATACAGAGCTATTATTTTAAATCACCAAACCGACATTGAAGTGTTGTAATCGCTGTTAATGCAGCTGTCTCTGTTCTTAATATTCTTGGCCCTAATAATACTTCTTTGAATTCGGCATTACTGGCTTGTTCAATTTCATCATTACTTAAACCACCTTCTGGACCAATTAATAAACGCACCCGATGCGCTTCAGCCTTAAGGGTTAAAATAGAATGTTTTGCTCGGGGATGTAAATTTAATTTCAATGCTGATGTTTCTTGCGCTAACCATTGCTCTAACGAAATAGGTTCAGCTACTTCAGGAACAAAACATCGACCACTTTGTTCACAAGCACTGATCACTATTTTTTGCCATTGCTGATGTTTTTTCATTAATCGTTCACCACTTAATTTTACGCCACAACGTTCTGTAAATAAGGGGGTGATTTTATTCACTCCTAATTCTACAGATTTTTGTAAGGTAAAATCCATGCGATCACCACGTGAGATCCCTTGACCCAAGTGAATATGAAGTGGAGATTCATTTGACACTTCTTCTTGGGTATTAATTTCAACTAAGGCGGATTTTTTATTTACGTCAACTAAGGTTGCTGAATATTGATACGCTTCTTTGCCATTAAATAACGTAATGCTATCGCCCTTTGTTAACCGTAATACGCGCACGACATGACCAAAAGCATCATCAGATAAAGTGATACTGTCGCCAACTACAAAATTAGATTGTTGATAAATACGTGGATTTGACATGTTTAGCTAATGTAAAAATAGTTAATTACTAACAAGATATGGGCGAAGGCTTAAAAAAACAATGAATATAAAATTAAAAAAGCCCTGATCCGTTAAGAGCAGAGCTTTAAATTGTATTTCTCTGTATTACTAGCCAATAAATTTACGAGCATTTCTAAACATACGTACCCACGGTGAATCTTCACCCCAGTTATCAGGATGCCAAGAGTTGGCAACCGTTCTAAATACACGCTCAGGATGCGGCATCATGATAGTTACACGACCATCTGTTGTTGTTAATGAGGTTATACCGTCTACTGAACCATTCGGATTTGCAGGATAAGTTTCAGTAATTTCACCGTAGTTATCAACAAAACGCATCGCGACTGTGCCAGAATTATTAGCGGCATCTATGGCTTCATCATTTGCAAATTCAGCATGACCTTCACCATGAGAAATGGCAATAGGCATTCTTGAACCTGCCATGCCGTCAAATAATACGGATGGACTTTCTTGTATTTCAACTAAGCTAAAGCGAGCTTCAAAACGCTCTGATTTATTGGTCACAAAATGCGGCCAATGTTCAGCACCCGGAATGAGTGATTTAAGGTTTGATAGCATTTGACAACCGTTACAAACACCTAAACTGAAAGTGTCGTCACGATGGAAAAACGCTTTAAACATAGCACGTGCGTTATCATTAAATAAAATTGATTTCGCCCAACCTTCACCAGCACCTAAAACATCACCGTAAGAAAAGCCGCCACAAACGACTAAGCCATTAAAATCGGCTAAATCAGTACGTGCAGATAAAATATCAGACATGTGTACATCAATCGCGATAAAGCCTGCTCGATCAAATGCTGCTGCCATTTCAACGTGCGAGTTAACGCCTTGCTCACGTAAAATAGCTACGCGAGGGTTACTTGCATGACCCTCGGTATTTTTTGCATCTTTGGCAATCAACTCAGCGACAATATCTTCGTTAATATCAAAAGTAAGCTCGGTAGTTAAACCAGGATCTTCAGTATCAAATTTAACGTCATGCTCTTGTTGAGCACATTCGCTGTTGTCACGTAGAGATTGCATTTTATGGGTGGTTTCAGCCCACACAGTACGATAATAAGTGCGAGAGTTGGCTAGTACTTCCTCACCATTACGAGTAAAGCGAATAAAGTCTTCGTTGTTTAATCGGCCAATATCAGTAAATAAATCGCTAACGCCGTGTTCAGCTATAATTTTATGAATAGCATCAACATCGCTTTCACGAATTTGAATAACAGCGCCTAATTCTTCATGGAATAATATAGCTGCGTTTTCACCACTGAATTTACTTAAATCAATATCAACACCCGTATGACCAGCATATGCCATTTCACAAACTGTGGTAAATAAGCCACCGTCTGATCTATCGTGATAAGCAATTAATTTTTGCTCTCGCACTAAGGTTTGCATGGCATTAAAAAAGCCTTTTAAATGCGCTGCGTTATCTACGTCAGGGGTTTCTTTGCCAAGCTGTTTGTATACTTGGGCTAAACATGAGCCACCTAAACGATTTTTACCGTTTGATAAATCAATGGCAACTAAACGAGTTGCGCCTAAATCATCACGCAACTGCGGTGTGACCGTTTTGCGTATATCTTCAACACGACCAAAAGCGGTAATAATTAATGACATTGGTGAGGTCACTGTTTTGTCTTCAACATCGCCATTTTCATTGGTTTCTTGCCATTGCGTTTTCATCGACATAGAGTCTTTACCAACAGGAATAGTTAATCCTAATGTTGGGCAAAGTTCTTCACCAATAGCTTTAACGGCTTCATATAAACCAGCATCTTCACCGGGATGACCCGCTGGCGACATCCAGTTTGCTGAAAGCTTAATGCGATTCAAATCACCGATATCAGTACCCGCAATATTAGTTAACGCTTCTGCCACAGCTAAACGAGCTGATGCGCCGTAGTTTAAAAGTGCGACAGGTGTGCGCTCGCCTAATGACATCGCTTCACCATGATAACTGTCGAGAGAGGCAGCAGTAACGCCACAATCGGCAACAGGTACTTGCCATGGGCCAACCATTTGATCGCGATTAACCATACCAGTTACTGAGCGATCGCCAATGGTGATCAAAAAGGTTTTTTCAGCAATAGTGGGTAAGCGTAATAATCTGTCTGCGGCATCGCTAAGGTCGATATTTGTAACGTCAAAGTTATCGCCTTGAGCAGTCGCCGTTTTTACATCGCGATAAATTTTCGGTGTTTTACCAAGCAATACTTCAAGTGGTAAATCAATCGGATTTTTTCTAGTTTCATCGTCAGCAAAATATTCATCGCTAACCGTTAAATGTTCTTCTTCAGTGGCTTTACCCACAACGGCAAATGGTGCACGTTCACGTTGGCAAATTTGAGTAAAGGTAGCTAAATCAGCATCAGAAACGGCTAACACATAGCGTTCTTGTGATTCATTACACCAAATTTCTAGGGGTGACATACTGCGTTCATCGTTTGGCACGTTGCGTAATTCAAATTTTCCGCCACGGCCACCGTCTGACACTAATTCAGGGAAGGCATTTGATAAACCACCAGCGCCAACATCATGAATAAATAAAATTGGGTTTTTATCACCTAACTGCCAACATTTATCGATAACTTCTTGGCAACGACGTTCCATTTCTGGGTTTTCACGTTGTACAGAAGCGAAGTCTAAATTTTCGCTTGATTGACCAGACGCCATAGAAGATGCCGCGCCGCCACCTAAACCAATATTCATCGCAGGGCCGCCAAGTGCGATTAAGTTTGCGCCTACGCAAATATCGCCTTTTTGTACGTGTTCATCACGAATATTACCTAAACCACCTGCAAGCATAATCGGTTTATGATAACCGCGTACTTCAGAGCCGTTAAAAGAATTAACTTGTTCTTCGTAAGTTCTGAAATAACCTAAAATAGCAGGGCGACCAAATTCATTATTAAATGCTGCGCCACCTAATGGGCCTTCAAGCATAATGTCTAGCGCAGAAACAATACGGCTTGGTTTACCAAAATCGCTTTCCCACGGTTGTTCAAAATGCGGAATACGTAAGTTTGAAACACTAAAACCGACTAAGCCAGCTTTAGGTTTTGAGCCAACACCTGTTGCGCCTTCATCACGAATTTCACCACCGCTGCCGGTTGCAGCACCCGGATAAGGTGAAATAGCGGTAGGGTGGTTATGCGTTTCAACTTTCATTAATATTTGAATGTCTTCTTGGTGATAGCCATAAATATTAGTGTGTGGATCAGGGAAGAAACGTCCACCTTTGCTACCTGTCATAACTGCTGCGTTATCGCTATAGGCGCTTAATACATAATCACTATTTAATTCGTGGGTATTGCGGATCATTTTAAATAATGATTTTTCTTGATGTTCGCCATCAATGGTCCAGTCGGCATTAAATATTTTATGACGACAATGCTCTGAATTTGCTTGGGCAAACATACATAATTCAATATCGTTTGGATTACGATTTAATTTAGTAAAACCTTCAAGTAAGTAATCAATTTCATCGTCAGCTAAAGCAAGCCCTAATTCGGTATTTGCGGCAACTAATGCTGTGCGACCACCCGCTAAAATATCAACTGATTTTAATGGCGCAGGTTCTGCGCTAGCAAATAACTGGTTAACACTTTCCATGTCGTGATAAACCACTTCCATCATGCGATCATGCAATAAGGCATTTAAGCTTTGCTGTTGTGCTGGTGACAACGATGCACTGGTTTGTACATAATAAGCAATGCCGCGTTCTAAACGTTCAACTTTGTTTAAACCGCAGTTGTTGGCAATATCGGTTGCTTTTGATGACCAAGGTGAAATAGTACCAGGGCGAGGTGTAACTAATAATAATTCGCTTTGGGCTTGGTGGGCTTTAATACTCGGGCCATAAGTTAATAACTTTTCTAATATAGTTAATTCATCTGCATTTAAATCGCTATTTAAGTGTGCGAAATGAGCATATTCTGCATAAATGTCGGTCACAGGAAGTTGCAATTCTTCGCATTGAGCCAGTAGCTTGCTAGTTCGAAAATTAGAAAGTGCCGGAGCACCGCGTAGAGTTTCAATCAACATCGTCATAAACTTGATCACCGTGAAATTTTGAGAGGGTAAAAATCGCGCATATTATAGTTGAAAATATGCGGCAGTGTAAGCTTTTATATAAACTTAAAAACTGACCGTTTGGTAAGTTAAATCAGGCTATATAGCTGCTTTTATTTTTAAATTTGAGCCTCTTTATAATGCATAAACAAGTTTGCTTGGTTGCACTTATGCACAGTCACTTCTATGCTAAGTTTAGTGTTTGATTATTTTGGTAGAAATAAATTTGAAAACCACCATTATTAGCGGTTATTTTTTCGCTTTAATTGTTGTTTTTCAGGTTAACGCTTTTGGTGTAACGCAACTTACCAAGGACGAATTTAGTGCACTGCGCAGCGAAGTCCTGAAAATGCGTTCAACAGCGCGTGCTAGCGCAATTGTTCGAGTAAACGAAATTCTTGAACAATATAAAAATGCCTTGACCACTCGTCAAACATTACGCTTGTCGTATGCCAAAGCCCTCTTTCAACTTGAATCTGATCAATATGAAAAGGCTTATGCAACCTTAATTCAATGTAAGCTACTTGCCGATAAACTAAATGAACCCTATTTGACTTATTTTTATTACAGTTATTTAGGGCAAAATTTCACGGGTATCGAGATGTCATCACCAAAAATAGTCTTAGCAAGAAAATATTTTGCGCAAAGCAACAATCAACAAGCCATAGATATTTCACATGAGATTATTAACGTTGGAGATAACCTGAAAACAATCTTGGTCTCAACAAAGAGGGCTTATAATCGCTTATAAATTTACAACAACTCTGCTTTGCATTTAATGCAGGGAAAGTTTAGTTGTGAACCTGCGACTAATGGCGCCAAATTTATTATTAATTTCCCTATCGAATTACAACAATGAGGTAAATATTCTTGACTAAGGTGTTAATTAAGATAAAAAACACTTGTAAGCTTATTCAATTTAAAGACACAATAAAGATATGAAAATAAAGATTTCACCTTTTTATTATATTTTTCGTACTGTGCCTATTTTGTTATTAATAACATTATTGCTTTTAAGCGCTTGTACACCCGTAAAAAAACACGCTAATTTACAACGTATACTCGACCGGGGTTATGTTACTGTTGGCACCTTATACGGACCGAATAGTTATTATATTGATGCGCAAGGGCCTGCTGGATTTGAGTATGAGCTGGCAAAAGAATATGCAGAATTTCTCGGTGTAAAATTAAAAATAGTTCCAAGCTATAATTTATCGGATATTTTCCCTCTACTTGATAATGGTACGGTTGATTTCCTCGCGGCTGGCTTATCTGTTACGCCAAAACGTTTAGAGAGATATGACTTTTCTCCGAGTTACGATGAAATCAGCCAAAAAGTTATTTTCAAACAAGGCAATTTACGACCTCGAACTATTGATGATTTAACCGGTAAGTTCATGGTTTCGTCTCAATCTAGCCATGCAGAAAATTTAGCCAAATTAAAATTGTCACATAATGATTTACAGTGGCAAGAAACAGATGAGTTTGATAGTGAAGAACTGCTGGCAAAAGTACTTGATGGAGATCTAGATTATACCGTAGTTGACAGTAACACCTTAGCCATTAGTCGTCGCTACTATCCTGAAATAAGTATTGGTTTTAGCTTAACAAAATCAGAGCCGCTAGCTTGGATGGTAAGTAAACAAGAGGATGATACAATTTTAGCAAGCTTGATTGAGTTTTTTGGTCAAGTACATCACGATGGCACTTTGTTCGCATTAGATGATAAATATTATGGCCACATTGAAAAGTTTAATTACGTGGATACGCGTTTGTTTATTCAAGCAATTACCCAAAAATTACCCAAATATCAGCCTATATTCGAAAAATATGGTCAAGAAGTCGATTGGCGATTGCTTGCTGCAATAAGCTATCAAGAATCCCATTGGAATCCTCGTGCTCGTTCATACACAGGGGTTCGAGGTATGATGATGTTAACACTGCCCACCGCTAAACAAATGGGTATTAAAAGTCGGCTAGACCCTGAGCAAAGTGTACGTGGTGGTGCAAAATATTTTAAACGTATGATTGATAAAATGCCTGAACGCATTCAAGCACCTGACCGAATTTGGTTTGCTTTGGCTTCATATAATATCGGTTTTGGTCATTTGAATGATGCGCGCATTATTACTCAGCGCCAAGGTGGCGATCCTGACCGTTGGTTTGATGTGAAAAAACGATTGCCATTGTTAAAGCAGAAAAAGCATTATAAAAAAACCAAATATGGTTACGCCCGCGGTGATGAACCAATACGTTATGTTGAGAATATTCGTCGGTATTATCAAACACTTTCTATGGTTGCAGATAAAGAAATAGCGACACGATTGAAAGAAGTCTCAGCTGAGGAAAAAGTTGCTGAAACTTCCTCTGAGTGACTTAATCGTTTCCTAATACCTGAATTAAACGGCTATATTGTCTTAAAACTGTCATTTTACTGTAACATAGTTGACATATGTGTCAGCTAGTATTACTTTTAGTAAGTAACAATTAAAAAAGTAGTGGCTGGCCATCTGGGCCAGTTTTAGTAAATAGGAAAAATAATGACAATTCGGAAAAAGCTAGCGGTAACTAAACGCTTAAGAAAAATGAAAAAGCAAGTAAGAAAAATATCTCTGCGCAGACAAACGCAATTTTGTGATTTAACAGTACAAGCTGAAAGTTAACATCCAACCTCTTCATCCCATATATTTTAGTTAATATGGGATAAAAAAACTATTTTTATCCTCATACCAACAAACTTATTTTTGTAAAATATCATCCGCTATTTTAGCTGCGATCATAATGGTTGGGGCATTAGTATTGCCACTGATTAACGTTGGCATAACTGAAGCATCTATGACTCTTAAATTTTGAATTCCATGTACTTTTAGGGTTTGGTCAACAACAGCCATCTCATCATTGCCCATTTTACAAGTACCAACAGGATGATAAATGGTATTCGCTTTTTCTTTAACAAACGCTAATATATCCTCATCGCTTTGACAGTGTTCACCAGGTAGCATTTCATTTTTCACATATTCACTTAATGGCGATTTGGTAAAAATATTTCGTGCAATTTTAACCGCTTTTACCATGCTTTTTTGATCGTCAGGATCGCTAAGCATATTTAATTTAATTTTAGGATGAAAAGTAGGTTTATTACCAAACAAACTCACTGAACCTCGGCTTTTAGGCCGTAATAGGCAGGTATGTAACGAAATCCCATAATTTAATAGTATTTTATTGTTGCGACCATGATCATCCATTGCCGCAGGAATAAAATGTAATTGTAAATCTGGTCGAGTTAAATCCGCAGCTGATTTAATAAAACCGCCTGTTTCAGCAACAGGGGAAGTTAAGAATCCACGTTTATTCTTAAAATATTGTCGAGCTTGATTAATAAACCATAGGGAAGCTTTAGGCCGGTAAGCGACTACATCGGTACGATTAGTTTGATTAACAACCATAATATCGACATGATCTTGCAAGTTTTGGCCAACACCAGGCAGTTCATGTACTAAATCTATATCGTGTTGATCTAATTCATCTTTTGGTCCAATGCCTGAAAGCATTAATAACTGTGGGGAATTAAACGCACCTGCACTCAAGAGTATTTCATTGTTTGCTAAAATTTGTTTGGCTTTACCTTTACATTTAAAAGCGACACCAGTTGCTTTTTTATCTTCAATAATTATTTTTTCTACTAAGGCATCGGTAATAATAGTGAGGTTAGGACGAGTTAAATTAGGGGTTAAAAATGCATCAGCGGCGCTATATCGCTGGCCATTTTTTTGAGTGAGTTGATAATAACCCACGCCTTCTTGCTGCTCACTATTAAAATCATCGTTCAAGGGGTAACCAGCTGAATGAGCCGAACTAATAAAATCATTACCGATTGGTATCTGAGAACGGGAGTCAGCAACATTTAAAGCACCATCAACGCCATGATAAAAATTCTCTCCGCGTTCCTGATGTTCTGTACTTATAAAATAAGGTAGAACTTTATCAAAACTCCATTGGGTATTTCCTAATTCTGCCCAATGATCATAATCTTCTTTTTGACCTCGTACGTACAACATAGCATTAATAGAACTACTGCCGCCGAGCACTTTTCCTCGAGGATTAAAAATAGAACGATTATTTTGGCTGTTTTCTTGTTCAGAATTAAATTGCCAATTCAGTGTTTTACTCTTCATTAACTCAACTACGCCGATTGGTAAATGAATACTCCAATGCTTGTCTTTAGGACCTGCTTCAAGCAAACACACTTGGTAATTTCCACATGCCGATAATCGTTCTGCTAATACACAACCAGCAGAGCCGCCGCCAATAATAATATAGTCGTAGGTTGTCATAATATTTAATTACTTCTTTTAATATTGAACAATAACAAGTCAGACCACTATGAATTAAAATCCATGTATTTTCAAGTAACATAAAAGGAGCTTTATAAGCATACAAAAAAGCGGGTAACATAACATTTCCCGCTTTTTGTGTTCTATAACTCTTTCAATTGAGTTCAATTAGTAAGAGTGTTAATAATTTCAAATTTATATTATTAAAGTCCTAACACTTGCTTGCCTTGTTCAAAAACGATATCAACGGGGATGTTGGAACTTTCCAACTTAGCTAAACTTTTAGCTAAATCTGGTTTGATTATGCCGCTTTCTTTCACTAACGTGTCAACACCTTGATAATCGCCATTGCCTTGTAACGTTAAGATGATCTCAGATAATGAATTGATCGCGGCAGTCATTTTTTCAACATTTACGCGATATAGTCCTTGCTCTGTTTCACTAAAAGCGCCTTGCTCGGCAAAGTAATTAAAACGCACCATATTCGCTTTACCGTGTGCAGAACTAGCACCAAAACGAACCGAGCGAAAAATACCAGTTAAAAAAGTAGTATAGTAATCTTGCAGTGTGCCTTCAGTAATTGCGCCTTTGGCTAAAAGTTGACGGATCATATAAAGGCCTAATATATCGGCTTTTCCTTCTTCAAGTGCTGAAGCATGTTCTTTTAACGCTTGGCGCACAGTACCTTTGCCATCTAAGGTGTTTTTTATACCTAAACCGTGTGCTACTTCGTGAAACATTGTGTTGGCAAAAAAGGCAGTAAAGGTAACGTTACTTCGCTGTTCTGGCACAATAAGTTGATCGGCTATTGGCAGCATAATTGCGTCAAACTTTGCTCGCATTGCATTTTTAAGTTGTAAACGGCGTGTACCTTTTTTTAACTGTACCTGTTCATCGTTAGGTAAGTTTATTGCAATGGTTTTACTGCCCGCATTAGAATGACCAGCATAATAAATAACATTGTAAGCGTTTAAATCTGCATCACTACCGGGCACTTCTGCTTTGTATTTTTTACTTACTGGCAGTCCTTTTTGTAACTCAGGTAAGTATTGAGCATAACGAGCTAATTTTTTACTCCAAGACAGATCTTTTAATAATACATATGATTCAAAAGCAGCGCGATAGCCAAAAAGTTGATCTTCATAAGTTTCAATTGGACCAATAACCACATCGATAGGATTGTTTTTCATCTCCATCCAGGCAAAATCAGAAGCTTGGTAATCATCATTTCGTAATGCTGTGGCACGCATGGTTAAATAATTTGCAAATTCTTTATCGTCGGCAAAAGTTGCGGCTTTTTCTAAAATAGCGGCAATGCGATTAATTTTGTCACTGTATTCTTCAGAATAGGCAATTGTCATCAACTTACTATTTTGATCACGTCTTACAACGCTGTATAAACCTTTTTTATCGTCAAAAGTGGTTTGTTCAAATTCAGCTTTTGTCATATCACTTGGGTAAAATTGTGCGCCCATTGCCTTTTCTTTAGTGTTGCTTAAAAAGGGCTTGTCGCCATTTAAACGATCCCAAGGGCCATAATTAATTTCAGCAAAACGACGAACTTTTTCATCTTTTATGCTCGCTAAAAAAGTGGCTTTGTCTTGTCCAAAAGCATGCTGCCAAAAAATATCGTCGACAATTTTAGACGCATCAATTAATAATGAAATTAATTGCTTTTGATTGCTTGAAAGTTGACTTAAATCGGCTGTAAGTTGTACTGGTTTATATATGTCTAATCTATTTTGGTATTGTGGTAACAAGGTTAAAGAAGTTGTTTTTTCAACTTGATGATCACCACAAGCAGTTAATGTAGTTGCGGCTAATAATAGGGTTGCTGCAATCTTTGATAATTTCATTTTAGTTATTGTCATTAGGAGGGTTCCAAAAATAATTTCGCGTCAAGACTAGAAAAAAAAGCGAGAGAGTGCAAGGTAAATGCTAAAAATTGGGCATAAAAAAACCGACGATAAAGTCGGTTTTTTAAAATCAGTGGTTAATTAATGAATAATTAAAGTGCACTAATTTTTGCATGTAAACGGCTCTTGTTACGAGCAGCTTTGTTTTTATGAATAAGCCCTTTAGACGCATAGCGATCTAAAATTGGTGTTACAGTAGCAAATTCTTTTGTTGCAAGTTCTTTATCACCAGCTTCAATTGCAGCGATTACTTTTTTAACTAAAGTACGCATCATTGAACGACGACTTGCATTGTGTTGACGGCGCTTTTCTGATGTGATTGCGCGCTTCTTAGCAGACTTTGAGTTAGCCAAGTTGGACTCCTAAAAATAATAAAATATAGCCAAAATTTAAGGCGACGAAATATGCCTTTTTTTACGGGACTTGTCAAACTATTTCACTCTTTATTTTGTTGTAATATGAATTATTCAGTTTGATTTGTTGGTTATTCATTTGTTTTACTGCTGATTACAAGTAAATAAAATTATTTAATTACTTGTTTAAGGTAATTAAACTACCGCATAATTCAATTATTATATTATCAATATATTTGTTTGTATCCCTTTACAGATATTCTTTGCTATTACACAGGAAATAGTTTGAGTAAAAAACTAATTAAGTCAGGATTAATTGTCAGTGTGATGACATTGGTTTCTCGTGTGTTAGGTTTAGTACGTGATGTTGTTATCGCCAATATAATGGGCGCGAGTTCTAGTGCTGATGTGTTCTTTCTAGCGAATAAAATACCAAGCTTTTTACGACGTTTATTCGCCGAAGGTGCGTTTGCTCAAGCCTTCGTGCCTGTTCTAAGCGAATATCGAACAAAAGATGGAGCTGAGGGGAGCAGCGAGACTAAAAAGTTAGTAGCGGAAGTCTCAGGCACCTTAGGCGTAATAATTAGCGGTGTAACTCTATTTGGTATGCTCGCTTCACCTTTTGTCGTGATGTTGTTTGGTTTCGGTTGGTTTGTTGATTGGATAAATGATGGACCCGCAGCGGCCAAATTTGATTTAGCCGCTGTTTTACTTAAAATAACTTTTCCTTATTTATGGTTTATCAGCTTTACTGCACTTTCTGGGGCAGTATTAAATACTTTAGGAAAATTTGCGGTATCTGCTTTTACGCCGGTTTTACTGAATGTTGGCATTATTTCCTCAGCTATTTTTTTATCGCCATATTTTAGTGATCCTGCTTTTGCACTTGCTTGGGGAGTGTTTTTGGGGGGATTACTGCAGTTTTTATTTCAAATTCCATTTTTATATCGTGCTGGTTTTTTAGTAAAGCCAAAATGGGCATGGCACGCAGAGGGCGTTAAAAAAATACGAAAACTAATTATGCCAGCGCTATTTGGCGTATCGGTTACGCAAATAAATTTGTTATTAGATACTATGATTGCTACTTTTTTAGTTACCGGATCGATTTCCTCACTCTATTATGCCGATCGCTTGTTAGAGTTTCCGTTAGGTTTGTTTGGTATCGGCATTGCCACCGTTATATTACCCAGTTTGTCTAAACTACATGCTAAACAGAACAGTTTTGAATTTGAAAAAACGCTGGAATGGGCGATAAAAGTGGTTTGTTTATTTGGCTTGCCTGCCATGGTTGGACTAATTATCCTAGCTCAACCAATTATTATGCTGTTATTTATGCATGGTGAATTCAGCCAAAATGAGGTTCTTAGAGTTTCCTTCGCTTTGTATGCTTATTTGAGTGGATTAATGAGCTTTATGTTTATTAAAGTGTTAGCCCCTGGTTATTACGCTCGTCAAGATACTAAAACGCCAGTTAAAATTGGGATCAAAGCGATGGTCGCCAATATGGCACTTAATTTAATGTTAGCGCCATTTTTTGGTTATGTTGGATTAGCAATAGCTACCGCGTTATCAGCAACGCTAAATGCATTTTTACTTTATCATGGTTTGAAAAAAATGGCCGTTTTTCAATTAACTCGAACTATGATGAGCTTTTTATTTAAAATGTTTAGTGCTGCTGTAATTATGGGTGTGGCTGTTTATTTCTACTCACCCGAATTTGAAGTATGGCTAGGCATGACATTTACCAATAAAATTTTACAGTTACTCGTTGCTATATCCATTGGTTTAGCCAGTTATTTTGTAAGTTTAGCGGTGTTTGGTTTTAAATTTAATCAGTTTAAAATATCGGCTAAATAATACCAATTCTATTAAATTCTTGCCCACCTGTGCTTGTTAAAATATTCCATGGCGGCGTTGCTCTCAATCTTAATAGCCAGCTATTAATCAATCGAGCGCCTTGCCCTGATTTGTTTTTCCTAAGCACAGCAAGATCACAAACTTAATAGAATTGGTATAAGCTTGAATTATTTAAGGGGGCTTTTCTGCAAATTTATTCATAGAAAAATTTTAGCTAAATGCTGATTCTTCCCCTCAACTAATATATAATCCGACGTTTTTTATACACTAAATAACGTAATTGACAATAATCTAAGGTTTATAGCTTTAAATGCAGTTTATTCGCGGCATACATAATATTCGTCTTCAGGATCATGGTTGCGTGCTTACTATTGGTAACTTTGATGGTGTGCATTTGGGGCATACCCGTGTTATTAGTGCTTTAGTTAAAAAAGCAAAAGTGCTGAATTGTCCTGCAGCGGTAATGGTTTTTGAACCACAACCTTGGGAATTGTTTTCACCAGAAAGCGCACCAGCAAGATTAACGCGCTTACGTGATAAATATAATTTGCTCAAAAAGCTTGGTGTTGACCGACTCATTTGTATTAACTTTAATCGTCAGTTTGCTAGTTTAAGCGCTGATGAGTTTATTGAAAAACTATTAGTCGCTCGTTTAGGTATAAAACATTTAATTATTGGCGATGATTTTCGTTTTGGTAAAGACCGTTTAGGCGATTTTTCGTTATTGACCAAAGCAAGTAAAATGTTTGATTTTGGCTTGTCCGACACGGCAAGTTATAAATTAGCAGATTGTCGAATTAGTAGTACTGAAATTCGTAAAGCCTTAGAAAATGATCAGCTTGAAACTGCCGCTGAAATGTTGGGACGACAGTATTCGATTATTGGACGTGTTGTACATGGTGACAAAAGAGGTCGTCAATTAGGCTTTCCAACTGCTAATGTATTATTAAAAAGACGAGTTTCACCTGTTTCAGGTGTTTATGTTGTTAAAGTTATACAAACTAACAACAGTGAAGAAAATGTTTTTTTTGGTGTTGCTAATGTCGGTTCTAGACCAACGGTAGCTGGTACTAGGCAGCAATTAGAAGTGCATATTTTTGATTTTAATGGCAACCTTTATGGTCATGCCATTGAAGTAATATTATTAAAAAAATTACGCAACGAGCAACGATTTGATTCGTTAGCTGCGTTAACTCAGCAAATAACGTTAGACAGCGCATCGGCTAAACAATATTTGCAAGAAAACTAACAAATTAGAAAATTAGAAGTTTTAAACAATATATTTATTCAACAAATTATTAATGGATAAGAGATTTAATGAGCGATTATAAACAAACCCTAAATTTGCCAGACACTAAATTTGCAATGAAAGGCAACATGGCAAACCGCGAACCTAACATGTTAAAAGAGTGGGTAAAGCAAGATCTGTACGGAAAAATTCGTGCGGCGAAAAAAGGTAAAAAATCGTTTATTTTGCATGACGGCCCTCCATATGCCAACGGCAATATCCATTTAGGTCATGCGGTAAATAAAATTTTAAAAGATATTATCGTTAAAGCAAAAACCTTATCTGATTTCGATTCTCCTTATGTGCCTGGTTGGGATTGTCATGGCTTACCCATTGAATTAATGGTTGAGAAAAAAATAGGTAAACCTGGACACAAAGTTACGGCGGCGCAATTTCGTCAAAAATGTCGTGAATATGCAATCAAACAAGTTGATGGTCAACGTGAAGATTTTAAACGTTTGGGGGTTTTTGCTGATTGGGATAAGCCTTATTTGACCATGGACTTTGATACCGAAGCCAATATTATTAGAGCTTTTGGTAAAATTGCCGAAAATGGTCATTTAGAGCAAGGTTTCAAACCTGTTCATTGGTGTACTGATTGTGGTAGCGCGTTAGCTGAAGCTGAAGTTGAATATAAAGACAAACAATCTCCCGCTATCGATGTTAAATTTACCGTAGTCAATTCGGCTATTGCTGATAAATTTTCTCACCCAGAAGATCATGAAGGTGAAGGTGAAATAGGCATTGTTATATGGACAACGACACCTTGGACTATGCCTGCTAATCGCGCGGTATCTGTTCATCCTGAAATTGAATACTCATTAGTGCAGTGTGAGAATGAAAAAGGTAAGTTCCGTTTGATTTTAGCAACAGATTTAGTGGCTGAATGTATGGACAGATACGGTATTACTAAATTTCATGCCTTAGGTTTCTGTAAAGGTAAAGACCTAGAAAATCAGCAGCTGAATCATCCATTTTATAATTTTTGCGTCCCTATTATTTTAGGTGATCATGTTACCACTGACTCAGGTACTGGATGTGTACATACTGCGCCAGGTCACGGTGTAGAAGATTTCGTTGTTGGTAAACAATATGATTTAGAAATTGCCAACCCTGTTGGTGCCAATGGCGTTTATTTACCTGATACACCATTGTTTGCAGGTCAACATGTGTTTAAAGCCAATGCCAGTGTTGTTGAAGTACTAAAAGAACATAACGCGTTAATGCATCATCAAGCAATTGAGCATTCTTATCCACATTGCTGGCGCCATAAAACGCCAATTATTTTCCGTGCTACTCCACAATGGTTTATCAGCATGGACAAAAATAATTTACGTCAAGATTCATTAAACGAAATTAAAAAAACTCAGTGGATACCCGATTGGGGTCAATCACGTATTGAGTCTATGGTAGAAGGTCGTCCAGATTGGTGTATTTCACGCCAACGTACTTGGGGCGTGCCTATTGCATTGTTTATCCATAAAGATACCGGTGCTTTGCATCCTCGTAGTTTTGAATTAATTGAAGAAGTTGCTAAGCGTGTTGAAAAAGAAGGCATTCAAGCGTGGTTTGATTTAGAAGCACAGGAACTTATTGGTGATGATGCCGAAGAATTTGTTAAGGTACCTGATACTCTCGATGTATGGTTTGACTCAGGTACAACCCATTATTCGGTTATTGGTGCCCGCGAAGAATTTGCAACACGTGCTGATTTATATCTTGAAGGTAGCGATCAACATCGTGGTTGGTTTATGTCATCAATGATGTCATCTGTAGCGATGAACGGTAAAGCGCCATACGCACAAGTATTAACACATGGTTTCACTGTTGATGTTAACGGTCACAAAATGTCTAAATCATTAGGCAACGTGGTTACACCAAGCGAAATAACTAAGACACTTGGCGCTGATGTTTTACGTTTATGGACAGCATCCGTTAACTACACTCAAGAAATAACAGTGTCAGACGAAATATTTAAACGCCAAGCCGATGCTTATCGTCGTATTCGTAACACCTCTCGCTTTTTACTTGCTAATTTAAATGGTTTTGATCCTAAAACTGATTCAGTTGCTTTTGATAATATGGTGGCAATTGATCGTTGGGTAGTTGGTCAAGCCGCACAATTACAAGAAGACATCATTAAAGCTTATGATGAATATGAATTTCATGTAGTAGTGCATAAAATCATGAATTTTTGTACTAATGAACTAGGCGGCTTTTACTTAGATATTATAAAAGACAGACAATATACAGCTAAAACAGACGGTAACGCACGTCGTTCATGTCAAACAGCAATGTATTTAATTGCTGAGGCAATGACACATTGGATGGCGCCTATTTTATCGTTTACCGCACAAGAAATTTGGCAAGCTTTACCTGTGCCAGCTGCGGGCGAACGTGATGAATTTGTTTTCACTGGTGTTTGGTTTGATGGTTTAGTTAAATTACCAGAAACTGTTGAGTTAAATAACGATTTTTGGAGCGAGCTATTAGCCGTTCGTGGTGCTGTAAATAAGCAATTAGAATTAGCTCGTAAAGAAAAAATTGTCGGTAAGTCACTTGAAGCTATAGTTACTTTGTACGCAAATGCTGAGTTGGCCGATAAATTACTTCAATTAGGTGATGAGTTGCGATTTGTTTTATTAACCTCTGGCGCTACGGTTGAAGCTATTTCTAACGCACCTGATAATGCCATTGCCACTGAAGTTGAAGGTTTGTCGATGAGTATTGCAACAACCACAGGTACTAAGTGTGAGCGTTGTTGGCATTTCACTGACGATGTTGGACAGCATGATGATCATAAAGATTTATGTGGTCGTTGTGTTACCAATATTGATGGTGAAGGTGAAGCAAGAAGTTTTGCTTAAATTTCTCATCCTATAAAAACAGACTTAACCTAAGTAGTAAATTAAGTATTTATGACGAATATTAAAAACTCAGGACTCGCTTGGTTGTGGTTAACCCTTATTGTGTTAATTATTGACCAAGTGTCGAAGCAATGGGTTGCTAACTCAATGGAATTATTTGATTCAATAAAGTTACTGCCCATCTTTAGCATTACCTATGTCCATAATCCCGGCGCTGCTTTTAGCTTTTTAGCCGATCAAGGCGGCTGGCAACGATGGTTTTTTACCTTGATTGCCCTAGCTGCAAGCATTGTGTTTGCTGTATGGCTAGCAAAAACAGCTAAAACACAGGTGATATTATCGATTGCTTTAGCGCTAATGCTTAGTGGCGCAGTGGGTAATTTAATTGATCGTGTTTTGTTTGGTTATGTTATCGACTTTATTGATTTTCATTGGGCTGGTTATCGATTTCCAGCTTTTAATATTGCCGATTCGTCTATTTTTATTGGCGCGGTGTTAATGGTATTCGATTCATTTAAAAAAGAAGATGATGAGTCGCCTACTTCATAAGTTTTAATTAAAGCGATGTTACTAAATTAATTGCTTACTAAACTAGTTTTTACCTCAAAATAGGTTTTATATGTCTCAGGTTATTGAAAAAAATTCAAGTATCGTTGCTCACATTACCATGAAGTTAAGTGATGGTTCGGCAGCAGATAGCACTAAAGTAAATAATAAGCCGGCTAAAATAAATTTAGGTAATAATACTATCTCTCCAGCATTTGAAGCTGAAATAATTGGTTTGTCGGTAGGTGATACAAAAGAATTCACGTTAGCGGCTAAAGATGCATTTGGTGAAACCAATCCAGACAATCTTCATTATGTAGAAAAAAGCCGATTTAATGAAGATGCGCCTGCTGAAGTCGGTAATATTATTACCTTCACTCAACCGGGCGGTGTTGAATTGCCGGGTATGGTAAAAGAGATTTCAGGTGATTCAGTTACCGTTGACTTTAACCATCCACTAGCAGGGCAAGAAGTGACTTTCGTTCTAGAAATTGTCGAAATAAATTAACCGATTTAATTAGGAATTATTAAGTTATCATGGAAATTATTTTAGCAAATCCCCGTGGTTTTTGTGCCGGTGTTGACCGGGCTATAAGTATTGTTGGTCGAGCTTTAGATTTATTTGGCGCGCCAATCTATGTACGCCATGAAGTTGTTCATAATAAATTTGTCGTTGATAGCTTGAAAGAACGCGGCGCTATTTTTGTTAATGAGCTTGATGAAATCCCTGACGATAACACTGTTATATTTAGTGCTCATGGCGTTGCTAAATCTGTTCGTGAAAAAGCCAAACAACGTGGTTTAAAAGTATTTGATGCTACATGTCCTTTAGTGACTAAAGTACACATGGAAGTATCCCGTGCTAGCCGCAAAGGTGTTGAATGTATTTTAATTGGTCATCAAGGTCACCCTGAAGTTGTTGGTACTATGGGGCAATACGATAATGATAAAGCTGGAATCTATTTAGTTGAAAGTGCTGAAGATGTTAAAAAGCTTAAAGTAAAAAACACAGATAAGTTATTTTTTTGTAGTCAAACGACTTTATCAGTTGATGATACCAGTGACATTATAGATGCCTTAGTATCAACATATCCTAAAATTGAAGGTCCTCGCAAAGACGATATTTGTTACGCTACCCAAAATAGGCAGGATGCAGTGCGAGCAATCTCAGCAAACGTAGAACTATTATTAGTGGTTGGCGCAAAAAATAGCTCAAATTCAAATCGTCTAAAAGAACTGGCGAGTAAGCTTGGTACAAAAGCTTATTTAATTGATACAGCTGCTGACATTCAGCCTCAATGGCTTGAAAATGTTAATAAGATTGGCGTTACCGCGGGGGCATCTGCTCCTGATATTTTAGTTAAACAAGTAATAGAAAGTTTGCAAAATCAAGGTGCTAGCTCGGTAACTGAATTTCATGGGCGCGAAGAAAATATTGTATTTGCAGTGCCGATTGAATTGCGCTAATCTTAGGTTGAGTAAAAATCAACCAAATAAATGATGTAGTAGGTTGAAAAAGTATTAAAACTTTTGTCGCCATTTCAATTATTTTGCAAAGAAAGATGTCTTGTTTTTAAATTCTTCACAAAAGATTAATATAAAAATACTGGATCCCTCTTTGAAACAGAATACTTCGAATAAGTATTAATGTGAATAATGGTCGCTAAGTGAATACTAACAAAAATGCTACTCTTTATACGGATATAAGGTATAGATAAATGCAGTTCATGTTGTTGATATTTAACACTTATTGTAAAAAACACATAAAACAATCGGAATATTTTAGAAATAGCAATCTTTCGAATACTTATATCTGTGTCAATTATTTGGACAATTCAATAAAATTCCTCACCAGTACATTCATTTTTTTCTTAAATAAATTTTTTATAGCTAGTACTCACTTAGATTATAGCAAGAGGAATTGTTATGCATAATAGTCATTATTCTGGATTAACCCATCGCAAACAATTCGGTATGACTTTTATCGAGGTACTCGTTGCCTTGGTTATTTTAGTCACTGGAATATTAGGTGCCGTCGCAATGCAAGCAACGGCGAAACAGGGTAGTTTCGATGCCATGCAGCGCTCATTAGCTTCAAGCTTAACTCAAGATATTATTGAACGAATGCGCACTAATGACGCCACGGCTAGTGCAACAAATGTGCTTTCGAGTTACGCTGGTACTGGCTATGGAACTAAAAACTTAGCAGCACCTTCGATAAGATGTGACGCTATAGGTTCTTTATGTACCAGTGCTCAGCGTGTTGCGAACGATTTGTATGAATGGGAACAAACCTTAAAAGGTAGCGATGTAAAATCGTCCGATGCTAGCAATGTTGGTGGATTAACAGGCGCACAAGGCTGTATTACTATTGTTAATAATTCAGCCACAGTGGCAATTAGTTGGCAAGGTAGAACAGCAACCAGTGATGGGGCTGCAAATAATGCGATAATGAAATGTGGAACGTCAGGGTCTAAGCGACGTCAAATTTTGATACAGGCTTTTATATTTTAAATGAATAATTATCACTCAAAATTTAATCAACAAACGCGAATACACAAGCAACAAGGCTTTAGTTTACTCGAAATTTTTATCGCGCTGTCAATCGGGCTAGTTTTATTTGCGGGTGTATTAAGTGTTTTTGTGGGTTTACGAACTACTGTTTCTGAAACTTCAAGTTATGGCGAAATGCAAGAAAACGGTCGATTTGCAATCAGTGTATTAACCGATGATCTTCTTCGCCAAGGTTTTTGGGGCGATTTACCTTCAGCAATGGACGCAGGGGTTTTAGAAAACAATCCACCGATTGCGACAGGAGATTGTAATGTTACGGGTACTAATAATGGTAGTTTTCCGCAAGCAGTAGGGCATTTTAGAACAATTTGGGGAACAACATTAGCGTCAGCTGCTGCGATGAATTGCATAACTGACGCTCTTCCTGGCACTGATCTTATTTTAGTTAAGCGTGTTATATCTTTGCCTGTAACACCTCCTGTAGTAGCGGCGTCTTTAGATGCAAATCGTTATTATTTAATGTCTAGCCCTAATTCAGCGGAAATTTTTGCGGGAAATGGTGTTATTCCTACTATTCCTAATTCGCAAACATGGGAGTATCAAAATCATATCTATTATATTAAAAATGATACACAAGGCAGTAATACGGTACCAGTATTAATGCAAGGAAGATTAACGAATAGTGACCCAGCCATTAACTTTCAGCCCTTAATAGATGGTATTGAGATGATGAGTTTTTGGTATGGTATTGATAGTGATACTGACGTAGATACCAACGATTACGATATAGGAACAGGCCCTGGTGATGGCGTTATTGACGCCTTTATTCCTGCTAGAAATATGACACAAGCACTCTGGGATAATGAAGGTTCTAGAATACTTGCGGTGAAGGTTTTTATTTTGGTGCGTGATATTTTACCTGATCCCAAATATACTAATAATAATACTTATCAACTAGGTGGTTCTACCGCGGCGGATCAGTTTAGTGCCGGTGGCGATAATTATCGTCGTTTGTTATTCACCTCTACGGTGTCGCTGCAAAATGCTAAGGTAAAAGTATGGAATTAGCTAATAAAGTATTTGTAAATAAAATCCGTCGAATAGGCGAGAAGTTGCCCTCTCAACAT
>Ga0316204_10002257_pt1 | contig 44742 bp, 37 predicted proteins | sample 6monrhotite_MG_2_FD_205661 | JGI IMG/M metagenome (GOLD analysis project Ga0316204, IMG submission 205661) | Microbial mat bacterial communities from mineral coupon in-situ incubated in ocean water Damariscotta River, Maine, United States -... | ecosystem: Environmental > Aquatic > Marine >... | reverse complement strand
ATCCGTAATCCAAATAACAATGAGAAGTTGGCGACATGATTACCTTATGTTCTTGATTGGCTGCTTCTATTCCGCCTTCATATCCTCGCCAAGATTGAACGGTTGAATTCTCACTTAAACCTCCTTCTAATATTTCATCCCAACCAATAATTGACCTGTCGTTCTCTTCTAAAAAGGTTTCAATGCGAGCAATGAAATAACTTTGTAATTCGTATTCATCTTTCAACTTCTCGTCTTCAATTCGCTTTTGACATTTTGAACATTGCTCCCATCTTTGCTTTGGCGCTTCATCTCCTCCAATGTGAATATATTTGGATGGAAAAATCTCCATTACTTCTGCGAGTATATCCTCTAAAAATTTAAAGGTGGAATCATTTCCTGCACAATAGATTTCTTTAAATACTCCCCAATCATTTGCGACTTCAATTGAATCTCCTGTGCATGAAAGGTGAGGGTAGGCAGCAAGTGCGGCTTGAGAGTGACCAGGCATTTCTATTTCTGGAATCACAGCAATGTGTCTTTCACTCGCGTAGGCTACAATATCTTTCAATTCTTCCTTTGTAAATAATCCGCCATATTTCTCCCCATTCATTTCTGTTCTAGTTGAACTAATTGTGTTGAGCAAGGGATATTTATCAGATGCAAAGCGCCACCCTTGATCTTCGGTAAGGTGCAGATGAAGCACGTTCATTCTATAAAAAGCTAGCAGGTCAATGTATTCTTTAACGACTTCTGCATCAAAGTAATGTCGGCAAACATCTAACATAAACCCTCTGTGTTCATAAGCGGGATAATCTGCTAATTTTAAATTATCCAGCTTCCATGAATCGCCTTTCATTCCGTGAAATTCAGGTGGAAACAGTTGTCTTAATGTTTGAATTCCCCTCATAACACCTGCAGCAGTTGCACCTTCAATTGTCACTGCTGAACTATTGATATTTATAATGTATGCTTCTGACCGTTTATAAAGGTATTCGGGATTGATTTTTAGAAGAATGAAATTGGTTAAAGGCAGATCGCTTGGGACGAGAGCATCATTTACGCTTTCAAAAATGTCAGATTTGAGGGTGAAAGTTGAAGAATTACTAATTAATTCGGCAAGATAAGTTGCTTCCCTTGCTAAGGAATCTTTTGAATGATAATAGACGACAGTTGATTGATTGATTTCAAAGTGACTCTCAAAATATTGGGCGTTATTGACGGCCGGAATCAATTTTACTTCTTGACAAAAAGCTGCAGTATTGAAAAGAATTGAAAGAACAAGTGTGATTGAGTTTTTCATTAAAAAGGAAGGTTATCAAAATCTACATTCCCACCAGAAATAATTATGCCCACTTTCTGATTTTTGAAAGCACCTTTGTTCTTCAAAAGAGCAGCAAAAGCTACAGCAGAACTTGGTTCAACAATTATTTTCATTCTTGTCCAAATCAGTTTTAAGGCTTCCAATATTTCCTCTTCACTCACCAAAAATATTTCTGCTACATGCTCCTGAATAAGGGGGAAATTACGGTCGCCTAATTGAGTTTTTAATCCATCAGCAATAGTATTAGCTGATTCGTTCGTTTCGATTTTCCCTGATTGCAGTGAGCGGTAAGCGTCATCTGCTTCTTCGGGCTCACCTGCGTAAACAACACATTTATTTGAAAACAAACTTGCAGCTAAGGCTGTGCCTCCTAATAATCCACCACCTCCTACAGGGGTAAAAATTGCATCCAAGTTTGGGTGATCTTCTAATAATTCAATCGCGGCTGTTCCTTGCCCATGAATCACATCATCATCATTTGAAGGGTGTAAGAATGTAGCGCCTTTTTCATTTTCAATGGCAAGAGCACTTTCTTCTCTATCTTTTAAAGTTGGAGGGCAAATAGAAACAACTCCTCCATACCCTTTAACGGCTTCAATCTTAACTTTTGGCGCCGAAGAAGGCATTACAATGTATGCCTTGACACCCAAGCTTCTGGCTGCTAATGAAAGTGCCTGAGCAAAGTTTCCTGAAGAGTGTGTTACAACTCCTTTGGACCTCTGTTCAACTGTGAGGTTCAAAATTGCATTTGTAGCTCCTCTCATTTTGAAGGCGCCCATCTTTTGAAAATTCTCACATTTAAAAAAGACTTCACAGCCAGCAACATCATTAAGTAACTGCGAAGATAACACAGGTGTTCGGTGAATGTAAGGAGCGATTTTCTCGCAGATTTCAAGGTAGGATTCTTTGGTCATATTCTACAAATAAATGTCTTCACCCTTAGGCGACTTGAAGCTATATTCAAAATCTCTTCTTGCGCCCAGTGTTGGTAGCACATCCAACTTATGAATAAAATGTTCTTTTCTGTCAGGTCCGTAATCTTCGCTTTGCCCTTCTTCGCATGCTTCAACTGTAAATAAGAAGTCGCAATCACCTGTCGATAAGTTATAATCAAGATCTTGCCAGTACTCACAAGGCTTACCATAAGTACTTGTGTAACCAATCATGTACATGTTTCCATCTTGAAATCGATACTTTTCAGTATAGCCCCACTTCCAACTTGATCCGCCAGAGTGACCTATCTCAAGAATACCTTTATTGATAGTGATGTCACCAAAAGGGTCACCCATCATTCCACCTTCATCAGCATGAAGAACACATTTTTCAGAGCTCATCCATTCTGTCCACCCGCCGTCTTTTTGTTTATAAATGATTAGATCTCTCGGTTCAGGACTTTCCCATTCTAAATCACGAGAATAAACCACAACCTTTTCTGCAACTCCATCCTTATCTAAGTCACCATCAGCCCAACTTAAGATCATGTCGGTCTCATCTTGCATTCTTTTTGGCAAGGTGGTAGAGTCAATTATCGTAAGTTCACCAATATCTTCTATTACAATTGAACTATCAATCTTTTCATTGACTTCGTCGGAGCTTGTATTTTCACTTTGTTCTTCTGAATCACCACATGAAGTGATTGCGATAAATGGGATTAATAAGTAAGGGCTAAATTTCATTTTTGTTTTGGGTTATTTGATTTTAGGGACGTTTGTATTGTTCCAACGGAATTGACCATAGTGAACACGTCCTTTTGATTTCGTTTCATAACAATAGAGGTTTCCGTCTAAAGAGGCGATTAGTATTTCTAGAAATCCGTCTCCATCTACATCCTTCACTAAAGGCGTAGCCTCTGCTCCTGCAGGAAATGTATATTGTACAATTTCTGTGCTGTCCTCATTACACATGGCAAGTTGTCCTTCTTCATTAACAGCAATGAACTGCATTTGGCCATTACCTCTCACGTCTGCGACAACAGTTGTGGCGCTTCTTGTAGCACCTAGCTCCATTTCTATATCTTGTGAGCCGCTACCAATATATTTGTTGAAGTCGTTTTCGTTTCGCTCAAATAGGTCATCTCCGAAGCCATATATTCGATTGGCTAATAGAAGAGTGGTTTTGTACATTACTGGAGACATAAACATATTATAACCGAAGCCCATATCTTTAATCAGTTCACCTTTTAAATTTAGTACCTGAAGACCACCATATGCTGCTATCGAGACGATTCTTAATTCACCACCTTCTTCGTATAAAAAGGGAGACGCATGTATCCCTGAACCTGCTGATTTTGACCAAATTGGCAGGCCGGTTTTCCCATCTAAGGCTAGAAGATAATCTCCGTAATGATCCATTTTGAAACTGGCTAATTTGGAGTTTTCAGGGGTTCCTCTGAATCCCCCAATCACATCTAAGACTCCGTCATTGTTGCAATCAACAACAAGTGGCGCCACGTTTCCTGAATGTGAAGAAATTGAATCTAACTTCCATTTTTCAGAACCATCTTTTGTGTTTAAGCAATACACTCCATGTCTTTGTACACAGAATACAACCTCATCTTCTCCATCACTGTCTAAGTCTGCAATGCAAGGAGCACTTTCTACATCAAAGGGAGTAGCGTATTTCCACAATTCTTGTCCGCTTTTTTCGTCAAAACAATAGAAGTAGTAATTGTCGGTTCCAAAATAAAGTTTTCCATCTTTTAAGGCAATTGCTGTTGCATCATTATCGCCTAACAATTGTGATTGGTAGCTTTGAATAATCTTTCCAGATTTTGGGTCAATCTTAAAAACCCCATCCAGAGAGTCAACATTTGATCTTCTTTCTAAGCCGTTAGACCCTAAATAGATGAATCCACCCTCTTCTAAAATGTTAGTACGGTATGTTGTGATCCCGATTTTTGATTTCCATTTCAAAGGAAAATGGCTCTTAAATTCTTCTTGTGAGAAGGATAAATTCATAAACAATACTATACCGAAAAAACTCAGCCCTAATCTCTTCATACTATTCATAAATTAAATGTCGAATTAAAAGGGGTTCTTTATCTTTTTTCATAAAGAGCTCACACTTATGCTTTTTACCATGCTGATAATAAGAAGTTGTTTTGTAGCCAGTTACGCCTTTAGCTATGACGTCCAAAGAAGTCGTCTTCAACATTATAATGTCGCAATTAGTAATTCCTTGATTTGATGTGTTGTCCTCATTGGCGGGATCGAATTTTTTGAAAACAGCATAAACTTTATGTGACGATTTCTTGCTTCCGTCTTCGTATTCTCTAACCTTAACCGTTTTGATATTTGCATATTTTGGCTTTAAGTCCCAGGTTTTAGTTTCAACATTGAAAATTCCATACTTATCATCTTGAGTGGCAATCACATGTTTTTCACTTGTTCTGTATCTACTAAAGTAAGTTGATTGTCCTTCCAGAACTAGGCCTGTTTGATCATAGATATCATACTTCTTATCTTCTCTCTTAGCATAAGCATAACCACTATTATCTTTTCTTACATAAGTGTATTTACAGGGGATTTTGATTTTTTTTGAAACCAGACCCTCTTTTGAATCATTGGTTACCTTGAAATAGTCGTCATAGAATTCAATCTTGTCATATTCGCCAGCTAGCGTTTCAGTTCCTGTGCTATCTACTAAGCCCAGCTTGCCATTGAGAAGAAAGTATCCAAATCCATTCATGATAGGTTGAACTTTGTCGTACTCCCCTGACTTCCATTCGTTGGCAGTATTGATATAGCCCCATTTTCCGTCTTTTTTTACACAGGCTAATCCTGAAACGAAATCGGCGGCATATTCATATTGAGGCTCAATTGTCGTTTTTTCACCTACCCTAAAACCATATTTTCCATTTTCACTAAAGGATTTCTGACCCATTGATGTCATTGGAAAAAGTGCCAACATAAAGATTAGGGTTTTCATTTTTTAGGTTTTGTTTAAAAGTAAGAATTGTTCTTCTTATTCTTAGCATGCACTAATAATTAAATAGTATCGTTAGTTTAATGCCAATGAGATTGTTATTGATTTTCATCTTTAGTTCCCATCTATCTTTTTCTCAAGATTATGGCTGGACCTCTAATGTTGACATTGAGGGACTGGGTAGGGATGATGCGGTAGCATTCACCTTCAATAGCATTATTTATTTGGGAACTGGAAATCATGGAGGATTTTCTCAGTCAAATGTTTTTTATGGATATGACACAAAAACTTCTGAGTGGATATCTGTTCCTGTTTTCCCAGGGGTTGCAAGACAATATTCTACCTTTCAAACAATCGAAGAAAAAGCTTACTTAATCGGTGGGGTAGATTCAAACTTGAACCCACTTAATGAAGTGTGGGAGTTTGACATGATCGAGCAAATATGGACTCAAAAAAACAACTTTCCCTTTCAAGCTAGATGGGCATCAGCATCTTTTATGTTTGATGATCTCATATATGTCGGGACTGGGCGAGATACCATTCAGCACTTCAACGATTTTTGGCGTTATGATCCTTCGTCAGATGCTTGGACAGAAGTTGCAAGTTTCCCTTTGGCTCCAAGATTTGAAACCATTGGTTTCGCACTTTATAACAAGGGTTATTGCGGCCTGGGGAAAGACTCTTCTGAAAACCTGCGAAACGATTTGTGGCAATATGATCCAGATACAGATTCATGGAAACAAAGAAGTGACTTTCCTGGAGGGCAAAGATGGTATGCAAAGGCTGAAGTTTTGAATGGATGGGCATTTGTTGGAACCGGAGAAGATGAAAATGGTGAAATGAAATCTGATTTTTGGAAATATGATGCTTCAAAAGATGTTTGGGAACAAGCAGAGAGCGTTCCGCTTCCAGCCAGAAGAGGTGTGACTTCATGTGTAATACCATTCAAGGGGATTTATTGGATCTCAGGATTGGATGATACTTACAGTAGAATGGCCACAATTTCGAGATATACCATAAGAATAGGATTCAACCCAGAGGTTGATGTGTTCTATAATTCAGAATCTGAAAGCGTATTCATAACTGAATTACCTTTTCCCGCAACCGTGAGAATCTTTAATATAGAAGGTAAATTAATGACGGAACTAATTGACCAAAATGATCATTATGAAGTTAACACGTCTTCTTGGTCAAAAGGGGTTTATTTGGTGACGATTTTTGACCAGTCGTATAAGTTTATGGTAAGGTAATTATGGCTAATTAAGTCGCAAACAATTGACCCCTATTTTTAAAGGCCTTAAACTCTAAAGCGTTTCCTGATGGATCTAAAAAAAACATGGTCGCTTGTTCTCCAACTTCACCTTCAAAACGGATGTATGGCTCAATAACGAACTCGATTTCAAGTGATTTTACTCTTTCGGCGAGCTCTTCCCATTGTTCCCAACTTAACACTACTCCATAATGCGGAACAGGAACTGATTTTCCGTCAACTTGATTAAAATGGTGATTTTCTTCTGAATTTGGTCTTGGTCGAAGATGTAATACAAATTGATGTCCGTATAAATTTAAGTCTATCCAATGGTCAGATGTTCTGCCAACTTCACATTTAAAACATTTTAGGTAGAATTCTTTGGCTTCATTTAGATCGTAAATCGGCACTGCCACATGGAAAGGAGAAATTGTGTTCATCTAAAAGTAATTGACTTGAATCATGAAATGTAGTAAATTATAAAGACAAGATCCAAACCCACAAAAATTCAAACTATGAAAAGTCTAATTTACACACTCCTCACATTCGTTTCTATCACATCATTTTCACAAAAAGAAACACTCGCGCTTGATATCAAAGTGAGAGATGACGACCAGAAAAACACTTTTTTAGAAGACGCTCGGGTTCGAGTAATTCAAGATGGAGAAATAATTGCAGAGGCCGTCTCTGATTCAACAGGGGCAATCAAAAAGATTGTGATTCCAATGCAAGGTTTCTACACTATTAAAGTGGATAAAGAAGGGTATGCTCTAAAATTTGGCACCATTTCTACTTCTTCAGCAGATACACGGTATGCATCTGGAACCATTAAATTCCCAATGGTCGTTGGCCTTGTAAAACCTACCGAAAGAGAAGACTACGCCTTCTTGTCTGAGCAACCAATGATTGAGTTTTACATTGATTCACTTGGAGAACAGGCGTGGAATGATGATTATACGGCCAAAATGCTTGAAAAGGTGGTAAAGTGCCAAGATGGATGGACAATTGAAGAGGTTGAAAACTATGTGACCCCAAGAGATGAAGGAATTGCATTATTAGAAGATGGAAACTTTGATGCAGCCAGAGAAGCCTTCAAAAAAGCACAAGAGTTTAATGACGACCCTGAAATCAAAACTGCATTGAAAGATTGCGACATTGCTCAAACTATGACTGAGAGCAATAAAATCTTCTATGATAAGTATATTCAAATTGCAGATCAATTGTTGGATAACAAACGATATGAAGAAGCTAGAGGGTATTTCGAACTAGCATCAGGAGTAATGCCAGATGAAGTCTATCCGAAAGAGAAAATGGCCCAATGTGAGGCAATAGTTGAGGCCGGTGGTAATTAGGGTGATATCAAAGGGGCTAAGTTCTACTGCTCAACCCATTCACCATTCTCTTTGATTAGAGAAATGAGTTCTTCGAGCGCATCCTCTTCAGGGATGTTTCGCTTAACAACTTCTTTTTCTTTGTAGAGGTTGATCTTTCCTTTTCCAACACCTACATAACCGTAGTCGGCATCTGCCATTTCGCCTGGGCCATTGACAATACAACCCATTATCCCAATTTTGAGACCTTTTAAGTGATTTGTTTTAGCCCTAATTTTAGCGGTAGTTTCTTGTAAGTCAAACAAAGTTCTACCGCAAGAAGGACAAGAGATGTATTCGGTTTTAGAGATTCTTGTTCTTGTAGCCTGCAGAATCCCAAAAGCGGTTGAGGTGATTTGAATCGGAGACTCAATACTATGAGCAGAAATCATGAGTCCATCCCCTTTTCCATCAATTAGGTGAGATCCAAAATCAGTAGACGAAAAGAGCTGAAATTGCTCATGGTTGATTTGTGCATAATGGTAGTTCATTATTACCGGAACATCAATTTCTTGATGCATGAGTTCAATAAAGAACCTTCTCATTCCAAATATGGTGTTTGCCGCTTTGGCATGAACGAATAAAACAGCCGTATTATCCGTATTTAAAACGTTTTTAAGTTCTTTTATTTTACCTAAATCAAGTGCGTCAACCTCAATAAAATTAAGGATTTCACTCTTATGAGCTGCCTGAATATAGTTTGAAGATGAATGAACAGGGTGTGTTTGGTCTTGATTATCAAATTTTGATGCGTTACAAATCACTCTTAAAGTACCAGGAAGAGCAAATTCAGGTACAATTTTGCCTGTGTAAATGTAATCTACGGCTTGATCTTTAATGGTCCATTTATCTTCTTGAACATGGTACACATAACCGTATGCAAAAAGATGTGAGGGCTTAATAGTATGAAGATGACTGAGGTCTGCTACAACAACCGGAACATTTTTACCTCCAATATTTAGCGTTGACCTTGTTTTTCTTCTTGAGTAATCGAAAGGATTATAAGGCAAATCAAAATCAAAACCATCAACTTCAATTGATCTGTCAATGTATCTGTCGGCCAGCATTTTTGCAACAGGAATTTCCGCTTCAGGCTCTTCGGTTAATGAAACTCTTATAGTGTCCCCTAATCCATCTTCTAATAAAGAACCAATTCCGATTGCTGACTTAATACGGCCATCTTCTCCCTCACCAGCCTCAGTTACACCTAAATGTAGTGGGTAAACATTTCCTCTTTCAATCATTCGAGCCATGAGCAAACGATAGGCTTGAACCATTACTATCGGATTTGATGATTTCATTGATATCACCAAATCAAAATAATCATTGGCCTCACAAATGTCAATAAACTCAAGAGCCGACTCAACCATCCCTAAAGGGCTGTCGCCAAATCTGCTCATTATTCTATCTGATAAAGAACCATGATTAGTCCCGATCCTCATTGATCTCTTTTTCTCTTTACAAAGTAGAACTAGAGGAGTGAATTTGTTGGCTACTCTTTCAAGTTGCTGTTTATATTCTTCATCTGTATATTCAAGATCTTCGAATTTCTTTTTGTCAGAATAATTACCAGGATTTACTCTTACTTTTTCAACATAATGAGCAGCAACCTCTGCTGCATTTGGAGTAAAGTGGATATCTGCCACAAGTGGTGTGTCATAGCCAAGATCATTTAAGATCTTTTTAATGTCAGATAGGTTTTCAGCTTCTTTGATAGATGGAGCCGTGAAACGAATGATTTCACAGCCAGCTTCAATCATTCTAATTGATTGCTCAACCGAGCCAGCAGTGTCCATAGTATCAGTCGTAGTCATTGATTGCAGGCGGATGGGATTGTTCCCTCCCAGACCTACCTTGCCAACAAAAACCTCAAGGGTTTCAATGCGGCTATAAGTTGTTAAACTGTCGTTATATTTTTTGTTGGTTGACAAATTACACTCCTACTGTTCCTAAAAATTTGGAAATTACTTTCGGCAATTTTTTCGATAATGGAACATCTGGTTTTCCATAAAGTTCTAGCTGCAAGCCCATATCTTTTGTTTTGATAGTTTTCAAAACGTGATTCATGTTCTTAATTTTAACTCGAACAGCATCTGGTTTTGCAGTATAAAGCAAATCCATTTCAGAAACCGCGACCTGAATATCAGTTGTTCCGTTAATCAATAAAACTGGTTTTTTAAGTTTTGCAATTTCTTTTGCGGGATCATATTTCATCCATGAGATCAAAAACGGTTGAATTGTTGGGTGCATTAAGCTGTGAAGCATTTTTGGTGTTTCTTTTAGCATTTGTCCTGAAGCCAATGTGTCTAGTTTGGCGTTTACTAAACCTTGCATTTCAATTGTCAAAGTAGCTGCTAATTGCGTTTTTAGTATTGTATGAATTGGTTGACCAGCTCCAGCGAGTGAAATTACAGCATCTACATTTTTATTCTGATTCGCAGCTGTGATTGCAATTAACGAGCCTTGACTGTGACCAGCTAAAATAATATTGTTGTAAAGACCGTTGTCAGCATATTTATCAACCCAAGCTGAAGCGTCTGAAATGAAGTCATCAAACGACAGGTCCTCTTGCTTGAAATTTTCAATTTTACTGGCACCAATAGCTCTTTTGTCATATCTCAAAACACAATTTCCGTAAGTGTTAACCAGAACATCTGATAACATCTTCAATGAATTGTTTGTCATTTGAGAGTTGTTCCCGTTTCTATCTGTTGGTCCAGAACCTGCAATAAGGATTACTAAATCAGTAGATTCAAAACCGCCTTCAGGAGAACTTAAAGTTCCTTTTAAAGTGCAATTCCCATTCGTCATTTCAACTTCTTCTTCTGATTGAGAGAATACTGAAAAGCCGACAAATAAAATAAATGATAGTAGCAATGATTTCATAATGTTACCTTTTGTAGCACTAAGATAAGAGAAAGAAACTGAAGAGTTAAACTATCTAACCTCGCCGCCAGCATCAAATCCTTCTTCGGGTGACACAAAGCTTAATTTGCCTTCTTCATTTTCAGCCATTAGGATCATTCCTTGGCTTTCAACACCTCTGATTTTTCTTGGTGCAAGGTTCATCAAAACACTCACTTTTGTTCCAACGATATCTTCAGGATTATAATGTTCTGCGATACCTGAAACGACTGTTCTTGTATCCAAACCTGTATTAACAGTTAGCTTTAAAAGTTTATCGGCTTTCGGCACTTTTTCGGCAGCCAAAATTTCACCTACTCTGATGTCCATTTTCATGAAATCATCAAATGCAACTTCATCTTTTTGAGGAGGGAAATTATTATCATTCATGGCTGAACTTTCTTTTAATTTTTCTACTTGAACTTCTACAAAAGCATCATCTACTTTTGAAATTAAAATTGACGCCTCACTCAGTTGATGACCGGCATCTAATAAATCAGTTTTTCCTGCAAAACTCCACAGTTTTTGATCAAAATTCAGGAATTCAGCAATTTTCTCGGCCTTTTTCGGCAAAAACGGAGCAAAAACAATTGTTAGGTTAGCTGTAATTTGAAGGGCTATATTCATGATGGTGTTAACACGACTCATGTCTGTTTTTGCCAACTTCCAAGGTTCTGTCTCAGCTAAATATTTGTTTCCTAATCTTGCTAAGTTCATTGCCTCAGCTTGAGCTTCACGCAATTTATATTTCTTAATCAAACCTGCAATCCTATCAGGAAATTCACCAATTTGATTCAATACGTCTTTATCTATATCAGTAAGTTCTCCAATTGCCGGAACTTTGCCTCCATAATATTTATTGGTAAGAACAACCGCTCTGTTAACGAAGTTCCCTAAAATATCGGCTAATTCATTGTTAATTCTGGCTTGAAATTCTTTCCAAGTAAACTCACTGTCTTTGCTTTCTGGCGCAATAGAAGTAAGCACATATTTCATTTCATCAACTTTGTCAGGATTCTCATTGATAAATTCATGTAACCAAACTGCCCAATTTCTTGATGTAGAGAACTTGTCTCCTTCAAGGTTTAAGAATTCATAAGCTGGAACATTATCCGGCAACACTAATCCACCATGCTCCTTAAGTAAGACTGGGAAAATGATTGCATGAAAAACGATATTATCTTTTCCAATAAAGTGAACGAGTTTTCTATCACCCGTCCAATAGTCTTTCCAATCTTTATTGTTTTCAGTTGCCCACTCTTTGGTAGCCGAAATGTAACCAATTGGCGCATCCAACCATACATAAAGTACTTTTCCGTCTGCTCCTTCAACCGGCACCTTCACTCCCCAATCTAAATCACGAGTCATTGCTCTGGGGTGAAGACCGCCATCAATCCAGCTCATGCATTGGCCATTAACTTGATTTCTCCATACCTTTGGATCATGCTGTTGTACACCATCAAGCGATCCTTCTTTGATCCAAGTTCTCAACCAATCTTCATGCTGATCAAGGGGTAAAAACCAGTGAGAGGTCTCTTTTAAGGTTGGCACTTTTCCACTTAGAGTTGAGGTTGGATTGATGAGTTCAGTTGGGCTCAATGCCGAACCACACTTTTCACACTGATCACCATATGCGTTTTCACTATCACAATTTGGGCAAGTACCCGTGATGTATCTATCAGCTAAGAACTGTTTGTATTCTTCATCATAATATTGCTCAGTCGTTTTTTGAATGAAACTTCCGTTATCATTCAACTTTTTAAAATACTCTTGAGCTGTGTGATGATGAACTTGGTTTGAAGTTCTTGAATAGATGTCAAAAGAGATATCAAAATCAGCAAATGCTTTTGAGTTGATTTCATGATACATATCAACGATTGCCTTAGGAGTTGTCCCTTCTTTTTTGGCGCGCAAAGTTATTGCTGCACCATGCTCGTCACTTCCGCAAACAAATAAAACTTCTTCTTTATTCATGCGAAGAAAACGCACGAAAATATCTGCTGGTAAGTAAACTCCCGCAACATGCCCTAAATGGAGGGGTCCGTTTGCATACGGCAATGCGGCTGTGATTGTATATTTATTCTCTGACATTGTACTTTTAAAAGTTCAGCAAAGATACGTTTTGTTTCTATATTCGTTTTTTAAATGAACAAATTAAGGACGTGAAGAAAATTCAAATTGTTTCCCCAGCTAAGTCAATAGATTCTGAAAAGATAGATTTTGCGAAAAATTGGTTCGCAGATGCGGCTTATGACGTAGTCATTGGCGAACATGCAAGTGGAGAGTTTAACTATTTTTCTGGTACCGACGAAGAGAGATTGTCTGATTTTCAAACAGCAGTTGACAAACCGCACAATGGCGCTATTGTTTGTTCAAGAGGAGGTTATGGTTCGGTACGAATTATTGATAAGTTGAATTGGTCGCAATTTGTACGTTATCCAAAAGCCATTTGTGGCTACTCTGATGTGACTGTTTTTCACAATAGAATGAATCGAATGGGATATCCTTCAATTCATTGTGCTGCACCATTGAATTTCAAAGAAAACACGCCTGAATCTTTGACTTCTTTGAATGTTGCTCTTTCAGGCGGAACCAATTCTTATGATTTTAAGGGTCATAAATTAAACAGGATAGGTGAAGCAGAAGACAAGGTAGTAGGTGGAAATCTGGCTATTCTGGCAACTCTTTGTGGAACAGATGATGAGCTTGATACGGATGGTAAAATTCTATTCATTGAAGATATTGGTGAAGCGGTCTACGCCATTGACAGGATGATGTGGCAACTTAAGAAAGCAGGACATTTGTCAAAAATTGAAGGTTTGATGGTGGGTGGAATGACTGAAATGAAAGATTCTGAAGTTCCGTTTGGCAAAACTGTTGAAGAAGTGATTTCAGATTGCGTGGCTGAATATGAATACCCTGTATGTTTTAACTTTCCTGCAGGACACGTTGAGGATAATCGCGCGATCATATTTGGAAAAAAAGCACGATTAGAAGTTTCAGGAGATGGAGCAATATTTACTCAAGTTTCAAAAGGGTTTTAATTGATTACTTTTGACGAAAATGTCTACTCTGCCTAGCATAACTATTTTGCTTCCTTGTTTTAATCCGCCAGAAGGCTGGGAACAACAGGTCGTGAGCTCAATGGATATACTGAAAAAGGCCCTCAAAGAAAAAGCGGATGAGATTCATTTGGTTATAGTGAATGACGGTTCAACAAAAAACTGTTCTGCTACTCAACAAAATTACGTTTTAACAAACATCACGAATTCTCAATTTGTGAATTATGACGAAAACAGAGGTAAGGGTTATGCTTTGAGAGAAGGCGTTAAAAAAACCCAAACAGAGCTTATCGTTTATACTGACATTGATTTTCCTTATCAAGAAGAAAGTGTTTTGCAAATAGCTAATTCCTTATTAAAAGGAGCAGATGTTGTTTTGGGCCACAGAGGCAAAGATTATTATAACAAAACCCCGTGGTTCAGAAAGGTGATTTCGAAGACCTTAAGATGGGTGCTTAAGACATTCTTAAGATTACCAACAGATGATTCGCAGTGCGGATTAAAAGGCTATAATAAAGAGGGAGCTCAAGTTTTTCTTAATACGAGGATAGATCGTTTCTTGTTTGATCTTGAGTTTATAAAGCTTGCTGCTCGCAAAAAGCTAAAAATCGAAAAAGTAAGTGTAAACCTCAAGCCTAATGTTGTTTTTTCTAAAGTTAACACAGGTGTTTTATTGAGAGAGTTTGGAAACTTTATTAAGGTTCTATTCAGAAAATGAATCTTCTCTGAGCCAATAGTTATTGTAAATCGTATAGTTGGTTCCACCCATTTTCCCTTTGCTAAAAAGATCTGGCCCGTCCGTTTTTTTAATTAGAAGTTCATCAACAATATAAGGTTCGCCACTATCAATTCCGGCGAGAAAAACTTTCACGGTATCAACATCAGCTGTCAATTCAAAATTCATGGTAGCAAGCATCCAATGACCTACTATATGTGTGCTTTGACTGATTACAGATGAAGCTGCCCAATAACTGCTATCTCCATCAAACTCTAATGCAGTTACTCCTACAATATCGGCCCGATCAACTTTGTGATTGTACCAAAACGAAGTGGTATAATTTCCTGGTGTCATTGAATCTGTAGGAAATTGGGCAAGTACAGGGTAGTTTCCTTTGGTGCCTGAAAATGCACCTTTTCCTTTTATGCTTTCACCTTTCATTTCATCCCAACTATCATAATAAAACCACGAATCTGATGTAGACTTCCATACTGAAGAAACGTCTTTTTTCGCAGCTAACTCTTTTTCAAGAACTTCATCATAGTAAGAGCGAGAGTTCCATTTATCTCTATCAAAAGTGCACACATAGAAGTCATCATTTTGGTATACGTATTCATGACTGTACAACATTCTTAATTCATCCTTAGAAAGGAATTGCTGATTAAGGACAATAGCAATTTTGGCATTATCTGGGAAATCATAAATGAGCTCTTTTTCAACGAATTCAGGCCCAAAAAAGTTATTGAATTTTACAGCCTCATCCTGAGATAGCCTTGAAGAGACAGAGTTCAACATGGGCAAACCTGTGTGGTATGACAAAACAAAAGCGTCATAGTTTGCTTCTTCTTCCCCTAGGATAACCATGTTTTCACTTGACATGTGAGTAAATGGTAAGAACATAAAGGCGTCATAGTCGTTTTTAAGCAGATAGTCCGCGATATCTAAGTTGTTGGCGGGAGCTTTTTCTTTTAAAAAGACATTTTCGCTTTTGCATATTTCTTCAGAAACAACTGTAACAGCTCCATATGATTCAACAAAATAATAGAAGATTCCAGCTGCAAAAAGTATGGTAAGGGCAATGGTTTTGCCTTGTCTTTTATAAAAATGGAAGAAGGCCACTAATGTCGAAATAGAGGCTACATAGAAAAACACCCAAGTGAATCTGCCCAAAACTCTGAACTGCTTGAGAGGAGTCAAGGAATCAGTAATCCACCTGAACCAAGAAAACTTGAAGGGCCAGCAAAAGGAGAAAACTAGGATCAAGAAAGAGGCTAAAAAGAACATAAAAAGTTCATGTTTTGCCAAAGCTTTAAAGGAAATTTCCTTTCGTTTTAGGTAAGAAAAAACCATTACAATAATAAAGAAGACTATAGTTGTAAAGCCAATGTATGACCAAGACTCCCAATTGTTTAACCTCAAACCAATCATTTTCCCAACTTCGGCGTTTGGCCCATGGTGAGGTGACAATATGCTTCCCCAACCAGAATAATAGTAGTAAAAACCAGCAGGAACATCCATCCGATTATAGTGGGTGTCAGTAGAAAAAATCAATAGCCTTAAGAGCGTGAAAGGCAGAATTAATTGAACGAAGACATATCCAATTGCATTTTTCCATTGAGCGCGATTGTTGATGTAAACAATAAACCAAAAGGCAAGACTAAAGAAACTCAATATGACTCCTAGGTATGGATGCGTTAAGAAGAAACTGAACACATAGAAGAAACTTACAATTGCCCACCTGGTTGGATATCTTGCATTATTACATCTAATGAGCAGCCACCACATGGCAGGTATAGCAAACACATAACTTAAAGACAGGTGCCCAGTTAATCTAAATATTTGCGGGCTAAGAAAGGTAATTGCAATAGCAGAGGCAATGGCCCAAACTGTTTCAACTTTATAATTGCGTAGAATCAGAAAGAGAAATAATGAAGCCAAAGGGTAAGAAAGCAACATTAGGTAATTCAGAATTCCCACTCCATATTCTTGAAGACCCAATGATCCAATTAGATAAGATAGTAATGGGTGTCCGTCTGTATAAACGATATTTTCAAAATACGGATAATTCATCCCGGTGAAATCCCAGAAAGAGCTATCATGTTTCGAGTGAAACATATATGTGTAGTAATTCTTGATTCCATCTCCCCCAGAAGCGAAGAGATATGAATTGGGTGAAATTAGAACTTCATGAAAAAAGAAAAACAGCACCAAAAATGACAAGACAAATGTCAACAATGGATATTTCAATCTTTCGAAGTTGAAGAATTTCATGGACGCAAATGTAGACATTTGCAGTTAAAGCTATTGTTAAACAATGACTGACTTTTCTAGCGTTCTTATAGTAAAGTTGTCTGCGTCCATCTCAACATTAACGCCTATTGGCAATGTGAACTTGGGAGCAATATGCCCAAAACTGGCTCCTTGATAAACTGGAAACGGCACAGTTGTAAAATGTTGTTTGAATATTTCTTCTAAACTGAAAGACTTTTCAGGCTCTTCAGGCTCACATTTTCTAAACGAACCAAGTACTAAGCCATTGATTTTATGAAATACTTCTGCTTGTTTAAGCTGCCACAGGATTCTGTCAACTCGATAAGGCTCTTCTTTGATTTCCTCTAAGAATAAGACTTTGTCATGCCAGTTTGGTTCAAAAGAAGTTCCAATCATTGAAGAAATGACAGTAAGATTACCTCCAACTAGTTTTCCTTGTGCCGTCCCTGAATTCCATGTTTTCAAGTCTTCTCTGTTGTTACTTGGGTTTTTCATGGTGTATGGCTGTCCTTTTACTAGGCAATTGATAACTTGTTCAGTTGAAAAATCTCCCCAAGAAGAATATCCGCAAGGCCCATGGTAAGTGACAAGGCCGGTTTTTGTGTAGATAGCATTGACTAGGGAAGTAATGTCGCTAAAACCCATAATAACTTTGGGATTGGCAGCAATGATTTTATAGTCTAAAAGATCGAGTATTCTTGCACATCCCCAACCACCTCTCATGGTTAAAATTGCTCTGATTGAGGTATCTTGAAACATTCCCATTAATTCTTTTGCCCTGATTTCATCTGACCCTGCCAAAAAGCCTTCTTGCAGGTAATTGCTTTCTCCCACGACCGTTCTGAAGCCTAAATCAGCCAGAATTCTCTCAATTTTTGTCACATGAGCTTTATTCCAAATTGATCCTGCGGGAGCAGTAATTCCAATTAAGTCTCCCTTTATGAGTCCTTTTGGTTTTTTTGAAGGGCTCTCAATTTTGTCTTGAAATGAAGATAAGGCATAAGCGCCTAAAGCCAATCCTGCTGAATTCTTAATGAACTTTCTTCTTTTCATATGGTTAAATTAACGAAATCTATACCAGAAATAGTCTAACAGATAATAAATTGAACTAATTTTGTACAAAACTAAGAAGATGAGTGAAGTAAGAGTTCCCGTGACATTATACGCAGAGATGACACCAAATCCTTTGACCATGAAATTTGTGGCGAATAAGTATTTGTTGATTGACAATGCTACTGTAGAGTTTAATAATATGGGAGAAGCTAAAGGGTATTCACCACTTGCTGAGGCTCTTTTTCAGTTTCCTTTTGTAGATGGAGTTTTCATTTCTGGAAACTTTATTACGATTACCAAAACAGATAATGTTGATTGGGATTTCATTGTAATGGAGGTAAGAGATTTTATTCGAGAGTGGATTGCAGAGAGCAAAGAAATCTTGATAATGATGCCAACTGTAGAGACTAAAAGTGAAGAAGAGCAAGCGGTAAGAAAAGCATTTTCACCTTCTGAATATGATGAGACAATTTTAGATTTATTGGCCCAATACGTTCAGCCAGCTGTTGAAAACGACGGTGGAGCAATAGAGTATGTCGGATTTGATGATGGAGTTGTTACCGTTGAATTAAAGGGAGCATGTTCTGGATGCCCGTCTTCAACGGCCACTTTAAAGGGCGGAATCGAACAACTACTTAAAGCTAACATTGAGGCAGTTACTGAAGTGGTTGCACTTTCAGTTTAAACAGTAGCCGGCTCGTGATATAGAACAGGCTCTTCAATGTCCTCGTCCTTAAATTTAATATCAAACTGCTTTAGCTCATCCAAAATTGGTTCGTAGATTTCTTTGTGAATCGGGAGTCTAACACCTTTCATTTGAATAGACCCATTCATAATTAGCTTCGCGCAAATTGCACAAGGTAAACCAACGGTATTGCTCATGGCTGTATAAGTTTGATCTTCACCAATAGCGACCATACTTGAGTTGATCTCTTTAAATTCACCACCATTGATAGAGTAAACAAACTTGTGCCACATAACAATCATATCCTTGTCATCTGAACCAAGGGCCCATTTCTCTTCCAATATTTTTTGAAGAAAAAAGGCAGGTGTGACATCCTCAGTGAAATTCATTTTTTGTTTATCGAAAATCCCTAGCCAAACAAGCTTATCCCAGATGATATCATCCATATCAATTTTGAGGTAATGTCTCAGCTTAAGTTCAACTGAGTCATGCGGATTATATGGTAAAAATGAGTTGATGAAATCTCTCTTTGTCATATCCTTACTGCCCTCTAATATATAAGAGTCATCTGTAGCGCCTATTTGAACAAAAGTATCCCATGCCTTAGAAAATCCTTTTCTTCTGAAAGTACCTCTATATATAGTTGGGATATCTTCTAGTCCATATTTGGCCCTATATTTAAGCGAATCACGATTTGCGTATCCTTCAAACGCCCCATAGCCTTCAATGTTAATTATCTCAGTTCTTCTGAAAAGTTTATTGTATGGGATGTATTTGTATTGTCCTTCTTGAATGAATTTCGCCGCGCTTCCTTGCCCCGCCAAAACTACATTTCTTGGGTTCCAGGTAAATTTATAATTCCATGGATTGTCATCACTTTCAGGAGCAATCAGCCCACCAGTAAATGATTCGAAAATGTGGAGCTTTCCGCCTTTGTCTTCTATTTCATCTAATATTTTTTTGGCTGACATATGGTCAATACCAGGGTCAACACCTATTTCATTCATGATGATTATCCCTGCTGCTTCTGCCTCTTCGCTTAAAGCTTTCATCTCTTTAGAAATGTATGAAGGCGTAATTAAATTGGTTTTGAATTTGACACAATCTACAGCAATGTCAATGTGAAATCTTGCCGGTAACATTGAGATTACAATGTCAGCCCATTCAATTAATGGAGCTCTCTCAACAGGGTCAAGGGCATTAATTGAAAACCCTTCTGCTCTTGAACATCCTTCAACTTTTGACTGGGCTAAGGCAGCATCTCGATCTACAACTTTAATTTGCCAATCTTCTTTTTCAGCATTTTGAGTGAAGTAACGAAGCATTGAAGATGCAGACAAGCCAGCACCTATTACGAGAATGTTTTTCATGACGAAATAATTTGGTTGCACTAAATTACTAGAAAAGAAATCACATTTGAGAAAAATTTTGTGAATTTATCCACTGTTTTTTAGAACGTATTTAGTTTACGTTCTGTTGTCGGAATATTGTATCAAACATTACAGCTATGAATACAATTTTTTCAATCTACAACAAAATCAAAGTTAATGAAGTTTCATATGAAACAGGAGATAATTTTGTAACCGCTCACTGCGAAATCATCATGCCAGATGAGACAATAGAGACTCAGTTAATAATCTCGCATTCTGACTTAAACCGCATCATTGCGAAGATTGTCGCTTTGGGCTATGAGTTCAATATTGACAATGTAAGTCGATTAGATTTTCAAGACGGAACAGAAATAATTGACTACAAGTTTGATAATGTTTTTGGTGAAAACATTGTTTTAGAAAATTTCCAATTCAATCAAGCAATTAAACAAATAAGAGCATAAAATGAGAAATTTAATAAATCAACTCGGCTTTAACGAACAGTTTAACATTAAAGCAAACCTTTCAGTTTCTGAATTAATGAATCATGACATGATATATGTTTATCATCATTTAAATGAAGGCACTCAAGTTGAACTTAAGAGGCATTCAGAGAACATGCAAGGAGACCCAATCTTCAAGGTGTTCTACAAAACCTTCTTGCTTGGAACGGTTGCTGTTACCGGAATCATGAAGTCTTTTTATGTGGGCGAACAATCGGTGCTTGCTGAAATTTCAGCTGTTTCAAAAGACAAGTATCTACCGATTAATAAATTGGATATTCAATTAGGTGTACAATCAATTCGAAAAGCAGGATAAAAAGTGAGCATCATTTTTCTCATCATCCCAGACAACCAAAGGGCTTTAACTTCCGTATGTTGTAAAAAAGTGATATATTTACAGAACTAGGGAAACTTTTCTGAGCTCAGATGTAACTATTTGGGCGGTATGATTGTTTAATTAGTACGAACGAAACTTTGAAAAATGAAAAAGACATTACTTTCTGGGAGTTTAGTTGCCATCTTAGGGATAACTGCTTGTACAGATCACGAAATCATTCCGCCACCAGTACCATTGGTAGATATTGAGTGTTTATGTGAAGGATCAATTGAGACTTTAACAGGTGACTCAACTTTTACTTATGATGATACTTGTACTTATTCGTCGACTAAGACTATTAGCACAACTACATTATCGGATGCACAATATCAAACTCAAATGTTGAATTCAGGAATGAATCAAGGTTTTGAAATTGAAATGCGTAACCTATACTGGACAGATGAAGGTTCTAACCAACCTACCTCAACAGATTGGCAAGCATTTTTTAATAATGCCGTTACTAACTCTCCGAATTATTCAACGAATCCGGTTGATGATGGAGTAGTTATCAGATGGACAGATCAAAACAATAAAGTATGGGTAAGTGATACAACAATTGATTGTATTTCAAACTTCACATATAACCTATTCACATATGATTCAGATACAACTGGAGAGTATATGGAATTTGATGCAGTGTTTAACTGTAGAATGATTAACTCTGATTACGGAGTGATTGATAGTGCAAGATGTTTGACAAACGCACACATGAAGTCGGCTTTCAGACTAGATTAATAAGAGATTTTATATTTAATGCTCAAAGGGAGGTTCTTTAGAATCTCCCTTTTTTTTATTAACTTGGTAAAAAGGCTTTTAGAAAAAAGAAATGGAAGAAGTACTAAGGATTGCTATCATTGGTGACTTTAATTTTGCTTACAATTCACACAATGCTACAAATCAAGCTTTGCAGCATGTTGAAAAAGTACTTGACCAGCCACTAAACTTTTATTGGCTTAATGAGAAAGAATGTTGTGAGCAAAACGAAGATTTCTATGAAAATTATGATGGCGTAATCATTGCTCCAGGTCCCTATCGCCAGCCTTTTTATTTCAATTCAATCATTTCAAAACTGTTAGAAAAAGACGTTCCCGTATTAGGTACAGGAGATTGTTTCAGGCTTTTGGTTGAAACTTACTTTACTCAAAAAGGATTCGATTTATCCAGAGAAAAAATCATCTCTGATAATCTAATTGACGGAAACCAATTTACCGGAATTACGCTTGAGAAATTGTCAGATGAGTTTTCAAAGCTCTATTTAACAAAAGGCAATGTAGAGTATAGCTCTTCAAGATATTCTATCCTACCACAATATTCAGATGTATTGGCTGAAGGCTTTGAAATAGGAGCTAGAAACCAGTATTTTGACCCTGAAATATTGAAATCGAAAGAGCATACCTTTTTTCTATTTACTATGTTTTGCCCTCAGGTTTTATCTACCTCAGATATGCCACATCCAATATTCACTTACTTCATAAAGAACGTAAGGCGCATATTTGACATCAAGGCAACCGCTTCTTAAGCAGGGTCTAATTCAACAAGAATTTGATTTTTCTCAACGTTTTCAGATGAAGAGATAAGGATTTTTTTAATGACGCAGTCGTTTTCTGCCTTCAAGACGTTTTCCATTTTCATGGCCTCAAGAATTAAGATTGCATCTCCTTTGGCAATAGAATCTCCCTCGCTAACAACAACATCCAATACTTTTCCGGGCATTGGAGCTTTAACATCTGCATTAAGACTTTCAACGGCCCTCTTAATACCCATGCTATCTAACACCAAATCTAATTTGTTTTTAAAAATCAAATCGTGGGTGTTATGGTTGTGTCTAATAGTCATAGACTTAGTGTCATAATCAATCGCCAACACTTCAATTATTTTTGAAGAGTCTTTTGTGTTGATTCTGTAAACACTCTTCCCTAAATCTTCGATTTGCATTTCTGAAGATTCAAGATTTAATTCAAAAGTCTTAACTAGATTTTCCATGTGGTAAAAATAAGTATTTAATCATTAATTGCGTCTGCCTCTTTTTTCTTAGGCTTAATAACAAAGTAGACACCTACAAATACTGCTAAAGCACACATAACTTGCTCCCAACTCATTTGGCCTGAGAAGTCTTTCAATCCGAAATAAGCAAATAGATAAACGAAGCAGGTAGCCAATATTGGTTGAAGGTAAATGTAAACAGCCGCAATTGACGGACTCAGCTTCTTCATAGCAAACACATTTAATAAGTAGGGCACAAAGGTCACTCCAACAATGACGAATATGATCTGAGCAATTTCGGCCCATGAAACCATACTCCAATCAACTTCGCCCACCTCTATGCTGCTAGGAGCCCAGATTAAGACGTAGAGCAAACCGAAAGTGAATACCCAACTAATTACCGTAAGCGGCCTGTATTTGGCCATTAAAGGCTTTACGAGTATTAGATAAAACGAGTAGGAAGTAGCATTGGCGAGAATAAGAATGTCACCTTCTCCAGAAGCAAATCCACCATCTTGATTTAGAAGAATGAAAAGAACTGACCCTATTGCTCCAATTATTACTCCCAACACTTGCAGTGATCGTATCTTATCTTTTAAAAGGAATGAAGAGAGCACCAAAACAATAATTGGTGTCATAGTCATTATGACCGGAGCATTTACGGGTGAGGTTCGCATCAATCCATTGAAAAACATGAGTTGATTTAGGGCCACACCAAAAAGTCCGCAAAGTGCTAATCTTCCTAAATCCTTACGACTTATTTTCTCCCTTTTAAAGGACATGATTGCCCAAAATAAGCTGACAGCACCAAGAACTCTTAGAAGAATAAAACCGTTAGGACCAACAACATCCGGCATTAAACCTTTGGCCACAACATAGTTGGCGCCATACATCAATTGGACAACAAAAAGTGCTAGGTGAAATTTTAAAAGACCCTGCATGGCCCTATAGAGCAGCTTTTGCTTCTGCTACAACTGCTTTAGAATTCCCGATAAAGATTTGATTGTCTAATATTAAGACGGGGCGCTTTAAGAAAGTGTACTCATCAATAATTAGTTGGCGATATTCTTTTTCAGAGAGCGTTTTTTCGTTCAAACCCATTGCTCGGTATTTCATTGCTTTTCTTGAAAACAAAGCTTCAGCTGAGCCAGCCAAAGAAATCATTTGGTCAACTTGTTCTGCCGTCATCTGTTCTGTCTTGATGTTTTGCAATTCAACATCATCTCCCAATTCCCATTCTTTTAAAATGCGTTGGCAAGTTGAACAACTTTTTAAATAGTAAACCTTCTTCATTAGAATTCAGCTTTTTTCGGAGTTCTTGGGAAAGGAATTACGTCTCTAATGTTTGACATTCCTGTAGTAAACATTACCATTCTTTCAAACCCTAATCCAAACCCTGCATGTGGCGCAGTTCCAAATTTTCTAGTTTCTAAATACCACCACAGTTCTTCTTCATCAATTCCGAATTCCTCAATTTTTTGTTTTAGAACATCATAGCGTTCCTCTCTTTGTGATCCTCCGATAATTTCTCCAATTCCTGGGAATAGAATATCCATTGCAGCAACAGTATCTCCTGGCACTCCTTCTTTTGGCTCATTCAACCTCATATAAAAGGCCTTAAATGAGGCAGGGTAATCAATAATAATTACTGGTTTTTTGAAGTGTTTTTCAACCAAGAAGCGCTCGTGCTCTGATTGTAAATCTGACCCCCATTCAACCGGGTATTTGAATTTCTTTTTCTTGTATGGTTTAGAGTTTTGAAGGATGTTAATCGCATCAGTATAAGTCACTCTTTCAAAATCATTATCAATAACAAAGTTCAATCTGTCAATTAATGGCATTGAGTTTCTTTCAGCAGTTGGTTTCTGGCTGTCCTCCTTAATTTCTCTTTCATTCAAAAATGCCAAGTCATCAGCATTATGCTCCATTACATGTTTACAGATATAGCTCAAGAAATCTTCAGCTAAATCCATATTGTCAATAATATCATTGAAGGCAACTTCAGGTTCAATCATCCAAAACTCAGCAAGGTGACGAGCCGTGTTAGAGTTCTCTGCTCTAAATGTTGGGCCAAACGTATATACCTTTCCTAAAGCCATTGCAGCAAGTTCAGCCTCTAGCTGACCCGATACTGTAAGGTTAGTTTCTTTACCAAAAAAGTCTTCTGACCAATCAACTGATCCATCATCTTTTTTAGGTGGGTTTTGTGGGTCAAGGGTAGATACTCTAAACATCTCTCCTGCACCTTCGGCGTCAGAACCAGTTACAATTGGCGTGTGGATGTAGTAATATCCTTTGTCGTTAAAATACTTGTGAATTGCATACGCAGTAGAATGTCTGATTCTAAAAACAGCACCAAACAAGTTCGTTCTGAATCTTAAATGAGCTTGTTCTCTCAATAATTCAAGAGAGTGTTTTTTAGGCTGCATGATAGTCTTGCTTACCTCTTCAGGGTCTGCGTCTCCCAAAATTTCAACATTCGAAACTTCAATTTCTATTTTTTGACCACTACCTTGAGAGGCAACAACTTTACCAGTGATACTCACTGCTGAAGCCACGGTGATTCTTTTCACTAATGCTTCTTCTGTATTCTCAGTATCAACTACTGCTTGAATGTTATTTATCGTAGACCCATCATTCAGTTGGATAAATCTATTTTGACGGAATGCTTTGACCCATCCTTTAACATTCACTTCAGCACCAACATTTTCGTCGGCCAGCAGTTGTTTAATTTCAATTCTTTTCATTGGTAATAATCAATAATTCAGGAAACAAAGTTAGCATCTTTGTTAGAATAATTGGGCTATTGACACTTTTCGCAAAAGATCTTTTTGACGTCTTCGTTTCGATTCACCTGAAAATTAGTATTCAGCCAAGTGCACCATCTTTTGGGGTTAGCGTCATAAGCAGTTTGCATATAACCCAGATAGGTTTCTTGATCTAGTTCTGTATATATTAAAGTCGCGGTTTGCGCTAAGACGAAAGCGGCATTTTCATCCAAATAGTTTTCGTCATATGCGTGACCAAGCATCTCAACAGTTTTGTCGTACTTATGATACCAATTACAAAATAGAGCAAGATCTGTAAGCTCTTCTATACTGAGGTTGGCTGAATAGAAATAATCAAAGATGATTTTAAATAAATGTGTTGATCTGCTCCACTGATTGGTGGCAGAATAATATTGAATACTTGAAAGAGCATAATTCAACTTTAATTTGCTCAGCATGACGGTATCTTGAAAGCCATCTGTTTCAAGTTTTTGAATGGCCTCTAAGGCCTCATCAGGCTTAATAGGCAAGTTCATCTCTTCAGGGTTATAATAGTACTGCCTTGACTTTTGATAAAGCACATGGAAATAGATATTAATCCAATTTAGCGCCAAGTAACTGCTTACAGAGTCATTGGCATTCAAGTTGTCTAGGTTTGGTGTTGGAGAAAAGGGCGGAAATATCTTATATTTCTGCTGAGCATTGGCCGCATAAATATTGTTCGCCAAATGATTCGAGAAAAAAGAAGTGGAGTCTACTTCTTGCATAACCGAATGACGCGCTTCTCCATTTGATTCAAAAAGCAAATGGGCCATAAGGGCATTTCGCATTTGCTTTGAGGTATATTTAATTGCCAAATACTCGTTCAAACCAGTCGTGATAGAGTCAATCCTGCCTTTTATTTTCAAATGTGTTCTTGCAATTCTTTGTTCAAATAAGAGAGAGTCAAAAAGAGGGTTTCCTTTTTCTTTCAATAGTTCTCTCTTGATTCCTTTTTCATCTAAACCATCAAACTGAGTGAGCGATAGTTCTTTAATTTGCTCCTCAAACTTCGGCCAGTTTTCTTGAATGTTTTCAGAAACACTAGTCTCTTCATTAATAAATTGGGATAGAAGCATTTTTATTTTTTCAGATCTTTTTTCTTGCAAATCAATATTCAGCCATTCTTTGCCTTCAACAGAACTAAATGTCTCAATGTCCATTTCAGTAACGAATTGAGAATATCCGTATAACGTATTATATAGGTTAAATGAGTAATGTTCATTCCATTCAGTTGATCCTCTCTCAAAGGAAAAGGTAAGGTCAATGGAGGTATCTATTTTAATTGGATTAAAAGTGTAGCTGGAGTCTAAAAACTTCGGTTCTACATGAAAAGGTGGTATGTCATCAGCCGGAACGTGTACAGGGTATGAGTAATCGCATTGATGATTGTCTCTGATCAATATTAGATTAAGTTCATGCTGTTTAATGTTTTGGGGCACTCTTGCTATGAACGCTATGACTTTTCTTGGGTTTTTAGATGAATTACTTTTCAATAATTCATATCTAAAAACAGGTTCTAACATGTAGCCATCAAATATTTCAGAGCCATGAAACAGGTTGGGCGATTTACATGGCATTTGATCCCTAAATACAATATCAAGGGCGTATCCATCATTCATGTCAGGAATTAATCTATTGAAATAATCAAGGTCGTGATATTTGATAAAAACGGAATCACCTTTCATATATAAGCCATTGGCCAATGAAAGTGTTCCGTATTTGAAGTTCTTCATTCCCTCACAAGCTGAAGTATCATAGGTTTGCACTCCATAGGCCTTTGCGGGCGTCTTCACTTTATTAGCGAAACGATAGCCAAGGGCTGAAAAAACCTGCGTTCCATATACTCTATTAAGAATAGTGTCTACTGCAAAACCGATTCCTATTTGATAGTAGTTTTTGCCTAGCATATTCTCTTTATGAGGAGGAGAATGCAACCAAGCTTGATATAGATCTTCAGCAATTTTTTCTTCAGACTTAATTTTTCCGCCTGTTGTTTTGAGAGAAACGTAGGCCACATTTTCACCAATGTAATTGTAGTTTCCGCCGTAATAAAATACTCTTTCTGACGGATTTTGCTTGTTAAGCGTCACTTGAGAATGACTTAATTTTTTTGTGTATTGTAAATAATCAGACTGATCAATTGCGGCCTTTTCTAAGGTCTTGTTTTGTTTGAGCGGCTTTAAACTTGCCGAATCTCTTAAGTTATTTACTTTGATTAAGATCTCAGATGAAATCGTTTTTGTGTTCAGATTAATTTGCCCATTAGATTTTAATGACAGCATGCACAAGCATAGGAGAAAAGAAACATGGATTTTGGTAATTGACGACATCTCTACTCAAACATAAACATTGAAAACCAAACGGCGGTGAGATTTTCAACGAAACCCTGTTTTACTTACTACTTTTTTCGAATAATTTTCTCCAACATAAGTACAATGCGATTGCGCAAATAGCAAAGGCAATGAAGAAGTAAACTGAATTCGCCGGGTCACCAACAAGGTATGAACCTAAACCAAATAGGGCTGCATACACTGCGAATACACTTAAAAAGATACTTAGCACCTTGTAACCCATATTGTGAAATTTGGTTTCAGTAGCAAAGGCACGTTTTTCAAATTCAGGATTTAAATATTTCTCATTATTGGTCATTAGAGTAACAAGAACCCAAGCAGCTGTGGTAATCAAGACTCCCGAAATCAGTTTAACTGACCCATCAAAGACATAAATGTCTGCCCTTTCCATGATGAAGAAAAATGCTGCAACTAAGAAACTGACAACCATTGCTGTGATTTCAGAGTAAGGATTAATTGCTTTCCAAAACCACCTTAAAATGAATAGTAAACCTGTCCCAGCACCAATTTGAAGAATGAGGTCAAAAGCATCTTTGGCTTGCTCAAGTACAAGTGCGAGGGCTGCAGCTAATAACATCATTATAATGGTTGATAATCTTGCAACCAAGATGAGATGTTTTTCGCTTGCGTCTTTCTTTACGAACCTCTTATAAAAGTCGTTCACTACATACGAAGAACCCCAATTTAGATGTGTTGAAATGGTAGACATGAATGCAGATATCAAAGAAGCTAAAACAAGTCCTAAAAGCCCGGCTGGTAAATATGTTAACATAGCTGGGTATGCTAAATCATCTTTGACCATATCAGCTGGTAAATCAGGATATTGTTCACCCAGAACCGCTAAGTCAGGAAAAATAATTAATGAGGCTAACCCAATAATAATCCATGGCCAAGGACGCAATGCATAGTGAGCGAAGTTGAAAAATAATGTAGCCAGAGTTGCGTGCTTTTCATCTTTTGCTGATAGCATTCTTTGTGCAACATAGCCACCTCCGCCAGGTTCTGCACCTGGGTACCAAACACTCCACCATTGAACAGCAAGCGGGATAATGAATGCGCCAAGCCATAATTCTCTATTTGAAATAGAATCAGGTACGAAGTTGAGTTTTGTTTGAACGGCTTCATGACTAATTAAGTTAGACATTCCCCCAATTTCAGGAAGGTTTACAATGAAATAAGCTGCCCAAATTGAACCGATCATTGCAACAATAAATTGAAAGAAATCTGTAAATATTACTCCCCTCAACCCACCAAACATAGAGTAGACAATTGTGATTAAGCCGGTAATTCCCAGTGTTTCAAACCAAGACAATCCAAGCATTACATTTCCAATCTTGATACCTGCCAAACATACAGTGGCCATTACAACTATATTGAAAAAAACGCCTAGATAAATAGCGCGAAACCCTCTTAAAAAACTTGCAGCTTTTCCTTTGTATCTTATTTCATAAAACTCGAGATCGGTAGATATTCCAAGTCTTCGCCAAAGTCTTGCATAAATAAAAACGGTCACCATACCGGTTAGTAAAAATGCCCACCAAACCCAGTTCCCTGCAATTCCATCTTTTCTAACAATCCCTGCAACTAAGTTAGGTGTGTCTGCGCCGAAAGTGGTGGCAACCATTGAAACACCTAGTAGCCACCAGGGCATGTTTCGTCCTGACAAGAAGAACTCAGAAGTGTTTTTACCCGACTTTTTAGCAACCAATATTCCTATTAGTAAAGTGATTGCGAAAAAGGCAAATATGATTCCCCAGTCTAAGGCCGATAATTCCATAAGCCGAAATTAAGTCAAGATAGGTCTTGATTTTCTTAGTAAGTAAAATCTTATTCACAACGGCTTCTTATTATACGCTTTATGGATATAATAGTGCCTTTCGTCTAAAGAAAAATAATATGTACAAAGAATTGCTATTTTTGTATGCAGCTACTTGCAACAAGAATGGATAAAATCAAATTTATAGTCGGAATCACTGGGGGCAGTGGGGTAGGTAAAACTACGCTTATTGACGGCTTGAAAAATGAATTTGAAGGGAAGGTGTCTACCTTTTCCCTTGACAATTATTATCTATCAAAAGATCAACAATCCAAAGATGAAAATGGTGTAGTCAATTTTGATCTCCCAACTGCTTTAGATGTCGACAGAATGAGGGCCGATTTAATTCAGCTGAAAGAAGGCAAGTCAATCAAACAAAAGATTTATCAGTTCAACAATCCAACTAACGAAGATTCTTTTTTAACCATTGAGCCAGCAAACTTGCTAATTGTAGAAGGGTTATTTGTGATGCACTATGAATTTATAAAAGACCTTTTGGATTATTCAGTTTACCTTTCGGTAGACAGAAAACTGCAGTTAGAACGTAGACTTCTGAGAGATGTTCAAGAGAGAAATTACTCTGAGAAAGATGTTATGTATCAATGGGAAAATCATGTGGTTCCTTCTTACGAAAACTTCGTTAAACCATACAAGGAAGAGGCCGATTTGATTATCACGAACAATGATAAATTTGATGAAAATATTCATATCTTGACATCAGTAATTCACGATAAAATAGTTTAACAGCTTTTCTTTACGATTGGCTGACAACAATTCAATGAAGTTAGTCACCAAAAAACGATTTTTGTACGGAGCCTTATTAGGCTTTTTATTTTGGTTGGCGGGCTCGATCCTCTTTCATTTTAATCTCAATGCAACTATTGACTCATCAGCCGTTGAGGAGTTTGAAATCGAATACCAAGAGAATACTGCAGCCTTAACGAAAAACCTTGAGTCTTATCAAAGTGATATACGCAGTGCTCAATCTGAGAAAGAACGATTTCAGATAGGAGTTGATAGAGCTAAAGGAACGAAGAACGAATTCTATGTTTACGGACATGGAAGTCTGAAGCTTTGGACCAACAATCGAATACCATTCAAACATTTTTCCTCTCCCGAAGATATTCCAGAAGGGGTGACCCTCCTTGATAACGGCTGGTATCATCTAGAGAAATTTGAAATCGAAGACACCTTGTTTGTTGGGGCTTTTAAAATTAAAAATCAGTTTAAGCACGAAAACGAAGATCTTCAAAACTTCTTTGATTCAGAAATCTTAAAGGACTATCCAGCAGACTTAACTCTTGATGACGAAGGCTTTCCAGTTCATGATGCAGAAGGAAACAGGGTGTTTTCTGTCATGCCAAAAGAAGACTTGGCTAAAAATGAAATCTTGGAGATTGTTATCTTTTTCTGTTATCTGCTTGGCTTTATCATTTTGCTTCAATTGCTCATAAATGCAACTCAAAAGCTCCTAATTAAGAAACCAATATTCTTAATCGTTTTCCCACTCGGTATCGTGGTGTTGAGGTATCTATGGTTGCATCTCGAGTTTACAGGTTTCATGGCAGATTTTGAATTGTTCAACCCCGAACTTTTTGCCTCTTCTAAATTCATTCCTTCATTAGGAGACTTGATTATAAATGTCACGATTTTTTACTTTTTAGTTCATTTTTTACAAAAAAGGACCCGAAACTGGTTCAAAGAAGGCAATAAAAAGCTAAAACTGGTTGTTTTTGTTGTTCCGCTCTTTTTGATGAGCTTCTATGCGGCATCTGAAATTAATGATGTTATCTATTCTCTCGTTTATGACTCAAAGATGTCTTTTGATTTAGAGCGACTTTTTGATTTTAGCATTTACTCATTCATCAGCATCATGATTATTGGTGCTAGTTTTTATGCTTATTTTAAACTTGTTCAGTACATCATTATTCAGCTTAAAAAGAACGACTTTGAATGGAACAAGCTTGCCTTTTTGTGGGCTCTCACCTCAGGAGTGTATATCACACTTGACCTAATTTATTTTCAACACGCTTTCTTAACCTCACTTTGGCCAATCATATTAAGCGCGTCACTACTTTGGTTTCAATTCAAAGAAAAAGACTACAAGTTCGTTCACGTTATTAGTATTGTCGCCTTCATTGCGTTTTATGCGGCTTATATATTGCAAGGATATTCTGATATCAATGAAAGGGAGCTAAGAATGGCTCAGGCCGAATTGATTGCTAAAGACAAAGACATCTTTTCAGAGTATGATTATGATGATGTTGAAAAGGACTTAAAAAAGTCGGAGGGACTACTTGATTATTTTTCAGGCGACTTTAATCAAAATGAGTTCTCTGAATATCTTGAAACCAACTACTTTACCAAGCTAAAAAATGATTTTGACCTAAAGTTCTTCTTGTATGATAAGGCAGATGATCAAATGGTTGATTTTGGAAACTTTAATCAAAAAGATTTCATCTCGTTTACCGACATCATAGAGAATAGTTCTACAAAGTCAGTGGTTAACAAGAACATGTACTTTGTCAAAGACTACACTGATAAACTTACTTACATCTGTAAGTTTCCTGTAAATGAAGGTGACAGCTTGAAAGGTTTTTTGATCACAGAGATGAGGTCTAAAAAGTTCCCTGAAGACATTGGCCTTCCTTCATTACTTTTGGATGAAGGTTCTAATACATTCAACAAGCTCAAGCATTATTCGATCGCGAAATATGTAGATGGCAAACTGGTAAGTAAAAAAGGAGATTTTGCATATCCAACTGTTGGCGACAGGTGGGATGAAACTAAAGGCTTCGTTAATTACTCGAGCTTTAATCATTACGTCTATTCTGAAGAAGAAGGTTATAAGACAATAGTTTCTAAGAAGATTAAATCAAGCTTATCGCTCTTTACATCTTTCTCTTATTTGTTGATTATTTATGGTGCCTTGTTGCTATTCCCTCTTGGGTTTAAGCAACTAGAGACAGGGATTTCATTTAAGAACATCAAGTTGAATGTCAAGATTCAAACCGTACTAATTGGCTTAATCTTGGTTACATTAGTTGCATTTGCGGTGGGAGCTGGAACCTTTGTCAAAGATCAATATCTTGAAAACAACAGAGGCTTCATTACAGAAAAATTGGGGTCAGTTAAAACAGAATTAGAATCTAAATTAAAAGATGATTCTGTTCTCAAGGCCGACATGCAAGACTATATGGAATATCTGTTAAAAAAGTTCTCTAAAGTCTTTGTGACAGACATAAATGTATTCAATACTGAAGGTGACTTGCTAGCCTCTTCTCAACCGAAGATTTATACTAAAGGCCTGCTTTCAGGTAAAATAAATGAAGTCGCTTACCAAGAAATTCATCTTCAAAACAAAAGTGAGTTTGTTCATAGTGAGCATATTGGCGAGCTAAAGTACTTATCAGCCTATGCCCCATTCTTCAACAAGAAAGGTGAGTTCTTGGCTTACTTAAATGTTCAGTATTTTTCTCGTCAAGATGAGTTTGAAGACCAGATATCATCATTCCTTTTGGCCATTATTAACATCATGGTTCTGATGTTGGCAGTGAGTACAATCTTGGCCATTACCGTCTCTAACAGACTTACCAGACCATTGAAATACATTCAAGAAAGTTTGAGAAATGTACAAATTGGAGCTACCAACAAGCCAATTGAATATGAAGGTACAGATGAGATTGGGGCCTTAGTCAAGGAGTATAATTTGAAAGTAGGAGAACTTCAAAAGAATGCAGAAACTTTAGCGAAGAGTGAAAGAGAGAGTGCTTGGCGTGAGATGGCAAAACAAGTGGCTCATGAAATCAAGAATCCGCTTACACCAATGAAGCTTTCAATTCAACATCTGAAAAGATCAGTTAAAGTTGCTGATGATGAGTCGGCTGACAAATTAGATAGAGTTTCTAAATCTTTGATTGAACAAATAGATGCCTTGACTAAAATTGCGAATGAGTTTTCTAACTTTGCAAAAATGCCTAAAGCAAACGAAAGTGAACTTCACCTCTCTGAAATTGTTAAGAGTGTGGTAGAGACCTTCTCTGAATATGACGAGCACACTGTTGAACTAAAAACACAGTTGAGTGGAGATGCGGTTATTTGGGCAGATAAGGATCTTTTGCTTAGGGTGTTTAACAATCTGATTAAGAATGCGATACAGGCGGCTGCAGTTGATGAGTCAGCTGAGGTTGTGGTTGAAATATCGGAGTCAGCTGACACTTATCAGGTAGAAGTTAGAGACAATGGAATAGGCATTGACGAGGAGGCAAAAGAAAGAATCTTTGTGCCTTATTTTACAACAAAATCAAAGGGAACAGGGCTTGGACTTGCCATGTCAAAACAAATTGTGGAAAATATGAAAGGAAGCATCTGGTTCGAATCAGAACTTAATAAAGGAACTTCTTTTTATGTGACATTCCCTAAATATAAAACAAACTAAATTGGATACTTACGAACTTATAATCGCCATATCAGGAATAATTATCATTTCCTTTTTCTTCAACATTTTTGCTAAGAAAACGAATATACCATCTGTCTTAATGCTCATTGCTTTAGGTGTTGTTATACAAGAATTAGCAGCAGATAATGGAAAATTTGATATTGAAAAATTCGCCAAACTCAGTACCTTAGAAATTGTAGGGAATATAGGCTTAGTTATGATTGTACTTGAAGCTGCTCTAGATTTGAAGCTCGAAAAAGATAAGACTAAATTGATTATCAATTCTTTCTTTGTTGCATTGATTGCTCTTATTGTTTCTTCGGCTGCAATTGCATTCATCATTCATTTCTTAGTTCCAGGAGCTGATAACTTTGTGAGTTGTTTAGTTTATGCCGTACCCTTATCCATCATGAGCTCTGCGATTATTATTCCTTCAGTTGGTGGACTTACTGGTGCGAAAAAGGAATTCATGGTTTATGAAAGTACCTTCTCAGATATTTTAGGAATCATGGTTTTCTACTTTTTAATTGGATCTGAACACAGCACTGGTGGATTAGACATTGCAATTGATATCGGAATAAACATTGTCGTAACAATAATAGCATCAATCATATTAGCGTATTTGATGGTATTCATTTTTCAAAGGCTTACTTCGCAGGTAAAGCTGTTTTTGGTTATTTCATTGCTAATGTTTGTCTTTGCATTAGGGAAAAAAATGCACTTGTCATCTTTACTTATTATTCTGGCATTTGGGCTGGTACTGAACAATTCAAAGCTCTTTTTTAAAGGGAGATTGAGTAAATACATTGATGAGGAGAAAACGAAGCCCATCATGCATGATTTTCACATTTTGACGCTTGAATCTGCCTTTGTAATTCGAACTTTCTTTTTCGTAATATTTGGGATGTTTATCACCATTGATTCAATATTTAATTTGAATGTTGCAATGGTTTCTGCTGCCATTATTGCAATTCTCTATACGGTTAGATTATTAACTTTAAAGCTTATTGTGAAGCAAGACATTGTTCCACAACTTTATATTGCCCCTAGAGGGTTGATTACTATTCTTCTCTTCTTCGTAATTGGAGCTCATCCTCACTTTGAAATTCCACAGTTTGACCCAGGGATATTACTCTTTGTAATCCTTATTTCATCAACTGTTATGACAATAGCTCTGATCAGATTTAGAGGTGAAAAGGTTTCAGAGGTGCTACTTTCTCAATTGCCGAAGAGACGAATTGATAAAGATGGTGACGGTATTGATGATAAACATGAAGATATTGTTGAAGACAATGTAGAGCAACAAGATTTTAATAGTTTTTAGAATGAAGATTGTTGACATGACATCTGATGATCTCAAAAGATTGGAGCCAGAAAAACTTCGGCAGAAATCTAGAATGAAGACTTCAATTTGGGTGTCAATTGTTTTAAATGTAATCTTATGGGGTTTGTTTGCGTTTGTTCCAAGTGGTGAAATGTTGGGCTATGCTGTGGTCGGTCCTATTGTAGCTGGAGTACTTTTATTCATAGCTTATAAGAGTGGCAAGAATCTTAATCTAGATCTATTAGAAAAAAAGAAGCAAGTCATAGAAGGCGAAATCCAACTCAAGTCAAGAACGCAGTTTAAAAACTCTACTTATTTTGAGTTCCAATTATCAGGTAAAAAATACCCGGTGAACTCAAAAATGTTCAATGATTTTGAAGAGTTAGAGTCAATTATTTTTGAGAGAACTATCCATGGAGGTTTTCTATTAAACTGCTTAAAGAAGGCCTAGGTGCGATTTGGAGTTTATTCCTCCTCAGTAATGTCAATAATGTTTGATTGTGGGTTGATGACTTTCGGTTTATTGGGAACCACAGTGTAGTTTATAATGATTTTAGGTTCATTCTGAACTGGAGGCTCGTAACCTTCTTTCCAATATTCTTCTTCGGGTTCCACTCCCATTTCTTCTTCAACCTCATACCAAAGCTTTGCTGGTTGAGGGCCATCATGTCTGAAGAAGATCGCAATTAAAACCCCGCTTAATAATCCCATTGCATGTGCTTCCCAAGAGACTCCAACCTTTGTTGGGAAAATCCCCCAAACCATACTTCCATAAAGAAAGATGACGATTAATGAGATGGCTGCAACTTTCATGTTTTTGCGGACAAAACCACTTACAACTAAAAAAGAAGTTAAACCATAAATAACCCCGCTCATTCCAATATGATAGGAGTCGCGAGCTAGAAACCACATGGTAATTCCTGTAAAGAAATAGATGAATAAAAACGATCTAGTCGCTATAGTTCTGTAATGATAAAACAACAGCCAACTCAGAATAAACATTGGCACAGAATTATTCAAGATGTGTGAAAAATCTTGTGTGCTATGAATGAAGGGAGATGTGAAAATTCCAATTAAACCGGAGGCCTTTAAAGGATAAAGTCCATACTTATAAAACTCCACAGGAAAGTTGTAATCAATAAAGAACACGACCCACATTATGGCAACCAAGAATGTGGCAATACCAAATGAAATTTTTGTGATTTTACGTTCTAGCATGTCTAGTTTGGAGCAAAGACCAAGCCGTTACAAAAAACATGACAAGAAGTCAGAGAAACTCTTATTCTACTGTTACAGACTTCGCCAAGTTTCTTGGTTGATCCACGTTACACTCCCTCATCACTGCAATGTGATAAGAAATTAATTGAAAGGGAACAGTTGCCAAAATTGGCACAAGAACGTCATCTGTATCAGGAATTTCAATAAAATGATCGGCAATTTCACGAACCGCGCTATCTCCTTTGGTCACAACTGCGATAATTTTACCTTTCCTAGCTTTTACTTCTTGAATGTTTGAAACTACCTTTTCATAATGGGGTCCTTTTGTTGCAATTACAAAAACAGGCATTTCTTCGTCAATTAATGCGATAGGTCCATGTTTCATTTCTGCTGCAGGATATCCTTCTGCATGTATGTATGAAATCTCCTTTAGTTTTAAGGCACCTTCAAGGGCAATTGGGAAAGCACTTCCTCTTCCTAAGAATAAGGCGTTAGATGCATCCTTATAAATCTCAGCAATGCCTTGAATGTAATCGTTACTCTTAAGTAGTTTTTCAATTTTGGTTGGAAGAGCTTCCATCTCTTTTAAAAGATTATTGAATCTTTCATCTGAAATAGTTCCTCTCTTTTTTCCAATCGCCATTGCCATCATAGCCAACACTGTTACTTGTGTTGTGAACGCTTTGGTGGATGCTACACCAATTTCAGGTCCGGCGTGTGTATATGATCCTGCATCTGTAATTCTTGAAATTGATGATCCTACAACATTTACTATTCCAAGTAATGTTGCTCCTTCAGCTTTTGCCATTTTAAGGGCAGCCATTGTATCAGCTGTTTCACCTGATTGTGAAACTGCGATTACAACATCATTCTTTCTAATTACCGGATTTCTATATCTGAATTCTGATGCATATTCTACTTCAACAGGAATTCTAGCTAAATCTTCAAAGTAATATTCACCAACTAAACCGGCGTGCCATGATGTTCCACAAGCAATTATGATAATTCTGTCTGCATTTGCAATTTGATCTTCATAATCTTTGATACCACCTAATGAAATCCAACCTTCTGATGCATTTAATCTTCCTCTAAAACTGTCATGGATTGCTCTTGGTTGCTCATAGATTTCTTTAAGCATGAAGTGTTCATACCCTCCTTTTTCAAGTTCTTCTAGCTGTAGCTCTAGTTCTTGCACGTATGGAGAAACTTCAACATTAGCAATGCTAATAATTCTCAGGCCGTTATTCTTATCTACAATGGCGATTTGCTCATCTTCCAAATACACAACATTCTTAGTGTATTCAACTATTGGTGTTGCATCAGATGCCACATAGTATTCGTCTTCGCCAACTCCTATGACTAATGGAGAACTTTTTCGTGCGCAAATAATCTTGTCAGGTGTGTCTTTGCATATTACTGCTATGGCATAAGCGCCATGTACTTCATTAAGTGAGGTTCTTACAGCCTCTTCAATTGATACACCACTCTTCTTATAAACTTCTTCGATTAAGTGAACTAGCACTTCAGTATCAGTCTCTGTTTGAAAGCTATGCCCTCTTTTTGTAAGCTCTTTTTTGATGATATCATAGTTCTCAATGATACCATTATGAACCAACATGATATTACCATCACTACTAAAATGAGGGTGAGCATTAGTGTCGTTTGGTAATCCATGGGTTGCCCAACGCGTATGTCCGATTCCTACATTTCCGTCTGTAGATGAATCTCCAATGAAATCAACAAGGTCCTGAACTTTACCAGCTCTCTTGTAAACATTAAGTTTGTCTTGGTTTTCGAGAAGTGCAATTCCTGCACTATCATACCCTCGATATTCCAATCTGCTTAATCCCTTTATTAATACAGGATATGCTTTTTTATTTCCTATATATCCAACGATACCACACATATGAAAGTAATTTTAGTAGTCTGTATAAGTAATTTCTAATCTAGCCCTGTCTTTCAAAGGACTGTTAGGGCCATTAAAAATAACTCTTTCAATTGACGAACCGAAGAAACTCGGCGAATAAATTCTAAATCCAGTATTTTCTCTTGAGCCATTTAAAATACCTTGGATTTCTTGAGTCATAAGAAATCTATATTCTTTATTAGTCTGGTCGTAATTCACAGTATTTCCAGACAATGTAGAAGTCAAACTGTAGTCTAAGGTAAAGTCTGAGGTTTTGGCGTCAACAACTTTAGCTAGAAACAGGCTAGCTGAAGGATCAAAGTAATCAGCAGTAAAATCTTGAACAGGCAAAACCAGTTCTGCTTTGTTAATGATCTTTCTGTCTTCGTTCCCGTCTGCGTCTTTATAAAGTTCAGTTATATGAGGAATTTCAATTACCGACCAAATTCCACTGGCTTGAGTATAAAACTCTTCTTGTCCCAGGCTAACATCAGCAAGGGCAGCCTCAACTTTAGTTCCAGCTCTGTCAAAGTCTACCTTGTTATATCTAGCTGCTGAGCTGTTTATATTGAACGAATACTCTTTTGATTCAGTGCTTCCTGTTTCGTGAAAGTACAATGTCAATTTAGAAAGAGATTGCTCTAGGCCATAATACCAAACAACACCTTGATTTCCTGCTAAGGAACCAACAGTTGCTTTAATATATAAGCCTTTAAAAATGGAGACAAATGATTCATCCGTATCCATATTCCCGTCTCCATTGATGTCAACTAAATCTTGTCCGATAGTTGTTGGATCTAGGTTGACCCTCAAGTGAGCAGATAAAGTATCATCACCAACAATTTGTTCGGCAACAAAGTCAGGAACCTGTTCTGAATTACCCGCCAGAACTAAGTCTGCCCCTTCAAGTGTCGGAGAAGTGTGAGTATAATAATCTTGATCATCTCTTATCAAATCATCAGATATTCTGTGAACTTCAATTGTAACAGGGTCAGTTAAATTACCATAGTACTTAATTCCAGAAAAAGACAATCCTAAAACTACCGAATCAACAACAACATCTGAAATATCAGCAGCAAATGAAGGGTTCGCAGAAGAAAGTCTGATTTGACTAACCATTCCGCAGTCAACAGTTCCAAAAACAGGATCATTATAATAGCCCAACATATTGATTGAAGTTTCATCTGACTCAAGTGAATCAAAAACTTCTGAATAGGTAATAAGGCTAAAGGTATCAGACGTAATAACGTTAAGCGCATCCCCCTGAAGAGAATCTCCAATACTAGATTCTTCTTTTTTACAGCTAGCGAAGGCTAGCAATATGCCTATAAAAAAAGTAGCGGAAAGTTTTTGAACCGTCCGCTTACTTACTATTTGATTAAAAAATGATGTCATTAATTCTCTACTAGTTCTCCAATTATTTGGTCGTAAAACTCATCTACTGGTTTAACGCAACTTTCTTCGGGATAGTATTCCAAGAAAGGTGTTCCAGAAGATTTAATTTCAGAACTTAAGTTTTCATTGATGTTTTCACTTCCTTGAATAACTCCGTCAGAAACGTTTATAGCCATTTTATTCAAAGTTTCATAATCAAGGTCTTTAAGGCCTGCGATATCTTCATCTTTGAATCCGTCAAATTTAAGTTTTTCAACAAAGTTAGCATCCCAATTTTTGTTAAAAGAACTCTCATATACTGAATAGACAATCTTAGCGTCCTGAAAATGAGGGTCGTCTTTGTATAATTTCTTGAGATATAAAGGTGTCAATGCAGTCATCCATCCATGACAATGGATGATATCTGGTTTCCAACCTAATTTTTTTACTGTTTCTAACACTCCTCTTCCAAAGAACATTGATCTTTCATCATTGTCTTCAAAAAAATCTCCATTGGCATCAGTCAGAGTTGCTTTTCTCTTGAAAAAATCCTCATTATCAATGAAATAAACTTGAATTTTTGCTTGAGGTACTGAAGCTACTTTTATAATCAATGGATGATCAATATCATTAATGATAAGGTTCATTCCAGATAGTCTAATTACTTCGTGTAATTGATGTCTTCTTTCATTGATACAGCCGAATCTCGGCATAAACGCTCTAATTTCTTTTCCCCCTTCTTGAATCCCCTGCGGTAACTTGCGAGCTGTATTTGCTATATCTGATGGTGGTAAAAATGGAGTGATTTCTTGCGAAATAAATAGTACTCTTTTCTTTTCCATAAAGTAAGTTAAACTTAATAAGTGAAGACAAAAGTACGAAAAAAAAGCCAAATATTCACCGAAAACGATAGATTTGCTCCCTTCAAAGTCAATAAATTTAAAGGATTAGGGTGAATATTAAAAGAACCGAACTTGATCTTCGAGAAGAACTAGACCGATTGAAATCTGAGAATAGAGATTTGATTATTGGATTTGTTCCTACCATGGGAGCCTTGCATCAAGGACATGCTCAACTAATTAAGAAAGCTCTAGAACAGTCTGACATTGTAGTTGTTAGCGTCTTTGTGAATCCTACACAGTTTAATAATGAAGCTGATTTAGAAAACTATCCACGAACAGAAGAGGCTGATGCTGAATTACTCAGAGATCTTGGATGTGACATTCTATTTCTACCCTCGGTGAAGGATGTTTACCCAGAGTCTACTGACTCAATAAAAATAGATTTAAATGGGCTTGATTTGGTTATGGAAGGTGCCTTTAGAACAGGTCATTTTGACGGAGTTGTTACCGTAGTAAACCGTTTATTTGAATTGGTACAGCCTAACAAGGCTTTTTTTGGCAAGAAAGATTTTCAGCAACTGGCCATAATTAACCGAATGGTTGAAGTTTTGGAGTGGGGCATTACAATTGTCGGAGTCGAGATTCAACGTTCTGAAAAAGGCCTGGCACTATCATCACGAAATTCATTGCTTTCAGAAAAAGAACTGACGGATGCTTTAATTATCCATGACACCTTGGTCTTCGGCAAATCAATTTACAAAAGCGGAAGGAACGCACTTGATCTAAGAACAGAAATGGAGACCTTTTTTAATAAAGGAGAATTAAAGCTTGAATACCTCTCAATTGTTGACAACAAAAGCTTGCAAGACGTGATGATTGTCAATGATGAATGCACAGTGTGCATTGCCGCATATTGTGGAGAAGTCAGATTAATTGATAACACCCAATTTGGTGTTTTCTAGTATATTCATCTTGTGAACTCTGTTTTAAATATTTTCTTTTTACTGGGGTGTCTTAATTGCTTCGGATATTCATCTGGTTTTGCTGACAGTCTTCAAAGAGAGGCTTCAGCAAAGGGAGGAGAAGAAGGTTTAGATTTCATGCTTGATAACTATTACGCAGTTTTTAATAAGAACTATGAAGATGGAATTGAATGGGCTTCTTTAGCAAAATCACTTGCTATTAAAAATGGATTTGAGCTTCAAGAGGGAAGAGCTAATTTAGCCCTCGGTACAGTCCATTATTTACATGGCGACTATGAGCTATGTATAGAGCATTACCACTTAGCGCGAGATATTTTTGAAGACTTGAATAATCCGCAATATTTAGGCCGCACCTATAATGAGATGTCAGTTTATGCTAGAAAGCAAGGATTATACGATTTGGGTTTAGAATATACATCAAACGCTTTCAAATACTGTTCAGAATGTGAGGACTATGAGTGCGTAGAAACTTCATACAATAATCAAGGCGTCATTTTTGAATTTCAAGAAAAGTATGATTTAGCACAACAATCTTATCATATGGCTATGAATATTGCTCTCGAGAACAAGAACGAGGTGGGCCTGAGCTATATCTATAATAACTTGGCAGAGCTTTCGAGAATTAGAGAAGAATACGACAGCATGTCGTTTTATATTTTCAAATCGTTAGAAATTAGAAGCAGACTTCATGACTATCAAGGTGTGGGAATTAATTACACCAATCTTGGTGAAATGTACATGCTAACAAATCAGTTCGATTTAGCAGAGATAAATTTTCTTAAAAGTCTTGCAATCGCAAAAGAAGTGAGTTATACTGATTTGCAAAGACACAACTTGCAAATGCTTTTTGAGTTAAACAAATCCAAAGGAAAGCTAGAAGAAGCCATAATGTACTATGAGCAAAGCATTCTCCTAAAGGATAGCCTATTAAACAGTGACAAGATTAGGTCTTTGAGCGAAATGGAAGTTCGGTACGAAACTGAAAAAGTGAAAACTGATTTTTTAGAAGAGCAAGAAATCAGATCAAAAACTGAGTTAAAACTATCGAACAGAAATTCATGGATTATTGCCATAGTATCATTTGCCTTATTAGCGATTTTAATCGGCTTACTTTTGTATCAACGAAAGAAAAAGAACGCCGAAAAAGAAAAGCAGTTGGCAATTTTAGCAGAAAAAGAAAAAGGATTAATTGCTGTTTTTGACGCTACCGAAGAAGAAAGACAAAGAATATCTAAAGACCTTCATGATAGTGTGGGGCAACAATTGAGTGGATTAAAAATGGCTTGGAGCAGAATGAGTCATGATTCGGATTATTCTGATGATCAAAGAGCTTTTTTGAACAAAATGACAGTCATACTTGATGAAACAGCTGATGAGGTGAGGGAGATTTCACACCAAATGATGCCAAGAGTACTAGTTGAATTAGGGCTCGTTCCTGCTATTCAAGAAATGCTGGATAAAAGTTTGAAACTGACCCCCTTAAACTATGAATTTGAAGATTTCGGAATTGACGGCCGATTCGAAGAACGCATAGAAGTGAGTTTGTACAGAATTTCTCAAGAGCTCGTGAATAATGTAATAAAGCACTCCAAAGCCACGCATTTATCTGTTCAACTTTTCAAAAACCAAGGGTTCTTAATATTAATTGTAGAAGATAACGGAACTGGAATTGACGATAACAATAGTTCTGGGCATGGTATGATGAATATCAAATCAAGATTAAACACCATAAATGGAGATGTTAATTTTGAGGCTGGCCATGAGAATGGAACAATTGCTACAATAAGAATTAACTTAAATAGGTGAAAATCAATAAATTTACATCATGACTTCGTTTGAAACATTTAAGGTTTTATTGGTAGATGATCATCAATTAATTATTGATGGTCTGAGGGGTTTCTTAAACACTGAGCCCAAATACAAAATTGTTGGGGAGGCTAATAATGGAGAAGATGCGATTAAATTAGCTACCGTTTTTGACCCAGATCTTATTCTGATGGACATTGAGATGCCCGGAATGACTGGGATTCAGGCGAGTCAAGAAATCAAGAAGACACATCCAGACACAAAGATTATCATCATCTCAATGCACAAAGAGAAGGAGCTTATCAAGAAGTTAATTTCTTATGGCATAGATGGATATTTACTAAAAAACTCAAGTCAAATGGAGGTACTTTCGGCCTCTGAACAAGTATTGAATGGCCAAACGTATTTCTCTGTAGATGTAAAAGAATCTTTAGCCGGAGAGAAATCTACCGAAATTGAGACCAACTCAGACATTTCAATTTTAAGTCACCTTACTGAGCGTGAAATAGAAATTCTTAGGAATGTGGCAGAAGGCAAAACCAACAAAGAGATTGGAGATGCCTTATTTATCAGTCATAGAACAGTTGATACTCACAGAACGAATTTGATGAAGAAATTAGAAGTCAAAAATGTAGCTGGTTTAATCCGATTTGCTTTCAAAAACGGCCTTACCAGTTAATATTCGAAATATTTGGTTCAAGGCAAATAGAAAATAGTTATTTTTGGCGTTCTAATTAGAAGAAAACAATATAACTATGTCATATTTATTTACATCTGAATCTGTTTCAGAAGGACACCCGGATAAAGTATCCGATCAAATTTCAGACGCATTAATTGATTACTTCATGGCTTTTGATCCACAATCAAAAGTAGCGTGTGAGACTTTGGTAACAACTGGCTTGGTGACATTAGCTGGAGAGGTAAAGTCGAACGCATATCTTGATGTGCAACAAATCGCTAGAGACACAATAGCAAAAATTGGATACACTAAATCGGAGTACCAATTTGATGCTAAATCTTGTGCCGTGATTTCTGCAATACATGAACAGTCAGATGATATTAACAGAGGTGTTGATCGTTCTGACCCTATGGAACAAGGTGCA
>Ga0316204_10002256_pt1 | contig 44744 bp, 50 predicted proteins | sample 6monrhotite_MG_2_FD_205661 | JGI IMG/M metagenome (GOLD analysis project Ga0316204, IMG submission 205661) | Microbial mat bacterial communities from mineral coupon in-situ incubated in ocean water Damariscotta River, Maine, United States -... | ecosystem: Environmental > Aquatic > Marine >... | reverse complement strand
ATGCCTTTGCTTCTTCTTCGGCTTTCTTTCTGGCTGCTTCATCTGCTTCGGCTAATGCCTTTGCTTCTTCTTCGGCTTTCTTTCTGGCTGCTTCATCTGCTTCGGCTAATGCCTTTGCTTCTTCTTCGGCTTTCTTTCTGGCTGCTTCATCTGCTTCGGCTAATGCCTTTGCTTCTTCTTCCGCTTTCTTACTGGCTGCTTCATCTGCTTCGGCTAATGCCTTTGCTTCTTTTTCCGCTTTCTTACTGGCTGCTTCATCTGCTTCGGCTAATGCCTTTGCTTCTTTTTCCGCTTTCTTTCTGGCAGCCTCATCTGCTTCGGCCAATGCCTTTGCTTCTTCTTCGGCTTTCTTTCTGGCAGCCTCATCAGCTTCAGCCAAAGCTTTGGCCTCTTCCTCTGCTTTCAATCTTGCCTCTTCATCTAATCTTGCTTGTTCAGCAGCTTCCTCTTCCGCCTTTTTGGCTGTAGCCTCTGCTTCAGCTGCTTTGGCCGCCTCTGCTTCGGCTACTTTCGCAGCTTCAATGGCTTGACCAAAGGCCGCTTCGGCCTCAGACGCTGCCGCAAGCGCTTCTGCGGCCTGCACCTTCACAATAGCAGCAGCTTTTTGAGCATCTACTTCATTCAGGTCGTCTGAGATGGCTCCCAGAGATTTTTCTGCTTTGGCCAATGCCTGTTCTGCCAACTTCAATGATTTATCGGCAGCCTTTGTATCTTGTTCACCCGTAATCTCAGAACGTTTATTATTTGCTTTGTCCAGCTGTGCCTTTGCTTCGTCAACTTCTTTCTTAGCATCTGCACGTGCATTATCAACAGCTGCCTTTCTAGCATTTTCCGATTCCAGTGCCTTGGCCTCCGCCTGTTTTTGCGCTTGCTCCTCCAAAATAGCCTTGGCTCGATTTCTGGCTTCTTCAGCAGAAAAAACTGCCGCCAAAGAACGTTTAGCAGCGTCACTTGCCTTTGTTGCAGCTTGTTGAGCAGCCTCAGGCGCGAGGTCATCGGTAATAGAACCCAATGCTGCTTCTGCTTCTTTTATTGCCGCCCCAGCCTCCGCCAAAGCTTTGTCTATTTCGGCCCTGTCTATGGAAGGGTCCAACGTTTCGGCCTCCTTTTGAGCAGCGTCCAGTTTGGTCTGGGCCTCGGACACCTGTTTCCGAGCTCCATCGCGGGCATCAGCAACAGCCTGTTTGCGCGCTGCCTCGGCTGCATCAGCTTCAGCGGCAGCAGCCTTTTGAGCCTCTTCGGCAGCAGCGGCAACCACAGTTTTCCTTGCCTCTTCTGCCGCAGTTGCCGCAGCAGCAACTCTGCTCGCCTGATCAGCAACAGCGACTGCGGCCTTTTTAGCTGCCTCAGCTGAGGTAGCTTCTGCTATCCTTTTAAATGCTGCCTGGGCTTCTGAAAAAGCAGCCTGAGCTTCTGACAATGATTTTTCAATAGGTTTCGCATCCGTGCCAGGTTCCAATCCGTCCAGCAAACCTTTCGCCTCATTTACCTTAGCCTCGGCACCATCCAATGATTTTCGTGCTTCTTGTTCTGCCGCAGCAATGGCCTTGTTGGTCGCCTCTTTCTCTTTGGCTTCCTCTTCTTCTTTCTTTTTTCGCTCTTCTTCTTCTAATTGAGCAACCGCTTGCGTTCGTGCCTCCTGGGCCGCTTGAGCTGCTGCCTTGGCCTTTCTTGCTGCATCTCCGGCTTCAGCCATAGCTGCCTTTGCTGCTTCAGCCGATGTATCATCGGTGATTTTTGCCTTTGCCGCCTGGGCTTCTTTAACCGCTTGTTGCGCTTCTTTGAGTGCTTTTTCAATTGGCCCTTTGTCGGCACCTTCGGGAAGATTATTTAGTACCTCTTGAGCCACAGACATCCCTTCCATCGCTTCTTCCAATGACTCTTCAACGGCCTTTTGAGCTTCGTTTACCGCTTTTTTGCGTTCTTTTTCCTGTTGCTCCGCTTGTTTTGATTCTTCCGCAGCTGCTTTAGCTGCCTGTTGTGCTGCCTGTGCTGCCTGTTCCTCTGCCTTCTTTGCTTCCTCGGCTTGTTCTTCTATTTTTTCTTCCACCTGATCCATAATTTCCTCCAATTGAGATTGGATGGACTTGGTGTAATCGGTATCATAATCAAACTCTTCAATATCCTCACTATACAGGATGCGTCCTACAGGTTGATTAAACATCACTGTATTGACGTCATCGAATTGTGGAAAAATGCTGACAATAAAATTAAAGGGTTCGAAACTGTCTTCTTTTCGTTCAGTTGGAACATCTGTAGAAATAGCGATGCGCTTGGTAACATATCCGTCCTTAGAGAAGGTAAGCACATATTGACTATCAAAATCGAGGGGAAATTCAAACTTACCCGAACCACTGGCATCAACGGTCTTTACCTGTTGACCATTCTTTTCGACAACAATCTTAGCTCCATTTAAGTTGCCATTCTCCACCTTAAATTTACCAAATACCGTAACGGAGTTTTGGGCCACTGCAAAGCCCGAGCTTAATACAAAGCACAACAATACCACAACGATGTTAAAGCCTTTTAACATTTTTGGCACAATTTTTCCAAGGAGCTGTACGGTCTTCGAGCCAGGTTTGAAGAATTATGATAAAGAGGTTGCAAATTACAAAATGTTATCCAATCCTTAAATCGATAAATAAGCACATGATAAATGTGAATAATTTTAGTGTCTTCCGGCAAAGGCGCACATTTTAAAAAGTAATTTTGGTTTACGTAAATTGCTTTAGATAAGTTCAAATAACATCCCAGAAAACCAATTACCATGAATTCATCGACTACGATTAAAACACTCCCCTTGCTAACTTTCTTCTTCTTGGTTACCCTTTTCTCTCCTGCAAACGCACAGGAAATAACTGAGGACCAAACATTAGAATACATCAACAGTAAACTCGCAGATGGCTGCCAGGTACAAACAAAAAAGCTTTTTAATGTCACTTTTAGTAAGAACGGAGATGTTTTTCGGGAAGACCGAATTGCATTAGAAGATCTGGATCCTGAATCGATGAGCTATAATGAAGAAGAAGGGAAATTAATTGTAAGGTGTTACGACCGAAGTGGAAAGTGCATCGACCGCAGCATCTACAAGCAAGACTTAAGAAGAGGATACTCTCGGATTGCTTTCCCTCTCAAAGGAGGAGTAGAAGAAGCTGAAGGAATCCAAAAAGCTTTGTTGCACCTCATCAATTTGGAAATGGATGATGATTACAGCAGCAGCGAATGGTTTGAATAATAATTGCCGTTAACTCTTCGGAATTTTCTATTTTTAACAGCACCAAAGTAATTCAGAATGAAACACATAGCTAGTATTTTACTGGTTTTGCTTATTGCAGTAGCAAGCTTTGCACAAGATGCAAAAGAGCTGGTTGCCGAAGGTCAAAAACTAAGTATGAAAGGCGACCACAAGGGAGCTATCGAAAACTACAACAAGGCAATTAGTGCTGACCCGTCTTACCTTCAGGCATTTTTAAAAAGAGGATTCTCATACAGTGCACTGAAGGAATACGACAAAGCGGTTCAAGACTACTCCACTGTTATTGATGCAAAACCGAAACAGGTTTGGGCTTATATTAGTCGTGGTGGTGCTTATGAAAAACTAGGTGAACTTGACAATGCTCTCGCTGATTTTGACGCAGCTGTTGAAATTGATCCAAAAAATTCTGAAGCATACAACAACAGGGGCTGGACAAAAAAAGCCTTGGGCGATTCGAAAGGCGCCTGCTCAGATTGGAAAAAATCAAAAAAAATGGGTAATCAAGAGGCTAAAATCATTCTCAAAAATAATCAATGTAAGTAACATAAAATCACGGTATGAAAAAGATATTTTCAGTACTAGCAGTCATTGCACTTTTTGGCATTGTGCTGGCTTTTGATGGCCCTGAAGCTGAGGCCCAAAAAGACTGGTCAACGTGCATGGAGAAATACGATACAAAATGGGGTGGTCAATGCGAACAATATGGCCAAAGTGAGGACAAGTACACAGTTTTCCTGCGGAACACCTGCGATGAGAGTGTTGATGTGATGGTATGCATGCAGCAAGCGAATTTGAAATGGCGTTGTTTTAATAAGAGTTCTTTAGCACCCGATGGTGAGATGGAAGCTTACGCCTGCAAATCCAACAAGGGCAAAAAACTCATGTGGGTGCGTAAAGCTGGAGACGAAGCCACGACCTTCCCTACTAAGGAAGAAGTTAACGAGCTGTATAAGAACTAAAAAACGTTTTCAACCTTCAATGATAAATGACCCTGTTGATTCAACTCAATGGGGTTGTTTATTGAATACAACCCTATGGATTTGTTTTATATTGTTTGGAACCCTGCTCCTGAGCTTATCGACTGGGGCTTTTTCACTCTTCGTTGGTACGGTTTTTTCTGGGCACTTTCTCTGTTATTCATCGACACGATGGGCGGCAAAATTTGTCAATGGGAAGGTGTTCCAAACAAAACAACATCCCTGTTAGCCTATTCCTTTATTGGCGGTATCATTGGCGCTCGATTGGCAGAAGTGGTCTTTTACAATCCCGCTCATTTTTTGTTGCACCCTGAGGAGATAGTGATGATCTGGAACGGAGGCCTGGCAAGTCACGGAGGGGTTGTAGGAAGCATTTTGGGCATCTACCTCTTCCATCTGCGCAACAAGTCATTCCCTTTTGTATGGTTGCTTGATCGTTCTGCCATTCTCATTATTTTTGCTGCTGGCCTCATCCGACTTGGCAACCTTTTTAATTCGGAACTGGTAGGCTATCCCACAGACCTGCCCTGGGCATTTATCTTCTCCAATGTAGATCAAATCCCAAGGCATCCGACCCCACTCTATGAGGCCATCGCCTACATCCTATTATTCATTGTTGTTTTTGCTTTGTACAGGCGCAATTCCAAACGTCCAACAGGTACATTTATGGGTCTATTTCTGGTGCTAACATTCGGTATTCGCTTTTTGATAGAGTTTACAAAAGCTTCAGAAACTATTCTTATCGAAGCGGGGAATATTAGCCTGACACAAGTGCTCAGTTTACCCATGATAGCTGGAGGAATCATAGTGCTTCTAATGGCTCAGAAAGGCTACTTTGATGGAAACGTTACAGCAACCAGCCCTCCTCCTTCCACTTAATTTGCAATTTGGCTGCTTCAAAAGGCAACCCAGGACTCCCTTTTTACGTATTGCTGGTGAGAGAGGTGTATTTTGATTTTTTTTAGTACCATAGTAGCCCTGCTATTGGTTTCGAATGTTTGGTCATCGGAATCAAAACATGTATTCGATAAATTTTATCTGACTACTTCAGCCTCTGCTACTCCTGATGTTGGTGAAATAAGTGCCACGGCCAAAACTTATTCTGACGGTAGAAACCTGATCATTGAGGTTGATGTCATAGACGATTCACTTTACACAGGCCCCGGTAAAAATAGCGACCGCATAGAAATTTGGTTAGGTCAGAATAGCTTTACCAGTGAAAATTCCGCTGATGACCAAAGCACAACTACCCCTCATTTTGGCAAAGTGCATTATATTCTCTTCCCAGATAAGCGTCAAACACAACAAGTTTTCGAAGATCAACAACTGTTGGAACAAAACCTTGGAACGGGTCTGGGTAATACTGTCAAAGCAGTGCGCTATGTCACTACGCCTACCGCTAATGGTTACAAGTTGATGGCCGTTTTCACACCGGTAGCCATGGGGTTTGTCGTCTGTCCCAAGCTAACCTCAATCAATGTTCGAATAGATGTAATCGATGTGGACCATGCAGGTCAGTCAGAGCTTACCTTATCTTCAGGAAATCCAGTAGAGGATGCCACCACAGATATGTTCCAGAACATCCTTTTGCAGAAACCGATCCCGACAAATTTTTCAAGCATTGCCACCAACAAGTTTGATAACGAAAATTTTGCTCCTGTGCTACTGTTTAACGAACGAAATCGTTGGAGTGCATTCAAGATGTCTTCACCTGGAATTCCTTCGGAAGAAGTAGGAAAATTAGAGTTGCAGGAAACGGAGCAAACAAATTAAATGGTCCCAAAAACCTGGATGGCTAACCCAAAAAGTCCTTTTCCTTATCGAATGGTATCGTTGGGGTCAAAATTTTCACAAAACTGCCCGTTGTATTTAGGAGGACAATCGCAATCGCGGGTTCCATCACAAACTCCACCATTTTGGCAAAGGCAATTTTGGCAAACACTTCCAGAGTTAATGTCATGGCAAACACAATCTCCATCTATGCACACACCTCCGTTTTTGCAACGAATTAGTTTGCATTCATCAGATTTGCAGGAGAACAGACCAACAGCAAGCATTATGAAAATGGTGCTGATCAAAAGAGACATTTGACGTTGCCCGATCATAGAGATGCCAAATTACGGTAATTTAGAAGAAGTTCAAAAATGCCTTGGGGAACAATTCGTTCAAGAAGGGAAGTCAATAGGATAAATCAATATTTATTGGCGCAAACTTCTGTTGAGCTCAAGTAACTCTAACATTTCTTCATTCACAAAACTGATTGTTTTCTGCGGCTTTTTCCCAGGCCCTATCTCTAGAGTGCCATTTTCAGTGGAAAGTTGATAGGTAACCGCGTCTGAAGCAAATATTTTCTGTAGTTCGGGATACGTCAATCGAGCTGAATATCGAACGATGTATTCCTTTTTAACTTTTTCGATGAACAACCTGTTCAGGTTTGTCAATTGAATGGTTTCGCCACCTGCCTGGATTGCTACCGCAGAAATTTCCTTGACGGGAGTAGAACTAATCAATGAATAGTTGGCAGTAACTGCCGAGATAGACTGTGTTGAATCCCGAAATGTATAATCAATTAAAAATTTCATCTTCTCCTTCTTGAGTTTATACTCGATGGGAGAAATGAAATACTGCGTGATATTATTGGCTACAAAAAAGGTCCGGTATTTTTTCCCAGCACCTTTTCCGGCAGCCATTCCAGCACCTGGTCCTCCACAAGAAGAGACCAATAAAACTAAGATCAATGAAAATGACGCAACGTACCAACGCATGTTATTCACAGTTCATTCGGTTTTCAGGAAATTTGGAATCTGCGTACATCTTTTGAATCAATGCTGAATCTTCTGCAACATAGTTATAAACCATGGTCAAATCGGGATTGGCAATGTTAGAGATGTAAGTGAAATTATAGACACTATCCTGTTTTTGAAACAGGCGATACTTAGAGACATCTCCCGAATTGTTGACATCACTGGTAAGAATATGCAACTGGGGATCACTCAGATAGGTCTCATAAAGCATTTTGGAGTTGGAATTAACTCCAATAGCGATTCCTATATACGTTCGGTAGTTAGGCGCTTTAATCGCCTTATTTAACGGTATGGTGTGTTCTCCTACTTTATAAAATAGGGCATACTCGTCTTCAACAGCTTGATTGACTCCGATTACCTGCTCACCATTTTGCATCACATAGCAAGCATTAAACCCAAAGTCTACCTCATTTTCGTTCCTACAAGAAACAAAGAGGATAATTCCAAAAACAACAAACGTGAGATTGCGAAGTCTCATACTTAACAAAAGTAAAATGATATTAAATAAAAAGAGGAACAGCTTTCGCCATTCCTCTTCTTCAATTTAATTCGGTTCCGAATTAATCACCAGTTACGATACATTCGTATGTAACAAGCAGATTAAGTACGTTGTCAACTTTCAAATCAACAGTAGAAATTTTGCTGATTCCACCATTTTTTGCAGCAGACTGTACGCTTGCGTCAACTCCAAAGCAAAGAGTTCCTAAATAACAAGTACCTTTTGAAGTACCTACTTTGCTTCCTACTGAGTTGCTTGTAGCAGTAACAGGAAGAGTCATTGAACATGCGCTCAAGAAAGCTCCTACTGTCAAAACACCTAAAGTCTTAAAAATAAACTTTTTCATCGGTTGTGAATTAATGAGGTTAAAGAATTAAAATTGTTTAGCTGGCCAAATATATAATAATTTGACAATTATGAGAATATTAAGGGCTTTTTTCTATTAACATGAATTTCTTGATGAAAAGCTGCTTGTAGCTGCCGAAGGGGATTGCAAACGTTTTATTGAAGCTATTTAGAACTCCTCTTAATTGTTTAAGAGTATTTTGGCCAACCTTTGGCGCCTGCCTTTTTGACCAAATAGCAGCACTTCCCCTTGAATGAGTTGTCTGGAAACCTTCGGCCGGGGTAACACCTTAAAGGTACCTGCATTCAATACGACCTGCTTGGAGAGCCCTCCTTCGGAATCTAAGGTTACCATCACCAGCACTGTTTTTTTATTTCGAATAAGGTTCGCTGTTTTCTTGCCGGTAGCTGCTTCCATGTTTTTCGGGTTGTCATTGAACAGCAAATAGGTCTTATTCACGTCCTGCCCAAAAACAAAGGAGGAATAGCGTCCCCGATCATTTCTGGAGATTTGTGTCTTGGGAATCTTTGTGGTCCAGTCAATCTGTCCTAAAGCAGTGACATGCACTGCTATGATATCATTGTAATGATAGGAATAAGTCGAGCGGTAGGTATACCCTCCCCGACCATCAGAAACAGGCGAGGTGGTAGTTGAAATATAATATTGCTCGGCCAGCATCAATACGCTGCCATCTTTTTGCCAAAGCAATTCTCTTAAATCATATTTATAGAGCTCTTTTCCCTTTTTGACCTTTTTGGGACTCATGAACTGCTGGAGGAAGTCTGCAGGAAACTCTTTAAACGTTGCATGTTTGACCTTATTTGTTGCCGGGTCCAGTGACATATAAAAGGTGCCCTTTACCCCATCTATTCCTTCTTCCGAATAAAGACCTCCGCATATCAACGCACTTTCTGCGATTAGAAATTGTAAATCGGTAATGAACTTACCTTCCAGATCTACGATGTACTGATTGGCATCATCAGTGTTCGGCCGATACGATATAATGAGGTATTTATAATTGACTTTGCCCCCCCTTTTGGGCTGAGGCTTTTCGTTGTAGAGCAAGGCTGAGAGGAACAACTCCCCTTCATTGCTCAATTGGTAATTTTTGATGACGACCAACTCGTCATCATAGGGCATTGTCACTTCTCTTTTTGACAATACGTTCAAACCTCTATCAAGAACCAGGTACCCAAATCGCTCGGCCTCTCCTTTTTGAAAAGGCAGATCGTAATAGACCACCAATTTAGTGCTGTCTCCAGAAATGTTGTACCCAAAACCACCGTCATTGAATTTTGCCAGAAAAGGAATCTCGCAGACAGATCGTAGATCAGAGTTCGGCTCCAACGTTTCGCGGTTAACTGTCTGCATAAACAGGTAATTCGTTTTGAATTGGGCATTTCTAAACGAGGTAAAAAGACAAAGACGCTCACCAAACGATACGAGAAACTCCAGTTTCTTCTGTTTCTCCCCTTCTTTTAGGTCAAGTTCGTTTCGGCCAAGCAAATTCATGGAAGCCCCATACTTTTCAAGTATGGCCTTTTTTCCTTTTTCCTTTAGGAGATAGGTCTCCTGAGACGTTGCAATGATGTCAGAAACATGGGTATTTCGGCCTATTCTACCAACCTCTCCCTCCAGTAATTGATAAGGTTGATTCTCCTTTTGTGCTTGCGCTGATAAAGTGGCGAATCCTATTACCAAGGCATATAAGAAAATACGCATCATCATAGCAGCAATCCTATCTTTAACGACCCACCCAAAATAATACTGGTAAGGTCTGCTCCTTCTGTATTGACTATGGATTTGCCCCAGGCATCATAACGGGTACCGATACCGCCATTTAAATCAACCACCAACCTATTGGTGATGTATATCTGCCTCCCAAGCACCAATTGTATATCAGAGGAAAGAAAACGCAACGAGGAGTTTTTAATTCCGAAATGGCGGTACTCCAAAACCAGGCCACCATAGTAGTAGTTCATCGCTTGCGGACGGAAATAGTAACGGCACGCCAACTGAAAGCCCCCCCCTGTTTCCAGCACATTTTCTTGCCGTTCCGGATTCATTATCCAATCGTTGACGTCTAGATAACCAGGAAAAACGATTCCTACACCAACCTCAGCCGCGAATAACTCTCCAATTTTTCGTTCAACATTCACTTTGACAGCACCAACGATGGCTGGCAACAATTCGATCTTCAAAACGTAAGTGCGCAAGCTTAGGTCTCCGTCATTAAAATAGCTGGAGTCGGCTGCTTTCAACGTGTCGGATTGCCCTACAACAGAAAGGGCACAAAAAAAAACGGGTAGAAACAGGACGAGCGCCTTGCAACAGTATCCTTTACCTCCGACTTTCAACATGGTGCAAAAATAGCTTTTGCCGCTTTGTCTCAGTCGAAAAAGATGATTTATTGGTGAGGTATAATGACTTGCCCCATTGCACTACCTAAGGTAATCTCGTCCCTTTTGCCGCCCACCAAGGGTGTACTTCTAAAATAAGAGAGCCTGCCTTGACAGCGGGGTCTCCTGCTGCCAAAATTTCTGCCTCCTGCTGCGTTTCCACATCGTAGATGAGAATACCGCGAACGTCCCCATCATCTCCAAATGGTCCCGCCATGACAACTTTACCTATTTGAGCAAGGCTATCTATACTTGCCATGTGCGCCTTTTGAATTGCCATTGCGGCTTTTTCATCCATATTTCGGTTAGGGCCTTTTTTAAGAAAACACATGTAATAGCGTTTCATAGTATAAGTAGTGTCTCCTTCCGTCATTTCAAATTCGCGGGGCTCTTTTTGCGACCAGGCAAGAAGGGGGCAAAACATTAAGAATAGGACAAATGCTTTCATAGTCGATCTGTTTACAAGGTATTCGGCACTTAAAGTTAACAGAATCATTATTTGAACAACCCAATAAATTTTGGGTGCAACCTTTGGAATGAATCGCTGTCCTTCAGACCAAAGCAATTACACATGGAATATATCATCATCATTGGAGGTTGCCTCCTATTCGGCTTGCTTTTTTACTGTTTGTTTCAAGACATTCGAAAAAAGACGTAGTCCTTCTCCACGTTCGATATTTAGCTGTGGGGTCAATTATTTCTGAGTTTTCCAACAATGTTACCGGTGGATGTGTTGCATTGAGAATTCAACAGGAGGTTGGCCCCACTTCTTCTAGTATCTTTGAAAGTATCAAAGCGACCAGTCATAAACGTTTACCTAATTCTTTTCTACTGCGGGATAACGTGGTACAAATCAGCCGCGAACTGCTGGGCAAATGCCTTGTAACCAACATCAACGGCCAATACTCTGCGGGTCTGATTACTGAGACAGAAGCTTATGCCGGTGTGAATGACAAAGCATCTCATGCTTTTGGCGGAAGACGGACCAATCGCACAGAAATCATGTATCACGAGGCTGGCAAAATTTACGTCTATCTGTGCTACGGAATTCACCACCTTTTTAATGTGGTAACCAACGTTAAAGACGTTCCGCATGCCGTGCTCATCCGAGCCATTCACCCAATTGATGGCATTGCAACCATGCTAGAGCGCAGAAACAAACAAAAACCAGACTCCAAACTGAGCGCAGGCCCAGGTACTCTTACGAAGGCTTTGGGGATAGAGACAAGTCATACCGGACTTAAATTAAATGATGGCCCGATTTGGCTGGAAGACCGAGGTATTCAGGTCTCGAAGAGCGAAATACAAATTGGTCCGCGGGTGGGTATTGACTATGCTGAAGAAGATGCCCTCCGCCCCTACCGATTTATATGGATTATGACTGCCGCCCAAAAGACATCTGGTAAGTTTTGATAATTTTACCCCTCCATTTATTTGTCCACCTCTTTTGACAGAAGATTAAATGAAAAAAGTATTTCGAATCACATTGGCTCTTCTTCTCGTTGCATTTGTTGCTATCCAGTTTATAAGAGCAGATCGTTCTACGCCAGAAGTAGATGCATCCATTGACTTTTTAAATGTAGAGACTCCACCTGAAGCTGTGACCGCCATTATTAAGAACACCTGTTACGACTGTCATTCATATCAGACCAATTACCCATGGTATGCACACATCGCCCCAATTTCCTGGCGAATTGACGAACATGTTGAACATGGCCTTGAACACCTCAACTTTTCTTTGTGGGACCAATATGCTGGTAGCAAGCAGCGAAAGATACTGGATGAGATAGCGGAAGAAGTGGAAGAAGGAGAAATGCCTTTGGACGACTACATTTGGTTGCACAGTGAAGCGGACCTGACTCCGGAGCAACGTGATTTGTTCATGAAGTGGGCGCATTCACGTATGCAAAAAAGATAATTGGACATGGATAATAAATCGTTACGACTGGTCTTTTTTGGCACTCCTGATTTTGCTGCACACGCGTTGGAAAAGCTGGTAGAAGAGCAGTATAATATCGTTGGTGTGGTTACCGCTACTGACAAGCCAGCGGGCCGGGGCAACAAATTAAGAGCTTCTGCTGTCAAAGAAATGGCACTAAAGCATGGTTTGCCATTGTTGCAACCGCCCAATCTAAAAGCACCCGATTTTTTAGCTGATTTGAAAACATGGCAGGCCGATTTACAGATAGTCGTAGCATTTCGCATGTTGCCTGAAACAGTATGGTCGGCACCTCCGATGGGAACATTCAACCTGCACGCCTCCTTGTTGCCTCAATACCGAGGGGCAGCCCCAATTAATTGGGCCATCATGAATGGAGAAACGGAATCAGGAGTCACCACATTCTTTCTGCAACATGAAATTGATACAGGAGCCATTCTTTTACAACAAAAAACGACCATCGCTCCAAACGAAACTGTAGGACAGCTACACGATAAATTGATGCTGATGGGTGCGGACCTTATATTAAAGACTGTTGACAGCATTGCGGAGGGACAAACCAACGGAACCGATCAATCTGCTTACCTGGAAGAATCGGGTCCTCTAAAATCTGCTCCAAAACTTTTTAAGCCAGACTGCCGCATCAATTGGAACAGTGCTGGTAAATCCATTCACGACCATGTTCGGGGGCTGAATCCATTTCCTACGGCCACAACACTGCTGACTTATCCAGATGGAACAGAAGTTCCTTTAAAGGTATATGAAGTAGTTGCAGAAAAGGAAAATGCGGATGCTTTACCCGGAACCGTTCAAACAGATGGAAAAACCTACTTGAAGGTAGCATGCGCAGATGGATACATTTCACTGCTTCAATTACAACAGGCAGGAAAAAAACGCATGGGAATATCCGACTTTCTTCGCGGGTTCGATACAGCCGATAGTTTAACCGCACACTAAACAGCCGATTATGTATAGATTAGTATTGGCCATTATCCTGGTGACATTTGCTTTGTTCGGGCAAGCGCAGGAAATAACCAACCTCATCCAGGAGCAACCTGTTGACGATTTCGAAAACATCAAGGTACAAAAGCTTGGAACAACTCCCCAGGGTACCTCTTTTATCATCTGGGTAAAAGAAAATGTGAAACCTCACCTGCATAAACACCACACTGAGGTTATTTATGTGGTAGAGGGAAGCGCAGAAATGGTTATTGATGGGCTGGCACGTCCGATTCAAAAAGGGGATTTTATTCAAATCAAACCAAATACAGTTCATGAGGTCACGCGCGTTACTTCAACAGAGCCACTAAAAGTACTTTCTGTGCAAGCTCCAGAATTCTTTGGAGACGATCGGATATTTATCGACCCGCAATAAGGCGTATTATCGCTCAAACCCTTGCCAATCGGCCGTTTCAGCCGCAGTTATTAACAATCACCCCCATTTTATTAACAATTGGGGGGGTTTTTTTCTGAAATCCTTGTGCGGCAAGAGAATTCATCTAAATTTGGTCATCAATTAGCTAAAACTATTGTTTAATCAAACTATCACTTAAAATGAACAAAGCTGAATTAATTGAAGCTATGGCTGCAGGAGCTGACATCTCAAAAGCAGATGCGAAAAAAGCATTGGACAGCTTCATTGACGCTACATCTGGATCTTTGAAAAAAGGTAACCGTGTAGCATTGGTAGGTTTTGGTTCTTTCTCAGTATCTCAAAGAGCTGCTAGAACAGGAAGAAACCCACAAACCGGAAAAGAAATTAAGATTGCTGCTAAAAACGTAGTAAAATTCAAAGCTGGAGCAGATTTGGCCGCTAAAGTCAACTAATAGCTTAACCACTTTTTTTCTTGAAAAGCCCCCCCGAGAAATCGGGAGGGCTTTTTTTTGCCCTTTTTATATTTCCTCCTCCCCCTCCCCGACTCTTCCGAGACAAGCTTTCACCGCCTATTCATCATCTATTTCTTTCTATGCTCTGCCAGAAATTTCACCCTCAGGATTATGTTCCTACTGGTGAGAAAGCGAGGTATTGAAGTTATATTAGTATCAGAGCATTACGAGAAATAGGCAACATCCAACCCCATTGCTAATTTTTTGGGTATAAAACCTTGAGCAAGCACACCAAGATAGTCCCCCTTTGGCAATATTTTTTACCTTTGAAAAGTAAGTGAAATGTCAAATTAGGAAATTTTAATTATGGGAAAAGGAGACAAAAAATCAGCTAAAGGAAAGCGAACAATCGGTTCTTACGGTGTTAGCAGAAAAAAGCGCAAAAAGAAGGATGTTGCTCCAGTGGTAAAGAAAGCCAAAGCAGCTCCTAAGAAAGTAGAAGTAGAAGCCGAGGCAGCGGCACCAGCAAAAAAGAAAGCACCAGCCAAAAAGGCTCCGGCTAAAAAGGCCGCGGCCAAAGAAGAGACGACTGCAGCCGAATAACCCCAACCATCATATGCATATTGAATCCCGCCTCTGTGCGGGATTTTTTATGCCTTTTTATCCAGTATTCGAAAGGTATTCAATAGCTCGCGAGGACTACCTCCACTACCCTTTTCGTTCATCGTTTCCAACAGTATGGAGGCCTCCGGTAGCAAAGACTTTAGCGGGTAATATCCGTCACGGGCAAAATGCATGTATTTCAACACCACGAATCCATTGAACCACAAAAAGAACCGTTTTTCGAAACTGCCCTGGTCCCGGCAATTTGCGCGTACTTCTACCATCTTTTTGACAGCACGTTCATTGGTCAGAAATGCTTTGAGGGCTGGAGCATATGATTGAATCTGGCTTTCCATTTCAACTTCCGAGGCGCTGTAGAAGAAAGTCGTCTGTTCAAAAAATGGCTTCAAGACCAAAAACGAGTTCAAATCATAAGTCAGGTAGGCATCATTTTCTTCATTCAACCATTTTGAAATGGCGCGGCCTGTTCCAAATGGAACCCGGTCCGAGGGCCGTGGCGAAGGATAAACCGTTGTGTCGATAATTTCTGAGAAACCTCCCAATGGCATCATCTTCTGCAAAAAATAGAAGTCTTCACCGGCTTGGCGCTTGTTCATTCCGCCTTGCTTTTGGTAGGCCGAAGAGCGCACTACCATCGCTGAGCCTACGGTATAAATAGAATGGGGATGTCCGACAAAACGCAGTGCGTGGCGAAAATACCTCAGAAACAGCTCATAGCGTACAATGCCTTCATAAACCGATGATTCGAATTCTGCGCCATTCAAGGGATGTTCAAAGTGAATAGACGCAGCGGGAGATGAGGTGTGAAGGGAAAAATGACGATGAATCGATTCCAGATAATTGGGTTGGCAGGTCGTGTCAGCATCGAGACAAACGATGGTTCCATCTACCCCAATTGCATCAAAACGCGCTACGGCTTCATCCATGGCAATTTTGCGGGCCAGGCCTACACCGGCCTTTTTTGCCGGAAGGGCATTGTCAAATAGCGCAAAAAAACGCAGTTTTTCGTCCTGGTGGCTTTCGATCCAAGCCATCAACTGTTCATGAAGTGCTGCATTGGCATTCTTTATATCAGCAGTTTCATCTTCCGAAGCATTGATATGCACCAACACCTCCACGGTGCCATCAATTCGAGTGCACTGCCAAATGGAATCTAATGTAGCAAGTAAATGCCGCTCCTTATAGCAAGGAATCGTTACAATTATTTTTGTGTCAGCCCGGGCAGCATCGGGAACCTGAGCATCACAAAATCGTTGGCGGGAAAGGTAGCTGTTGATTTTCTAAACGTTAGGGCGAGAGTCTGCCAATTTTCCAATCTGATGTCCCTTCGCGATTATATACAATTCTATCGTGAAGCCGGCTGGGGCGTCCCTGCCAGAATTCAAAGCGTTTGGGTTCAATGCAATATCCTCCCCAATGTGGCGGTCTTGGAATCGGTTCATTGGCGTATTGAGCAGTCAAGTCATCATAAACCTTTTCCAATTCAGATCGGCTGCTGAGTTCGGTACTTTGCGCAGAGGCCCACGCTCCAATTTGGCTTTCTTTGGGCCGGCTGTTGAAATAAGCATCGGATACCTCAGCAGGCACCTTTTGACAATCGCCAACAACGCGAATTTGTCGCTCAATCTGTGGCCAAAAAAAATTGAGAGAAACCTTCGAATGAGCTTCCATATCTTTTCCTTTTTGGCTCAGGTAATTCGTGTAAAAAGTAAGTCCTGCATCGCTAATGCCGCGCAACAAAACAACCCGCGAGCTTACTTGCAACTCGCTGCTCACGGTAGAAAGAACCATTGCATTTGGATCGGGTAATTCAGCTTTTGCTGCCTCCTCCATCCATTGCCCCAATTGCACAAATGGGTCGGTCGCCACCTCCTTTTCATCCAAGCCATGGATGCCGTAATCGGTGCGCAGATTGGTTATGTATTTCTGAATGTCTTCCACTGTAAGGATGCTGGTTATCGCTAATGAATTCGATTGGTTCATTATTTTGCGTTTCCGGCATCCAAATGCTTATAATTGGACACAAAAGCATGAAAAGAATAACAATCGAACGTTGTAATTTTACCCCGTAAAAATAATAATATAAATTTAGTCCTGCGCTAGAACTGACTGTACCATGAAGCTCTCCATTGACTTAAAATACGATACTCCTGCCGCCTGGGTCCAGACGGTTATTGCGGACTTTGATGCCTTCCTGCAGGATCATGCAGATTGCGAAAGGAAAGCTTCTGCTATGGCCATGAGTTTTATAGCGAAATGCCCGGACAAAACGGAAATCATACCTGAACTCATCGAAACGGCTGTTGAAGAGTTGGAACATTTTCAGGCGGTTTATGCCCTAATGGAAAAACGTGGAGTGGCACTAAAAAAAGAGATGCAGCAAGACGAATACATGCAGCAGCTTTTAAAACAATGCCGTTCCGACAGTGACCAACGATTGCAAGACCGGTTGCTGTTAGCTTCGATTGTTGAATGTCGGGGTGCCGAGCGATTTAGACTGGTATCAGAGGCTTTGGAAGATGAGGATCTCAAACAATTCTACAAAATGCTTTGGATATCTGAAGCCAAACACGGGCATATTTTTGTTAAAATGGCCTTGAATTATTGGGAGGAAAAAGACGTCTACCTGCGCCTTGAAGAACTGATGGAACTGGAGGCTACCATCTGTAGTCAGCTAAAGCTGAGGCCCGCTTTGCACTAAATTAAGTGGCAACATTTAAGCCTCCTTTACGTTAATATAGAAGATACTGTTGAAAAGTGAGCGAGCATTCAAATAACGGAAAATTGCCGAATGATTTTTTTCTGAATTTCGATTTCGATTCAGAAAATCCTGAAGCAGGAAAACTGCTAATCTCAGAGCCATTTTTATTCGACCCCAGCTTCAAACGTTCTGTCGTTTTGTTGGTTGAGCATAGCAATGATGGGTCTGTTGGATTCATCCTCAACAAACCAGTTGATTTGGTGTTGGAAGATGCCTTGGAGGAGTTTCCCAAATTTGATGCTGAGCTCTATTTCGGTGGCCCGGTCAACCCACACAACCTCTTCTTCATCCACACTTTAGGAGAAAAGCTGACGAACAGTCAGAAAATTATCAATGGCCTTTATTGGGGCGGTGACTTTGATCAACTCAAGTTACTCATCGACACAAAACAAGTGTCTCCAGAAGAGATTCAATTTTTCGCAGGCTACTCCGGCTGGGGCCCCCAGCAATTGTCAGATGAATTGGATCAAAAATCGTGGATTGTTACTCCAGCTAATGCCGATTGGATCATGCAAGGTCAAACAAAAGACTTTTGGAAAGACACGTTAACTTCTCTCGGTAAGAAGTTCGCCATTATGGCTAATTTCCCTGAGGATCCATCGTTGAATTAGCGACAGTCTCGTTCAGCTTGTCCATCAACTTCTTCCCTACTTTGTTGAAATAACGTTTGCTTCGGTAAGCCAGCACCCAGCGTATTCCCTCAACAGCGTTGGTCAAAAACACTTCATCCGCTCGCACCAATACCTGTGGGCTCAGTGGACATTCCTGTACTTCGATGTGGTTGCTTCTGGCAATGTCAATGATCTGTTGCCGCATAATTCCGGGTATACAACCTTGCTCGGTAGAAGGCGTGTAGAGCACTCCATTGTACGCAACAAAAATGTTGGAACTCACCGACTCCACGATATGGCCTAAATCATTGACCAACAAACAATCGTCCCACCCCTTTTCGCTGGCATGTATTCCAGCCATGATGTAGAAAATAGAATTGGTCGATTTAATGGTTGAAAGCTCATGAATGGGCTTTTTGTGCACCTCGTACAAATCGATCGTCTTGCCTGTATTTTCCCAAAGGAACTCAGAATCGGGCAACTCCGTTATTTCGATGGTATATTCAACTCCGTTTTGCTCGGGGGTATAGAATCCTTCGCCTCCACGGTAAACGGTCAACCTAACGCGGGCGCCACCGGTCATTTCGTGCGTGTTCAAAATATGACGAATCTTCTCGCGGATGGAAGCTGGACGCAAGTCAGGATGCATCTGCATTTTCAGCACTTTCATGCCATGGGTCAATCGGGTTAGATGCTCTTGTAGAAAACAAATTTTCCCCTGAGACACGCGAATGGTCTCAAACAGCGCATCTCCAAATCGGAAAGCCCTGGAATAGGCCAACTGGTGTTCTGCAACTCCGAGCCTTTTCCCCCTGGAATAGATATATGTACTGTCTGCCATCTACAAAATATTCAAAATAAATCGGGTCGATTCATTCGACTCTACCTTAATTCCCTTCACTCCCACTGCCTCAGCTGCTACTATATCACGCTCACTGTCACCAACCATCAGGGATTGCTCCCGATCAATATCAAACCTTGCTATTGCCTTTTCCAGCAACAACGAACCGGGTTTTCGACAGAGGCATTTGCCTGTATTTTCATGGTGAGGGCAAAAGTAGAAATTTGTAATACTTCCTTCGTCAAATGTTAATGCTTTCTGGATGGTCGAGTGAATGTATTCCATTTCTTGCTGGGTATAGCGCCTTTTAGCAATTCCCCCTTGATTGGTAATAACGATGACCAAATAGTCCTTTTTCAATGCTGCCCTTACCACCTCGGCAATATCAGGCAACACCTCTAAATGTTCAGGTAGGTAAGTGTAATCTCCCCGTTCCCGATTGATGACACCGTCTCTGTCGAGAAATAACGCTTTTCTAGCCAATTCTGCCAATAATTTGTGAGATGAAATAAAGTACAAGGGCTGGCTTCAGCGCGGCCGTAAACAAGAGTCCAAAAATAGCGCCCCAATAGTGGGCATCGTGCGCGATATTGTCTTGGGAACGCTTGTCCATGTACACTTCAAAAATCAAATATATAATTCCAAAAATAAAGGCCGGTATCCCGAAAAACATGGTGACCATCGGATTTAAAAGAATGGCTGAAAACACCACTGCCGACACTGCTCCTGAGGCGCCAAGCGATCGGTAAGCCGGGTTGTCCCTGTGCCGCTTCATAGCAGGAAGGGTAGCAAACAATATTCCTCCGAGGTACAACAACAGATAGTAATAAGTCGATTTCTCCTCAAAATAGTACTCAAAAGAAGATTCAGTTAAACGACCAAATTGGTGCAACACATACATGTTTACGACCAGGTGAAACCCATCTGCATGGATAAATGCATGAGAAATAATTCGATACCACTGTTGCTGCTTTAAAACTGAATAGGGTGAGTAGTCCAGGCGAAACAAATACTCCCTATTGGAAAAGGCATACAGTGAAACCGCACAGGTTACCAGCAGAATCAAAAGGGAGATGCTCATGGGGTAAAATTAACGCTAATTGAGGCACAAAAAAAAGACCGGCACAGGCCAGTCTTTCATCATTGCTGTTGTGTTTTTTTATTCCGGTTTCAGCACAATGTCTTCATCGATTTCTGACCGGAAAGAACTTTTGCCTAACACATCAATCTTGTTGGTAACAGATTGAAAACCGTCCGCCTCAATCAACACTTCGTATTTCCCGGGAGGAACGATGATAATGTATCGCATTGATTTTGGGTTGGGAGCATATACTCCAAAAAGGTCTTGTGTCACTTCATCTGTAACCGTGATAGAAGGAACATCCACTTGCTTTCCTCCTGCGCCTTTGATGTGTCCTTTGAGTACTGTAAACTCAGGTTCAATTTCTGTAATGGTTACACGGTAAATGTCCAGGTCGCCATATCCTTCGGGCAATACCTTAGAAATATAACCATACCTCCCACTGCGAGATTCGCGGTAGTTGACGTCATCCTGACCAGAGTTCAATGGATAACCCAGGTTACGAGGATTGTCGAAAACTCTTAATTCCGAGTCCCATGCAGCTTTGTAAATGTCAAAGCCTCCCATGGAGAAATGTCCTTTAGAACTGAAGTAAAGTGTTTTGCCATCAGGGGAAATGTTCGGAAAATCCTCATCTTCATCGGTATTGATGCTCGCTCCCATGTTTTCGGGTATCCCCCACTTTCCGATGGGTAATTTTTTGGACCTCCAAATGTCGGTACCACCAAATCCACCTGGACGGTCACTGGCAAAGTAAATGGTATTACCATCACTGGAAATCGAAGCAGCAATCTCACTGTATTTAGAATTGATGTTGTTGTCCAATACATGTAAATCCTGAATGTTACTGCTTTCGTCAAAATTAGCCGTGGCAACATCTCCTGTCGAATAGTTGTTTTTCATTTCATACACCAACAATGTTTTTCCATCTCCGGATAATCCAATGACAGTTTCACTTTGGTCTGGTGTATTGTAATCGCCTCCAATTTGCTGAGCTGGAGCAAAATTTCCATCAACTACTTTAGAGATGTAGATGTTAGAAGCATATTCTCCATTTTTCAATAGCTCACTACCGTCATTTCGCTGTGACGTAAATACAACAAAAGATTCGTCCAAAGGAATGTAGGGGAAGTAATCAGGATACTCAGAGTTGATGCTTGGTCCCAGGTTCTCAAATGTACATTGCACCGGGAATTTTGCCAATTGATAAGCGTTTTCACAAAATTCAATTTCCTTGTCAGCATCTTCAACTGAGTACTCCAAACCGGGGTAATAGAATTTTTTGAAATTGTTGAACATGTCAATGGCACGATCAAACTGATGGTCGTAGTGATACGCCAGTCCCATCATGTAATAGGCGTTTGCAGCATCGGGATCGTAAAACAGTACTTTCTGGAAATACGGAATGGACCTCACTTTGTCAAAATCAGAATTCAGGTAACAAACTCCAATGTTGTAATTGACTTTCGTGTTTTCCGGAAACTCCTCTAAAATCAACAAATATTCTTCCAGTGCAGCGCTGTAGTTTTCCGAAAACAGGAACTTGTCAGCCTTGGCTACATCACCTTTTTGCTTACTCTCTTCTGCCTCAGCCAGATTCTGGGCGGGTAATTGCACGACCGGACCCATTAGGAAAAAGGCAATAAGCAACAAGAAAAGGGGGTTCAATTTCATCTTTTCGGCCATTTGTTAGAAGTCAAAAATAATAATTTCAAGATGAAGTAGAATTGATATAACATATTAATTCGGTGTATGTCACTTTCTTCAGCTCGAATGGTCGGCAACGATCGTCCACTTTCCATCTAATTTTCGCCACAATAACGAGTAATGGCCCCCGACACTGTTGGAATCTCTTTCCAGATCCCACTTGCCCAAAACATAGGCTGCATCTGCCGAAATTCTTTGAATGGAAAGTATTTCAAATTCCAATTTTCCCATCGTTGCTTTGTCGGGATACGATTGCTGATAACGCTCAAGTGTTGGTTGCCAGCCGTAGGTGATTCCACTCTTACCTACAAACTGCAGCGAATCAGATTGCCAATAACCTTGCATAAAGCATACCAAATCTCCATTGTTCCAACAATCTTCCTGCTCTTGCATGATTTGAAGAATTTGATTTTCATCGCCAGCGGTCCAGGATGGATCATTCTGACAGCCCATCATCGTGAGCACAATCAACAGCATCATCACAAGGCGATTGATTCCAAATTTCATTGCATGCATCATACTATGAGGTCGGTTTTGTGGAGTGGGCTGTTATTTCTCCAATTCCCAAGTGTGATCCGCCATCAATCGCGCAGCAGACAAATATTCCCATTTAGGAAAGCTCCTTCCCCAATTTTGGGGAGACAGCATCGAAAGAACATACTTTCCATCGGGCTTTTCATAAAGGTGATATAAATGGTTTACCAACGGCTCAAAACCCATTTCAGCCAAGTAAATTTTTTCCGACACCTCTACCCGCTTTTGAATGTCTTTCGCTTGTTCGGCCAACACCTGCATTTGCTGGTAGATTTGTCCCAGCTGCTTGTCGGTTTGCTGAACCATTGCTGCCATGGCGCGACCCTTAATTTTGCCGGTATCCTCCGGCTTTACAACAGGACTGCCCACATGGTGCGCATAGGGCAACGAATGAGGATTCTCGGTAACTTTATCCTTATCGATCGGATTCTCTGTCATCAATTACTTGTTTACCAGTTTTAGTACATCAGCAGCGGCATCTTTGTGCACTGTGAATGACATCATCTTTAATTTGACATAATCTTCATGGTAGAAATAGTAGCCTTTGTTTTTTCCATTGCGCGCACCACTGCCAGAGTCCTTTATTAAAAACCAGTAAGAACCGTTTCTTTTGGCGTAACCAACTATGTGGATGGCGTGATCATCTGTGGTTGAACGGTTGGTAAAACGCAATTGCCGTGCATATTCATCAATGTAATCCGAAGGGATATCATAGGAAGGAACCATCGCCACATCTGCATGTGCGTTGTATCCTGATTCTGAGACATCACCGCCCAATGCCACACTGTAGCCGCTTTCTATTGAATTTTTGAGGATGTCCATAAAATCTTCCAGAGGAACATTGTAGTAATTGTCGCTGCGCCACCAGTTGTCTGGAACATTGTAAACCGCCTTTTCATAGTAAGGCGCTTCCATCAGTGACATAAAGTTGACATACTCGGTAGGCTGCAACTGAGCTACTTCTTTCAAGTATTGCTGGGGCGTCATTTTTTTCCCTTTGACTTCGACCATTGTTGGTGGTTCTCCCAAATAATGATTTAGAATGGCTTTTACGGAATTAACGGCCATTTCCTCGTTCCAGTTGTTGTCGCGCTTTAACGCCTCCAGAAAATGCTTCATTTCATTGAACATGGCCTCGTGGTCATGAAAAGGTTGACCGCCTCTCAATCCGTCATAAGCGGCAAGGGGAACAACTCCGTATTGCTCCATCATGCGGGCTACTGCATTTGTTTCAGAACCTTCGCCAAACGAAGATTTACCCCGCTGGTTGACATACCTCCGTGCTTTCTCAACATATTCCCAATAGACAATGTAGAGTTCGGATAGCTTCACTTGTTTCTTCGTGTTTCTAAAAATTTCAGATTCAAAAAACGAAGAGGTCGAAAAACACCAGCAAGTTCCAGTGCGTCCCTGCGAAATCGGATTCTGGCACCAAACAGTCGTAAACTCATCTACACTTTGAGGAATATCCACCCCTTCCAGATCCATTAAAAATTTACGGTTGGAATTCTTTTTCTCTTTCTGAGGCCCGTCCAATTCCTGTTTTATCTGACTGTAAAATTCGTTGCTGTAGGGCACAAAGGAAGCCTTGTCTTTCTTTACTTGTGCTATGGTTGATGCACTAAGTATCAAGAGTAAGAACAAGGGAAGCAATAGCTTTAGGCTGGGTAGTTTTTCAATCATATTTTCTTGGGTCAGAGATACCTGGTAAAATTAACAAATAATGGACTAGCATGTTCAGCGTGACTTCAGGATTAATCTCCCTTGATTAAAAAAGGATGGATTTGCCAGGAGGGTTTATTGCTGCAATATGCCTCGACCACAAACCTTTATTTCGTCCAGCGAAACATTTTTTTAGACCTATCTAAAAATAGTTCCTAGCTTTGCCAGACCAAAACTTGACACCAATGGTTTCTTTTACCGAAGAAAATTACCTGAAAACGATTTACCAGCTCTCTGTCGCAATACAAGGAGAGGTTTCAACCAATTCCATTGCTGAAAAGTTGGACACTAAGGCTTCTTCGGTTACTGACATGCTCAAAAAGCTCGCCACAAAGGAGCTCATCAACTACAAGAAATACCAGGGAGTCACCCTTACTGACCAGGGCAAATCAACGGCCATTTTCATCATTCGAAAACACCGCTTATGGGAAGTATTTCTGGTTGAGAAACTCAGCTTTAAGTGGGACGAAGTGCACGCCATTGCTGAAGAGCTCGAACATATCAACTCCAATGAATTGGTCGAAAGGCTGGACAAGTTTTTAGGGTTTCCTCAGTACGACCCACATGGCGATCCCATTCCAGACAAGGATGGGGTGATCTTTCACCACAAGGAGTTTTCGTTGGCCGATCTCCAGGTTGGAGAGAGTGGATTGATTGTGGGTGTAAAAGATACTTCAACTGGTTTTCTGCAATACCTGGAAGGTTCGGGGTTGGTTTTAGGGAAAAGCATTCAGGTGGTGAATATTTACGATTACGATAATTCTGTGGTTATTTCTATTGATACGTCAAAGGAAGCCACCGTTTCTGAGCAGGTCAGCAAAAATTTGTACATCAAAAAAAGTCTCCAATAGTATGGACGCCATTATCTCCTTTTTTGAAAACTTAAATCCTATCGTAGCCGCATTGATAGCGACTATTTTCACTTGGTTGGTTACTGCGGCCGGGGCTTCCTTTGTTTTCTTTTTCAAAACCATGCACAGGCGTACATTGGATGGGATGCTCGGCTTTACGGGTGGTGTAATGATTGCAGCCAGTTATTGGTCGTTGCTCGCCCCGGCCATCGAAATGACCGAAGCCAAAGGCGAACCCGGATGGATTCCTGCGGGAATTGGTTTTTTGGCCGGTGCTTTATTTCTTTTTGGGCTCGACAAACTCATGCCTCACCTGCACATAAATTTCAAAGAGTCAGAAAAAGAAGGCATCGAAACAAATTGGCACCGCACTACCCTGCTTGTGCTGGCCATCACCATGCACAACATTCCTGAAGGATTGGCGGTGGGCGTGCTCTTTGGAGGTGTTGCTGCGGGCTTTGATGGAGCTACCATTGGCGGGGCTGTCGCACTGGCCATTGGTATCGGCATTCAGAACTTCCCAGAAGGTATCGCAGTCGCCATGCCCTTGCGCAGGCAAGGTGTAAGCCGTTTTCGCAGTTTTTGGTTCGGACAGCTTTCGGCCATTGTCGAACCGGTAGCTGGAGTGCTTGGAGCTTGGTTTGTCCTAACTTTTGAGCCCATCTTACCTTACGCACTGTCGTTTGCCGCTGGCGCCATGATTTATGTCGTTATCGAGGAAGTTGTTCCCGAGAGTCAGCGGGATAAGTACACAGACATCTCCACACTTGGTTTTATTGGTGGTTTCATCGTGATGATGTCGCTGGATGTGGCCTTAGGTTAGCTTCAGTGTCTTCGTTAAAATCTCTTTAAACAAAAGGGATTACCGCCCATTTTCATGTAATGCCCTAAAAAAGGCTAATTCAGCAACATTGTTTTCATAACCGGAGATGAATTGCATAATTTTGCAGCACCATGGCATCCCCGGTTGATATAAAAAATAGACGTGCTTCGTACGAGTATGAACTGATCGAAAAGTTCGTAGCGGGCCTTCAGCTTACTGGTACGGAAATCAAATCAATCCGAAACAGTCAGGCAAGTATTGCAGAAGCCTATTGCATTTTTATAAAGGGTGAATTGTGGGTTCGCAACATGAACATTGCCGAATATGAGCAAGGCGGTTATAACAACCACGAGCCCAAACGGGAACGAAAGCTCCTTCTACAGAAGCAGGAGTTGAAGAAACTGACGAAAAAATTGAAAGATCAGGGATTTACGATTATTCCTACCCATCTGTTTATCAATGAAAAGGGCTGGGCCAAACTGCGCATTGCTCTGGCCAGGGGCAAAAAGCTTTATGATAAACGCCAATCCTTAAAAGACAAGGATACCAAACGGCAACTGGACCGGTTGAATAAATAAGCTGAGGCTATTTCTTCGTCAATTCCAAAGCTCCTGAACGCACCATCGTCTCCGTTGCTGTAATCTCTGAAAAGGTGTATTCCAGATCCATTTTTTTGTTTTCCAATCGGTCGATGTCGTAAATAAACCCACCTGTTTGTCCATCAAACGTGGTGATGTCAATGTTAGAACCGGTCAATGTGCTGGTTAAAGTCAGTTGCGTGGTCAACAGTAGCAACCTCGATTTTGCAGGAGTTCCATCCTCCCCACCAGCAAAATTCCAGACTCCGTCTTCCGTATTCTTGGTGGAGAAAGCGACCATCCCACTTCCTTGATAATCTGCAGGATAATTACTGATGGTTTCGATTTTATAATCTCCGTCCTTGGTAAATTCAAAACTCATTTCAACTTGAAATGTATCGGCTTCTCCCGACTCAAGCGTTGTTATCAAGTCGGTTCCGTCATACGATTGCACGGTATCCCCCATCGCCCAGTTTGCCGATTTCACCTCCCACTCACCGGTTAGTCGCGCTTTGCGACTTCTTAAGGATATGGTCGGATCGTTTTCACCTTTCTTGCAACCGTCCAATACCAATAGGGCAATCAGGCCGATGATGCAACTCTGAATTCGAATATTGTAAACGGGCATATTTCAGTTTTTAAGGGACATTTTTAGCACGTGTAAAGAAGTAAGACAATGTGATTCCTGCTGTTGAACTCATCACAAATCCAGCATCTCTTTCGCGGGCCGAACCGGTTGTTCTGGTGGTTGTGCTGGAACCAGAAATCGGGGTATCAATTTCTACAGTTGAAAAGTCTCCACCTGTTGTGATGGAATTAAAACCCCACACGTATTCGGCACCAATGGCCAATTGGTTGGTAAAAAAGTAGTTGAACCCTAAAATGGCGTGCAAACCAAAGGAAAAACCACCATCCATTTCAGAATCAAGGGTGCGCGTTCCTGTGCCGGTAGTATCGGTAAAAACTGTTTCGCTAGAAGATTTTCTTTTGCCCAGAATGCCAAATGCCATGCGTCCGCCAATATAAGGGTCGAGCCGCTTTGAGGCTCCCATGTGGTGCTCTATTCCCGGAGAAATATAAAAATCAGACTGGGTGTAAGTAGAATCATATTCCTGCAGCGCACTGCCCAAACTATCTACGGACGAAAACTTTTTACTGCTTGAATTAAGACCAAAACCAATGCGCATCACCAAATCATCTTTTACATAGTAGCGTAGCATCACCGACTCATTACCATTGATATCATCAATCGAACGAAGACCTATGTTATCCACCAGTCCAGTGAGGTTGAATGTCGCCCCCATGTAATTTTTGAGTGGCTTTATTGACTCCGTTTTTTGAACTTCATCTGACTTTATCTCCGAATTCTGAGACATACCTGCAAAGACAAACACACTAAGCACGGCAGTAAAAAAAATCTTTTTCATTGAGGTGGATTTTGATTTTTGAATGAGGTACCTGTTTTCAAAATAGACAACGAGAACGGCAAAGTATCAGGATTATTTTAATTACTCTCTATTGGTCAGTAGGGGCACGAATTTAAAATCGCCATATTCTTGCTCCTCAAACTCTGTTTCACTGATTTTACGGAGGCGATACATGCGCTGTACATCTCCGTCTCCTACTGGTATCACGAGCAATCCGCCAACTTTCAACTGCTCCTTCAAAGCTTCAGGAATAAATGGTGCTCCTGCCGTTACCAACACCCGGTCAAACGGTGCAAAAGGAGGCAATCCCTTGTAGCCATCACCGTAAAAAAACTTGGGTCTAAAATTGAGCTTTGGAAGCATCACTCTCACGGTATCATACAATGGCCTTTGTCGTTCGACCGTATATACTTTTGCCCCCAAATTCATCAGCACTGCCGTTTGATAACCAGACCCTGTGCCAATTTCCAGCACTTTATGCCCTTTTTCCACTTCCAGCAAAGTGGATTGGAATGCTACCGTGTAAGGTTGCGAAATTGTTTGTCCGGCTCCAATCGGAAACGCCTTGTCTTCATAGGCAAATTGCAGAAATGCATTGTCCATAAAGGAGTGTCTCGGAAGATCGTCCATAGCGGCCAGTACCCGCTCGTTTTCAATGCCTTTTTCGCGAAGTGACTGTATCAGCTGTCTGCGAAGGCCTTTGTGTTTAAATGTATCTTGTAATTGACTCATAACGTGCCTTGCGAAATTAAACTTTTTCGAGGTATCCCGGTGCCGCTTTCATTTTCAATTTTTAAAAAACTACATTTGCACAAAATCGAGCTGAGTATGCTGAAAATAGGAGTTTTAGGGGCTGGTCACCTGGGTCGGATTCACATCAAATTACTAAGTGAAATCCCGGAATATGAGCTAATTGGATTCTATGACCCAGACCCATCCAATGCGGCCGTGGCAGAGAAAGAGTTCAATGTACCATCTTTTAGTTCTATTGATGAACTGATCGATGCCAGTGATGTTGTTGACATTGTCACTCCTACCCTTTCCCATTATAGCTGTGCCGAAAAAGCCTTGCGCAGGTCCAAGCATATTTTCATTGAAAAGCCTGTTACCAATACCATTGAAGAGGCGAAGAAGATTATCGAACTCAGTTCTGAAGCCAATGTAAAAGTTCAGGTCGGCCACGTAGAGCGTTTCAATCCTGCCTTTACCGCGGTAAAAGATCGCTTGGATCACCCCATGTTCATTGAAACACATCGGTTAGCGCAATTTAACCCCAGAGGTACAGATGTCTCCGTTGTATTGGATCTGATGATTCACGACATCGACATTGTATTGAGTTCTGTTAAATCAAACATTCGCAGAATCAGTGCCAGTGGCGTAGCAGTTATTAGCGAAACTCCTGACATTGCCAATGCACGTATAGAATTTGACAATGGCTGTGTTGCCAACCTTACGGCCAGTCGCATTTCTCTGAAGAACATGCGCAAAACGCGCTTTTTCCAACGGGATGCTTACATCTCGGTAGATTTTCTGGAAAGAAGTTCTGAAGTAGTCAAAATAAAAGATGTTGAAGGTGAACCGGATCCCTTAGCAGTAACGCTCGATGCAGGACCAGGTCGCAAAGCCAAACAAATCTACTTTGAATCACCGAAAGTAACCGAGGGCAATGCCATCAAAGATGAGTTGACCACTTTTGCACATGCCATCAATAACAATACCACACCAGCTGTGACCATTGAAGATGGGTACAACGCATTGGATGTCGCCTACCGAATTTTGGATAAGCTAAGTCTTTCTCCCAACTTGATGGCCGATTAGCTGGTTGCAACAATAATTTTATTTTTCTGCCGTTGAAGGACAAAACGCATCCCAAGAGTCTCTTAATGATCTGCAAAAACCGGCTGACGCTGCTGTGTGGAATTGCCATTGCCTGCGCAAGTGTGGCTAGTTGCGAGATCATCAACCCCGAAGAAGACATTCCCTCCTATATTCAGATTGATCAATTTCAAGTGGTTAGTAATAGCCTGGAAGAGGGTTCCTTGTCGAATAATATTACCGATGCGTGGGTTTACATTGATGATGAACTAATCGGCACTTTTGAATTGCCTGCCCTTGTTCCAATTTTGGCCGAAGGCGATCGCAATTTGATGGTATCGGCAGGCATCAAACGAAATGGAATTGGCGCTACCCGGGTGGAATACCCGTTTTACCAATCCTTCAAAAACGACACCAATTTTGTGCTGTACAGAGACAGTGTACTGGTCGTAAAACCAGTGATTCGCTATTTTCCCTCCACTGAAATTCAATTTGCTTCGTTGGAAGATTTTGAAGACCCCGTTTCATTGAACATTGACTCTTTGGTAAACAGTACGGCACGGATTCGGGCTACATCCATTAATGATCTGGTTTTTGAGGGGAATTCATCGGGATTGATTGAACTCCATGACACGAACTCCTTCTTTCACGGAGCAACCAATCGATCGTATGTTTTACCGCGTGGAGGAGCCAATGTTTACCTGGAAATGGACTACAACACGACTGTTAATCTGGAAATCGGATCGTTGGTCAACACGTTCGATCGGGGAGTTGTTGAAAGACCAATTATTACGCTTACCCCAACCGGTGACCTTACAACCAACGTCTGGAATAAAGTTTACATCGATTTAACTTCCACCATCAGCTCTGAAACTGCTGCTACTGACCACAAAATTTACTGGAAAGCATCGTCTAACGGTGGTGATGGAAGGGTTTTACTTGACAACCTAAAACTGGTCTACCAGTAATATGAATAAACCTTTACAAGTCCTCAAATATCTTTTAGGAGATATGATCGCGGCCGGCACTGCCTGGGGCTTGTTTTTCACGTTCCGTAAAATTTACATTGAGCAACGTTTTTTTGGGGGTCCGGTTCCATTGGAATACGATCTCAAATTTTTGATCAGCCTGTTGCTCATTTGTTTTTTCTGGCTCACGCTTTATGTGTTGACGGGAACTTACCGAAGCATTTACCGAAAGTCGCGACTCAAGGAATTGGGACAAACCTTTTTAATTTCAATCATCGGGGTCATCGTCATCTTTTTTGCCCTCTTGTTGGATGATGTCATTTACTCCTACAAAAGCTATTACCTCTCGTTTACGGTACTCTTTTGTTTGCACTTTACGCTGACCTCCCTTTCCCGCCTGATTCTGTCCAGTATCACAGCTTATCGCGTGCATAATCGCATCATGGGATTCAACACCGTTCTGATTGGGAGCAATGAGAAGGCTTTGAAACTTTACGAAGAATTAAAGGGCCAGCGCAAATCCAGTGGATTTAAGATCATTGGATATGTGCACATCAATGGTGGAAACGACCATATTATCAAAGACCACCTACCCCATTTAGGCCATGTGCGAGATATCAAACAAATCATTCAGGAGCAAAAGGTAGAAGATGTCATCATTGCGATGGAATCCAGTGAGCACGACAGCATCGGCAAAATCATCACTTTCTTAGAAGGCCAGAATGTGGCGATCAAGGTCATTCCGCACATGTACAACATCCTCTCTGGTCAGGTAAAAATGAATGCCATCTTTGGCGCTCCTTTAATTGACATTCGGCCTGAGATAATGCCTGTGTGGCAGCAGTCGCTGAAACGCATTTCGGATGTGGTCATTTCCTTTTTGGTGTTGCTCATTTTTTCGCCATTCTATCTGACGGTGGCATTGATCATCAAAACGACTTCCAAGGGGCCTATCATGTATTCACATGAGCGCATCGGCAAGGGCGGTAAGCCTTTTACTATGTACAAGTTTCGCTCGATGTATCAGGATGCTGAAAAGAATGGCCCTGCCCTTTCCAGTGAAAATGACTCTCGCATCACCAAGTTTGGACGCTTTATGCGAAAATCCCGCGTGGATGAGCTACCTCAATTCTACAATGTTTTGATTGGAGACATGGCCATTGTAGGTCCTCGCCCCGAACGTCAGTTCTACATTGATCAAATTGTAAAGCGCGCCCCGCACTATGCCCATTTGCATCAGGTGAGCCCCGGTATTACTTCCTGGGGGCAGGTAAAATTTGGCTACGCTGAAAATGTAGACGAAATGATAGAGCGTTTGAAATACGACATCATCTACATCGAAAACATGTCCCTCATCGTAGATTTTAAGATTCTTATCTACACGACTCTCATCGTTTTGCAAGGCCGCGGAAAATAAGTTTTTATTCTCCTGGAGTTCTCCGCATCCTCTCTTTTGCTCCTACCTTCTTTTCCTTATTTTTGCACACCTCTAATCGTTACAAAAATTACCATACATGAATAAGATTGCAGTTATTGGAGCAGGAACAATGGGCAATGGCATTGCACACGTATTTGCTCAAAGCGGTTACGCTGTTAATTTGATTGACATCTCTGAAGATTCGTTGAAGCGTGGCATGGCCACCATCGAAAAGAACCTGGACAGACAAATCAAAAAAGAACTGATTACCGAGGCAGACAAGGCGAACACGCTTGGACAAATTACCACGTTGACCTCTGTGGAGCAAGGTGTTGCCGATCGCGACCTCATCGTAGAAGCAGCGACAGAAAATGTTGATTTGAAATTGAAGATTTTTAAAACGTTGGATAAAAATGCTCCGGCAGAAGCCATCCTGGCGACCAATACTTCTTCTATTTCTATTACCAAGATTGGTGCTGCCACCAATCGTCCTGGGCAAGTTATTGGGATGCATTTCATGAACCCAGTGCCCATCATGAAGCTTGTTGAAATCATCCGTGGATACGCCACATCAGATGCCGTTACAGAAACAATTATGGAGCTGTCGCGCAACTTGAAAAAAGTGCCGGTTGAAGTAAACGACTACCCTGGTTTTGTGGCCAACCGTATTTTGATGCCAATGATCAATGAAGCCATCATTACCTTGTTTGAAGGTGTTGCAGGAGTTGCTGAAATTGACACTGTCATGAAGCTTGGAATGGCTCACCCCATGGGTCCGTTGCAATTAGCAGACTTCATCGGACTGGATGTTTGCTTGTCCATTATGGAAGTGTTGCACGATGGTTTTGGAAACCCTAAGTATGCTCCATGTCCTTTGTTGGTAAACATGGTTATGGCCGGTAAATTGGGCGTCAAATCCGGAGAAGGATTTTATTCACACACACACGGAACAAGAGAATTGATTGTTGCTGATAGCTTTTCAAAGTAGCTTTCAATCAAACCCTAATAGAAAAAGGGCTATCTCTATTTATGAGACAGCCCTTTTTCTTTGACTATTTTCAGAAATTACAATTGACCTTCTTCGATGAGCACCACAATATCTTCAATCATTTTGTCCTCGCCTTTAGGGTCGTATTCTGACTTTAGGTTGTGACCAAAGATGCGCGCAAACGATTGCCAGAAAAAGGCCTGAAAGTTGCCGCGAAAGTCTTGTACCAAAGCGAAAGAGGTATTTTCTGTTTCGCGATCAATCAGCTTGATGAGGATGCGTCCTTGTGTCACGGTCATGCTTTTTAGTTCATCACCATATTCCGCTTTTAGTTCACCTTCAACGATCTTCATGAATTTTTTACGCTGGCGTTCATTGTCAAGCTTGGCCAATGTGTCGCTGTAAAAACGCAACCGCTCCCCTGCCAGTTTAGCATATGGGTACACCTTTTTAACGTTGCGCTTTAATTTGCGGTAGCGGTATGCTTCTTTCTTCGAAGCAAATGTTCGGGTACCAACCACACTAAAATGGGGCAATTGTTTGAGGGGAATTGTGTCGCCTTCCAACACTGTTCCTTGCACCGTTTTTCCCTCGACCTGGGTCGTGATGCGTTTGACTCCCCCTTTTCTTCCAGGTGAAGATTGCGTACCACCGGAGTTAGTTGGAGTCTGCGCCAAAAGCCCCAAAGGAACCATGAGCGCCAGAAATAATATGTAGATCGGTCGTAACATCATCTGTCTTAAGACAAATACTATACCAAGTTAGTAACGAATTTAGAAAGTCCCTATTGCCAGCAGAAAATAAATCCACAAAGGAATGTGAACTTATGGGCGCGAACGGTTTGCTTTCCACTGGCTAGCAATGCTGTTACCAGACTCTTCTGTAGAAGCGACCGCACTCTTCCGGTTTTCCCAGAGGTCGGCTACGAGCAACGAAGCCACCTCCTCTTCTTGTTGATTAGCTTCTTTCAACACCTCTGGATTAAAATACTTCTGTACAAAATGCGTATCAAAATTACCCGAAACAAAAGCTTCATGCTGCAAAGCAAATTGGCAAAAGTCAAGAGTTGTTTTTACACCAGAAATCTGGTAGTCCTGAATGGCACGAAGCATCCGACTAATGGCTTCTTTTCTGTCTTTGCCAAATGTGACCAGCTTTGCAATCATCGGATCGTAATAAATAGGAATGGACATTCCTTCTTCAAAACCATCGTCCACTCGAACACCAAGGCCTTGTGGCGTGCGGTAAGTTTGCAGCGTACCAATGTCAGGCAAAAAGTTGTTGGTGGGGTCCTCTGCGTACACACGCACCTCGATTGAATGGCCTTGAATAGACAGGTCTTCCTGACCATACCCCAAGGTTTCTCCGCGGGCTACACGTATCTGCTCTCTGACCAGGTCGGTTCCTGTGATCTGTTCCGTAACCGGATGTTCCACCTGCAGGCGGGTGTTCATTTCCAGGAAATAGAAATTGAGGTTCTCGTCCAATAAAAACTCAACCGTGCCGGCTCCAACATAGTTGCAGGCGCGTGCCACATCCACAGCACATTCGCCCATTTCTTTCCGCAATTCAGGGGTCAAAACGGCAGAAGGAGCTTCTTCAATCACCTTTTGGTGCCGTCTTTGAATCGAACAATCCCGTTCAAATAGGTACACCGTATTTCCATGCGTATCGGCCAACACTTGAATTTCAATGTGTCGTGGTGAGCCCACATAGCGTTCGATAAAAACAGAACCATCACCAAATGCAGAAGTAGCTTCGTTTACAGCCAATTGCAGCTGCTCTAAAAAGTCTTCTTCCCTCTCAACGATGCGCATACCTTTTCCGCCACCACCGGCTGAAGCTTTTACCAGAATAGGAAATCCTATTTCACCGGCAATCTTTTTGGCTTCTTCTAAATCTTCTACGGCCTCATCGGTGCCAGGCACCATGGGGATGTTGTATTTTTTAACAGCCGCTTTTGCAGCCAGCTTGCTGCCCATTACTTCCATGGCTTCAGGTGAAGGACCAATAAAGGTAATTCCAGCATCGGTCACTGCCCGGGCAAAATCTGCGTTCTCAGAAAGGAAACCATAACCTGGATGAATGCCATCTACACCTAAATCCTTGCAGACTTGCAAAATTTTGTCTCCTCGCAGGTAGGATTCAGAAGAAGGTGGAGGTCCAACACAAACAGCCTCATCGGCATAACGAACAAATGGAGACAGGCGATCCGCTTCTGAAAAAACAGCCACTGTGGCAATTCCCATTTCCTTGCAGGTGCGCATCACTCGCAGCGCTATCTCTCCCCGATTGGCAACTAAAATCTTTTGCATAATATTCGACATAATAAGAGAGACGAAGTTAGTATTATAAAGTTGAACTTTCCATATATTTAGCACCACAACATGCCCAGATGATTCGACTTTTTAGCATTTCCATTTTACTCCTTTTCGCTGCCTCCACTAGCTTTGGACAAACTGTAGAGAAAGTACTGGTGTTGGCAAAAAAGAAAGAAAGACCCAGCTACCAGCGCATCAAGCCTGGGGCCAAATTAAGTATCTCTTTCAAAGATTCTTCCGCTGCGGATTTAGTAAAACAGCGGCTTGTTGCACTAACAGACTCTGCCTTGATTATGGGCGAAACAGGCCAACTCGATACCGTTTTGTTGAGCGACATTAAATCCCTTCAGATTCGTTCGGCCGGCAATAAAGTTCGCTGGGCTGGAGCGGCCTGGACGGCTTACGCTGTAGGTCGTGGAGCAGTGCTATTATCCATTCCTCAAGAAGACTTACCCGAATGGGTACCCTCTGCCGCTCGAAGTTACTTTATCATTTCCTCTGGAGTAAACGTCTTATTGGGTGCAAGCATCATCTACTTAGGAACACGCCTGAGCAAACGCCAGTATATGTTAGGAGAAGAATGGACTGCTTCTATTCTCAAAAAATAATAACCTCTAATCGTTCATTACTATGCTCTTTCGGCTTAATCTGTTTTTTGCGCTTGTTCTTTTTTCGGTGTGCTTTTCGCTGTCATCTATGGCGCAGGGTTCAAGGGGATCAATCAACGTACTTGTGGTCAAAGACTCCAATAATTTTCGGAATTATGTAGAGTTGAAGTACAACGATAAAATCAAACTTCAGTTGAAAGGTTCACAACAGAAGATGAAAAAACTGGTTGTGTTTGACGTGATTGGAACAGATCTCATCGTGCGAAAAATAGAGCAGAACCGACAAATACCTGATACTATCCCCATTGCCGATATTGCCTACATACAGGTTAAACCCTGGTACCATGGCCTTGTCCAATGGGCAGGTGTTGGCCTCATTACAATCGGATCCATTTATTCAGGCTTGGGAATTGCTTTTGTGGCGAACGATGAACCAGGCGGGGCGATTTGGATAGCCTATGGAATCCCCAGTATTACAGCCGGTATTGCCACAATTTGGCTGAGCGCGGCCAAGATCAACAAGAAGCACTACATCGGCAAAGAAAATTGGTTGGTTGTGCAGAAAACAGATATGTCAAAATATTAGCACAAAAAAAGGCCACCTGCTTGCGCAAATGACCTTCTCTTGAAATATTTTACCTGGATTAAGCCAGCACCTCTGCTACTCTATCCGCAGCTTCCTGCAACAAAATGGCCGAGTGTACTTCCAATCCAGACTCATCAATGATTTGTTTTGCTTCAACAGCATTGGTGCCTTGCAAACGAACGATGATAGGAACTGGAATCTCTCCAATGTTCTTGTAAGCATCAACCACTCCTTGAGCAACTCGATCGCATCGAACAATTCCGCCAAAAATGTTGACCAGAATAGCTTTTACATTAGGGTCTTTCAAGATGATTCTAAATGCTTGCTCAACACGTTCGGCATTGGCAGTACCACCAACGTCCAGGAAGTTTGCCGGGTCACCACCTGAGAGTTTGATGATGTCCATGGTAGCCATCGCCAAACCAGCTCCATTGACCATACAGCCAACATTACCGTCCAGCTTAACATAGTTCAAAGAATGCTCACCAGCTTCCACTTCCGTGGGATCTTCTTCTGTTTTGTCCCGCATTTCAGCGAGGTCTTTGTGACGGTACAGCGCGTTGTCATCCAAAGTAACTTTAGAATCAACGGCCATGATTTTGTCATCTGATGTTTTGAGCACCGGGTTGATTTCAAACATGGATGCATCGCTTCCTTCGTAAGCACTGTAAAGTGCCACTACAAACTTCACCATGCCTTTGAATGCCGCTCCGGACAATCCAAGGTTAAATGCCACCTTGCGCGCCTGAAACCCTTGCAAACCAACTTTAGGATCAATCTCTTCCGTAAATATCAAGTGAGGAGTTTCCTCAGCGACTGTTTCGATGTCCATTCCTCCTTCTGTGGAGTACATGATCATGTTGCGGCCGGTGTTTCTATTTAAGAGTACACTCATGTAATACTCTTCTGGTTCGTTATCTCCAGGATAGTAAACATCCTGAGCAACCAATACCTTACTTACTAATTTACCTTCAGCGCTTGTTTGTGGTGTTATCAGGTTCATCCCAATAATCTGACCTGCGATTTCGCGTACTTCATCCAGCGATTTGGCCAATTTGACACCTCCGCCTTTACCACGTCCACCAGCATGAATCTGAGCCTTGATAACCCACCAGCCAGTTCCGGTTTCTTCCTGCAACTTTTTCGCCAACTCAACGGCTTCATCTGCTGTATCAGCAACATATCCTTCCTGAATGTTCACTCCGTAACTTTTCAGTATCGACTTTCCTTGGTATTCGTGCAAATTCATAGTGAAATCTATTCGGTGAAAAAGGTGATTAAACGGCTTCAAAAGTAAAACTAATTTTTCAAAATTGGCACCTGCTCCGTTTACTATAACTTTAATAACTTAGCCGCCTTATTCTACGCTAATAAAGGCTCCTTTCGAAGATGATTATTGCCAAAAATATCCGCAAATCTTACGGCACGCTGGAAGTGCTCAAAGACATCAATCTGCACATTAAAAAAGGCGAAATTGTTTCCATCGTTGGTGCCTCAGGAGCGGGAAAAACAACTCTACTTCAAATCCTGGGTACGCTGGATGTTCCCAACCACGGTTCATTGCGCATCAATGACCAGGAGGTTTTCGGGATGGGTGACAATGCACTGTCCACCTTTCGCAACCGAAACATTGGCTTTGTTTTTCAGTTTCATCAGTTGTTACCGGAATTTACAGCCATTGAAAATGTGTGTATTCCAGCCTACATTGCCAAAACGCCTCGTAAAGAAGCCGAAGCCAGAGCCGAAGAATTACTTAAATTTCTTGGACTGGAACACCGCATACAACATAAACCGGCTGAACTTTCTGGCGGTGAGCAGCAGCGTGTAGCTGTTGCACGAGCGTTGATTAATCGTCCTGGTGTGGTTTTAGCCGATGAGCCTTCTGGAAACCTGGATTCAAAAAATGCCCGCGAACTGCACGAGCTGTTTTTTTCGTTGCGCGATCAGTTTCAGCAAACCTTTGTCATCGTTACACACAACGAAGAGCTAGCTGAAATGGCGGATCGAAAGTTGGTGATCAGGGATGGTATTATGGAGGTTTAGTTTCTCTTTTGTCACCTCGCAATCATAACCAAATGATTGTGCGTTGTTCTTTTTCTTAATAAAAAGAACCAAAAATCAAGGCTTACGAAGGTTTTGCTGTGTTGAACAAAATTTCCCTTCTCGCATCATCCAAGCCCTAACACTTTATTCAAAATAGCAAGGCCTGCCAAAGGAACAAGCAAATTGAAGAAGCCTCAACTCAGTGCTTCAAGGATGATTTAGCGCCAGCCTGCGCGCTGAAAATTTTGAAAACACTACGCAAAATCTTCGAAGGCCAAACACCATTTCAACTTTTGATTAGTAGGCGGCATTTGATGGGACTGGCTTATCAGCAAAAAGAATAACCGACTCAGCCACTTTGCTGCGTTTCACATAAACCCACTTCTTCGCTCCATCCAGGCCCTGATAAATCGTAACCTTGGCCCGTTTTTGTTAAAGGAACAGACTCGGCCTTATGGAATTCCGGGCTAAACCCTTCCAACTTTTTCTTGATACTTCGACAAATGCTCAGTACAAGCAAAAAAGTTGGGCAAAAATCAAGGCTTATGATGAATCTGGACAAAAGCTACATGACAAAACTCCCGTCCGCTTACCAAGCCGTCCCGAATTCTCGGGACTCAGGGTAAGCTCCCACGCACGTGCCAATTGATTTTGCCATTTGTTTTGTAACCAGTTTCCTCAAATGCCACAGACAAAAAATGACAACATAATTGTATTTCGGCCTTCGAAGGTTTTGTGTAAGGTTTCCGAAAATTCGCTGTGCGTTGGCTTGCGCATAGCCATCCTTGAACCACCATTCCAGAGCAAGGATGAGGCGTTTGTTCCTTTGAAGCATTTGGTTGACGTTATGGATTATCAGGGCTTGGGTGGCGTGAGAGAGTGAATTTTGGTGAAACGCAGCAAAAGTTTCGCAAGCCTTGGTTTTTTGGTTCTTTTGGGCCAAGCCAAAAGAATAGAGTTACCTGTTTTGCCATTTGTTTTGTAACCAGTTCCCTCAGATGCCACAGACAAAAAATGACAACATAATTGTATTTCGGCCTTCGAAGGTTTTGCGTAGGGTTTCCGAAAATTCGCTGTGCGTTGGCTTGCGCATAGCCATCCTTGAACCACCATTTCAGAGCAAGGGTGAGGCGTTTGTTCCTTTGAAGCATTTGGTTGACGTTATGGATTATCAGGGCTTGGGTGGCGTGAGAGAGTGAATTTTGGTGAAACGCAGCAAAAGTTTCGCAAGCCTTGGTTTTTTTGGTTCTTTTGGGCCAAGCCAAAAGAATAGAGTTACCTGTTTTGCCATTTGTTTTGTAACCAGATTCCTCAGATGCCGATCAAAAAAACATTTTCACATACTTACTTAACCTCTTCATACAGACGAATGATTGGCCTTCGAAGGTTTTGCGTAGGGTTTCCGAAAATTCGCTGTGCGTTGGCTTGCGCATAGCCATCCTTGAACCACCATTCCAGAGCAAAGATGAGGCGTTTGTTCCTTTGCAGTATTTGGTTGACGTTATGGATTATCAGGGCTTGGGTGGCGTGAGATAGTGAATTTTGGTGAAACGCAGCAAAAGTTTCGCAAGCCTTGGTTTTTTGGTTCTTTTGGGCCAAGCCAAAAGAATAGAGTTACCTGTTCTGCCATTTGTTTTGTAACCAGTTCCCTCAGATGCCGATCAAAAAAACATTTTCACATACTTACTTAACCTCTTCATACAGACGAATGATTGGCCTTCGAAGGTTTTGCGTAGGGTTTCCGAAAATTCGCTGTGCGTTGGCTTGCGCATAGCCATCCTTGAACCACCATTCCAGAGCAAGGATGAGGCGTTTGTTCCTTTGAAGCATTTGGTTGACGTTATGGATTATCAGGGCTTGGGTGGCGTGAGAAAGTGAATTTTGGTGAAACGCAGCAAAAGTTTCGCAAGCCTTGGTTTTTTGGTTCTTTTGGGCCAAGCCAAAAGAATAGAGTTACCTGTTTTGCCATTTGTTTTGTAACCAGTTCCCTCAGATGCCGATCAAAAAAACATTTTCACACACTTACTTAACCTCTTCATACAGACGAATGATTGGCCTAAAAAGACTTTACTCAAATAAATCGATGCGTCCATTAACAACAAGCCGGGCAATATTTCCATACATATATATAGGAGCAACGGACAATTGGTAGAGGAAGTCATCAACCAATACTACCCACAGAGCACCAACAAGATTACCTGGAACGGACTCAACGAATCTGGTGAACAACTGGCAGCAGGTGTTTACATCTATCAACTCACCACCAAGGAACAAACGTCCAGCGGGCCATTGTTTATAATGGAATAAGAGCTAACAAAAAGGAAACGAATGTAAGGCCGGCTGTTTAGCTGGCCTTTTTTTGTACCGGTACAGGCACCAACACTGGCTCCGGAACCAGCATGTCTTCTGCTTGTTCTTTCTTCCCGAACTTGATAAAGTCTATCAATTCCTGCGGAACTTCAAATACATAGGGAACACCATTTACCTTAGCTTCAAACCATTTGTGGAAAATGATCATCTCAGGTGTTTTGACTTCCCAGCGTAAATCTTTCTCTGTCGATGCCAATGCCTTAAAGGATTCTTGGTGCAGTTCATACACTTTTTTGAAATCAAAACTGTGTTTCTCCAACTGCATCAATAATTGCAGAATGATTTTGTCTCGCTTTCGAACACTGTCCAGAGCGCGTAACCTGCCGATGTGTTTCCGCATGGATTCAATTTCTGAATCAGCGACATCCAATAAATCAATTTCAATGTGGTTGAGGATGGACATGATCCTTCGGCCAATGTTCCAACCCTCTTTGTCTTTTTCGATTTCTTTGGTGTCCTGAAGAAGGAAATAAGATTTTCTGTATTCTCCTTGCATAAAAAGAACACAAGCTTTGAGATATACGCGTTTCGCGTAGTGGAATGGCGTTCGATTTAGATCTGTCGTTTCGAGCAATTCATTTACAACGGACAATGAGCTTTCCAATTGGCCTTGGTAATATTCTGCCAAAAACTCAATCTCTTTGGTTGTCTTGAAATTATAACTGTTCAGCTTATAAAATTTTCTTGCCAGAATCGAATTTTTAACTGACTCTCCAAAATGAAAAACATAGAGCTGATTATCCGCCAGATCGGAATAGGCACTCCCAAGCTTAGCTTTAGAAAATAGGTGCATACTTTGCCCCATCAAAACAACTAATTTTTTCCCAACGTCACAGCTTTTCCCATATTCCTCAACGGCCAAATAATATTCCATCATTAGAATAAAATAATAGTAACCAACATTCTGAGAATCGGTGGCCTCGTATTCAACTCTCAATTCAGAGATTGCTTGCATCAAAAGACTAACTTTATCATTGTTCAAACCAGATTTTTCAGCTTCAATAAAATGACGATAGTACCAATCTTTACCGCTTTGCAAAGCGGTGACACAACGGCTGTAAAGTTTAACATCATCGGACAAAAGATAATACTCCTTAGGGCCTTTGGTCATCCCTTGAATTTGTTGCTTAGTCAATAAAGCATTGAGCAAAACATCATAAATTTCAAAACGTTTCCCCGTTGCAATGATCTTGTCGTACATTTCAACCGCTAAATCCAAGATATTTTTTCCAAAAGCAATATCAGCTTCTGTCAACCTCTTTCTCAGGAGTTTGTTAATTCGATAGTTGCTGCTATATAGATCCCTGCGGTCCAAATTAACGTTCAAGGCTAAGGACTCGAAAATTTTCGATTTTAATCTTCCAACCAATTTGTCAAAAGAGCGCTCCTGAACATCCTTGCCAACATGGCGAATAGCAGCAACTTTTTTCACATCAGGCTTTTTCAGAATCAATTTGAAAAGCTTCAATGATTTATTATTACGCCTAGTAATGTTTGAATCAAAGGCTACAACGAATTTTTTAGCAGTCTCCAATTCATTCGACCTTAATGTCGAGATAAGCCCTTTCAGTTCAGAAAATCCATCTTTTCGCATAGATAATACCTTAAAAATGAGGCCTTCAGTTGTCGCTTTAAAGGTAGAACAAATTTCATAAAACTAAATTAACATAGCAGTTTTTGATGAACAAAAAGTCCTCCATAGTTGTCTCAACTATGACATATTTGTCCGTATAAACACCTACCTTGCTGTTGTTAATTTGTGCCAACAACTGGTTCAAAGCAACAGTAATTCTTCTCCTGTGAATTACTAAAGCCCTCGCCAGGAAGCAACCATCAAACCAAATGAGTAACAGGAACAAAAAAAAACTTAACAGCTATGGGAATCACTGAGTTTATTTTAGGAATGGTATTGGCCTGCACCAGCATGCCACAAGAAGAAGTACAAGCAATGGAAAACCGTGACCTGGTTCAGGTGTGGGAATACGATTGCGGAACGCACGAGGAAGACATTCAACAAATGTTGTTGGGTGCGGGTTACGACCCTACCCAATTTGCTTCACTTTATGACGGAAACGGAATATTGGACGTGGACGAAAACTAGGCCAAGTAGCAAAATTATTTTGAACTAAGTAGTATTAGTTTGTATCAAGATTTTGTTTGCATACTGTTGATAAAGGCATTCCTATTATCTGCAAAGATTGGAGCAACCATCAAAAACACCACTATAAAACTCATTGATCAAAAATAAATAGACATAAAAATAGCCCTCAAATAACATATAGTTGTCTCACTGTATTTAAAACTAAATCATTGATTTAAAGCATATTACAATGCCTTTAACATGAATTTAACACACTTCAGTTGTCCCCTATTGCCTATTTTGTCCATAAATAGATGGTAGGGTTAACTGATATTTGAATCATGTTAATTGCTAAACCGCGGAAAAGATGATAGAAGGAGGAAAAATAATGCTAGACACAGTCATGATTATCGATAGTGATGATTCAGACTTGTTAATCACAGAACAACTATTGCGTATAGGTGCTGATACCAAGTACATATATAAGGAACGTGAACCGTTGAAGGCATTGGACTTCATCATTAACACGACTGAAGATGCGTTGTTACCAGACTTCATTTTCCTTACAGTTAACACAAGAACGCCAGCGGCATTTACTTTCCTGGAGCATTGGGAAAGTCTTCCAGAGAGAATCAGGGATAAGTCAACCATCGTTTTGATGAGTGCGTTCTTCCGGTTCCAAACAGAACTGGACCAAAAAGTGAACAAATTCGGTTTCGTCAAAAGTTTACTGACCAAACCACTAGATATTAAGCAGCTCCACAGCTTAAGTAGTGTTTAGAAAATTGCATTCGCTCCATTACCGTTCAATCCCTATACCAAAAGGAGCGGATGCAAACTTCTAAACCAATCACAGTGGAGCAACGCTTTAACAAGTAAAAAAAAGTGAAACATTCTTTCGAAGGGGGCTAGAGGAATGTTTCACGATCGCTGCGGGAAACTGCAGTTTCAGCCAACTCTCTTAGCTCATTGGAGAGTTGGCTTTTTATCAAAAAAGGTGAAACAGGGGGCTGTTTCACCTTTTTTCTTTTTTAGTCGAACCTTTTTCGACATTCGTCCAATAGCTGTTAAAAAAAGTTATTTCGCTGCCAACTTCTCCAATAATCAAAGGCAAATCTCGTTTGCTATAGACTTAGCAGCAAGCAGCCTCCCTCTGCTAATTTATTTTCTGTTTAACCCTGAAATACCCACAAAGAATGTATCCCATACCTCTTGAAGAATTTCGAAATATTTTGCGTACTATTCGGGTCATTAACCTGGGCGATATTGCCCTTGGTGTGATGTGGACGGTACTTTGGAGCATTTCCTTTTTTGCCTGATTGATAAATTTGATTCCATTGCATCGTTTCTAACTAAAAAAACGTACTTCAACGAAATTGTCAGTTCGAGTAGCGAAAATTGGTGGCAACAGCCAGTTTTTTTTGATGTATTGAGAACAGTCCACCGGCATTGTTTTTTTTGGAACTGTTCTCGATACAACCCACTTTCGCCTGTCGGCTCTAGTGTGCCACTCGAACTGACAGTGTTCGGTGTTTTACTTAATACTTCGTGTATACTGTCAGTTCGAGTGTTTCGCGGAGCGTTAGCGGCAAGCGAAATGTATCGAGAACTATCCATAAGCACTGTTTTTTTTTGGAACTGTTCTCGATACAACCCACTTTCGCCTGTCGGCTCTAGTGTGCCACTCGAACTGACATTGTTCGGTGTTTTACTTAATACTTCGTGTATACGGTCAGTTCGAGTGTTTCGCGGAGCGTTAGCGGCAAGCGAAATGTATCGAGAACTATCCACAAGCACTGTTTTTTTTGGAGCCCTTCTCGATACAACCCACTTTCGCCTGTCGGCTCTAGTGTGCCACTCGAACTGACAGTGTTCGGTGTTTTACTTAATACTTCGTGTATACTGTCAGTTCGAGTGTTTCGCGGAGCGTTAGCGGCAAGC
>Ga0316204_10002255_pt1 | contig 44752 bp, 42 predicted proteins | sample 6monrhotite_MG_2_FD_205661 | JGI IMG/M metagenome (GOLD analysis project Ga0316204, IMG submission 205661) | Microbial mat bacterial communities from mineral coupon in-situ incubated in ocean water Damariscotta River, Maine, United States -... | ecosystem: Environmental > Aquatic > Marine >... | reverse complement strand
CATTAGCCGTGAAATAAATCGCAATGGTGGTTATGATGATTACAGAGCCGCGAAGGCAGATCAGTCTGCTTGGGATCGAGCGCGTCGGCCAAAGAAATGTAAGCTGGCTTGCCACCCATCACTGAGTAGAAAAGTAGCAAAAAAACTCATGATAAATTGGTCACCTGAACAAATAGCAGGCTGACTAAAAAGAGCTTACCCTAACAACGAGAGCAGCCAAGTGTCACACGAGACTATCTATCGAAGCTTGTTTATTCAAACACGTGGCGTGCTTAAAAAGGAGCTACAACAGTACCTTAGAACGCAACGTGCAATCCGACGATCTAAACATGCCAGTCTTAAAAGAGATGGCCTTGGTAAAATTAAAGATGCTGTATCGATTAGTGAACGACCAGCATCCGTAGAAGATAGAGCTGTGCCCGGTCATTGGGAAGGCGACCTGATTGCCGGTTCAAAAAATAGCTATATCGCTACGCTTGTTGAGCGTCATTCCCGCTATGTAATGCTTGTTAAGATTAAACAAAAAACAACTGAGACTGTTGTCTCTGCACTGATTAAACAGTCAAGAAAATTACCGGATGAGTTATATAAATCATTGACCTGGGATAGAGGTAATGAACTAGCAGACCATAAACGGTTTACCTTAGAAACAAATATTGATGTGTATTTTTGTGATCCACGTAGTCCTTGGCAACGAGGCTCTAATGAAAACACCAATCGTTTACTTAGACAATATTTCCCAAAAGGAACGGACTTAACGGTACACTCACAAGCAAAGCTTAATGCAGTTGCTCGGCAGTTAAATGAACGACCACGTAAAACATTAGGATTTGAAACACCAGCAGAACGATTTAACGCATGTGTTGCGTCGACCAGTTGAGGTCACCGGTGTTAGCGGATGCTCACTGAATGAATCAGTATTCGGTAAATATGGATTTATGCGCTTATTTGGGTGTGTTATGCGCTTTTATTGCGCCTTTATATAGTTCTTTCTGGTTAATATATTGTTAAATAAGGGGTGTAACTCTCTATTCACGGGGATTATATATGAGTAGCAATGATGGAAGATACAACATTGTTTTCGTTTTTAAATTATTATTAAGGATAGTGCAATGGCAGATACAGTAGAATCAATCAAAAAAAGCCCAGTTAATGTTGTTAGTGATTTATTTGATTCAACAGATAAATTAATGAGAACACAAACAGATGAGCTTGTTATCGCTTTATGTGGTCCTATTGGCTCCCCTCATCATGTAGTTGCAAATACATTGAAAAAACGCTTAGAGGAACAATTTGGTTACGAGGAATGCAAAATATTGCGTTTAAGTGACTATATTAAGAAACATTCTGACCACGATTATGATAAAGACAAAAGGTCGGCCTTTGAAATTACTCAGCAGTATATTAAAGATGGTGATGATTTAAGAGAGGAGTATGGGTGTGGTGTTTTAGCAGAGTTGGCAATTGCTGATATTTCTTATGAAAGGGAGGAGTATAGGGCCAAAGGCGTTGGGCAGGTACATAAACCTAGACGTTATTGCCATATAATTAATTCCGTAAAGAACCAAGAGGAGTTAGAGGTATTACGCCTTGTTTATGGAGAAATGCTCTATTTTGTTGGTGTATTTGCGCCTATTTCTGTGAGAGAAAAAAACCTTGAGAAAAAAGGTATGAGTTTAGGTGATATACATCAACTGATAGACCAGGATTCAGGTGAAGAATTTGAGCATGGACAAACTGTGAGGGATACATTCCCACAAGCTGATCTATTTTTAAGAATTGATAAACCAACGGAAACTCAAATTGAAAAAAAGATTAATAGGTTTCTAGAATTAATGTTAGGTGTAAAAATTCATACACCAACCACAGCAGAAACCGCAATGTACCTAGCTGATACCGCAGCATCTAATTCAGCCTGTTTATCAAGGCAGGTAGGAGCATCCATAACTGATCGTGATGGAGAAATTTTGGCTGTAGGCTGGAATGATGTACCAAAACCTTTCGGTGGTTTGTATATGGCCGATTTAGAGAAAGACCCTATTTCTGAAAATGATCATCGTTGTTGGAATAAAGAGGGTGGCGGTTATTGTTCAAATGATGAGCAGAAAATCTTATTTGCAGATAGTTTAATAAGAGATGTGATGAAGTTTGTGGAAAAAGGGAAAGAAGAAGAAGTCACAAAAATATTTATGAAAAATACCAAATTGAGAGGATTGATAGAATTTTCTCGATCTGTACACGCTGAAATGCATGCAATTATAAATGCGGGACATTCAGCTGGAGAGCGGATTAGAGGGGGAAAACTCTATTGTACGACATATCCTTGTCATTCGTGTGCTAGACATATTGTTGCTGCTGGGATATCAGAGGTGTATTATATAGAGCCATACAGGAAGAGTTTAGCTACGAAGCTTCATGATGATGCGATTACGGAAGATGAAAAAGATAACACTAAAGTGAGGATTATTCCTTTTGAAGGGGTTGCACCTTCTAGATATTCAGCTATATTCCGTGTAAAGCCTGATTCGAGAAAAGTTGATGGCAAGTTCCGTCAAATTAATTTAAATACAGCAATGCCTAAACAAAGTAGAAGTATTGAGGCAATGCCAACATTAGAGTCAATAGTAGTGAAAGGTCTTAAAGAAAAGCATTTAATTTCTGTGGAAGAGGAACTGTAACATATGTCGACTTACACAAAAAAAGATCAATTGAACTTAAATTTTGATGCCTCTCAGCATTCGCCAAGTGATTGTGGTAATAATAGTGAGAAGGTTTCCAATGTGATTTCATTTTCAGAAACAAAGTATTCAATAGAAAAGAAAAAAGAAGAGAAAGTATTTGATCGCATTATTTCTTTGTCAGAGCACTTGTATTAAAAAACATAAGTGCTTGTAGTTTATTTGAAATCGTATGGTTAAATTGCCTTTCCGATATCTAAAATCTAATTTCTAAGGCGCACTTATGGCGCACTTGTCGATGAATAATCACAACAAACCACAACATCTGATAATATAGAAGTTCAGCTAAGTGTTTGATTTGATTATTGTGAATTGCGGTGGAATATCGTGACCTATAACAAATGTCAGATTGAAAATCCACGTGTCCCTGATTCAATTGCTCAGCACATCCATGTGCTTCGCCCGTACCTTTTTAAATAGTTTACTGCTTCTTATCAGCTGGTTTACTTACTAAATAGAGCCAGATAAAGCCGGCTATACCCGTGAGTACTGAGGCGGCAAGAATGCCTGTTTTTGCCATTAATAAATATTCTGCCTGACCAGCAAAACCGAGTTCAGCCACAAAGATAGACATGGTAAAGCCGATTCCCGCAAGCAGTGATACCCCGGCAATTTGGGTAAAGCGGGTATCTTTGGGTAATACGGCTAAATCCATTTTTAATAACAGCCAGCAAACGCCGGTGATACCAATAAATTTGCCTAAAATTAATCCCAGGATAACCCCTAGCGTGACAGGGTGGGTTAAGGTTTCACCTAATGAATTAAATTCCATAGGGATGCCTGCATTGGCTAATGCGAAGATCGGAATTACCAAATATGCAACGGGAATGTGCCACACATGTTCCAGTCTTTGTAGAGGAGCTTCAACGCTATGCACGCCATTTTCCAGAGTTTGTACCACAGCACGTAATTTATCATTGGTCATAATGCTTTGCCCTGGTTGATGGCTGGCGTCAAAGCGCTGCATTAATTCTCTTACATGCTCACTGAACCGTTCAGGATTGTATTTAGGCGTTGCCGGTACCGACAATGCACCTAGAATACCAGCCAGAGTAGCATGTACACCTGATTGCAATAATGCATACCATAATAGTGCTGCAACGATTAAGTAGGGTAGGGTTTTGCGGATTCCTAGCATATTAAATATAAGCAGAAGTCCAAAAAGTCCAATGGCTATCGCCAGTGGGCCAAGTGCAATGGTGTCTGTGTAGAATACGGCAATAACCAGTACTGCCCCCAGGTCATCAACGATTGCCAGAGCAACTAGAAATGTTATCAGTGCTTTGGGTACTCGGCTCGCCAGTAATGCTAAAGCGCCTATGGCAAAAGCGATGTCTGTGGCCATCGGTATGCCCCAGCCAATAGCTGCATCACCTTCCGGGTTGATAATGAAATAGATTAGAGCAGGCACGACCATACCGCCAATGGCAGCTCCAATTGGCAATGTGGCATTACGTAAATTTGCCAGTTCCCCAACCAGTATTTCCCGCTTTAGCTCCAACCCGACAACAAAGAAAAATAATGCCATCAGTCCATCATTAATTAGGTGATGTAAACTCATTTTTAAAGACCAGCTACCGGCCTCAAGGCTGATAGGGGTATGCATAAAATGAGCGTAAGCGTCTGCAAATGGTCCATTGGCCATTATTAAGGCGAGTACCGCTGCTGCCATTAATAACAGACCACTGGTGGTTTGTTGGTGAATGAACTCTTCAAAAGGCGTTAGAATCTTATCGAAAGACTTTTCCCACGGTGAGTGAAAAATGCCTTTACCTGTCGTCGGTGATAACTTTTTATCTGCTTTGCTCATGATTTTTCCGAAGGTGTTTTTTGTTCATGTTGTTGTTTATCTCGAAACAGCCATTCTCGAGCTGTTTCTGTAATTGCCGCGACTGCCGGGTGCGAAATTCTACGCTCTACTGAAATAGCATAGAATTGTTCGCGAACTTCTTCAGTTTTACCGATAACGGTTACCCCGTATTGTTTTTCTACTTCTTTGGCAATTGGCGTTGGTGCTATGAAAATCCCTGTGCCTGCCTGACCAAAGGCTTTCATTAAAGCGCTATCGTCAAATTCACCAACGATACGCGGATGAATGTGTTGTTTGTCGAACCACCTTAAGAGTCGGCTATGTGTCACCGTTGTTTCTCCGGGCAATAATATAGGTATTCCCTTAAGATTTTGTGGAAAATCTTTGCTTAATGTTTTTGCCAGTTCTGGTGCTGCGAAAAAGCTAATGCCACATTCCCCTAGTTGATGATTGAAGCCCCGGACATTCACACCCGGTGGAATTGGGCTGTCGGCAATTACCAAATCTAATCGATGTAATGCGAGTTCTGCGAGTAAGGTGTCGATGTTATTCTCACGACAGACAATACGCACCGAGTCTGGTAGCTCTAATGCAGGAGCCAGCAAGCGATAAGCAATTGATTTGGGGACAACGTCCGCCACACCCACTTTAAATACCATAGGCCTGCCTGATGGAAGATTTCGTACTACTTCCTCTAACTCACCGCCCAGGGTAAATATTTCGTCTGCGTAACTTAAAGCCAGGCGACCGGTTTCAGTTAATTCTAAATTTCGACCCACCCGATTAAACAGGGCTTCACCCATATTTTCTTCCAGCAGGCTTATTTGCCCGCTGATGGTCTGAGGAGTCAGGTGTAAGCGCTCACTAGCACGAGCAATACCGCCTTCTTTCGCTACCACCCAGAAATAATGAAGATGTTTATAATTAATCATAAGTCATTTCTGTCTTCGTTAAATTCGAATAATACGACTATATTAATCGACTTTTACTTAGTATTGAATGAGCTTATCCTAGCCGCCTTTTTTTAATACGTAAATAAATTTGATGAAGAAAACGGCACAAATTATTTCCAGACACCCTTTTTTTGAGCATTCCATAATTGGTCTTATTTTACTCAATGCATTAATTTTAGGGCTGGAAACGTCGCCAACGCTGGTAGCGCAATATGGTGACTGGTTTGAAATCGGACACAGTTTCATTCTGGCAGCATTTATTATTGAGGCTGTAATAAAAATAACGGCTGTTGCGCCTCGTTTAAGGCTCTACTTCGGCAATGGCTGGAACCTGTTTGACTTCAGTGTGATATTGCTGGCGTTAATGCCTGCAACAGGTGAGCTAGCGGTAATTGCACGTCTTGCCAGGTTGTTACGGGTGCTGCGTCTTATTTCTACTATTCCAGAACTGCGTTTAATTGTGACCACCCTGATTCGTAGTATTCCGAGTATGGGGCATGTGATTTTATTGATGTCCATTATCTTTTATATTTATGGCATTGCTGGTTATCACCTGTTTCATGAGCATGACCCAATACACTGGGAAACGCTGGGTTTGTCATTGTTAACCCTGTTCAGGATAGTCACCCTGGAAGACTGGACCGATGTAATGTATACGGCAATGGAAATGAATAAATGGGCCTGGATATACTTCGTAAGTTTTGTGTTTATGGGTACATTTGTCATTATTAATCTGTTTATCGCGGTTGTACTGAATAACCTTGATCAGGCAAAGGAGGAACAACTCAACGAGCTGCGCAAACCTGTTGGTCGAGATGAGTTGTTAAAGGAGCTAGCAGAAACACAGCGTGCACTTGCACGATTGCGTGAACGAATGGAAAAGATGGAGTGAGTTGCCGGGGCATCAACAGGAGGTAAATAGAGCCTGTATAACTACTTTAGTTGATTCGAGAATTACGAACAATGTCGAAATATTATTCGACTTTTTCAAGCTTGCGAATAAGCCTATATTGAAATTGTACTTTTTCATCAGATCGATACAACGGAGAAAAAAGATGCAAATAGATATTCAAGCACGTAATTTTTCACTGACTCAAGCTTTACGTAGCCATATCGAACGTCGACTGGCGTTTGCGCTGAGTACCAGAGATGAGCATATTCAACGTATTCTGGTGCGTTTATCAGATATCAATGGTCCAAGAGGTGGTGAGGATAAATGCTGCCATATTCAGGTTGTGCTACCACACCTGGCTGATGTGGTCATCGAAGATACAGAGGTTGATATGTATGTCGCTATAGACCGGGCAATAGATCGAGCTGGGCGTACAGTGGGGCGTCGACTTGCACGGCAGCGAGATAATGAACGTGCGGCTGGATTACAATATTTGCATACACTTACAGAAGAGCCGATTACAGATCAATATAAAGCGGGGCCTGCATAACTTATAGCGTATGAGTTGGGTTAACTGGATGTAAGTTAAATAGAATTATTGATTTGTTATAAGAAAAGACGTTACAGGCAATAAACGTTCAATAAGTATTTTGTTAATTCGGTATATTTCTTATTTAGGTCTGGAGCTTAAAAAGAAATATACCCTGTTAACGTTTGTGTTAATAACTTTATGGCTTAATCAGGCTGATCCGTTTTTCCAGATTCAATGAGGCGTTTAGTCATATGTAAACGCATAGCGCCATCTTCAGTGATGGTGTGAAATAAATGATGAGGTCCAGTAGATTTTTCAATAATCGAATCCAGATCATTACGTTGTTCTCGATAATAATCTAGCAAACTAATATCAAATCGAAACATGGCATTACTTAAAGGGTCTTTCGCCTGACGCTGTCTGATAACTTCAATGCCATCTTCAAATACATTACCCAGACATATGTGAACAGCTGAAAATAAAGTTGCCCAACCGTTAAACCAGAACATTAAATCTTTATCAAAAGTTTCTGCCCCTGTCCCTTTGCCATCTAACATTTGTTTTAATAAATCACGCTCATTGACAGTTTCGTGTAATTCCATCATTTCAGCACGACCGTAGGCGTCGATGGTTGAACTGGTTAGCATTAAGGGAACTAATGGATATTTACTTAAAACAAAAGTCGCATCTTTAATGACCTGAGCGGGTGTTTCCGGGTTATGTGGGTTACGTTTTAATCGCGTTGATGGGCCGGCGGCTAATATCTCTACCTGATGACCACGTCGCCCGAGCTCTTTAGTTAAACGGGCAAATACGCCCTTTTTGAATACATCCATAGAGAAATTTAAATGACTCTGTTTGTGACACAGGCAGAGCTGAATCTCATCTGCAAATTTGGGTGCGGCTTCAACAATATGGGCTATTTTAACAACCGGTATACGTTCTTTTAAATTTCCCTTTCGGTCAACCACTACCTCCTGGTGAAACTCATCAAAGCTGATTTGTAGATTAACTTTAGCTTTTGGCCAGGTGGTGTGACGACGCCGAATAGCAGCAGCCATTTTCTGCATAATATTTTCAGTTACTTCACGACTGTCAGCAAAATCACCATTTAATAAAATAGCGAAAGTAGTAACGTGCTGCATGCTTGATATGGCGTTGTAAAAATGATCCAGGTGTTTTGTTAAATCGCCGCCGGTAAATAAAACAGAAGTGGTTAGTTTGTTGAGTATTTTAAATACTTGCTCGGGGTCTTCAGTGTTTTTCATTAATGGACGAAAAATAAACATACAATGACGGCAGGTTTGTGGGCAGCCCATTGCCGGAATAATGCCTAATTTGTTAAAAAGTTTTAACGAAGAAACATTAGGTAATTCATCAACCAGTTTTAATCTTTCCCTGTCTTCATCTGCTAGCATATCCGCATATCTGTCTTTTTCTTTTTTAGCTAAATCTTTATAACCAATGGCAAAACTTTTGCTAAATAAATGCAGTTTATTCCAGCTGTCTTCAATAGACTTTACTAAGTCTTCTTTATCGGCTGATTGTTGTAATAGAGATAATATTTGTTGCTGTTGCAACTGAGGTTCACCCTGATAGTGTTGCCAGTAACTAATATATGCTTCAATAAATTCGCTGGTTGTATTGCTTTTTAGTATCAGGTCCATTAAAAAAGCTTGCGGACCATTTGTAAATGCGGCTAAAACTTCCTCTTGATATAAGTTATGAATATTTTGTTGTAACCAGTTCCAGGCGTAAACGTAGGACATGAGAAAACTCAGGTTGCCGGCATCTGCTTTTTGAGTCACCAGTAAATCAGACATATCTCCACGGGTGAGTCTATTAATTTCAGTTTTGAACCGCTGACGCATAGTAACGAGGTATGCCTGATGTACATCTAACTGAGCTTCAGGGCTTAACTGGATCTCACTTGAAGGACGGCCTGACTGAATACTGATATCGAGGTTTGTTTTGATTTGAGTGGGGCTATTCATAGTGGGAATTTAGCATAATTAAAGTATTAATAAACCCCAGTAAACAGGAGATCTTAAGCAGAAATCTCGACCCGGGGGGCTTTATAGCATACCATTAGTCTGAATAATCAAATTTAGAGTATAAAATGCACGCCGTATATAAACAACGACCATTGCCGTTTCTATTTTCATTGCCTTTCATATGTCTTGCTTTACTGTTTTCAGCCGAAATAAATGCATCAAATGTTGGGTTTATGAAATATGCAGTGATTACTGATTTCACTAAAGGAGATATCGAATTATTACAGAAAGAGTATCTGAAGGTACTGAGTAATAACAACCCCGGCGATATTAATAACTGGACCAATAAAGAGACGAATCATGGGGGTGTAATCACTGTCATTAGGCAATATAAAAACAATGAAAATTCTTCATGTAAACGGTTAAAGTTTGAAAATCATTCCAGACAACAATCGGCTGTTAGCTATTTTAATTTTTGTTTAATTGAATCCCAGTGGAAAATAGTAAACTAATTTTTACTGCTGTTTATGGCTTTTCCAACCAGACCTGCAACCATAATGGTCAAATAAAGTTGACCAACAATCGCCTGCATAAATGACAGCGTTTTTGCGACAGGTGAGATAGGCGTGATGTCCCCAAAACCCAATGTGGTTAAAGTTACATAACTGTAATACATAAATTCTGGAAAGTGCAGTTTGGTGCTGATATCGCTAAGCCCGCTAAATGAATTGGGTGATATAAAAAAAAGATTTGAATACAAAATTGCCCAGATGATTCCTAGTAGCAAATAAATGCAGGAGGCGCCAACCAGTTGATTCAATGTTATTTCGGTGCTGAAAAATACACTCTTAAATGCGACAAAAACACTTGCAAAAAGAAAGAATAAACTAAGTGAAATAGCGATATAGGTTAATGCGAAAGCATCTAAAAACAACGCAAGAACAAGTATAACTACTTCTAAAACGGTAAGTGTGATAATTAATTTATACCAGGTGCTGTCTTTTCGATTACCAATTATCGTTAAAAGAATCATGCCGATAATGGCTGAGTGTAAAATCAACTTTCCAGCGCCCTCACTGATATAATGCAATATGGGCATGGTAAAAATGAGTATGAGTTGTCCTACTAATAAACCGATAAAGTTATTTTTTTTAGATAAAATCATAAAGTTTCTTACAGGTGCAGGTGCCAGGGAATTGCGTTGTCACCAAATACAAAAAATTCAGGGTTTAGTAAACAGTCTTTAGTATTGTAGAGTAATTCTGTGTTGTCGGTCTGAGTTATATAACCACCAGCCTCCTCTACGATGCAATGTGCAGCAGCGGTATCCCATTCTGAGGTTAGGCCAAGGCGAGGGTATAAATCTACACTACCTTCAGCAACCATGCATGACTTTAGAGAGCTGCCAATACTTAATAATTCAAAATTTTTAAATGTATCAAGATAGTTTTTTAATTTATCTGAAACATGAGACCTGCTGCCCGCGATAACCAGCTTATTGATATCGGCTTTACGGCAGTTAATTTTATGAACAGGTTGTTCAGTTGATCTTTTATATGCACCGCCATCACGCCATGCAAAATAATCAGTCTGTGATACCGGGACGTTAATTACGCCTATTATACTTTTGTGATTTTCAATAAGAGATATGTTAACGGTAAATTCACCATTGCGTTTTATAAATTCACGGGTTCCGTCAAGTGGATCAACAAGCCAGTATCTATGCCATTTTTTTCGGGTTTCAAACGGAATAGATTCAGATTCTTCTGTAAGAATGGGAATTTCAGGGGTGAGCTCTTTTAAACCGTTACGAATGATTTTATCGGCAGCAAGATCAGCAGTTGTTAGTGGCGTGTTGTCCTGTTTGTGTTCAATGGTGTACTTTGAGTCGTATATGTCCAGAATTTTTTTGCCGGCAATAACAGCAATACTAAGCGCATTCTGGCAGAGGTACTCAAGATTAAGGTCGTTATCTTCATTCATAGGCATATTTTATAATCTTTATATGAGCAGTCTATATGGGCAGAAAAATTCTGTAATACTTTAAGAATTGTTTACACGTTGTAGTAAAATATCTCGTACTTGATATAGAGCGGCTATGCTCCTGGCTTCACTAAGATTTTCATTCTTAATAAGCGTTTCTATGTCATTTATATTACACACTACCTGTTCAAGTTCTTCAGGCTCGTCTCCCTCTCGTTTTTCTATTCGCAAATCTTCGGCCAGAATTATATGTGTGATAAAACCTAGATATCCAGGGGCAATGGTCATTTCACCTAGTGTAGTTAGTTTGTCTGCACGATAACCTATTTCTTCCATGCATTCACGGTTGGCAGCCTGATGAATATCTTCATTATCATCTATTTTTCCTTTAGGGAAAACCAGTTCGTAGCGTTCAGTGCCGACGGAGTATTCACGTATCATGATAACGTGCTCATTATCAAACACAGGAATAATTAATACAGCACCAGCACCAGGCGAAATGATGCGCTCATATTGATGTCGTTGGCCATTACTAAATTCGAGGTCGACCTGTTCAATAGTAAATAATCGGCTTTTACTATGAATGTTGCGCTTAAGAATTTTAGGTTTATTATGCATATTAGCTCGAGTCATTATGAGTCTTTGAAATTTACTCAGTTTTGACATGCTGAGTTTAATCTATTGTAACGCAAACGGGAGTCAGATAAGTCTTATGATTGACTGGTCAAAAATTCACACGGTATTTCTAGATCTTGATGGCACTTTACTGGATTTACATTTTGATAACCATTTCTGGTTAAAGTATGTGCCTGAGTGTTATGCAGAGAATAACAGGCTCTCGTTAGAGGAGTCTCATAAGCAGTTAAATAAGAAGTATTCGGCAGTTTATGGCAGTTTAAACTGGTATTGTGTGGATTACTGGACAAAAGAGCTGGATCTGGATATTGCAGCTTTAAAGTATAATATCCGCGATAGAATATGTATAAGACCGTATGTTGTCGAGTTTCTTGAGGCCTTGCATATGCATGGAAAGCGAGTGGTTTTAGTAACCAATGCGCACCCTTTAAGTTTTCAGGTGAAGTTTGAAAAAACGGGTCTTGGGCATTATTTCCACCGTATTATTACTTCCCATGAGTTGCATTACCCAAAAGAAGATCAGGCGTTCTGGCAGGCGTTAGAGCAAGTAGAAGAAGTCGATAAAGCCTCGACCCTGTTTATTGATGACAATTTTAGCGTGCTGGATGCAGCTGCAGAGTATGGCATTGAGAATTTACTGGCAATAAAGCAGCCAGATAGCACTGAAGGGGACAAAGAGCATGAACATTATTCATTGTTAGATTCCTTTGCAGATATTATTCCGAAATAAGAGCAAACAGACTCACCTGAACGGGTTAATTTAGAGCAAAATCAATAGCTTCTGTGTGTATTCAATTGAATTATTCGGCCTGGTTTGTTAGTATGGCCGTCGTTCAATTAGCAGCAAGCTAATAAGTATTTCTAAATGCCTCTCCTTTATAGGTGTTTATAACAAATGATTAACGATGATCAGACGTCTCTGATCTTAAAAAAATTCCAATAGATTGTACGTATCTTATAGATATAGGCAGATATAGGCAGATATTGGAAACACGTAATCAATTTAACTATTTAACAGGTTTAATTATGACTGGAAATCGTATAACAGCTATTTTCGTAATTGCATTAGCAATCTTTCTTCCCTTAAATATGGCAGTTGCGGCTGATCGTGGTGTGTTTAATGGTAAATCATTATCACAACATGAACTCACTAAATGGGAAAAGAATAAAATGACGGCGGAATTTAAAAATAAATTCAGCCCATCAAGACAGGGTGACCACCAAAAGCTGGGTAGTAACCCCTGGAAAGCCAAAAAGGCGAAGAAAGAGCTGCATAATAAGAAAATGTTACAGTTAAGTAATACGTGGGGTCATTGCCGTGAATTCTCATACAAGCAGCGCGGACAATGTTATGCCCGTGGCGGTGATGCATATACATGTGAGCGTTATTATGATGCGCGAGTTAGTCTTTGTGATGAAAAATTCTAAATAAACTTTATTTAGAATTTTTAAAAACCCCGGTACTGCCGGGGTTTTTTATTGGGTTAATAAAATATTTAGTTGTTATAGAAATTACTGGTAAAAGGTTATAATTTATTTATGTTGAATAATATAAATATTATTGGTTGTGGTTATATAGGTAAAAAAATTGCTAACCTTTTAAAGGTTAACGGATCGCCTTGTCACTGTTTCGTAAAAAGCGAAAAGTCAAAAGAAACATGTTTAACAACGGGGTATCCGGTAACTCAGTTTAATCTGGATATGCAAGGTTTAGCGTTAAACAGTAGTCAGCTCAATGAGTTTAAAAAAAGCACGATTGCATATCTTGCGCCACCTCAGAGAAACGGCTTAACCGATGAGCGAGTGGAAAACTTTATTTCTGCCTTAGAGGAAGCTAATACGGTACCTCATAAAATAATTTTAATTAGTACGACCGGAGTTTACGGAAACTGTAATGGTGACTGGATTGATGAGTCACGTGAAGTACAGCCGCAGGCTGAAAGAGCTTTCAGGCGATTAAGCGCAGAAACACAGATAATCAAATATTGTGAAAAAAATAATGTGCATTTTATTGTGTTTAGAGTGCCAGGTATTTATGCATCTGATAAGTTACCAGTAAAACGTATCACATCAGGTGAGCCAATAGTTAATGCAGCTGATTCTGGTTATACTAATCGAATACATGCTGAAGATTTATCAGCGTTATGTGTAGAGGCCCTGCTTGAAAATGTGGCATCAGGAATTTATAACTGTTGTGATGGTCAGCCTTCTACAATGAATGATTATTTTACCAGGGTTGCTGATGCATTGAATTACCCGCGACCGGAAGAAATTAGTTTGTTACAGGCCAGGCAGCAGTTATCAGAGGGAATGTTGTCGTATCTGGCAGAGTCAAAACGTATATCAAATAAAAAATTGTTGAGTCATTTTAATACTAAATTTAAATACCCGAATTTAACTTCGGGTTTAAAATCATTATAGAATTTTAATCAAAATCTTCTCTGCGTTCGCGTGGTACGTGATTTCGTAAGAAATCCATTTGATCAGTCAAAATTCGTCTATTGGCAAGTATCATCACCTCTGCTTTATTGGGTGAATATGGCAAAGCTAAAAGCGGCATGTGTGCCTGTGATGGGGTGTTGCATGCCTTTTTTACATTACATGATTTACAGGCGGTTACCACATTCATCCAGACATCTTTGCCGCCCTGCGCTCTGGGTTTTACATGGTCGCGTGTTAACAGGGATAGTTTAAACTGGTTGCCGCAATATAGGCAGGTGTGCCTGTCTCTTTCGAATAAAGCGCGGTTGCTCAATGGCGGTGTAATATCATGATTGAATTTTGGTTTTGCACCGCGTATAGCAATGATGGTACTGAGATCCAGGTAAGAAGTTAAACCGGTCTTTTGGCAAGTCCCACCGTAAAATCGAAGTTTGGTCTCACTGGCAGTCCAGGCTACCTGTTCACGTACATACAGGTTTATGGCTTCCTTCCAGTTAAGCCAGTCTATGGGTCGCCCGGCATTATCCAGCGTAAGAATTAATGGTGTAGCCTCTCCTGTGAGCATAAAAAACACCTCCCCATGAGTGTTTCTAGTTTAGCGTATAAAATAAGTATAGTTCATTTTTATAAAAAGACTTTCTAAATCAATAGTATAGTCGGTGTGAGTGACGAATAATAAATTGAATGGGATTAAGGTACTGTTAAAGTTTTGTTAATTATTATGGGTTCATTCTTCAGTTGTTTTAGATAATTCAGTTAAAAATTTTGTCTGATTTTCATCGACTAAAGCAACATTAATCACTTCATTGCATACATCTATTTTAAATCTGTCCCAGTAGGTATAAGAGCGCTGAATGGCTAAAACAACTTTGGGTATATCAGTTTGCATCATGTTTTCATGGTATTTCTTTAGTGGGTCACAATAATACCCATTACAAATATCAGATCTTAGTTCCCGGGGTAGAGCACAACCGGAAGTTGTCTGATTAATACATGACTCGCTAACTGATTCTGATCCGATATGAGAAGCATAGAGATTTAAAATATCATCGCTCGTTAATTCAGGATTAGCATCCATATAACGACGCATAGAAAAAACTGATAAGTAAGCGTGTTCTTTTCCTGATGCGCAGCAGCCTCCTTTACACATTGTGCAGAGGTTGTCACTTATTGTTTTTAGTTGCGGTTTCTCTATAAATTTATTTTCAACTACACATCTTTTTCCATATGCATCATGGTGTTCGTCATAGTTGACTTCTGATGCATGGCTGTATTCTCCTGCTTCAATAATAATAGTTTTCAAATGCTCTAAGTAATCGTTCTGTCGATCGGTATCGCAAGTCGAGGATAAAGAGTCGCCGCAAGGAATGGTTAGTGTGTATATGTCATTTTCAGATAAATGAGGGTTTATGATAAGAGTGTTTTTCAGGTTCTGCCTGTTTTGCTGTTTCTCTTTAGCGGTAACACATTCAATGTGTTTTTTTGTGGCAATGCTTTTTTCACGATTTTTATGAATTAATGTTCTGTTGAAGTCGAGGTGTGATTTAAACATTAGAGGCGTCATGCTGACTTTTTTGCTCATGACTCTATTGCAATCAATTGATCGACATATTGTGTAATCAGTGTTTTTATTAGCTAGTTTGTCAGGGTAAGTGATAAGACGGTCACATACTTCGCATTTTAACTGGTTGGTATTAAGCGGAGAGGCGATGCTGCTTGACATGAAATCATCCTTTATTTCTATGCGGTTTAATGATCTGTCTCGTGTTCAAACAAAATCTGACTGGTAAAATAGTCAGTAGATTTTGTTTGAAACTTATTTCAATGTAAGTTAATAAATAATATCTCAGGTAACGACTTTATAACAAGGAGTATATTTGCTACCCGGTAATTTCATTCTGTTTTCAAGAACAAATGATTCAAGTAGTTTGTCCAGAGGCTCCATGATTTTTTTCTCACCCCTGATTTCAAACAGGCCATTATCTTCAATTGCTTTTATACCATCTTCTTTTACGTTTCCGGCCACTATGCCAGAAAAGGCGCGACGCAAATTAGCAGCAAGGTGGTGTGTTTCCATGTTTGTATTAATTTCAAGTTTTGACATGTTTTCGTGACTAGGTATAAACGGGTTTTGAAATTCGTTGTCAACTTCCAGTATCCAGTTATAGTAATAAGCATCACTATTATATCGCCTAAATTCTTTTACGGCTTCCATGCCATTTTTCATTTCACGTGCAACAAGTGCCGGGTCATCAATAATAATTTTATATCGTTGCTGGGCTTCGAAGCCTAGTGTATTTTCAATGAAGTGATGAATTTGCTTGAAATAGTTTTCAGAGCTTTTCGGGCCTGTAAGAATAAGTGGGAATGGTAATTCTTTATTTGCCGGGTTTAGTAACACGCCTAATATATATAAAATTTCTTCGGCTGTACCTGCGCCACCAGGGAAAACAATAATACCATGACCTGTACGAACAAAGCTTTCCAGACGTTTTTCAATATCGGGCAGAATAACAAGTTCATTTACAATTGGATTAGGCGATTCAGCAGCAATAATGCCTGGTTCGGTCATGCCAATATAACGGCCATTGTATATCCGCTGTTTATTGTGGCCTATGGTTGCGCCCTTCATGGGGCCTTTCATTGCACCTGGGCCACAGCCTGTACAGATGTCCAGTCCTCTTAGTCCAAGCTCATGCCCCACTTCTTTGGTATAGTCATATTCAACCCGGTTAATAGAGTGACCGCCCCAGCAAACTACCAGATTTGGGTCTTTATTCGGCTGTAATACATTTGCGTTACGTAAAATGTGAAACACAGCATTAGTAATGCCGTTTTTGGAATTCATGTCAAATTTGGCACGCGACTCAAGTTCGCTACGTGCGTAGACAATATCTCGTAATACAGAAAAGAGGTGTTCCTGGATACCATTGATCATGCTGCCATCAACAAAAGCGCGCAGTGGTGCGTTTTCTACTTCAAGTTTTATACCGCGTTCTTGCTGGATTACTCTAATATCGAAATCTGAGTACTCTTCTAATACTTTTTTTGTATCGTCAACTTCACTACCCACATTTAATACGGCCAGTGAACAGCGCCTATAAATATCGTAACTTCCAGATTCACTTTCTTTTTTTAGCTGGTTAACTTCCATTTGAGAAAGCGTTTCCATGCGTCCATGGGGGCTTATACGGGAAAGTTCGGGATGTTTGCTCATATTTTGTCCATTGTTTTTGTGGGATATTTACCCCAAAATATTCTATAAGTAATATATTAAATGTATATATATGTCGTAACTGGCTACTCGGTCTTAATTGCCGATTAATTTATTATGGTTATGGTAAAAGTATAGTGTTAAATTAATATTAATATTGAAAAATCGTGAAGGTAAGAATAAATGAGCGATGAATTATTTGAAGTAGCTTTTTCAGGTCAGATAAAAGAGGGTGCTGATCTAGAGCAGGTAAAAGTAAAAGTTGGCGCGATGTTTAAGGCCGATGCCACTAAACTTGCGCACCTGTTTTCTGGCAAACGTATGGTGATCAAAAAAAATGTTGATCAGGCGACGGCGAATAAATACAAATCGGCGTTAAATAATGCGGGTGCAGTGTGTGAGATTAAGTCATTAAGTGAGGCGCCACCTGCTAAGGAGCAAGCTGAACCTAAAGCTGCCCAGGTTTCACCTGCCGCTATTAAACAAGATGCTAAACCGGCGAGTATTACCAGTAGTGGCGACATACCCGCTGCACCGCAAACGGATCCTTTAGGAATAGGTGTGGCTGATATTTCTGAGCTGACTGCTGCGATCGCTCCCGTAGGTAGTGATATGCAGGATGAGGTTAAAGAGGTCGCTGAGCCATCGTTGGATATAACGGGGCTGGATATGGCGCCAGCTGGAAGTGATCTGGGGCAGGTTAAAAAAGATGATGCACCACCACCGCCAGATACTAATGGTTTATCACTGCTTGATTAAGTTTATAAAAAATTTAATCCAAACACGGTCGCGGATAAAAGCAGGTAGGTAAAAACACGAGAACCGACGTATATATGTGAGCGTCCAATAATAGTGTCATCTACTATGGTTAGTAGAGAGGTTAGCGGAGTGCACGGGAATCCTGCTGAAATAATTTAGTCCTTTAAGTTTCGGTGATTATGTTTTAAATGAAAACTGGTAAGAGAGTGAGTAAGAGAGCGTTTTTTCTGGTAAGTAGTTTGAGTGTTATCAACTTTTACATCTAACTTGTAGTTTAGCCATAAGAATTTAGGGCTTGCATTGGTCTGTATATTTATATCGTGTCCATTCCATTGGTAATATTCATTTATAAGTACGATATTAAATTAAAAAATACAGCAAGTCCCTGTGCTGTCAATATACTAATCTTTTGTTTCAAAGACTGTGGGTTAAATATAAATACTTTTATGTGACGGGTATGTAACAAAACATACAAAGCGGATTATTTTTTCGTTATTTTTTCTGGTTCGGAAAACCAGCGTAGCCCTTCTGCTGAAGACAGTTCTATATGTCCCCGTGAAAGCTTAATGCAATCTTGTCTTTCAAATTCTTTGAGAATTCGGCTAATTACTTCACGGGTGGTACCCAGTTCAAAAGCCAGTTCCTGATGGGTTATCTTTAACGTAGGCCCCTGGTTTCTCTCAAATAAACCACCGAGCATACAGGCAAGGCGCATATTCAAGTGGTTAAATGCGGTATCCTGAATCAGGTAAATGGTTTCACAAAGTCTTTCTGTTAATGTCGAAATAACATAATTTCGAAATGGCTCAATTTCATTCATCATTTCTTTGAAGCTGGTAGAGCTGATTACCAGTGCTTTTACATTAGACTCAGTTTCTGCAATGGCATTAAAAGATTTATTCTTGAGTAAGCTGTTTAAGCTGAGGATGCACAGGTCACCTGCCTGTACCCGATATAGGGTGATTTCTCTTCCATCTTCGGCTGTTTGATAAATGCGAATAGTACCTTCCAGTATCAACATAAAGTTGTTACAGGTTGCATTGCCACTAAATAATGTTGTTTCAGGCTCTGCTTCTAATAGTCGAGCACCATCTATGGTGTCAATCCATGATCTTTCTTTGATATCAGCAAGCTGATTATAAGTGGAGTTAATCTCTTGAAAACGACTCATTTCAGAAACATTACGAAGAGGTTTCCGGGTATTGAACAACTGCATACAACCGCCTGAAAATAAGATATTTAGTTCATTCTAATTAGTATAGGTAAAACCTTGCCAGCACTGGGTATCAGAAATAACGTTTATTTAAAGTGAGTATGTGATAAATCACACATTATCCCTGATAGATTGAATATTAGATATAACAGCACAGTTATGTATGTGATAAAAGATACATTGTTATATTTAATTATTGTTTCTATGGTTATTATAATGATATAGCAGGGAATGGAATCATCCAATCGAATTAAGACCTAAAAATAAGGGGGGGAGCTCGAATTAGGTAAGCTACAGATAAATAAAGTATTTTTAATTTTCATATGAATTTATTTAGAGCTATACTGTCTATTAACTACTGAAAATAAGCCGATTCTGAATATTTTGAATAAAATGCACACATCCGCCGTATTTAAACGTCATGTCAGGTTTTTATTGGCATTGTTTATGCTTTCTGTACTAAATATAAGTGTCCAGATTCCGGCTCATGCGGCTATGAAAATGCAAATGCAATTGTCAGATACGCAGGAAATGTCAGATTGTCACTGTCCGCCTGCACTTTGTGACAGTGTACTGGCACTGGATAGTCAGTCAGTTGATGGCCTTGTTTCAATCCCGTCATATAATTATCGCTCTACTGATTTATATGAAATCTTAGGTCAGGATACGGGCATGCTTAATCAAATACAGCATGTTGAACTGTTATTTCTGAATGTTTCCCAGACGGCACCGCCAACTCTCCTAATTAAGACCCTTCTAACTATCTAGAAACCCCTCTAATTATTTTATGGTTACGATATTGTGTAGTTATTAACACAATATATTAACGTTATATTATTTAAAATATTTATGAGGAATAAGGCATGAACGCCTTAAGAAAATTATCTGTTATTACTTTACTACTAGCGTGTATTACTGCTAATGCTGACGACTCAGTGAGCCTTCAGCAGGCGCTTGAGATCGCGCTAATTAATGATGCGCTGGTCTCAGGTCTGTCAGCAAAGCAGGATGCGTGGAATCAGTTGAGTTATGCATCTCAAGCCTGGGATGATCCTAAGTTACGCTTTGGTGCTCAGGCTGTGCCGATTGATACTTTTGACCTGGATCAGGAGGCAATGACTCAGTTGGTTGTTGGGTATCAGCAAATTTTTCCCCGTGGGGATAAGCTGAAAAATAACTCGGCTGTCATGCAGGCAAATGCAGGTGTTGAGCTGGGTAAAGTTGAGTTACGTAAACGAGAGGTTATACGTAATGTAAAGAAAAGCTGGTATGAAGTCTGGTATCGACAACAAGCAATAAAAATAATCAATTCTAATCGACATGTTTTTGAAAAAATGCTCGATATTAATCAGGCGTTTTATGCTTCAGGCAGGTCAGATCAACAAAGTGTAGTACAGGCCGAGTTAGATATTTCATTAATTGATGACAAGTTACAAACTATGCAAAGTGAGCTGCAGGTGTCGCAGGAGTCACTTGCAAAATGGCTGGCTGTTGAAAGTATCAAAGTTAATGAAAGTTTACCTGAAGAGTCAAATGGCATTATTCATTCAATAGAGACCTTACAATTAGGTTTGAAAAATCACCCTGAAATACAACAGGCAAATGAAAAGTTAAATATGCATAAAAGTGCATTAGCCCTGGCGCAGGATAAATATAGCGCACAATGGGGTTTAGATGTTCGTTATGGTTTAAGGCAGGGTGAAAATGCAGATGGCTCTGATAGGGCCGATTTTCTCACAGCAATGGTCACGGTTGATCTGCCGGTATTTACCGAGAAAAAACAGGATAGACAGGTTGCGGCAAGTAGAAGTCAGTTGAAAAGCGCGCGTTATCAAAAAATTGATATTGAACGTGAATTATTAAAGCAGCTTAAACAAACCCATGTGAGGTTGACTAAATTTAAACAGAGACTGTCTTTATATTCAGAAAGAATAAATCCACAGGCGAAGCAAAATTCTGAAGTGGCAATGCGGGGGTATCAGAGCGGTGTTGTTGATTTTTTAACTTTATCTAAAGCGCAGGTAACAGAATTTAATACCAACCTTGCAGAGCTAAAACTTAAATTTCAATTCAATAATGCTATGTCAGATCTTGAATTTCTTGTGGGAGATTTAAAATGAAAAATAATAAAAAAATAAGCGGCATGATCATGCTGGCTATGGTCGTGTTTATCGCTGTTGGTTACCTGTCTAAGCAAAGAATTGATAGTTCATCCGAAACAGCAATTGAACATAGCGAGAAACACCTTGATCCACAATATCAATGCCCCATGCATCCGGATATTGTAAAAGGCTCAGGAGGTAGTTGTCCTATATGTGGCATGAATCTGGAATTAATAGAAGCGCAGACAACTAATATTAGTGAAGAAAAAAAGCTGCTTTATTGGGTTGCACCTATGGATGCAAATTATCGACGGGACAAGCCAGGTAAGTCACCAATGGGAATGGACCTGGTTCCGGTATATGAAGAGGGTGCTTTCATTTCTAGTTCTGGGTCTCATCCCGGTGCGTCAGATCAGGGTGTGACCGTAACGATATCACCATCAGTTGAAAATAACCTGGGTGTAAGAACAGCAGAAGTCAAAACAGGTCCGTTATCAAGAAAAATTGAAACAGTGGGATATATTGGTCTTGATGAATCAAAAGTGAGTCATATTCATCTTAGAGTTGATGGCTGGATAGAAAATTTAGCAATAAAAATAGAGGGCGATCGGGTTAAAAAAGGCCAGCACTTATTTAATTTATATTCACCTAAATTAGTCAATGCGATGGAAGAACATGTGCAGGCATTGAAATCTAGAAACAAACGTTTGATATCAGCTTCCAGAGAGAAGTTAAGCTCTTTAGGTGTTAGTAAGAAACAGATTCAAAATCTTAGCAATAAACAAAAAGTGCCGAGGGTAATAAGTATATATGCACCTCAAAATGGAATTGTATCTATGTTAAGTGTGCGTGAAGGTATGTATGTTAAACCGGCGAACAAGGTAATGACATTGGCTGATTTATCGAGTGTATGGGTGCTTGCTGAGGTTTTTGAGAGTCAAAGTTCATGGCTTGAGTTAGGCCAGTCAGCCGATGTTGCGCTTTCATTTGAGCCGGGGAGAATCTGGAATGGAAAAGTAGATTATATATACCCCAGCCTGGATGCGAAAAACAGGACTTTGAGAGTACGTTTGCAGTTTAATAATAATGATGAAGTGTTAAAGCCAAATATGTATGCAAATGTCATGATTAATGGCAGTGCTAAAAATAATGTAATAAGTGTGCCACGTGAAGCGGTAATCAGGACGGGTAAGAATCAACGTTTAATTGTAGCTAAAGGAGATGGGAAATTCGAGCAGCGCGAAATCGTTGCAGGAATGGAATCAGGTGATCGGGTTGAAATTAATTCAGGTGTGACAACAGGTGAAAATGTTGTTATATCGGCGCATTTTTTAATAGATTCTGAAGCAAGTATGAGAGCCAGTTTATTGCGAATGAATAACCAGCAAACGGAGAACTAATATGATTGCTTCGATTATTAACTGGTCAATACAAAATAGATTGATGGTATTAGTAATGACGCTTGTTATTACAGGCTGGGGTGTATATGCAGTTAAAAATACACCTTTAGATGCTATTCCAGATTTATCTGATGTGCAGGTGATTATAAAAACCACATATCCTGGGCAAGCTCCACGCGTAGTAGAAGATCAGGTAACCTATCCTTTAACCACGGCAATGTTATCTGTGCCCAAAGCCGAGAATGTCAGGGGTTATTCATTTTTTGGTGATTCATATGTCTATGTGATTTTTGAGGATGGTACAGACCCTTATTGGGCCAGATCAAGAGTGCTGGAATACTTGAGCCAGGTAACCAGTAAACTTCCTGACGGCGCAAGGCCTACATTAGGGCCAGATGCAACGGGTGTAGGTTGGGTGTATGAATATGCACTTGTTGATCGAACCGGTAAAAACGATCTGGCGCAATTACGATCACTGCAAGACTGGTTTTTAAAATATGAATTACAAACCGTATCAGGTGTCTCTGAGGTTGCAACAATCGGAGGTATGGTTAAACAGTATCAGGTGGTATTAGACCCTAACCGGTTACGTGCTTATAACTTACCAATTTCAAAAATAAAACTAGCAATCAAACGAGCAAATCAGGAAACAGGTGGTTCCGTTATAGAAATGGCAGAAGCCGAGTATATGGTGCGAGCTACGGGTTATATTGATAGTTTACAGGATTTACGAAACATCCCCTTGAGTGTAAATGAAAATGGCTCTCCGATCTTACTAAAAGATATCGCTGAAATTCGGCTTGGTCCACAAATGCGCAGGGGGATTTCCGAGTTAAATGGCGAGGGGGAAGTTGTTGGTGGCGTGGTGATTATGCGTTATGGCGAAAACGCTTTAAAAACAATTAAAGGCATTAAGAAAAAGCTAGCTGAATTAAAGCTGGGTTTGCCGGAAGGTGTTGAAATTGTTGAAACATATAATCGCTCACAATTAATTAAACGTGCAGTCAGTAATCTTAATGGAAAATTAATAGAAGAATTTCTGGTGGTAGGTCTTGTATGTGTTGTGTTTTTATTTCATATGCGATCAGCTCTGGTTGCAATTTTGTCGCTACCAGTAGGTATACTGGGTGCATTTATTATTATGCAGTCTCAGGGAATGAATGCCAATATCATGTCATTAGGGGGGATTGCTATTGCCATAGGTGCGATGGTTGATGCTGCGATTGTTATGATTGAAAACATGCATAAACATTTAGAACATGAAAGAAAATCAGGGGATGAGTTGACTGAGATTCGCCGCTGGGAGTTGGTTTCTAAATCAGCCGTTGAAGTAGGGCCTGCGCTTTTCTTTTCATTAATAATTATCACGTTGAGCTTTATGCCGGTGTTTACACTTGAAGCACAGGAAGGAAAATTGTTTTCACCACTTGCTTATACGAAAACATTTGCAATGGCAGTGGCAGCAGGTTTGTCAATTACATTGGTCCCGGTGTTGATGGGATATTTTATTCGTGGGCATATTACACCGGAAAACAAAAATCCGATTAATCGTTTTTTAATTAAATCATATAAACCATTTATTAATATGGTTCTGCATTCGCCAAAAAATGTACTCATAGTTTCTGCAGTTATCGTAGTGTTAGGTCTATGGCCTGCATCTCAATTAGGTTCAGAGTTCATGCCTGATCTGGATGAAGGTGACTTAATGTATATGCCTACGACTTTTCCGGGGTTGTCGATTGGTAAAGCGCAGGAATTATTACAACAAACAGATAAATTAATTAAAACAGTGCCAGAAGTTAAAACTGTTTTTGGGAAAATAGGGCGAGCCGAAACAGCGACTGATCCGGCGCCTCTAACTATGATAGAAACGACTATACAGTTAAAGCCTCGTGACCAGTGGAGAGAGGGCATGACAACGGAAAAGCTAAAACGAGAGTTGAGTGAGTTAATTAAGTTTCCGGGTTTAACAAATGCGTGGGTTATGCCTATAAAAACCCGAATTGATATGTTGGCAACCGGTATAAAAACACCTGTAGGTATAAAAGTAGCTGGAGCTGATTTAAAAATAATTGAAAATATAGGTAAGCAAGTTGAGAAAGCAGTGTTGCAGGTACCTGGAACTGCTTCTGCTTATTCTGAGCGGGTTGCGGGAGGGCGTTATATTACAGTTGATGTAGATCGATTAGCATCTGCTCGTTTTGGTTTAAATATTGCTGATGTACATGATGTGATTGGCACCGCACTTGGTGGTATGGAGATTTCACAAACAATAGAGGGGCTGGAGCGCTACCCGATAAATGTTCGCTATCCCAGAGACATGCGTGATTCAATTCATCAATTAAAAAATTTACCTGTAGTAACGCCATCTGGAGCAAGAATAACCCTGGGTGAGGTTGCCAATATAAAAGTTGACGATGGCCCTGCTGTTATTAAAAGTGAAAATGCGAGACCCAATGGATGGACCTTTGTCGATATAGAAGGACGTGACCTGGGTTCGTATGTGGCTGAAGCTCAGGCTGTTGTCGCGAAACAGGTAAAGTTACCCGCAGGTTATTCCATTTCCTGGTCAGGTCAGTATGAATATATGGTGCGAGCAAAGCAAAGGTTGTCTACGGTGGTTCCTATTACATTAGGTATTATAGTTTTACTGTTATATATGAATTTTAGAAAGTTATCGGAAGTAATATTGATTATGGGAACTTTGCCAATGGCGTTAGTCGGCGGTTTCTGGTTATTGTATTTTCTGAATTATAATTTATCTGTTGCTGTTGGTGTTGGTTTTATTGCTTTAGCAGGGGTTTCTGTTGAGATTGGTGTTGTTATGTTGGTTTATTTAAATCAGGCGTTACAGCTTCATATTGAAAAAGCAGAAAAGGAAAACCGACAATTAACACTAGATGAATTACGTAGTGCAGTGACTGAAGGGGCATTATTAAGAGTGCGCCCAATTATGATGACGGTGGCGGCTATTATTGCGGGTTTATTACCTATTATGCTGGGTAGTGGAACCGGCTCAGAAGTAATGCGTCGAATAGCTGCGCCAATGGTTGGCGGCATGATAAGTGCGACGATTCTCACATTAGTGGTTTTGCCTTCGGTGTTTTTATTAATGAAACAAAGAACGTTTTTGAAAAATAATTAATTGAGGTTTATATGTCAGAGTTACACTATTTTAGAGTTAATGGATTAAATGATGAAACCGACGTTTCAATAATTGTAAACACATTAAAAGTTATAGATGAGGTTGAGTCTGTAGAGGTTGATCTGGACTCAGGTATGGCATTTATTAAAAGTGAAATTTCAGCGCAGGAGATTTCATTAATTATTGATGGTGCAGGTTATAACGCGATATTAATACCGGGATAAAGCATTTAGTTGTTACTAAAATATTATTAAAAATTATTATATTACTTTATTATTAAATACCGTTGCTTAATTAAATTGAAACTATTATTTAAAAACAGGGTCTGTTTAATTAATGACTGATAATTTTAAGGTTATATTTGTTTTAAGTTAATGGAGTATTTTTATGTGTAGCTCACCTAAAGGCGGTAGTACTAAACCATTATTAAGTAGTAATGTTGATAGCACTTCCGGGAATATGTCTTCAGCGGAATATAGTAATATGGTGCACCGTGCTAATAAATCTTATGAGCGTCGGCAGGAAGAGTTAATTGAGTATAGAAAAACACATAAAAGGAAAAATTCACAAAATGTTAACAAACAAATAAAACGCTCTTTTTTTGAAAAAATAAGCGCATTTTTTAGTCAAATAGCCTCATCTCAGCAATTAGGAAGCAAATAAACGGATATTTATTCAAAAACATTGAAATTTCATCAAACTTTAATAACTTATAACGTTGACTAAGGTTTAAAGCGGGTTATAATTCATTCAGCTAGAAAGTGCCGTTAATACTTATGCACACCACATTTCGAAGTTCCAAAGTAGTACTCCGTCCTGTTCTCATATGTAAACACTTCCAGCACAACCCGTCTCTGCGCAATATTTATTGTTGTAACGAGGCATTAATTACTTTTGAATAAATAGGATAGAAAATATGTCTACTACTACTGGTACAGTTAAATGGTTCAACGAATCTAAAGGTTTTGGTTTTATCGAGCAGGAAAATGGTCCTGACGTTTTTGCACATTTCAGTGCAATTCAGGGTTCTGGTTTTAAAACTCTGACTGAAGGTCAAAAAGTTGAGTTCACTGTAACTCAAGGCCAGAAAGGTCCTCAAGCTGAGAACATCGTAGCTGTTTAATTATTAAACGCTATTTCACTACGCCTCTCAGGTGTGTGTGAATAAAAAAAGGCCGCTCTAAGAGCGGCCTTTTTTGTTTCTATAGTTTTATCAGGTGGAGTTACGTGCTCGAAAGAGTCAGTAGTAATTAACCTACAAGACTTTTCAGAGGTGTAGCAGCGCTTACTTCATTCATTGTTTCTGTAATAATAGCGGCGATTAAATCAATATCATCTAATGTAAAAGTCATGGGTAGACGTAAGTCACAGGCACATGAAATAAGTTCTGCCGTTTTTTCACAATCAGGCATGTCTTCAAATGAATATTGCCAGTTACGAAAATCACGGGCATTGTTATTGCGACCAAACACCTGAATAACAACGCCTTTATCTTTACCGCTATTGATAAAACTCGTGATATCGGCACTATCTAAATCAATAAGGTTAAATTGCAGGCTATCTCCAACGTTTTCAGCGCTATCCACGGGTTCAGGGATGTCAATGTGGTCAATAGAAGAAAGAAGTGATATCAAACGTTGATATTTTTCCTTGTAAGACGCAATACGCTCATCAATTAATTCAACTTGTGGGCGTAAAATAGCAGCTGTCAGGTTATTCATGCGTAGGCTGAAGTTGGGCACATTAAACTTAATGTTTTCGAACAGGCTGTCGTCCATAGGACGAGCCAGATGTTTTTTGTATAGACCTTCATATGACCCGGCAGCTAGTATGCAATAAGCCGCAAGTTCATCATCATTGGTTGCAATAAAACCGCCTTCTCCAGAATTAAGCATTTTATGGCTTTGTGTGCTGTAACAGGCGATTTCACAATGGTGGCCTACAAAGTGGTCTTTATCTGTATCTGTTGAATTCCAGCGCTTACCTAAACCGTGAGCGCAATCCTCAATCAATCTGATATTGTTTTTGTCGCAAAGAGTCTTTATTTTATCCAGCTCGGCAATATGTCCACGCATATGTGACAGGATAAAAAAGCGCACATCGGGGTGTTTAGCTATCTGTTGTTCAAAGTCTGCTAAATCAATAACATACTGGTCATTGCATTCAATATAGACTGGATTTGCATTTGCATGGACAATGCTGCTGGGAACAGCAGTAAACGTAAATGCATTAGTGAAAACACCTTCACCGGGCTGTATATCCATCGCTTTCAGTGCGATAAACATTGCGCTTCCACAGGAGTTAACGGCAACGACATATTTGTGGCCTGTATACTCCCCAAATGCCGCTTCTAGTTTTGATACTTCACTGTCGTCATCAATGTGGCCATATCGATAGAGCATACCGTGCTCCATCTGACTAATAGCATTACTGATAGCTTCAGCAGGAATTGGATTAGGGGTATCAAAACTTTTAATGAATTTCATGTTTTATAATAAGGTCGCATCGAAAAATGCCAGCCATTGTAACATGCTGATGGATTTATGCAGCTATGTTCGAAGATATAGCTATTGAAAGAATGTAGAGGAATATATTAAAAAAGATCTTATTTTTCAGGCAATTAACACTTGTTTAAGTCTAATTACCTGAAAAATGATCTTACAAATTATTTAGATGTTTTTCTTTTACCGATATTTTTTTTGTCTCTTTTTCTGTTTTTATCTTTTTTCTTATCGGGCTTCTTATCGGACTTTATGCTCAATTTCTCACGCTTCTGGCCTTTGCCTTTAGGTTTTTCTTTTTTTCCGGACTGACTCAGTTTAGAAATTTGTAATTGCTGACCAGACACCCATACTTTCTTAAGGTCATTAAATACATCTTTTGGCATACCACTGGGTAAATCAACCAGGCTATAATCATCATAAATTTTGATATGACCAATATTGTTACTATCTAACCCTGCTTCATTAGCAATAGCACCGACAATATTGCCCGGTCTTACGTCATGGCTATTACCGACTTCTATGCGGTAACTCGCCATGTCTTCAGCAGGCGGTTTGTCTTTTCTTGAGCGGTCTTTCCCTCTATCCTGATTGCGCTCGCGGCCTTTATCATTGCCGCGATCTTTACCTCGATCTCTATCGCGATCTCGGCGAGAAGGTTTTCTGTCTGATGACGATTTGTCGCTGTTTTTCCAGCTTTTATCCATTTTCTTCTGCGGTTTGTTTTGCAAAAGAAAAGGCGATTCTCCCTGTAACAGGTGTGCCAGCGCTGCCGCAATGCTCAATGCTGGAACATCATTTTCCTGTTGGTATTCTTCAATCATCTTATTAAACATACCAAGGTCATTAGAGCCTAGTACATCAGTGATGCGTTGTTTGAATTTGTCTATACGTTGGTCGTTAATAAGCTCAGTAGAAGGCAGCTCCATCATGTCGATAGGTTTTTTAGTGGCTCGCTCAATAGCCTGCAACAGGCGTTTTTCACGGGGAGCGACAAACAGTATGGCATCACCTTCGCGACCGGCACGACCGGTGCGACCAATTCGATGGATATAAGATTCTGTGTCATGGGGTATATCGTAGTTCACAACATGGCTGATTCTTGGAACATCTAAACCACGAGCCGCCACATCAGTAGCAACCAGGATATCGAGTTTTCCATTTTTCAGGCTCTTAACTGAGCGCTCACGCTGACTTTGTTGTATATCGCCATTAATTGCAGCAGCTGCATAACCACGTGCTTCTAGTTTGTCTGCTAGTTCAACCGTTGAATTTTTCGTGCGCACAAAAATAATCATGGCATCAAATTCTTCAGCTTCGAGAATACGCGTTAATGCATCAAGCTTATGTACACCACTAACCGGCCAGAAACGTTGGCGAATGGTTTCCGCGGTTGCTGTTTTAACTTTGATAGTAACCTGTTCCGGATTGTCCAGATACTTGGTCGCAATACGTCGAATCTGTTGCGGCATAGTTGCTGAAAACAGGGCTATTTGTCTGTTTGGCGGTGTTTGTTCTAATACCCATTCAACATCATCAATAAAACCCATGCGTAACATTTCATCGGCTTCATCCAGTACTAGTGCTTTTAGACCTTCCAGTTTTAATGTGCCACGGCGCATATGGTCCATAACTCGACCTGGGGTGCCGACAATAACATGCACACCTCTCTTTAGAGCGCTAATCTGACCTCTAAAGTCCTGCCCGCCGTATACAGGTAAAACATGAAAACCCTTCATATGTTTAGCGTATTTCTGAAATGCTTCAGCTACCTGAATAGCTAATTCTCGGGTTGGTGCAAGTACTAAAACTGAGGGATCTTTTTGCTTCAGGTCAATATTTGAAATAAGAGGTAATGCAAACGCAGCAGTTTTGCCGGTACCAGTTTGTGCCTGGCCGATGATATCTCTGCCATCCAGTAATAAAGGGATAGTTTCAGCCTGGATTGGTGAAGGGGTTTCGTAACCGACTTCATCTAGAGCTTTTAACAGAGATTTATTAAGCGCTAATTCATTAAACGAGCTTACCGTTTCGGTAGTCATGTGTTTTGCCTATATGATAGGGGGTGTAATAGCTGTTGATAGCCATTTACACTGTATTATGAGCATAGTCCACTTTTAAGGGATGGTACTACAGGGATACCAGGAATATGTTCACAAACAAAAACAACAGACGTACTGCATGCTAACTGCGGGAAACCGTAACAATTCGAAGTATTAAATAAGTATTTTAGCACATAATTATCAACAAAGGATTTCCCTGTTCATTTCTACTTGAAAAAGACGCATGAAGTAGCACAATAGATTAAATAAGTATCAGTTGTTATAAAGCAAAGAACGGCTGTTTATATAGGCTAGAATAAGCTGATATATATTTAATTTGGTTATAGAGGCAACCCTCGATCTTCGCCTTCAATTAATACGGGATATTACATGTTTGGAGCAGATAGTCAGATAAAACAGCGTCTTGATGAGCTGGAAAAGCATTTGGTGACTGAGAGCCCATTGTTAGTGAATGCCGTAGAAGAGTTTAAAAAACTCGACAGAGTCGGTTATCGAATGGGGTTGCTGGCAAGAGACCAGTCATACGCTACACAGATACCCTGGTGGCCATTGATTTCAGTTTTAGGTACGTTTTCCGCTGGTAAATCAACCTTTATTAATCATTATCTTAATACGCCGTTACAGGAAACAGGTACTCAGGCGGTTGATGATAAGTTTACTGTGATATGTTATTCGGCTGAGCAACAGGCTCGGGTCTTACCCGGGATTTCACTGGAAGCTGATCCACGTTTCCCCTTTTATCATATGGCTGATGTGCTCGAGCAGGTGACTCCGGGTGCTAGTGATCGTATCAATACCTATATGCAAATGAAAACCTGTCCTGATATAAAATCAAAAGGACGAATATTTATTGATTCACCTGGTTTTGATGCTGATGACCAACGAACTGAAACACTTAAAATTACCGATTATATAATTGATTTGTCTGATCTGGTGCTTATCTTTTTTGATGCGCGTCACCCTGAGCCAGGCGCAATGCGAGATACTTTAAAACATCTGGTAGCTGATAAAATATATCAAAAAAATGCGGATAAATTTGTTTATATTTTAAATCAGATAGATGCTGCGGTAAGAGAGGATAATCCGGAGGATGTTATTGCATCATGGCAGAGAGCCCTCGCGGCTGAAGGTCTGACAGCTGGTAAGTTTTATACTATTTATAACCCGGACGCAGCCGTAATAATTGAAGATGATAGTGTACGTAACCGGTTTGAACAAAAACGAGACATTGATTTAAAAGCCATTAATGATCGCATTGAGCAAATGAATATTGATAGAATTTATCGAATCATAGGCGCGCTGGATAAATCAGCTAGAGAGATTGAGTATGAGAAATTACCAAAGTTAATTTCTATGATTTCAAACTGGCGAAGAACTGTTTTAAGTGTGGATGCATTTGTAGTTGTAACATTAGGTATCATTTCGGGTGCTTCTATTATGATGGACTCCTTTATAGCTGAAATGCTCATATCATTTGGTGACTGGATGAGTGTGTCAACCGGCAATCAGTTAACAGGTGTTCTTGTATTGTATATGTTATTTTTAAGTATTCATTTTGCATCGAGGCACTATGTAATTAACAGGCAGCTGAAAAAACTAATGAATGGTGACTATTCTGACGAGTTTAAACTAAGTTTAAAAAGAGCATTTGAAAAAAATACAGTGTTTTTCAGAAGTGTTTTTAGACCTCAAGTTGTAGGCTGGGGTTACTTTTCAAAAAGAATGATTAAGAAAGTAAAGAATCAGGCCGATTCATTTATTCAAAAATTAAACGACCAGTATGCAAAACCATCTGGAAGTACGAGTTTAAAAACGCAAGGTGAGAAACAAGAAAAGGCATCTGTAGCAACTATTAATGCGGATGTTGCCTAGATAAAAGATTAAGATATATCAGTCTGACTGATCCATGTTCTGAGGAGCTATATAATGACTAAAAATGATAAGAGTAATGCAAAGGGTAATGAAAAAGTAGCTGAAAAGCTTAAAGATATGGGACTTATGCCGTCTGAAGATGATGTTAAATCGACTGAGGAAACTGAGGAAAATGTAGCGGATAATAAAATGCCCTATGCTTTGATTTTAACGTTTGCTTTGTTTATTTCAGGCATTATTGGCATCTTGTTAATGGCGGGTAATTCTGAAGAAGCCGAGCCTGAAAAGACAATAGTAGAGGCTTCGATGAATGGTAATAAAGATGCGCGCTTCAGTAGGCAGGAAGAAATGGATAAGTTATTTGCTGAACGTCGCAAAGCAATGCAGGAAAGAAGACAGTCACTTTCTATGACGAATGGGCGTCCAGAAATGAGAGATAATAAACAACCAGCATGGGTTGCCGAGCAACGTAATCAAATGCAGCAGCAAATGAATCAAAGACCTGTTGTCGCAAATCAGGCGCGCACACAATCAGCAGTTGAAGCACCTGCATGGGTTAAAGATCGTCAGGCGATGATGGCGCAGCGTCAGAAGCAGCAGGCTAAACAACAAAAACAGTTCATGTTGCAGCAACAGGAACAACAACAGAAACAAATGATGGCATATCAGCAGTGGTTAAAGTCGCAGCAAAGAAATCAGCCAGTTAACATGAATGCGCGACCAGCTGTAAGGGCGCCGGCTTATTACTATCCGAATACTTACTATCCACCAGCGCCTTATTATGGTCCGCGTTATTGATTGAATAAATATTGGTAAGGAAATTCCACAGAGGTGAGGCAAGTAAAGTGCATCACCTCTGTGTCGAAATACTAAAACAGGTTAATTTGTCGTTTTAAAATATTGTCCATTGAATCATCCAGTGCGGCCAGAATGCTGTCAGCAATCGGTGTTAACTGTTTCTCAATATAATGCTCGTAGTCTAATCTTGATGTCTGGCATTCTAACGTTTCAGGGCCATTAACGGTCATTACATATTCTATCCAGCCCTTATGCTGGTAACGAGAAGGTTGCCGGTTTTTTTTAAAAATGGCTTCTGCATTTATTGCAGCGCGTGCATGAGGTGGTATGTTTTTCTGATATAAATCGAGTTTCTGTCGCAAGCGTTTTCTATAAGTTAACTGATGATCCAGTTCACCATTTGATAGTTGTGTTACTACATTACGAATGAATTCATCGTAAGCTTCATCGTTAAAAATTTTAGAATATAGAGTTTGTTGAAAATCTCGTGCTAACTGAGTCCAGTCTGTGCGAACATTTTCCAGACCTTTGAAAATAATCTTCTCATTGTCTCCCGTATTAATAACGCCTGCATAGCGTTTTTTACTGCCTTTATCAGAGCCGCGAACCGTTGGCATAAAAAATCGATTAAAGTGTGTTTCATACTCCATTTCAAGATACGATTTTATTCCGAAATCATCTTTTAAATGTTGTTGCCAGTAAGTGTTAATAATGGCTATAAGGTTATGACCTATTTTATCCGCTGCATCTTTATTCATGCTCTTATCTAGCGATACAAAAACCGAATCTGTGTCACCATAAATGACCTCGTAACCCTGAGCGTTTATTAATTTTACAGACTGTTTAATAATGTCGTGGCTACGTTTTGTAATAGAGCTAGTTAGGCGTGCATCATGAATGCGGCAACCCGGTGTGCCTAACACGCCATAGAATGAATTCATAATGATTTTTATGGCCTGAGATAATGCCTTGTTTTGTTCAAGTTTTGCTTTGTCTCTTGCTAGCCAGAGCTCGGCAATAATATTGGGTAGTATATGTTCATCTTTTGAAAAACTGGCACCGTCATATCCGGGGATAGTGTCATCTTCGTTCATTTTTTTAGCCGCTATACGGGAGTATGGGTCAACCTTAAAAGTACGTATGATGCTCGGGTACAAACTTTTGTAATCAAGAACCAGAACGCTTTTAAAGAGTCCTGGTTTCGAGTTCATTACATAACCGCCGGGAGCCGTATTGCCATTTCCATAATCTCCCGTATTGGGCGCAGTGAAACCTTTTCGGTGAAGTCGTGGTAAATACAAATTATCAAAAGCAGCAACAGACCCTCCCACACGATCCATTTCAAGACCGGTCAGGCGTGCTCGCTCAATTGCAAAGTGAATAAGCTCGGCTTTTTCAAAAATATCCAGAACCAGTTGACAGTCTTCAAGATTGTATTTAGCGAGAGATATTTTATCTTCATAAAACTGGCGTTTTATTTCTTTAGCTTTATACAAGGGATCATGATTATCGTTTTGATGTATGAGTTTGCCGCGATTCAATAATTCATTAGATACGCTGTCTAGTGAAAAGCTGGCAAATTGCCAGGTTGCACTTTTTAATGTATCTATGCCATCAAGTACCACACGCCCTGGAATATGAAGAAAGTAATGGTTGGCTTCTGCATGATGTTGTCGCCATTTTACTGCGGACCGATTTCTGCCCAACTGTAACGGTATATGGTGTTGATCTGCTTTCTGTTGTAAAAATCTAAAATCAAAATTAATAACATTCCAGCCAATAAAAATATCCGGGTCATGAAGTGCTACCTGATTTATAAACAGATTAAGCAGGCTTTTTTCGTCAGCCACGAAATGAATGTAGTCATTGTCATGGGTGGGCTGTTTGTCGCCAATGATTAAAACTTTTCTTGTGTTATTAAAAATAAAAGCAATAGAAAATAAATCATTGGTGTCATAGTCTGTTTCAATATCAAGAGACATCAGGCTTAGTACTGGTTCATAACTGTGAGGTTTTATTGCCGGATTTGTTAAAGTTGATAAATTATTCGGGTTATTAATTGTTACTGGTCCAGTAATAAATCGTTCAGTTAGATAACGTTCTGCTGGACGAATATCCATCTCAAAGGCCGGGATGTCGTTTTCCTTGAGCAAGTCTTTAAGACGATAGAAGGTCTGTAATGTATTACAGTACACTGCGGCCATTGGGTTAAATTTAAAATCTGTTAACTCAATATTTTTTATGTTAACCATTGAGGTTTGCATTATTTTTCGTAACTGTTCGGTGTGTTCCTGTCGAATAAAGAAAACAGCTTTTTGCTGGTTTATAAAAACCTGCAGTGGACCTTCTGTAGAACTAAACCAGAGTTCTAGTTGAATGCCGTTAGTAGTATCGTATGACTGACGGGTGAGTAAAAAAGCGTTGCTCATATATATTTTTATTTAGATATATTAGACAGAAGTGTGTGGCTTGGTTGGGTATTTACTTTTATTGATTTACAGAATTCAAAAATTATCAATACGTGACATTATTATGTCACTGATAATTAATTCATGATATTAGTTTTTCAAGATATTTTAGCTTGCCTGGTACTCCATCCCATTTTTCAGCGTCATCCATGGCTGCTTTTAAAGTATTTATGACGGGCCAGTTTCTGGCAAGATCGGCGTTTAGCTGTATAAAAGCTTTTTGTTCTTCAGGCAAGTCGCCCTCTTCATAAATGGCCTCAACGGGGCACTCAGGTACACATAACTGACAGTCTATACATTCTTCGGGATCTATTACCAGAAAGTTAGGCCCCTCATGAAAACAATCGACAGGGCATACCTCAGCACAGTCAGTGTACTTGCATCTAATGCAATTTTCTGTAACAACAAAAGTCATTAAGTGAGCTTTATGTAATTTAGATTAGTTTAGTTTAGTGCTTAAACAAGTAATAGCAAAACTGATATTTAATTATGAATCATTTTAAACGATATTTTTCATTGTTATTTATTGATGTGATTGTGGCAGTTTGGTTTAGTTGCGAGCATGATTATATTTGAGTGTTGTTTGCCTGTTCGTTGCATGCCATTGATGCCTGGAAATTGAGATGTATAGTTGACATTATCGTTATTTAAATGAGTTGCATTTAATGGTTTAAGGTATTCTGAAATTAACCCGATTAAATGGCTGATTTCATCGAGAATTTTGATATAGATCGTCTATTATCAATAGGTGTTGTAGTTAAACCAAGGACACATCATCGATGAAAATCAGCCCATACCTGAAAGTGTTAGCAGAAAAAGACGGTTCAGACCTCTACCTGTCAACCGGAGCCCTGCCAAGCGCGAAGTTTAATGGGGTGATGACACCCTTATCTAAAAAAGCAGCGCCTCCTGGCTGGGTCAAGTCTCTGGCAATGGAAATTATGAACGAAGAGCAGCAGTCTGAGTTTGAGCATAAGCCGGAAATGAATCTGGCTATTTCAGAGTCGGGTGTAGGGCGTTTTCGGGTGAATATTTTTAAGCAGCGAAATGAAATATCAATGGTCATTCGATATATCAATGCAGAAATACCTAATTGCGCAGACTTAGGGCTACCGGATACCTTAAAAGAAGTCATTATGGCGAAGCGTGGCATTATTCTATTTGTAGGTGGTACGGGATCGGGTAAGTCGACCTCTCTGGCAGCTCTTATTGATCATCGTAATACACATAGTAAAGGGCATATTATTACCATTGAAGACCCGATTGAGTATATACATTCGCATAAAGGCTGTATTGTTAATCAGCGAGAAGTTGGTGTTGATACGGACAGTTTTGAAGACGCATTGAAAAACACTCTGCGGCAGGCTCCAGATGTCATATTGATTGGTGAAGTCAGGGATCAGGAAACAATGGAGCATGCCCTGGCTTTTGCGGAAACAGGGCACCTGGCAATATCTACCTTACACGCTAATAATGCCAACCAGGCGTTGGATAGGATCATTAATTTTTTTCCAGAAGAACGTCATTCGCAGTTGTTGCAGGATTTATCATTAAATTTAAGAGCGTTTGTATCTCAGCGTTTAATTCCTACAGTTGATAAAAAGCGCTGTGCGGCTATTGAAGTATTGTTGAACTCCCCCCGTGTAGAAGAGTTGATTAAAAGGGGTGATGTTTCGGAAATTAAAGAGGTAATGGAAAAGTCAGAGCGTATGGGTATGCGTACTTTTGATAGTGCGTTATTGGAACTTTACAAAAAAGGTAAAATTTCAGTTGAGGAAGCTTTAAAGAATGCTGACTCGGAAAATAATCTGCGCTTGAAAATTGAGCTGGGTGAGGACTCACCCAGTAGTAGTAAACCTGAAAAAGAAGATGCGTTTGGCAGTTTGTCTTTAATGGAAAAAGAAGAGCCTGAAGAGGAAGAGGGTGAAGAGTTTTCGAGTTTAAGTTTGGATGCAGATGATGAAAAACTACCTGATATAGAAACATAAATATGTTGGAAAAGTATAGAGGTGTCAGTAAATGTCATCGGCTTTAATTTCGTTAGAAGTACAGTGCCCTTATTGTTGGGAGAAAATTGATATAATGATTGATCATTGTGGAGAAGATCAGCAGTACATAGAAGATTGTCAGGTCTGTTGCAGGCCTATTAACTTTCATATAATGATTAATGAATTTCAACAGGTGCAGGTTAATGTCTATACAGATGATGAAGCTTAAAAAACAATTAATGTTTAGTGGTATAACGTTGATGTTTTTATGGCAGCAAAACGTATTTGCAGGCGATATCACTGCATTTGAAATATTAGAAAATAAGTGGGCGATGAAGTTTGTAAAAATACCCGCGGGGAAGTTTAATATGGGGCTTAATGATTTTGAGTCTGCATTGATGGAGGTGCCCGAAGCTAAACCAGGTGAGTTAAAAGATGAGCTGCCAGAACATTTAGTGAAATTAAGCCAGGACTTTTATATAGGGCAAACAGAAATTACTCAACAGCAGTGGTTTTTGATTATGCAGAATAAACCGGGGCCTGAAAAATTCTGGAAACAAAGCGAATGGAGATCTTTACCGGTGGTATCAGTTAACTGGTTTATGGTGGAAAGATTTGTAGAAGAAATAAATAAGTTAGATAAGCAGTATCATTACCGTTTGCCTACTGAGGCAGAATGGGAGTATGTGGCAAAAGCAGGAAGCTCAGATTTAAGGCCAGTTCCGATTGAATCACTAGAAGATTATGCCTGGTTTATAAATAACTCAGGTGATGTTCAGCATGTTGTGGCGAGTAGAAAACCAAATGCATTTGGTGTGTACGATATGTTAGGGAATGTATGGGAGTGGGTTGATGACTGGTATGCCCCTGATACCTATTCTAAAAATACCAGATCTAACCCCGTCGGCCCCAAAAAAGGGTTTTCAAAAGTGCGTCGTGGAGGGTCTTTTCATTGTCCTGTGCATCTGCTGCGCCCGGGATATCGAGCGGCTAACAAACCGGGTGTTGCTTATGAAGTTACTGGATTTCGGCTGATTGCAGAATCAAAATAAAAATATTTATGACGATGATCCCGTGAACTTATATCGCGCAAGAATAGGTATGAATTTCTGATTTAGGGCGGCAATGTCTGCCTGCATAACGATTACTTCGATGAAATTGTCAGTTAAGACACCGGGTAGAATTGAATGGCTTTACATAATTATATTGAATCTCAATACTTAATGTAATACTTTAAGAATGGTCTATAATCAACTACACTGATTATAAAAATAGACTATTAATATTGAGGATCTATAGTGAAATTAAAGCGAATTAATACATTATTTAAATTGCTGGGCCTAATTGGCGTGGCTGTTGTTTTGAATGCTTGCTCAAGTGACCCGACGCCCTGGACGAAAAGTGACTCGCCCTGGGATCAGCGTAGAGGTTCAGAAATAGAAGCTGAAGCACCAGCAGCGGATGCTTATAAAGCAGACCTGGAAATGCCTGCTGATTCAGCAAGTGAAGTTGAGTTAAGTTATGAAGCAGAGGTTATTGAAAGTTATGAGCCTGAAGGGGCATTAGAACCTGAGCCTGCAGCGGTTATGGCTGTAGAGGAAACTCCAGTAGAGGCAGGTTCAATAATGGATCAGCCAGCCAATTATTACACAATGCAGTTAATGGCATCGGTTGATATTGATCGAGTAATACGTTTTGCGGAAGAAAATCAGGTGTCGACTCAATATGTTGTTGCTACTGAGCGTGATGGCGTTGTCTGGCATGTGCTTTTGCTTGATATTTACCCTGATTATTCATCGGCTGTTATTGCAAGAGACGAAATTGCGCCGAGTTTAAGAAATGCTCCCTGGATTCGAAGTGTGGGTTCTGTGCAAAAGTTGGTTCGTTAGTGATTAAAATTTGCTGGAAGTGAAATTGATCAAGGCCCCTTTGTGATAATCATAAAGGGGCTTTTTTATAGATTATAAGTTGTTATTGTCGTTGTTAATCAAGATCTTTATGTGAGCCATCACAAACAGGAGGTCTATTGGTTCTCTTGCAGCCGCATAGTCCCATTTTTGTTTTTTCGGTGACTTTGATGGGAGTTGGTGAAAAATCTGTGCCTTTATGTGAGCCGTCACAGAAAGGCTGTGAACTTGATTTTCCACAGGAGCACCACCAGTAGGTGCCCGGCTCGAGTTCAACAACATATGGTTTTTTTTGTGGGCAGTCAGCTGTGCTCATAAATGTTTCCCTGAATTTAATTGTGAATAATGATTGTAGATTAAATAAGATTTTTTTTAATAAAATGGCAGTTTAATTAAGTATTTGAACCAATCGGCTTTTTTAACGGGCATTTTTAAGCTAGACTGGTGAATAATCGTATGTAAAATAACGTGATACAACGGTATTTTAAGACTATATTTTAATAAAAGGCGCTAAATTCTAAATTTAGAACACTTTTGGGCTTTTTCTGGTTTGCAACAACAAAATGACTGAGGATAGAACATTGACTCTTTTAAGCAAAAATTTATTACCAATTACACTCGTGCTTGCAGGTAGCGTGGCATTAGCGGCTTGCTCGTCAAAACCATCACCCTGGAGTGAGTCTTCTTCGCCCTGGGAAGGCAGAGCAGAGCAAAATGCCGAGCCAGAACCATTAGCAATTGATGAAATTCAGCCGGCATATCAGGAAGAAGAAACAATTGAGCCAGTCGGTTTTGTTGCGGCAGAAGAAAGTTCAATTATGCTTGAGTCTGAAGCTGCCATGGAAGAGCCGATGGCAGAGCCAGTAATGCAAATAGAAGAGCCAGCTGCTGTAGCGGTAGGCGGTAGCCTTGCAGATCAACCAGCTGGCATGTTTGCGGTACAGGTAGTGGCATCAAGTTCAATGGATCAGCTACGTTTCTTCGCAAACCAGAATAACCTCTCAGAAGAGTGGGTTGCTGAGACATCGGTAGATGGAAAAGTCTGGTTTGTTCTAATGTCCGGAGTTTATGGGACAAAAGGCGAAGCGGAACAGGCGCTAAACGGTTTGCAGGGTCTTGGGACTCAGCCATGGATCAGAACGATTGGTTCGGTGCAGGCAGTTATGGGTCGGTAAGTAATTAATAAAATGATAGATTAATTAGGCTAAGCCAGTAGTCTTGAAACAAAAAAGCCTCAGTTTACTGGGGCTTTTTTTGTTTCAAGATCTTGTTAATTTAAGCATCAGTAATAATGTTTTATTTAAATGCCTGGGTTACTTAAACCTGTTCAATAGAACTCATCAATAAAGTAAAAAACTTAACTGCAGCAAGACTCTAGTTATATCTCTAACTGGATTTAGCAATGCTCAAGTTATTTTCGGGGCTTATTATATTCACTTTTTTAAGCTTATAGTCAGGCGCAAGAAAGCGTTGAGTCAGATATTTTGTTTGAACTAGAGCAGGATATTCAGCATTACACTGAATTAGTCCCTCGATACTCATCAGAATGTTGGTTGCATAAAGATGGACGGGCACTTATTAAAAATGTTGATCATGATCGAAATTCACAGATAATATGCTCCACTATATTAAGTTTTTCATCTGAGCTTGAAATGCAAACAGTTGCCGAGTTTGTTCATAATGATGGGGTTCTTGAGTCTGTTAAGGATTTGGGCTTTGATTATTTGCAGGGCTTTTATCTTGGCGAGCCCGTACCTATATATGATCTGTTAAATAATTAAGGTTTGTTGTTGTTTTTATGGCGTGGTTTCTATGGTGTTAATACCGTGTCATCATGAGAGTATGCAGGGGAGCAGCAGCAAAGTATTTTTAAATTATCATTTCCGGTGTTTTCTATATTGTGTTCAGTGCCAGGCATTATGCAGATCGTATCGCCGCTTGTTACCTGTAATGTTTCATTAGCCAGAATCATTTTTCCGGTTCCCTGGAGAATAAAGTATATTTCCTCACTTTTAATATGTTTGTGTAATAAAGTTTTTTCGTTTGGTTTTACTATGGCTTCTGCAAGGCTTTGTGATTTATTACCATGTGTATCAGGGTGCATAAGCTCGCGAATTTCAGAGCCGTCCTGTGTAATATAGGAATTAACGTTTTTGTAGTGGCTAATTTTATTCATAGTTTGAAATATCATTTATATAGGTTGTAAAATTTTCTATCTCTGTAATAACAGGTAGGCAGGATGTACCTTCGCAAATGTAAGCGCAAATATTCCCCACAGGTATTTTATCTTTTAGTTCTTCAGGTGGGTGGGTGTCGCTGTTAATGGCGACACAGGTTAAATGTGGGATGTAACGGCTGTTGGTTATGTGTTGCCATTTTTTTATGTCTTCATCCGTGCCGCGTAATACTATTATAAGAACCGGTTTTAAATAAAGTTCTAGTGCGTGTAACAGGCTACAGTGTGTAAGGGCCTGTTCATTAAGTGATGGGTATGCGCAGCGGATTGTTTTTTCTGCAGAGTCCAGGTATTTAGTATTGCCACTTAGAAATCCAAGTTGTAGTAATGCGCTGGCGGCAACTGCATTTCCATTTGGCATCGCATCATCAGAAAATGTTTTACTTCTATAAAGTAACTGCTCATGGTCATGACTGGTAAAAAAGAAACCGCCGTCTTTAGAGTCTTCGAAATACTCTAGCAAGCTATCCGCAATTTCCCTTGCCCACAAATAATGTTGATTACTCCATTGGTTTTGTAAAAGTTCAAGTAGCGCTTGAAGCATGTACGCATAATCATCAAGGTAGGCGTTTAAATGTGCTTTGCCATCTTTGTAACTGGCAAGTAAGCGGTCATCGCGCCATAAAGTTTTATATATAAAGTTTATCGATTTAATAGCTGAAGCGGTATATGTGTCATTGCTGAATCGCCTGCCTGCCTGTGACATGCCTCTAATCATTAAAGCATTCCATGCGCATAATATTTTATCGTCCCTACCGGGCTGGCTTCGACTATTTCTATGTGTGAGTAATTTCTGGCTGGCAGAATTTAATAGTGATTCAAGCTCGTTTATATTGATAGTTAATTTAGAGGAAAGTGTTTCGTTATTTATGGTGCTGTGTAAATGCCAGTCACCTTCAAAGTTGGCTTCTTCAGACAGGTTATATTTCTGATCGAAAACCTTGTATTCTTTTTCATTTAGTAGCGTCTCAACTTGTTGAGGTCGCCACACATATGTTTTGCCTTCTACTTTTTCAGTGTCGGCATCAAGAGCGGAGCAATAACCGCCTTCCCGGGTTTGCATGTCACGGATTAACCAGTCAGCTGTCGCTTGAGCTGTGTGTTTGTGGAGAGGTTTTTTCGTGACGAGGTATGCCTGAGAGTACAGGTTCAGAAGTTGTGCGTTGTCATAAAGCATTTTTTCGAAATGCGGAATCATCCAGAATTCATCGGTTGAATAACGAAAAAACCCGCCGCCAACTTGATCCTGAAAACCGCCCAGTGCCATTTTATCTAAAGTAAAGCTGGTGATTTGCAGAGCTGTCTGGTCTGTTTTGTTATGGGATTTAAGAAAAAGGTAATGACGTAAACTGCGCTCTAACATATCGGGGTGAGGGAATTTAGGTGCGTCACTAAAGCCACCCGTATTTTTATCAAATGCACTTTCCAGTTGTTTTCGCGCTAAATCTAGTGGCAGGCTATTTAATTTATTGTTAACCGGTTCATGGGAAGAGATGTCTTTTAATATATTTTCAATTGAGCTTTCCTGCTGCTGAATTTCTGACTTCTTGTTTTTATATGCGTCTGTAACCATATGCATGACTTGAATAAAAGAAGGCATGTTGTGTCGTGGTTTGTCAGGAAAATAAGTGCCTGCAAAAAAAGGCATTTGGTTGTCAGGTGATAAAAAAACAGTTAATGGCCAACCGCCTGAGCGTGATGTAAGTAGCGAATGTGTTGTTTGATATATCTTATCCAGATCGGGTCTTTCTTCGCGGTCAACTTTAATATTTATAAAGTGTTTGTTCATTATTTCTGCAGTTGCGTTATCTTCAAATGATTCATGTGCCATGACGTGGCACCAGTGACATGCAGAATAACCAATTGAAAGTAATATGGGTTTGTTATGCTGCTTTGCTAAAGCCAGAGATTCGTCATTCCATGGAAACCAGTTAACAGGGTTGTCAGCATGTTGTAATAAGTAGGGGCTGGTTTGATCATTAAGTTTGTTGTCAGGATTCATTGTCTGGGTTCATTAATCTTTATAACTTAGAGTTAGTGTTAGCAGCTTAAGATATGACTATACTGTGAAAGCTAATAATAATGACACGAATTCTATAGTGATATGAGAAGTAAAATACAATACTGGTCAGGAAAGCTGCTCTCAATTTTTGATGACGACATCAGTTTTTTTGCAGCAAGTCTCAGTTTTTATAGCGTGCTTTCAATTATACCAATGATCTGGGTAGTGTTTTTTATATTGAATCAGCTTGGTGTGTTTGAGCAATATTATATCCTCGTTAAGAATTTTCTGGTGGAGAGCCTGATTCCATCGCATGCTGAAACTATTACGAGTTACCTTGAAGGGTTCATGAGTAATGCGGGTAAAATGGGTGGTATGGGCTTGGTGTATATCGTTATTGCATCAGTTTTATTCTATAGAAACTACCAGTATGTGGTAAATAAGATATTCCTGGTGCCAAATCACAGCTTATTGCATAGCGTAGCGACTTATCTTGTTTTGGCGTTTTTAATGCCGGCAACGTTAGGTGTCTCGTTTTATCTATCTGATTATATTCAGCAGATAACGGGAGAGGGTGATTTTGTAATAGGTGAATTCACGTTGTTATCTTATTTAATGATATGGATGTTGTTTTTTGTGTTATTCAAAGTCTCTCCGAATATGCAGATTGATATGCGTATTGCGCTAAAGGTTTCGTTTGTGGCGTCATTGATCTGGCATATTGCTAAATGGATGTTTGTAAAATATACGGTAATGAACCAGACATACAGTACATTGTATGGCTCATTCAGTGCTTTATTGTTTTTGTTGGTGTGGATCTATCTGTCATGGTTATTATTGCTGCACGGCTTAAAAGCCTGTTATCTAATGCATTGTCACAAAGGTAAATATAATTAAAATCCCTTCATATCCCTATATTTGTAGCGTTTCTAAGTTGTTGAAATTAAGACTGAAAAACTTTTATTAGAAAAGCATGAATAAAGTGTTGACGGTTAGAATCAAAGCTGTAGAATGCGCCACCTCGTTAAGGCAAACGGGTCAACCAAACAAGGTTGAGCGGCGAAGGAACGTTGTAAGAAGTTGGGTTTAAGTTGTTAAAAAGTT
>Ga0316204_10002254_pt1 | contig 44755 bp, 39 predicted proteins | sample 6monrhotite_MG_2_FD_205661 | JGI IMG/M metagenome (GOLD analysis project Ga0316204, IMG submission 205661) | Microbial mat bacterial communities from mineral coupon in-situ incubated in ocean water Damariscotta River, Maine, United States -... | ecosystem: Environmental > Aquatic > Marine >... | reverse complement strand
TTTAATATGTATTAGGATTTCTTTTTCTTTTTGAACAATTTCCCTAACCTTTCAAGTAAGCTTCTAAGCGCATCGTAATAGAGTGTAATGGCAAGAAATATTGAAAACCCCCACAAAACAATGAGGTTTGCAGAAAAAGTAGTGATATAAGCACCAAAGAGCCTTTTTGAAGGTGCTAAGAAATGAGATCTAAATCCATCAGGGTTTTTGTATACTGGATCAGCGCGTTGAATTAATTCACCTTTCCATTCAATGATCTTGTCAAGCTCATTTTTATTGGTAACCAAATTTTCTAAAGACTCATTGGTGTAATTATTCTTCAAGGTTACAAACGCTGCTTTATCTTCACTGGTCTCGTTTAATTTAATTAATAGCCTGTCTTTCTCATCATTGTAAGTATTATATTCTTCAACATAAAAGCTATTGAGGTCATTAAAGTATTCTGATAAGCTCTCAACTGTTTTCTTCGTAAAGTTTTTTTGATTTAATTGATCAATTGAATCAAATTGTATTTTAGAATTTCTTTTATTCTCTTTGTTAACTTCATTATTAAGTAGCCTTATTGCGTTTCCAACATCCTCAGTGCTTTCTTCAATGTTTAGGTTTCTTCCAACGAAGTTTAAACGATCTTTTAAACGACTCAACCAGAAGTTCTTTCGAAAACTAGTTGTCTTTATATCCTTATCAATATAGTAGAACTGTTTATTGAATTTGTTGTTCTTAAATTGATTGACTGCTAAAGCCTCGAAAGCCCATTTTGATGCCATTATATCTCCAACAAATGGTACTTCCTTTTGAATTGTAATGACTGGATTTAGTTTTTCAAATTTTACGATTACACCACTCAAGATGAGTTGAGGAATTACTAAAAAAGGAATCAAAATGTAAATGGTAACTGCTGAGTCAAAACTTGAGGATATATTTAAGCCTAACATATTGGCAAAACATGCTGTTGAGAATAGGATAACCCAATATTCAATATACATCCCTTTAATTTCTAATATAGAGTTACCTACTAAAACAAATGAAAGTATTTGGATACCTGATACAGCAAACATTATGGCAATTTTTGAAAATAGATAACTGCCTTTACTGAGGTTTAAGAATTTTTCTCTTTTTAATATTTTTCGATCTCTTATAATTTCTTCTGCAGCTACTGTTAACCCTAAAAAGAGGGCTACAATAACACTCATGAAGATATAGGCAGTTAAATTTTCATTCTCTCGAAATATGTATCCAGCTCCTTCTACTTCATCGGTATTGTAATATTTGATAATAAAAGCAAGTATAAACGCTAATACAGGCGCTTCTAAGAAATTGATCAACATGTATTGTTTGTTGGTCAATTTTGATAGAACATCTCTTTTGATAAACACTTTAAACTGCTTCCAAGCATTTGGGATTTGTAGGCTTTTCTCAGGCGGGTTGGTATTAGGTTCTCCTAATTCTTTTTTATTGTTTTTAAGTTCTACTTTATATATTTTATACCATTCTTTTGGTTTAACCTTCCTGTTATCTGTTTGATTTCCATATTCATCTAATATCTTAGATTCAATGATATTGAAAATTTGTTCTGGATTTACATTTCCACATTGTATGCATTCACTTTCAACAGCATTCGCTTGTTGCATCTGTTGTTTAAAGTAGACAACACCATCTACAGGGTTTCCATTGTATATTAAATATCCGCCTGTGTCTAATATGATCAGTTTATCAAACATTTTAAAAATGTCTGAAGATGGTTGATGTATTACTACAAAAATTAACTTCCCTCTAAGCGTTAGTTCTTTAAGAAGGTCCATTATGTTCTCAGAGTCTCTAGAAGAAAGCCCGGAGGTTGGTTCATCTACAAAAAGGACAGAAGGCTCACGAATTAGCTCTAAAGCAATATTAACTCTCTTTCTTTGTCCACCACTTATTGTTTTTTCTAATGGACTCCCAACTTTAAGGTTTCTAGTTTCATACAGGCCAAGGCTATTTAAAACTTTAAAAGTTAGCCTGATAATCTGCATGTTAGATAGGCCGCCAAAACATAGCTTTGCATTGTAGAATATATTTTGAAAAACGGTAAGCTCTTCTATTAAAAGATCATCTTGGGAGACATACCCGATAACTCCTTCAATTTTATCTTTATTTTCTAATGCATGAATATCAAAACCATTAATCTTAACTGCTCCAGTAGAAGGTTTATAATTACCATTTAGCACATTAAGTAATGTCGATTTTCCAGCACCGCTGGCACCCATAATTCCTATAAGATTACCTGAATCTTCTTCAATAGTCATAGGATGTAATCCTACATTCCCATTTTTAAATTTATAGGTAATCCTATCTACCAGGAAAGTAGTTTTTTCAGCATCTTGGTCGCTTAAAAAGCGATTGATAATGTCACTGTAATATATAGGTGGAACCTTAGAACCTCTTAATGAAGAACCTTGAGTAAGTACATATGTTTTTACAGGGTAAATGAGTTGCCCATTGAGCTGTAGTTCAGTATTTCCAAAATATTTCATAAATAGCGTGTTAACGCTACTTATATTTAATACTCTAACCTGTCCATCTAAGCCTAAAGCATTTATGTGGTGGTGGTCTCCATCTCCTTTTTCATTGCTATTTATTAATAGAACATGTTCTGTTTTAGGAATAGCATTCTTTGGGGCACTAACAAAATCTTTAGTAAGTGTGTATTCTTCTCTGGTTATATTGAACGATTCAGATACAGTTTCAACAAATTCAAGTGCTTGCTCAGTATCGTTATTGTTTTGATAAATAAATTCGAGCAATTGAACCAAAACATATATTTTCTGTTTTTGGGTAAGCTCTTTGTTGATCTCAGTACAAATTTTTAGAATTTTTACCGAGTTTAAGGAAGTTCTTTTCTTGGCTCTAGCACCTTCCCTTTTCTTGTTTTGTTCGTTATAATTTCGGTCATAGTCTAATAGATACTCATTAACAAGATCTTTGTTAAGTTGCTCATCTAAAAACTGACGTACAAACTCTCTACTATTAGAATCGTCCCTTCCAACATTTGCAACTATTGCAAACAATTGCATAAGGGCTTTCAGAATTCTTTCGCTCATTTAATTTTATTTCAGAGAAGAAATTTTCAGGCATGAAAGTAATAAAAAAAAGCAGGAATATAAATCCTGCTTTTTAATGTTTTCAATGAATTTAAGTAGTTAAGGTTTGAACCCCACGAGTAAAACCGCACATCCAGAACTCACTTCATCTAAATTAAGGTTGGCTTCAACAATAATATCTAATGTTGAGGTAACCTTGAAGTCCCAATAAGGAGACATGCTATGTTCTTTGTTAGAAAAGATCTCATTCCTATCTTGATCATATAATCTAAAAACTAAGTTTCCACTTTTTAATCCACTGCATGCACCAAAACGATAGGTGCTTCCACCATATAAAGTTAAATGAAATTCAGCAGTTTGATCATCAATTAGTAAGGCTCGATATTCTTGCCCATCAGATAGATAATCTTTAGTAAAGTTTTGACCGCAAATTGTTGCGATTGTGTCACATTGAGCACTTAACGATTGAGTAGTACTTAAAAAAAGTGAAACTAAAATGCCAATAAAAAGGAGTCCTTTCTTCATCTATGCTGTTATTTGATAATGCTGTTACGAATGTCTGCTATTTTAGTTGTGATATCGCTTAGTTGCTCTGCACTCATAGTCACATTCGATTCACTATTAATAGTAGTTGTTTTATTTTCTTCATCAGTGGTAGGAGCTTTAAAAGAATAGCTAAAGTCAATTCCATTATAGATGTCTTTCAGTTCATTCAATTGATTGAGAATGGTCGATACTTCCGGGTTTTCTTGATAGGGTAGAAGAAGATTGATTAGGTTCTTAATAGTGATTTTTTGTTCACCAATTCTATTTTTTATGACTTGATCTCCATTTGAATTAGCTAATGTAGTCGCATAATGCAAGGTTTCAACCCAACCTCCAGCTAAAATTAATACACTTAAATCATTTTGTTTATTATTTTTTAAATATTGATCAGCTGTCTTAAAAGCATCAGAAACCAAAGACAAAAGAGAATCCATATTGCCTAAATTTTCTTCAAAACGAGACAGCATTTTTTCATCAAATAAATTTGCTATTCCAAGCTCAGTAGTCATTCTTTTTGTTACTGCCATATAAGAAATAGCATCTTGTGTCTGGTCATAAATTGTGGCATAACCAAGATCGGCACCATAAATACCCAAGTTTAGAGCTTTAGAGCTAGTTGTTACATAGCTTGTTACATTAGTTGTTGGATTTAATAGTTCAGAAGAATAATTGGTTCCAACTTCTTTTAACAAAAAGGCAGTTTGTATGGGTGATGGAATGCTAAATACTTTTCCACTTATTTCAAATAAGTTTGAATTCTTTTTTTCTTCAACCTCTTGATCAGATTTGTCTGCTCGTTTAGGCTCTTCAGTACAAGCTAGTACAAAGATTAGGGCAAAAGCAGCAGCAATTATTTTTTTGATATTGCTCTTAAATTTTAATGTGGATTTTATAAACATATTTGGTCTTTAAATAAGTCCGAATCTAGATCTTGAGGCGTAAAGATAACTAAATCTCAAAAATGTTGGTTCTTTTTAATTGAATTCTTAAGATGATGAAAGAAATTATTGCAATAATGCCTTCAATTATCGCTGAATCAAAGTTTTGAAAGATAAGGTCCCCAATGAAGAACAAGCAAGAATAAACCATTATTACAGAGCTTATCCAACACATAAAAAGAGATTTCAGATTAGAAGAATGCTTCTCTTTTCTATACGGCTTCCAGGCTCCATCAGGTTTAACTTTATTATAAAAAGTAACTAAGGTTTCATTTTCTGTAGGCTTGCTAATAAAGGTAACTATTAACCAACTAATAGTACTAAAACCAACGGTAAAGAGAAAATTATAAGGATAAGAAAGGTCCAGAATAAAATTGGCAATAGTGTACCCAATAAAAGGGGCAAGGCTAGCTGTGATTTCACTCCAAGCATTTATTCTCCACCAGTACCAACGTAAAATTAGCACCATTCCAAGACCTGCACCACATTCGATTAAGAATTGAAAAGCTCCAGCAATTGTTCTAATTTGAGTAGTTGCAAAAAGAGAAACCAACATAATGAGTAGGGTAAATAGTCTAGCTTTTTGAACATAATCTGCCTGTTCATCTTTGTTGTTTTCTTTCTTTTTCTTTTTTAGGAAACGTTTATAGAGGTCATTGGTTAAATAGCTTGCTCCCCAATTGAGTTGAGTTGATATGGTGCTCATATATGCAGAAAGGAAAGCGACTAATAATAATCCTTTAAGGCCAATAGGTAAATGGTCTTTCATGGCTAAAACAAAACCTTGACCTGAATCTTCTATGCTTAAATCGGGATAAAGTACCAAAGCACATAATCCAACAATGATCCATGGCCATGGTCTTAGGCAGTAATGTGCAATTTGAAAAAAAAGAGTTGCAAATACAGCATTCTTTTCGTCTTTGGCACTCATCATTCTTTGTGCAATATATCCGCCACCACCAGGTTCTGCTCCAGGCGACCAGCTTGCCCACCATTGCACTAAACCAAAAGTTAGAAATGCACCTACTGTAAGACTATAGGTTCCAATATCGTTTGCTATAGATTCAGAACTGATCTTTGGAAAGAAGTCGAATCGCCATGCAGGTAATTGTTCTTTTAGACCAGAAATCCCTCCCACTTGATCTGTATTTAACACTACAATAGCTAAAATGATGCAGCCAGCCATTGCAATGAAGAATTGAACAAAATCTGTAATAACTACTCCCATTAATCCAGAAAGGGATGAATAGATTGCTACAAATGACATTGCAATTGCGATTACATAGATAATGTACTCGTCTGGAATGTCAAAAAATACTTTCAATATTGATGCTAAGGCAGCATTAACCCACCCAATAATTATAGCATTGAGGAATATTCCCATGTAAACTGACTTAAAACCTCTAAGAAAAGCAGCAGGCTTTCCACTATACCTGAGTTCAATAAATTCTAATTCAGTAACAATTTCTGCCCTTCTCCATAACTTGGCAAAAAAGAAGGTGGTGAGCATACCTCCAATAAGCATGTTCCACCATAACCAGTTTCCCGAAATACCATTTTTGGCAACTAACTCTGTGACAAGAAGTGGTGTATCAGCAGCGAAGGTTGTAGCAACCATGGAAATACCAGCAATGTACCAGGGGAGATTTCTTCCTCCTAGAAAAAAATCACTTAAACTTTTGCTCGCTTGGTTCTTAAAATAGAAACCTATCCCTAATGCTAGCACTAAGTATACAATAACAATAACCCAATCAATGGTTGCTAATTCCATAACCCCAAAGAAAAAGAATCCTTGGCATTAGATAAGAGAAGTTTCTTTTTCTTTTTCAACAGCGCTATTCAGTATGTTTGCAATATGTCAGACGATACTCCAAAAGCTAAGCTTTCTATATTAGATAAGCTTAAAATCACAGATAAAAAACAACAGAAACCTTCTATTCAGAAACGAAAGGAACAAGTTTTTAAACCTGTAGAAATTGAAGAGGAAGGAAGCTTTGAATTAGTAGCTACTTGTATGCAAAACTTGGAAGAAGAATTGGCAGAAGAATTGCGGCAAATTGGAGCGAGCAATATTGAGATTCAAAGAAGAGCAGTGAAATTTACAGCTGATAAGGAACTAATGTATAAAGCCAATATTTGGTTGCGAACTGCTCTTAAGGTATTAAAACCTCTTTTCTCTTTTACTGCTAAAGACCCAGATGATCTCTATAAAAATGCTAAGAAATTGGAATGGGAAAAGGTGTTTTCTGAAGAAAAAACTTTTTCTATTGACTCGGCTGTATTCTCGGAAAGTTTCACTCATTCTCAATTTGCATCATTAAGAGTAAAAGATGCTATAGTTGATAGATTTAGAGAACAACAGATTAATCGACCAAATGTAGAAAGGTTTCAGGCTGATGTTCGAATTCATCTACATATTAATAAGAATGATGTAACCCTCTCTCTAGATAGTTCAGGAGATCCTTTATTTAAAAGAGGATATAGAACTCAACAGCATATAGCCCCTATTAATGAATGTTTAGCTGCAGGCTTAATTTTAAAGAGTGGGTGGAAAGGAGAGTCTGACTTTTTAGACCCTATGTGTGGAACTGGCACAATAGCTATTGAGGCTGCGTTGATTGCTTGCAATATTCCACCCAATATGAATCGAACACATTTTGCGTTTGAAGGATGGAAAAGTTATGATCAAGTATTGTTATCAAAAGTGTTGAGAGATGCAAAAGATGAATACAAACCTTTAACGAATAAAATTTATGCTAGAGAGTTAGCCTCTAATAATATTAGAAGTGCAAGAGTTAATATTAATTCCGCAAATATGCGTAAAAGTATAACTCTTGAGCAAGCAGATTTTTTTAAGATAGATGCCCCATCTGCTAATGGTCTCATGATAATGAATCCACCCTACGGAGAGCGACTTTCAATTACTGAAGGACTACCTGATTTTTACGAAAGAATTGGTTCTGCCTTAAAACACGAGTATCCAGGTTGGACCGCTTGGATTATTGCTTCAGAAATAGAATCCTTCAAAAATATAGGTCTGAAAACTTCTCAGAAAATACCAATGATGAATGGAAAACTAGAGTGTCAATTCCGTAAATATGAGTTATTTGAAGGAAAAAGAGAGGAAGAAGTTATCAGAAGAAATAAGAAGTAAAATAAGCTAAATGAAGTAGATTAATCATGGTATGTTATTTGCTAATGATGACTTTTTTTAATTAATCTACTTACAACATGTCTACTTGGAATAAACCTAGCTTATTGCTATTGAGTCTTATCTTATCAATTTCACTATTTTCTCAAGAAAAAGTAAAGACAAAGAAAGTTAAACTGAAAGAAGCTGGGGTAGTATTTCAGAGCTTTGATAATTTTGGGTTAACGTATAGAATTGGAAATAATAATAGCCTTTGGAGATTAAATTCGTTATTGGTTACTGGTGGAAAAACGAGGAATGGTTCTTTTTTTGACAATTATCTTTCGTCTAGTCAAAATGCAGTAAGCAGAAGTTCTATAGGCTTATCATTAGCAGCAGGGCGAGAGCATCGGAAATCAATTGGGGAGAATATTCAAATTAGATATGGGAATGATTTACTGTTTGGTTATGATTACCAGAAATTTAGAAGCGGATCATCCTTCACTACTAATAGTCAGGTAACTAATGAGCAATATTCAATTGGATTAGGGTTTGTTTTTGGATTTAATTATGTGATCAAAGATGTTTTAGTCATTGGAGCAGAAATAGTTCCTGCAATAACCTATTTTGAAAATAGTGACAATAGAGATGGTTTGGAAACGAAAATTTCAGGTATGAACTATGGTTTATCTAATAATTCTGCTTTGGTGTCCATTGTTTTTAGGTATTAGATTTTTTGTTAAAAACCAATACCTCTTTTATTGTCAGGGCATTTAATGGAAGTTCAAGAAAAACATGCAAATAGCTTAGAAAGAATAATGCTATAAATCCAGTTTTATAATCATAATAGTACAATCCAACTGATAAAATCCAAATCACTCCTATCAAAATACCTTTCTTCGCAGTTATTGCTTTTTTCCAACCAATTATAGAAGTTTTTGAAAACCAGTTTAGGTAATGATAGGTGTAGGCAAATGCAATAAAAATTTGTATTCTAATACCAATTTCTGAAAGAGGATGGAAAGTTGTTCCATCTATTTTATCAAACAATTGGGCAATAGTTGAGCTTATATAGATCATATTACTGCTTGTAAATGTGTCTTTTACTTCTTGTGAGGGTTTGTGTTCAATAAAACCAATTGGAATAAAAGAAATAATAAAAGGAATGGAAAGAAGTAAGATTGCCAAGTATAGTCCATACTTGCTTCTAGATTTTATTGCTCCAAAAAGAATGAAGAAGAAAGTGAATATATAAACATGGATGAGAGTTGGTAGAAACAATCCAAATATCATTACAGACCTAGAGAAGTAGGTGTTCAGTAAAAAAGCTATACAAAGAGCAAGTGCTAAAGCAGTGGCTAATAAGATTGATTTCTTGAAGAATAAGAAAGTCGATGAGAATAACATTGCTGTTAGAAGAATAAGAGGAACAATGTCTGTTAATAATGGTATTATTTTGTCAATAAATTCCATTTCTTCATTCTTGATATAGCTAAGAACGGGCCCTATAGTTATAATGGCGGCAAAAGCAATAAAAATTATTATCCAACCTTTTTTAGAGTGAATAAAGTACTTTTTTTGATGTAGCCAATTTATTTCTGTTAAATAATGTAGTGGGCCTAAGACTGCATAAGAAAATAAAAAGAGTTTAAAAGGAATGATTACTGCAATTATTAATGAAGTTAGTATTAAAAAAATGTTTGCAAGATTTATTTTTTTAATACTCATCAATGATTCAGTTTAAAAATCAATTCACTTCTTGTGGTATTTATAAAGTGCTATAAAAATTAAATTTTATATGATAAATCAAAATCTAGAATTACCAAGGTTTTTCAAATGAGACTGGGTCAAATTTCTTTTTATTGTCTTTAAACATACTGATTTCTTTGTTTTTTAATGTCAATTGATTTTTGTTTCCTATAAGCCTTGAGAGAATTGCTAATGGGGTTAAGAAAATGTAAAATATAACTGACAACAAAATATTTGGTACCACTAAACTTAACAGCCAGGTTAATTTTAACCATATTAGATCAATTTTTTTTGCTAATAGAGGAGAAATAAAGCCTAATAGACCAATAGTAAGAGAAGTGTTTAATGCCCATTTCCAATCAGTTGCGATATAAATGATGAGCATCCCTAATGTTATAACTAGAACGGTTTTAATAGGGTCAGATTTTAATTTCGTAGTATTCATCTTCTAAAATAAAGTATAAATAAATGGAGCCACTGCGCTACTGCCCCCAAAGACAATTAGCAAACCTAAAAGAAGCAACACTATGATAATAGGAGCTAACCAGAATTTTTTACGTTCTTTCATAAAGAACCATAAATCTTTTAAAAAGTCCATCTTTAGTTTTTAATTAAGTTATTATTTGTAAGGTATTTAGCAATTGATACACCGATTTCTTTATATCCTTTTTCATTTGGGTGACCATCAAATTTAAAAAAGTATTTTTCTTTTTCAGGCAAACCTATAAAATGTTCAGTAAGTTCAAAATATCTAACATTATTAGTTTTTGCAACTTTATAATAAATGGAGTCAATATTATTGTTTGTCATTAGATAATCATTTAGATAATCTAAAGCTGTTCTATCTACAATATGACCTGTAAATGTATTCAATGGAAGATTAATGAAAACCATCTCCGCATTGTTAGTTATACAAATATCTTTCATTCCTTTAATATCAATATCTAATTGTTTAATGGCAGACTTTGTTGCAGGATGATTAGGGTTATTAAAAATCTGTGTTTTATTAGGGAAATTAATATAAGAATTTAACATTCCAGGATTGAGGTTTCCTGTTTGAAATAGAGTTGGAACCGTATCAGAAAGTGTGGAAAATACCATCTTTTGAGTATTGTTAAGTTTATTAATAAAGTCTTTTCCTTCAAATTCCCAAGTAGATTTTATAAAAACCTCTTTTGAAGCTCCTTTAGTTAATAATCTCAAATAATTATTGAATGATGCCTTTAAGAACCTCTTTGTAAGTATTGTCACTTTTGCCCACCTATTAATAACATTATGACCTATTTGGTCTAAAAAATTATTCTCATATAATTGAGCTAAATCATCTAACTGAAGAACACCTACTAATACTAGGTCAGGTTTAAGCAATGGTAATATCTCTGACATATATTTTTTATAGATAGTAGTATATTTCCCACCTTGACCGCAGTTAATGACTTCTATGTTAGAAAATCCTTTTTCTTTTAAATAGGACTCCATTTGCATTGGCCAACTCTTATTAAGTTCAACACCCCATCCAAAAGTCCAGCTGTCCCCAAAACATAACACCCTATATGTATTACTGCTTTTTTCTACTTCGATATTTCTATTTCTTAGTCCAAGATTATTAATCTCCGCTTTATAATCAAACTCAACAGTAGAATAATGAGCTGATGTATTAGGGTTAAATATTAATCCTTTATTCGATATATTCTGAGAATTATCAGTTGGCTTTGAATTAAATAAACCAATAAATGAATTAAGTACAACTAAAATTGCAAAGGAAATCCCTAAGAAAGAACTTGCAAAGATTATGTTCAGTGCTTTGGGAGAGAGGTTCTTGTATTTTTTAATTATTAAAATTAGAAGTATTCCTGCCATAGGAGCTAGCCAAAAAATAGCAGTTACAGCTTTGGAATAATATATGTCATAACCAGAATAAAATAGATAAAAGGAAATAGGATTCCAGAATAAAACACAAAGGATTATAAAGAAAATAATTATTTTATTAATGTCTTTCAATTTAATCCATTTTAAATTTAATTCTCCATTTGTCTCTATCTTCCCATTCTGGTTGCTCAGTTTTACAGTAAACAAAATCACCAATTACTAGATAGTCCATCTCTGTACTCATAAAGCATCGGTAAGCATCATATGGTGTACATACTATTGGTTCACCTCTTACATTAAAGCTTGTATTTACTACTAAACCATAGTTTGTTTGCTTTTCGAATGCGTTGATCAGTTCCCAGTATCTAGAATTCGTTTCTTTATGTACCGTCTGTATACGAGCAGAGAAATCTAAATGTGTAATAGATTGTACGTCACTTCGTTCAATATATAGCCTTTGCCAAAGTGAAAGATTATAATAATCGTGTGGAAGTTTTTTTCTTCTTTCTTCTTTGATAGGTGCTACTAATAACATATATGGGGAATCTACTTCTAAATCAAAATAAGAGGAAGATTTTTCTGCTAATACAGAAGGAGCAAATGGTCTAAAACCTTCTCTATATTTGATCTTAAGGTTTAACTTCTTTTGCATCTCAGGGTTTCTAGCATCACCTAGGATGCTTCTATTACCTAATGACCTAGGACCAAACTCCATCCTTCCTTGAAACCAACCAACAACATTACCTTCTGATAATTTTAAGGCGACAAAATTTGTCAAATCATGAAAGTTATTGTATTTATTAAAGTCAGCTTTAACTTTCCTATTCATCAAATTGATTTCTTTGTCGGAATAATCGGGGCCTAAATATGCCCCTTGCATGCTATCAAAATCTTTATTGATAGTTCTCTCTTCATTAAAATACATGTAATTTATAGAAAGAGCAGCTCCAAGAGCTCCTCCAGCATCTCCAGCAGCAGGTTGTATATATACATCCTTAAAAATTTTCTCTCTTATAAGCTTTCCGTTAGCAACACAATTAAGAGCTACGCCCCCAGCTAGACATAAGAAATCTGCATTTGTGATACGTTTAGCTTCCTTAGCCATTTTAATTACTATTTCTTCCGTTACAATTTGAATAGCTAGTGCTAAATTACAATGTACTTGTTTTAAATCAGACTCTGGGTCTCTCCGTTTAAGGCCAAAAAGCTTATCCCATTTTTTATCTTTAACCATTCTTAATCCTGTGGCATAATTAAAAAATGATTGATCAAGCCAAATGGAGCCATCGTCTTTAATATCAATAAGCTTTCCTTTGATTAGTTCAATAAACTTATTTGTTTCGTCCGATTCAGGGTTTCCATAAGGTGCCAATCCCATTAATTTATACTCTCCTGAATTTACGGTAAATCCCAAGTAATAAGTAAATGCGCTGTACAATAATCCTACTGAATGGGGGAATTCCATCTCCTTAAGTAGGTTGATTTTTCCTTCTTCTCCTAAGCCAATAGAGGCAGTACACCACTCTCCGACTCCGTCAATAGTTAGAATTGCGGCTCGTTTATAAGGTGAAGGAAAGAAAGCACTAGCAGCATGAGACAAATGATGTTCTGGAAATAAAAGTTTGACCGTTTTCTTGTTGTAAGATCCTACCTCTTTTAGCCCTTCATAGATTAATTTTTTTAAGAACATTTTTTCATTAAGCCACACTGGTATGGCTTTTAGAAAGGAAATGAGTCCCTTAGGAGCAAAGGCATAATAGGTTTCTAGGAGTCTTTCAAATTTGAGTAATGGCTTGTCATAAAAAACAATTGCATCCAGTTCATCAATTTCAAGACCTGCTTCTTCAAGGCAATATTTTATAGATTGTGTTGGAAAATCAGGAGTGTGCTTTTCTCTAGTGAATCGTTCTTCATGAGCTGCAGCTATAATTGTACCTCCAACTGTTATTGTTGCTGCAGAATCATGATAAAATGCAGAGATCCCTAATATATTCTTCATCTAATTATTTTCGATAAATAGCAATTGTTAAAATGTAATTTGCTGAAATTAATAGTATTTATTGATACAAAAAAGCCCAAATTTAGTGTTTTGTATTTATACTTTTGTAGATATTAATGAGCAGCTAAATAATTTTAAAATAGCATTACTAAAGCACTTATACATTGTAAGAGTGATTTTCTATTTTGATAAAATATGCTTTTAAAGTCTGTTGTAATATATATAATTGCTACCCTTTGTATTATGGGTTTTTAAAAGAAACTTTTGCATTAGTATTCCACAATACAAAACTCCATACATCAGCCCACTCTTCAATAACTTTTTCAGTTGGTTTCCCAGCCCCGTGTCCAGCGTCTACATCTACACGAATTAAGACAGGGTTTTCACCTTTATGCTTAGCTTGAAGTTCTGAGATGAACTTAAATGAGTGGGCGGGAACAACTCTGTCATCATGATCAGCAGTAACTACCATTGTAGCTGGGTATGCCGTTCCGTCTTTAACATTATGAAGTGGTGAATAGGCATATAGGTTTTTAAAATTGGCTTCATCTTGTTCACTGCTCCCATATTCTCCAGCCCAAGCCCAACCGATGGTAAACTTATGGTAGCGCAGCATATCTAATACTCCAACACCAGGTATAGCTACTTTCATAAGATCAGGTCGCTGAGTCATTATTGCTCCAGCTAGAAGCCCTCCATTGGAACGGCCATGTACTGCTAATTTTCCTGAAGAAGTATAATTATTGGCAATAAGGTATTCTGCAGCTCCAATAAAATCATCAAATACATTTTGTTTGTTCAAACGCCAGCCTGCTTTATGCCATGCTTCTCCAAATTCACTTCCGCCACGTAAGTTAACTACAGCATAAATTCCTCCTTGCTCTAGGAAGACAGTATTGATAACTGAGAATCTTGGGGTTATGCTAATGTTAAAACCTCCATAACCATATAAGAAGGTTGGATTATTTCCATCTAATTCAATTCCTTTTTTATGGGTAATGAACATTGGAATCTCGGTACCATCCTTGCTTTTAAAGAAAATTTGATTCGTAACATACTCTTCACTTTTAAAGGGGGATTCAGGTTTGAAGAATACCTCAGAAGCATTATTTTCTATATCATATTTAAAGATTGTAGTAGGATAGGTGTATGAGGAGAAAGAATAGAAAGCAGTATTTTCTTTTTTCTTTCCACTAAATCCTGCAATTCCTATTCCAGGAAGCTCAATGTCATATAGATACTTGCCTTCTAAATCGTAGATTTCAATCTTACTTTGAACATTTTTCATATAGGAGGCTATGATCTTTCCTCCAGCGATGCTAACTCCTCTTAATACATAATCTTTTTCAGGAATGAAATCTTGCCATTGATTCTGAAGAGGTTCATTAATGTCTACTAGACAAATTCTATTATTAGGAGCTTCATAGTTTGTTTGCACCAAAAATTTCCCCTCTCCTAGATGGTCAATAACATAATTGTCAGTATCAAAATTGTCAACTAAAGTTATGAGCTCACCATCTGTTTCAAGATTCTTTAACATTAAAGTATTCCCATTCGTTGATTCAGAAGTTGAAACTTCTAGGTACTTTTCATCATCTGTTACTCCAGCTCCGACATTACGTTGTGGATGCTCTTTATCTTCATAGATTAATTTATCAACCACTTGTTCAGTGCCAAGCTTATGATAATATACTTTATGAAATTCATTCTTTCCAGAATAATCAGAACCTTCAGTTGGTTGGTCATAAGCACTATAATAAAATCCATCTTTTTCCCAACTAATCCCACTGAATTTAACCCAATTAACAACATCAGCTAACTTTTCTTTGCTTTCAAGATTCATTACGTTAATCTCAACCCAGTCAGATCCAGCTCTTGAAATACCGTAAGCCATGTATTTAGAATCGTCAGAAAATCCCATTCCATTAATTGATGCAGTTCCGTCATCTGATAACTTATTTGGGTCTAATAATACTTCCTGCTTACCATCTAAGCCTTTTTGGTAATACAATACACTTTGGTTTTGGATACCATCATTCTTGTACATCAAATAATAATCTCCTTGTTTAAAAGGAGACCCAACTTTTTCATAATTCCACAACTTGGTTAATCTATCTTCAATTTCTTGTCGATAGGGAATTTGGCTCAAATAATCAAAGGTTACCTCATTTTGAGCTTTTACCCATTCTGCAGTTTCTGCTGAAGTGTCATTTTCCAACCACCTGTATGGGTCTGTAACAGTGGTTCCAAAGTAATCATCTGATATACTATCTTTCTTTACTTCAGGATAAGGCTTAGTAGCTATTTCTTTTCGCTCAGCTTTAGTTTCCATTACTTCTTTTGGGGCTTGATCTCCACAAGCAAATAACAATGCTAGAGGAATAAATAAGGTCGCTTTTTTCATAGTGTTGAATTTGATACTTCAAACATAATGAAAGTGAAGGTAAATGAAAGGGGCAATTCCACAAGAGGATTATGTAATGGAAAAGTTTATTGTGAGATTAAGGTTGTCCGTTGTTTCAAACGATGATCAATATAATTCCATGAAGGCCAGTTGTAGTTCTTGAGTTTTATAAGGTGTTGGCTAGTGTTGTATTCTAGTTGTTGTTTAAAGAGGTCAATATCTATGTAGTGGAGCCACCTTTCTTTTCCAACTCTATTTAAATGTGCTGTCATCTGTTTCTCAATCGTGGGTAGGTTTTTAAGAATAATTGGAGCTACACTAGGAGATAGTTTCAAGTAATAATCAACATCTATTTCAGCAGGATTATTATGAGCGAGATTATTGTGCACTATTATTCTATCCCAATTTAAACAACTCATTAAGGTTAAACTGATCAATATAAACCAGCTATTTAGCCTTAAAAGGTAGCTAAAGGATTTTAATCGTTGAACTTTTACTATTAGGCTAATCAGACCAAAAAAAGTGAAGATTAGAAAAGCAATCATACCAATTCTTTTTCCAGCGAGGCCGTGATAATCTATGTAATGATAATTTCTGACGAGTACAGAACATGCAAGTATAGCATTTTGGATTACCCAAAAAATACCCAATCGTTTCAACCACTTGTTCTTGGGATAGAAATTTAAACTTGCTCTAAAAAAATACAGTAAAACAACTATAGAAAGTAGGATGCTAAAGATTAGCAAATAAGTTCCTTCATGAACAAATTGTTTGAGGTTAAAGTCCAATGGAACTTCAAAACCAAACCAAATCCAGTTAAGGTCAAGTACGTTTACTATTAACAACAATGCATTTAATAAGCTAAAAACGATAATGCCAACTTTGTATTCATAAACTATTTTGGCATATAGGTTTCTATTAAACCCAAATTCATTCCTATATACCTTCCTTTTTCGGATTAAATCTTCAGATGTAGGAATAAGAGGGTCCATTAATGAATTGCCCTTAAACAAAGCAAATGCGATCAAAGAAAACCCAAATAAGAGGAAAATTACCCTACCCAAACTAAAGCCACTAAAAAGAGTTGTAAACCAATCCATCAGTGATTGTGTTAGCTCCTCAAATTTTGGATTAGCTCCCCTGTAAAGAGTAAAAAAAATAAAAAATAATAAAAGGGGAATTACTACAAGCTTCATGGCTTTATATATGATAATTACTTTGCGATTCTTATTATTATCTTCAATAAACTGATTAAGCCATTGGATAGGTGTAGATAAATATGTAGCGATTGAACCAGCGAGACCTTCCAATGCTTGTTTAAAGTTATCTTGCTTAATTAAGCCTAGAGTGATGAGTGTAGTTAGGAAATGCATAAGTACACTCAGTCCTGTATTATGCCAAACAACCATTAAACCACTTATAAATGTTAAGAGAAGGGCAATTATTAATTCGTTTTTTAGAACTGTCTTTTTTAAATTATAAATGGCAATGCCAATTAGTAAAAAGTTAAATAAAACAAGATTAACTCCTAGCGATTGTTGCCAGAATAAGTGATTAAAACTTAAAGTGCCAACTATTAATAGAATAGCTGAGGTGATTTTTGTTTTCATCAGTTTTTTACCTCAAACGGTGAGGTAAAAGCTCTTATTGTTTTTTTTTAATAAAAAACTCATCCTGAATTTCAGAATGAGTTTTATTAGGGAGTTAATAAAAGTGTCTACTGAACAACCACTTTTGAAGTCGTTACCCCATTGGCGGTGTGTATTCTTAATAAGTACACATTAGGTTGTAAATCATTTACATCTATTACTAATAATTGTTGTGCGGTATGAATGCTTTTTATCAGCTTACCGCTGATGTCGTACATTTCAATGGCTTGAATTATTCCCTTTTTGTCAGTTACAAATATTTGATTTTTAGTAGGGTTAGGATATATCAATAAATTGCTTGCAGATTGAATTACTTCATTAATTGAAGTAGTTAATGGAGTTCCAGCAATTCTAACATGATCAAAAGCAGCTTCCTCATCACCTGATTGTAAATCCATTGAAATTCTAATGTCTAATGAATCTCCAGTGCCAGTGATTGACCAAGTAAAATCAGTAAAGGTTCCTGTTAATCTGGTTCCATCACCAAAACCATCTCCATTAGTATCTTCAGCAAATTGCCCATTAAAACCAGTTGCAGAAGTAGTAGCAGAGTCAGCTCTGAATTTACCAATAGTAACCCAGTTACCACTGTCTATTTTAACCTCTACCCACATAGAGTCGGTGGTTTCATCAATGTCAATATCAGTTCCTGAGGCAAATGCAGCAGTAAACTCTAAGTTAGAGTGAGTAGAAATATCAATATTGTCAATGTAAATGCTCCCTATTGAGCCTTTAAGTGCACCATTAATATCTTCTCCAGCTATAAAATAAGTACCATCAAAACCTGTATATTGAAAAACTTCTTCTGCAGGTGCATTTGCAGAGTCAGTTCTACCAAAAAAGTCTTGTGTTGATGATCCAACACCTGAACTATCAGGGAAAGTATAGCCAGTTAATGATTCAAACGACTCCGTATAAAAAGTTGTTTGTCCAATAGCGCTAATGGTTATAAATCCTAAGAGTAATGAATAAAATTTTTTCATAATTTTTGATATTTACTTAGATAGTGATTAATGAAAATTGTCGAATTTCTAGAAGGAAATTAACTGAGTTACTTCCTACATTGTTAAGGTATTTAAAATGTTAAATAAACTAACAGTCAACAAATTTAAAATTAATTGCCAATTTTTATGAGCTTTCCGCTTCCTTCATTTGAAAGTGTGATAGTAGGATTGCCAAAGTATTCAATGTTTCCACTTCCTCTAATATCTGCTTTTAGGCTAGTTGTAGCTGATACTCGCACATATCCAGTGTTTTCATTTACAGCCAAAACCTCATTTGCGATAGTTTGGGAAGCATCAACAAAACCATTCCCTCCTATAAAAGCTACTAGTCTATTTGTTTTGCCCTCACATTTAATAGTGCCTACGCCTGTGTGAGTTTTTAATTCAACCAGCTGGGCATCCACATTTAGTGTTAAGTCACCACTTGCCTGCCATAGGTTTACTAATAAAGTGTCGGTTTCAAAAGTATTTAAACAATGCACTTCTCCTGATCCATAATACGTAATTTCCTTCAGCATCGGAGTAGAAATAAACACATCAACTCCCTTTTTAAAGCTTCTAACCCAATTGCATTTATTGGTGTTTTCAATTTTTAGGGTATTTTCTGTTACCTGAGTTTTAATTAAGTCCTGTAAATTTTTACCTGCTTTTACCTTTAAACTTAATTCAGGAGCGTAAGTGATAAAAAGATTAATTCTATCGTTTAATTCTAGTTTATTGAAAGGCAGGATACTTCTTTCCTCCTCAACTATTTTACCTGTCGACTTGAAGCAATCCCCTAAATTTTCCTTTTTGCAAGAAAATGAAAGTATGGAAACAAGTATGAGGAACTTATTTTTCATTTCTGCCCAATTTTAATCCAGCTCCAACCATTAAATACTCAGCTTTAGCTAGATGAGTTTTGAAGATTAGTAGAGCATTCCACCGATTATTTATCTGATATCTACCTCCAACTATTTGATAAATATTGCCGAGGTCCTTATTCTTGTTTTTTAGATAATATCCGAATTGAATATAATTCTGAAGTTTTCCAAAATGCAGTACATGATGGAATGAAATACCAATTTGAAGATTGTCAAATCCATCATCAATATAAGTTGAATCAGTTCTCAATATGTTAGTATGGGAAGGGTTGTAAAAGAAGTCTAAGCTGCCAGCTATTGAGCTTTTAAAATTCAAGCGTTTTTCATTTACAATAGAAATTGCTGTTGCAAGGTATTTCTTTTCGTTGGGAGGGTTAATTTCATTGAACCCTGTCCCAGCGTTAACCATCCAAACGGCTTTTTCTTTATTGTAATTAGTGGTTTCTTTTATGATACGACTAGAATTTGAGCCGAAGGAATGAAATATCCCTGCTTCAATAGTAGGAATGTTAATTCCCAAGTTTGGATTCTTAAATGCAGTGTTGCTAAAATGAGAGAAGTTGACTCCTAATAGTAAGCCTGAATTTTTACTCAACTTAATCTCAGTTTCAGCAAGAAAGGAGAAAAAAATATTTAGATGACTGCCAATAGCTGCATTTTTGAAATTAGTTTCTGAGTCAAAGGGCTTTTCTATATAACCAATTCCTATAGCAGGTTTAAACCTTAATTGAACCTTATTTATATCAAATACTTTGAAATTAAAATAGGGATAGAGAGAATACCCTTTCCCTAAATGCTTTTCATTATTAAAGTTGAAATAGGTGAAGGAAAGCCCTATTCTTGGAAAACCATGATGTTGATGCCAATCTTTATTTCCGAATGTGTTTTTTTCAATGGATAACTCAATTTTTGATACATGTTGTTCTGTAATATACTCCATTGTAGGACTATGGCTAATAATAAAGCCATAACCTCTCTTAATACCTAGTTGGTAGTTTCGAATAGAGTCCTCCTGAGAATAGCAAGAAATCACAATAGAAGTAAGGAAGAAGATTAAGAATTTATACCGCAACATGTATAGCTATTGTGAATAGTATGTCAGATTCTGAAAGTGAAATTTAAGTGGATTAAATGAAATAACAATTTATACAATTCAATTTAGAATGATGAACTTCGCTAGGCTTTCAAAAGAATAGATGAGCGAAAGAGAAACTAAATTTATTGATGTTATTTTACCACTTTCTGTACCTCAATTGTACACCTATAGAGTGCCATTTGAATGGAATGAATATGTTCAAATAGGAAAAAGGGTAATTGTACAGTTTGGGCCAAAGGGTAAGAAAGAGTATTCTGCAATTGTAGCTAGGGTACACAATGAAGTTCCAAAAACCTACGAGGTAAAATACATTGCTGCCATTTTAGATGAAAACCCAATACTTCATCAAATCCAATTAGATTTTTGGGAATGGATTAGTAATTATTACATGGCAAATATTGGAGAAGTAATGATTACGGCTCTTACTGGAGGTCTGCAGCTAGCCAGTGAAACTAGAGTGTTGTTGCACCCAGAATATCAAAAATCCATTGATTATTTAAAGGATGAGGAATATTTAGTAGTTGAGGCCCTTGAACTTCGAAATGTATTAGACTTAAAAGAAATTGCAGAAATTTTAAATCTAAAAACTATTCATTCAGTAATTAAAGGGTTGATTGAAAAGAAGGCGGTAATGGTAGAGGAAGAAATCAAACGGCGGTTTAAGCCTAAGATGATAGATTATGTTGATTTGACTGACTTTGCAAAAGAAGAGGAAAACTTAAGGCTAATCTTTGATGAATTAGAAAAAGCACCACGACAACTAGAGTTATTGATGTCTTTCATGCAGATGAGTAATCAATATGGTGGGGAAAGAAAAGCGGTAAAGAAGATAGAGTTGCAAAAAACGGTCAATGCTACCTCTTTCTTGATGAATCAGCTGGTTAAGAAAAATATTTTTGAAGTTTATGCTGTAGAAAGTTCTCGTTTCCATCTTAATCCAGCTTCGTCAAAAATGAAACAATTGAATGAATATCAAAAAGAGGCATACCAAGAAGTTGTTGATCACTGGAAAGAAAAGTCAACTGTTTTATTGCACGGGGTAACTTCCTCCGGGAAAACAGAGATATACATTCGTTTGATTAAAGATGCTATTGAACAAGGAAAGCAAGTTCTCTATTTACTCCCTGAAATTGCGTTAACCACCCAAATTGTATTGAGATTACAAGCAATTTTTGGAGAGAAGGTTGGTGTTTTTCATTCTCGATTCAATGAGAATGAAAGGGTAGAGGTATGGAACAATGTTTTAAAATTTAAAGCTGGGGTATTTGAAGATTTTCAAATTATTCTTGGGGCTCGTTCTGCTTTATTTATGCCTTTTCAGCAGTTGGGTTTGGTGATTGTTGATGAGGAACATGAAAGTACATTTAAACAGTATGACCCAGCTCCACGATATAACGCTAGAGATGCTGCCATGGTTTTAGCCCAGTTGCAAAAAGCAAAAGTTTTATTGGGTTCTGCAACACCATCAGTAGAGAGTTTCTACAATGCACGAGAAGGAAAGTATGGATATGTAGCTTTAACAAAAAGGCATGGGGATGTTCAATTGCCTGAGATTCTATGTGCCGATATTAAAGAAGCAACAAAACGAAAAAAGATGAATTCTCATTTTTCTCCTGATTTGCTTAAAATGATGGAGGAGACGATAGAAGAAGGAAAACAAATTATCCTTTTTCAGAATAGGAGGGGGTACTCACCAATTCTATTATGTGAAACATGCGGAAATACTCCTCAATGTGTGAACTGCGATGTAAGCCTTACCTATCATAAGTACAAAAACGAACTGAATTGTCATTATTGTGGGTATCATATAAACCTTCCCAATACTTGTCCATCATGTGGAGATACCAATCTAAAAGTGAAAGGGTTTGGGACTGAAAAGATAGAAGAAGAGTTAGCAATCTATTTACCACAAGCTAGAACCATGAGAATGGATTTAGATACCACCCGAGCTAAGAAAGCATATCATCAAATTATTACAGCTTTTGAGGAGAAAGAAATTGATATATTAGTTGGAACTCAAATGGTAACAAAAGGATTAGATTTTGAAAATGTTGGTTTAGTGGGAGTATTGAATGCCGATAATATGTTGCATTTTCCAGATTTCAGAGCTTTTGAAAGATCTTATCAGCTGATGTCTCAAGTTGCTGGTAGAGCAGGCAGAAAAAAAGAAAGAGGAAAAGTACTCATCCAGTCTTTTAATCCCGAACACCAAATTATTCGCCAGGTTATAGATCACAATTATGAGGGGATGTATAAAAATGAGCTTATAGATAGACGAAATTTTCATTATCCGCCATTTTACCGTTTGATTGAATTAACCTTGCGACATAGAGATCCAAAGAAAGTATTAGAGGGGGCTAATTATATTGCAAGTCAGTTGAAGCAAAAATTTGGAAGCAGAGTGTTAGGGCCAGAGGCGCCAGGAGTGGCTAGAGTAAGGAATTATTATCATCAAAAGATATTGATGAAGTTCGAAAAAGAAGCTTCTATTGCAAAGGCGAAAATGATATTAAAGGATAATTTACAAGCATTTGCAAGCAATGAAGCGTATAAGTCGATAAGAGTAGGAGTAGATGTAGACCCTATCTAACTATCTAACTAGTTTGTAGGAAAGGCCAAAGTTAATTACTAATTGCCCTGGAAACTCATCGGGTAGAGCACCTGTTTTTCTGATGTGCGTAACTTGATATTTAGTCTGATAAATTAGTGAGGTTTTTTTATTTAAACTTATCGAAAGACCTGCACCACCATTATATCCTAAATGCTCTGAGATTGTAGTTCTTACCGAAGAAAAGATAGAATTTCCATCATATTTTTCATGTATGTAAGAAAAACCTAGGAGTAGAAAAGGTTTGATTTTTCGATCAATGAGGTAGTATCTTCCTTCAAGATTGCCAATTCTTAATCGGAAGGTTGAAGTAGTAACCCCAAAAAAATTAGATTGCTGATCAAAATAATCAGTATAGCTTATATTTAAACTAAATTGATCTGCCAGAAAAGCTTCTAAACCGAGATTGGCACCAATAGAACTTTCGTTGGCACCAATACCAGCATCAAAACCATAAACCCCAGTTCCTTGTAGTCTTAAAGTGCCTTTATAGTCTTGGGCATATGTGCCTATTGCAAGGAAGAGAAAAATAATTGTTATTAGACTTTTCATGAAATGAAAATACTGAAAATAGACAATACCTTGGACTCTCACTAAGCTTAAATAGGACTATATCCTATAAAGGTTAAAGTGGATTTAGATCAGGCTTAACGGATTTTATAGGATAGGCCAAGGTGAATTACCACTTGACCCGGTATTTTACCAGCTACTCTGTCAATTTCTGTAATTTGATATTTAGTCTGATAGAGTATAGAAAGGTTGTTATTTAACTCTATAGAAACACCGGCACCTCCATTACACCCAAGACTGGTTTCTGATTCCATTTCAGGAGTGCTAAAGGTTTTTATTTCATAATTATTAGTAATATGTGCGAAGCCTAAAAGCAGGTATGGTTTGATTTTACCACTCATAAAATAATACCGTCCATCGAGATTCACAACTTTTAAACGCTTAGTGAAAATATCCCCAGATCTTACTTTTCTTTCTTCTGCTTCTTGATTTAAGTAGTCTGTGTAGCTTATATTTAAGCTGAATTGATTGGAAATAAATGACTCCAAGCCTATATTAAAGCCCAACGCTCCTTCATCGATACGGAATCCTGCATCAAAGCCATAAACTGCGGACCCTTGTAGTTTTAGAGTGCCTTTTTCATTTTGCACTTGAGCATTCGCACTTATAATAAGAAAAAGGAAACAAAATATAGTAACAAACCTCATATTCTAAATAATATACGAACTTAATTCAATAGGAAAACGTTAATCAATGGCATTGGTTGCCTCGCAACAACTTCTATTAGTGAAATAATCACACATTACTCAAAATCAAGTTATAGCCAATTGTGATGATTTTCTCAATCGCTTAAATCTTCTTGATCTCCAAGGGAAAAAGTCTAAACTAACTGTAAGTTTTCTCTTTGAGCTGTGATTTTTTCACTTTCTAAATATTCGTCGTAACTCATCACCTTATCTAACATCCCTTTAGGGCTGATTTCAATGATTCGATTGGCCACAGTCTGAGTAAAAGTGTGGTCATGAGAGGTGAAAATTATGGTGCCTTTAAAATCGATTAAAGAGTTATTTAGTGCTGTAATAGATTCAAGATCCAGATGATTTGTAGGCTCATCAAACATTAAGAAATTAGCTTCTGATTGCATCATCTTGGAAAGCATACATCTCATTTTTTCTCCACCAGAAAGTACAGAGGATTTCTTCATTACTTCTTCTCCAGAGAATAACATTTTGCCTAAAAACCCTCTGATGTATACTTCATCTTTCTCCCCATCGGTATAATTTCTTAACCACTCAACCAAATTTTCTTTGCTATTAAAATAGGCAGAATTATCAGATGGTAAATAGCCTGTAGAAATGGTTTGACCAAATTCAAAACTACCACCAGAAGCTTTTAGGTTTCCATTTAAAACTTCAAACAATGCACTAACAGATCTAGATTCACCAATTAAGGAAATCTTATCTTCTTTATTTAATACAAAATTCAAATTTGAGAATAGCGTTTCTCCTTCATTGGTTTGATAGGATAAGTTTTCCACTTTTAACAACTGGTTTCCCGCTTCTCTTTCTTGAGTCCATATAATACCAGGATACCTTCTAGATGAAGGTTTGATATCGTCTAGATTAATTTTGTTCAATAACTTCTTTCTACTGGTAGCCTGTTTTGATTTAGAAGCATTGGCGCTAAATCTAGAAACAAAATCTTGTAATTCTTTTTTCTTGGCCTCAGCTTTCTTATTTGCTGATTGTCTCTGCCGCAACGCTAGCTGAGAAGACTCATACCAAAATGTGTAGTTTCCTGAAAAGGAAGTTAGCTTTCCAAAATCGATATCAACTATATTCGTACAAACTGTATCTAAGAAGTGACGATCGTGAGAAACAACAATTACTGTATTTCTAAAGTCCAATAAAAAATCTTCTAACCATGAGATGGTTCGAACGTCAAGGTCATTAGTTGGCTCATCCAAGATTAGAATATCTGGATTTCCAAAAAGAGCTTGAGCCAAAAGAACTCTCACTTTTTGGTTACCACTCATCTCTGTCATTTGCTTGAAATGCTCGCTCTCAGTAATACCTAGGCCACTTAACAAAGCAGCAGCATCTGATTCAGCATTCCATCCATCCATTTCAGCAAACTCTGCCTCTAACTCTGAAGCTTTAATTCCATCAGCCTCACTAAAATCTTCCTTGGCATATATGGCATCTTTTTCCTTCATGATTTTCCATAAAGTTTCATGGCCTAAGATCACAGTATCTAAAACCGTATGTTCATCAAAAGCGTAATGGTCCTGACTTAATACTGCCATTCTTTTTCCAGGCTCAATGTTTACTAGTCCTGAGTTAGGATCTATTTCACCTGAAAGAATTTTTAAGAAGGTAGATTTTCCTGCTCCATTAGCTCCAATAATGCCATAGCAGTTGTCTCCAGTAAATTTGATGTTTACCTCATCAAATAATACTCTTTTTCCATATTGTAAAGAAACGTTTTGAGCTTCGATCATAACCGTAATTTTGGGGGTGCAAAAGTAGTAATTTTTATAGCTATTACTAAACCTATTTGTAGAACTACAGTTTAAAAACATGAGCCGAACTTTCCGCTTTCTTCTATTTCTCTCTCTTGTTTCTTGCAAGTTTCCTTACAATGCTTTAGATGTAACAAATGAGAAGGCAGTGCTAGCTATTGATGAGATGCCCCACACTAAAAACTCTCTTGAGTGGTGGTACTTTACAGGCCATTTGGAAGATACAATTATGGATAAAAAAATGGGAGTAGAATACGTAATATTTCATTTTAATCCCACAAATATAAAAGGAGGTTGGATGATTAATATGGCTGTTAGTGATCCTGAAAACAAGAAATTTTATTACGATCATCAATTTTATTCTAAAAAGAAACATGAGTTTGAAAGTTTGCCTTTAGACTTTCATTGGGATAGAAAAGGAATACAAACTGCTTTAAAAGGTAAAGAAGGCAACTATTCACTTTTTGCAAAGATGAAGAAGTATAATGTGAGTTATAATTTAAAGACAAAGCCACTTAAAGAAGTGGTTTTGCATGATGGGGTTGGTTATGAGAAGTACGGAGATTATGCAACAGCTGGGTATTATACTTTTCCTAGACTAGCTACAAATGGAGATATAATTATTGAAGAAGATACTTTTAATGTAGCTGGGAACTTGTGGTACGATCGACAATGGAATTGTAGTGGAGTATGGGAGAAAGAGATTGCTTGGGACTGGTTTGCTATACAATTTGAGGAAAGTAATTCAGAGTTGATGTTATATCAATTATATCATTTAGAAGATAGTGTAGAAATATTTGGAGGGACCTATACAGATAGTCAAGGTAGGAGCACTTTCTTAGATAATGAACAGATTAAATTAAAAGAGATGAGTCATTGGAAAAGCAATGAGTCAGGGGCAAATTATCCTACTAAGTGGGAAATAGAAATTTTAGACTTAAAATTAAAGACTACTATTGAGGTGCTTTTTCCTGAACAAGAGTTAGAGTTGAGGTTGAAACCTTTTCCAGCATTTTACTACTGGGAGGGGATGAGTAAGGCGAAAGGTAGCATTGATGGTATGAAGGTTAAGGGGAAGGGATACGTTGAGATGACCAATCGATTTCGCATAAAAGAATAGTTATTTTGCATTTTGTATGGAAACCTCACTCTACCTTTCTTTTTGTTTAGCCTCTTTTCTAATGGCTTTGATGCCTGGGCCCGATAATATTTTTGTGGTTACAGAAAGTTTATCCAAAGGAGTAAAGAATGGGGTTCTAATTGCAGCGGGTTTAAATTCTGGTGTGCTTGTACACACACTAGCAGCTGCTACGGGTATATCGTTGGTTTTAAAAGAATCAGAATTGGCGTTTAAAGTTTTACAATATGCAGGAGTAATTTATTTGATCTACTTGGCATATAAGACCTATCAAGAAAATAATAATCCTGAAGAAAAGGAGGCCATGAACGTACAGAGCTCTTGGAATCTATTTAAAACAGGAGTTACAATGAATCTATTGAACCCTAAAGTATCTCTCTTTTTTATTGCTTTTTTACCTCAGTTTGTTTCAATGGGAGAGGTAGAGCCTATTTGGCAAATGAGCATTATGGGGGTAAGCTTTATGATAATTGGTTTTATAACCTTTGCTGCTTTTGCGCTTTTGGCCAATCAATTGCGGAAACCTTTCGAGAGTCCTCAATTTTGGAAAGGGATCAAATGGATTAAAATAGGAGTATTGTTGTTACTCGCCGCTTTCCTTTTGATTAATTAAAGCTTATTCACACTCTCCACTTATGGAAATACTTACCTTTGCTCTAGTAAAATTAGACCAATGAAAGAGGCATACATAATAGATGGAATTAGAACTCCAATAGGAAGATTTACCGGTACTTTATCTCCAGTTAGAACAGATGATCTTGGGGCTTTGGTAATAAAAGAAATTGTAAGAAGAAATCCTTCTATTCCAATGGAAGCATACGAAGATGTAATTTTTGGATGTGCGAATCAGGCTGGAGAGGATAATCGAAATGTAGCTCGTATGAGTTCATTATTAGCTGGATTGCCTTTTTCTGTTCCAGGAGAAACAATCAATCGTTTATGTTCCTCAGGGATGTCTGCGATTGTACAAGCCAATAGAGCTATAAAAACAGGAGAAGGAGATTTATTTATTGCTGGTGGTGTAGAGCATATGACGAGAGGTCCATGGGTGATTTCTAAGACATCTAAACCTTTTGGAAGAGATGCTCAAATGCATGACAGTAGCTTTGGCTGGAGATTCGTCAATAAAAAGATGAAAGATCTTTTTGGAACCGATGCAATGGGAGAAACCGCGGAAAATTTGGTTGACCTATTTGGTATCAGTCGAGAAGATCAGGATAAGTTCTCAGCATGGTCGCAACAAAAAGCAACTGAAGCACAAAAAAGCGGCAGACTAGCTGAAGAAATTGTTGCAGTTGAGATACCACAAAGAAAAGCTGATCCTATCGTTTTTGATCAGGATGAATTTATTCGCCCAGGAACTACTTTAGAAGCTTTAGCAAAATTAAACCCAGCTTTTCGAAGAGAAGGAGGGACAGTAACCGCAGGTAATGCTTCTGGATTAAATGATGGAGCTGCAGCTACTATTATAGCTTCTGATGTTGCTGTTCAGCAATACAATTTAAAGCCTTTTGCAAGAATTGTAAGTTCAGCAGTTGTAGGAGTCGAGCCAAGAATTATGGGGATTGGGCCTGTAGGAGCTACCAATAAGGCTTTAGAAAGAGCAGGATTAACTCTGGATGATATTGATATAATTGAAATCAATGAAGCTTTTGCTGCTCAAGCATTAGCATGTACTCGAAAATTGGGGTTAGCAGACAATGATGAAAGAATCAACCCTAATGGTGGAGCTATTGCCATTGGTCACCCACTGGGAGTTACTGGAGCAAGAATTCTTCATACTGCAGCCTTGGAACTTCAGAAAACTGGAAAGCGCTATGCTTTGGCAACCATGTGTGTAGGAGTTGGTCAAGGTTATGCAACCATTATTGAGCGAGCCTAATATTTATTCAGGATTATTTTCTTTGAACCATTCAATGGTTCTGTCAATTCCTTCTTGAAATCGAACTGCTGGATGGTAATCCAATAATGAATTGCCCTTTGAGATATTTGCTAAAGAGTTTTTAATATCTCCAGCTCTCTCCTCACGATGCACAGCAGCAGCAGTTGCATTGGTTTTTTCTTTGATAGTTTCATATAGATCAACCAAAGAAAACTGTTCACTTACGGCTACATTAAACACCTCTCCGAATGCTTCTTCCTTATCTGTAAATAAGGCTCTAATGTTAGCTTGTACAGCATTTTCTACATAGGTGAAATCTCTGCTTTGTGTTCCATCTCCATTTATAAAAGGAGATTGATTTTGGAGTAGAGCTTTAATAAATAATGGTATTACAGCTGCATAAGCCCCTTTTGGACTTTGGTTCGGACCAAAGATGTTGAAATACCGTAACCCAATAATTTCTTGCCCATAATTTAGATGAGAGACTTTAGCATAAAGTTCATTGGTGTATTTACTAACGGCATATGGAGATAAAGGACTGCCAATTTCAGATTCAACTTTGGGCAGTTTTGGGCTATCTCCATATACAGAGGATGAACTGGCATAAACTACTCTTTTAACTCTATTCTCTCTTGCGGCAGTGATTATATTTAGAAAACCAACTACATTAGCATTGTTAGTTGCTACAGGGTCTATCAAGGATCTTGGAACTGAACCTAAAGCTGCTTGATGGCTTAAAAAGTCGATGCCTTTGGTTGCCTCTAAGCAATCATTGTAGTTACTAATATCACCCTTGAAGAATTCAAAATTTTTAAGACCTTCAAAAGACTTTAAATTGGCATAATTCCCAGTTTCAAGATTGTCAAGTACTCTTACCTTTTTAGCTCCAAAGGTGATTAGATAATTAACAATATTTGAGCCTATAAAACCTGCTCCTCCGGTAATAAGAAAAGTACATTTAGATAGATCGGTATGGTGATAATCGGTATTGTACATAGAGTCTATCGGCCTTGATATTGTTGGTCATAATAACTCTGGTATGCTCCTGAAGTAACATTGTCAAGCCATCCTTCATTATCTAAATACCATTGAACAGTTTTTTCTAAACCTTCATCAAACTCAATTGAGGGTCCCCAGCCAAGTTCATTTTTAAGTTTAGAAGCATCAATGGCATATCGTTTGTCGTGCCCTTCTCGATCCTTTACATAAGTAATTAGACTTTCCGACGCTCTTAGATTTCTACCTAGCTTTTGGTCCATTATTTTGCATAAGGCCTTTATTAAATCAATGTTTTTCCACTCGTTGTTACCTCCGATATTGTATGTTTCTCCATCTTTTCCAGTGTGAAAGATTACATCGATAGCATCTGCATGATCGTTTACCCAAAGCCAGTCTCTCACATTGTCGCCTTTACCATATACAGGTAAAGCTTTTTCATTTTTAATGTTGTGAATAAAAAGAGGGATTAATTTTTCTGGAAATTGATTCGCTCCATAATTATTAGAACAATTAGAGATGACCATCGGAAACCCATATGTATGATAATAGGCCCGCACTAAATGATCAGAACTGGCTTTTGAAGAAGAATAAGGACTTCTAGGGTCATACGGGGTTTCTTCTGTAAAGTATCCAGTTTCTCCAAGGGAACCGTATACTTCATCTGTAGAGACGTGATAAAAACGTTTATCCTCAAAATCGTCAGCCCAATATTTCTTAGCAGCATTCATTAAAATGGCTGTTCCAATTACATTGGTTTGTATAAACTCTAAAGGGTTAGTAATCGACCGATCTACATGTGACTCTGCTGCTAAATGAATCACAGAGTCTATCTTATAATTCTGAAAAGTTTCATCGACTAATTCAGGATCTAAAATATCACCTTTAACAAAGGTATAATTAGGAGCTTCAGCAATATCAGTAAGATTTTCTAAGTTACCAGCATAAGTCAATTTATCGTAATTGATAATTTGGTAATTGGGATACTTGCTCACCATTAAGCGAACAACGTGTGAACCAATAAATCCAGCTCCTCCAGTGATTAAGATGTTTTTTCCCATTATAGACTTAGGTATTTTATAGTATTTATTTTATGTCTTAGTTCTCCTTTAACATCAAAAATGAAACCTTTTTTATTCATTATTCCTTTATAGTATTCTTCATCATACTCTAAGTATGAATCATGATTCACTGCTACTAATACTGCATTATAGTCATCAGAAATTTCATCTATTAATGAGAAATCATAGTGTTTTTTTAACTCTTCAGTGTTTGCATAAGGGTCTGTAACATCAACCTGTAGGCCAAATGATTTTAATTCATTAACAACATCAACTACTTTCGAATTTCTAATGTCACTAACATTCTCTTTAAATGTGGCACCCATCACCAAAACTTTGGCTCCATTGCTAGAGCCATTTTGGGCAACAATTTCTTTTGTGATTCTTCCAGCAATATGACTGCCCATGCCATCATTAACTGCTCTACCAGAATTAATGATTTGGGCATGATAACCAAATTCTTTAGCCTTATATGTAAGATAATAAGGGTCAACTCCAATACAGTGACCACCAACTAAACCGGGGGAAAAATTTAAAAAATTCCATTTAGTTCCTGCAGCTTTTAAAACATCATATGTGTTGATATTCATTTTGTTGAAAATAATTGAGAGCTCATTGATTAGTGCGATATTGACATCTCTTTGAGTATTTTCAATAATCTTAGCAGCTTCAGCTACTTTTATACTTGCAGCTCTATGAACTCCAGCTTCAACAACTAGTTCATAAACTTTTGCAATTTCTTCAAGAGATTCATCACAGCAACCAGAAACTACTTTTATTACATTTTGTAAAGTATGTTTAGTATCTCCTGGATTTATTCTTTCCGGTGAGTACCCAACCATAAAATCTTCTCTGAATTTTAAGCCACTTAATTTTTCAATTACAGGGATACAGTCTTCTTCGGTACAACCGGGGTATACAGTTGACTCAAAAACGACATAATCCCCTTTCTTGATTACTTTACCTACAGTAGTAGATGCAGATAGTAGGGGTTTTAAGTCGGGTAAATTATATTGATCAATAGGGGTTGGAACCGCGACAATGTAAAATTTGGCTGATTTTAATTCTTCAATATTAGCAGTAAAACTAATATCAGAACTAGCGAAATCTTCTGGCCCTAATTCCTCACTAGGGTCAATATTTTGCTTCATCAATTCAACTCTTTTCTCACTAATGTCAAAACCTATAACAGCTGTTTTTTTAGCCAAGGCTAAAGCAATTGGAAGGCCAACATACCCTAAACCTATGACGGCTATTTTTTCTTTTTTTTCTAAAATATTTTGATAAATAGACATGGTGTTCAATCTTTTAGTTCGATAACTTTCGAACATCACTATTAGTTAATTGATATTTTTCGTTTGACTCTGGGCAATGAGCAAAACCTTCTTCATTAAAATGTAAACGATGCCCATATTCACTCATCCAGCCAATTTGTTTTGCTGGGTTACCTACCATCAAAGCATAAGACTTTACTTCTTTTGTGATTACAGCACCGGCACCTATAAAGCAAAATTTTCCTAAATCGTTTCCACATACAATAGTAGCGTTGGCGCCAATTGTACTCCCTTCTCTTACTACAGTTTTTTCATATTGATCTCTTCGATTAACTGCACTCCTGGGATTAGTAATATTAGTGAATACCATTGAAGGCCCAAGAAATACATTATTCTCGCAAATCACTCCAGTATAAATAGATACGTTATTCTGGACTTTGACCTGATCGCCTAAAATTACTCCCGGCGATATCACACAATTTTGCCCAATGTTACATCGACTGCCAATCTTTGTATTTGGCATAATGTGCGTAAAATGCCAAATTTTAGTGTCATCGCCAATTTCACAACCTTTGTCGATTACAGAAGTCTCATGTGCGAAATAGCTCATTACTTTTTAATGTATTTGGTGAAGTCATTGTGATCTTTTTTATAAAGATCTTCTTTACTTAAAGACTTAAAATAATCGTAAGTTATTTTTAAACCTTCAGAACGATGAACTTTTGGTTCCCAACCTAATTTTTCTTTTGCAATGCTAATATTAGGTTGACGTTGCATAGGATCATCTTTCGGTAACTCTTTGAATACTATTTTTTGATTGGTGCCTGTTAGTTTAATAATCTCTTCAGCAAAATCTAGAATAGTAATTTCATCGGGGTTGCCAATATTTACAGGCATAGAATAGTTACTCATTAATAAGCGGTAAATTCCTTCAATCAAGTCGTCTACATAGCAAAATGAACGAGTTTGAGAACCATCTCCAAATACTGTTAAGTCTTCGCCACGCAGAGCTTGACCAACAAAAGCTGGGAGCACTCTTCCATCATTAAGTCTCATTCTTGGGCCATAAGTATTGAAAATTCGTACTATAGAAACATCTACGCCATGAAAACTGTGATAGGCCATTGTAATGGCTTCTTGGAATCGCTTTGCTTCGTCATATACTCCCCTTGGGCCAATTGGGTTAACATTTCCCCAATAATCTTCAGTCTGTGGATGTACTAAAGGGTCACCATATACTTCAGAAGTTGAAGCAACAAGAATTTTAGCATTCTTGGCTTTGGCTAGTCCCAATAAGTTGTGTGTTCCTAGAGAACTTACTTTTAAGGTCTGTATAGGGATTTTTAAATAATCGATTGGGCTTGCTGGTGATGCAAAATGTAAGATATAATCTATATCACCTGATACATGAACATAATTTGAAACATCTTGATGGTAAAATTCAAATTCCTCTTTGCCTATAAGATGCTCTAAATTTTTTAGAGTACCCGTTATCAAATTGTCCATTCCCACTACATGGAAACCTTCATTGATAAAACGATCACAAAGATGTGAACCTAAAAAACCTGCTGCTCCAGTAATTAATACCCTTTTCATCAGACAGTTGTTACAGTGTTTCTTCCAATGCTAACGTAATGAAATCCTTCTTTGTTCATCATTGAAAGATCGTATAGGTTTCGTCCATCAAAAATGATCTTGTTCTTCAACTTCTCACTCACCTTTTTAAAATTAGGATGGCGGAAAGCTGACCATTCTGTAGCGATGATTAAAAAGTCTGCTTCTTCGCATGCATGATAAGCATCCATTGCAAAATGAATTTTATCTCCTAATCGTTCCTGCACATTAGACATTGCTTCTGGATCATATGCTGAGATAGAAGCACCATTTGCTATGAGTTCATCTATCAAATAAAGTGCTGGAGCTTCACGGATGTCATCAGTGTCTGGTTTAAAAGCTAAACCCCAAAGGGCTACTTTTTTTCCTTTAATGTCTCCTTTAAAGTGGCTCATAATTTTTGGCATCAAGGCAGTTTTTTGCTCTTGATTAACTTGCATAACCGCATCCAGGATTTGAAAATCATAACCCTCTTCTTTTCCTGATTTTGCCAATGCTTGAACATCTTTAGGGAAACAACTACCACCATAGCCTATACCCGGGAATAAGAAACGTTTTCCTATTCTAGTATCAGATCCTATTCCTGCTCTTACAGCATCAACATCAGCACCAACTTTTTCACAAAAATTAGCGATCTCATTCATGAATGTAATCTTTGTTGCCAAAAATGCATTTGCAGCATATTTGGTCAATTCAGCTGATTTTTCATCCATAAAAATAATTGGGTTGCCTTGTCTAACATAAGGCTTGTACAATTCTTCTAACATAGATCGAGCCTTATCAGAAGAAGTTCCAATAACTACTCTGTCAGGTTTTAAAAAGTCATCTACAGCAAAACCTTCACGTAAAAATTCGGGATTAGAAACCACGTCATAGTCAATAGTAGCATTTTTAGCTACAGCAGCATTTACCTTTTCGGCAGTACCAACAGGAACGGTGCTCTTATCTATTATAACCTTGTAATCTGTGATCATTTTTCCCAATTGCTCGGCTACACCTAGCACATAAGATAAATCTGCTGAACCATCTTCCCCAGGGGGTGTAGGTAATGCTAGAAAGATAATAGTAGTGTCTTTAATAGCAGAAGCTAAATCGGTGGTAAAACTCAATCGTTTTTGTTTGATATTTCTTTCAAATAAAATATCTAAATGTGGTTCGTAAATGGGAACAATTCCATTCTTCATTTTACGAACTTTTTCTTCATCAATATCAACGCATACTACTTCATTTCCAGTTTCTGCTAAACATGTGCCAGTTACTAATCCTACGTAACCAGTTCCAACTACTGCAATTTTCATTCTATTTATTTATAAATTCTTTTAATGTTTCTGTGATTTTTACAAGCTGATCATCATCAAGTTCTGTGTGCATTGGCAAGCTCAGTACTTCACTTGCTAATTGCTCTGCAACAGGAAAAGTTCCATCACTATATCGATCATCTCTATAAGCTTTCTGCTGATGTAAAGGCACTGGGTAATAGATCATAGCAGGAACGTTATTTTCCATCATATGAGCTTGTAGTGCATTTCTATCAATGCCTTTTATTTTAAGTGTGTACTGATGAAATACATGGTCTGAGTTAGCTACTCTTAAAGGGGTGATCACATTTGCGAGGCCTTTAAAAGCTTCATCATAATAATCTGCTGCCTTTTGACGTGCAGCTCCATAATTATCTAACTGTTCTAATTTTATACTTAAAACTGCAGCTTGGATGCTGTCTAATCTAGAGTTTACGCCAATTTCATCGTGATAGTAGCGTACCTTCATTCCATGATTAACAACCATTCTTGCTTTGTTGGCCAGCTCATCATCATTGGTAAATAGAGCACCACCATCTCCATAACAGCCTAAATTTTTAGATGGGAAGAAAGAAGTACATCCAAAATCACCAATGGTACCAGACTTTTTAGAAGTCCCATCTGTAAAATGATAGTTTGATCCAATTGATTGCGCTGCATCCTCAATAACCAAAAGGTTGTTTGCTTTAGCAATTCTCATGATTTCATCCATATTGGCACATTGACCAAATAGATGAACTGGAATAATGGCTTTGGTTTTAGGAGTAATTGCCTCTTCTATGGCTTGAGTAGAAATTAAGAATGAGTCTTCATCACAATCTACCAAAACGGGTTTCAGTCCTAAAAGTGCGATTACTTCAGCTGTAGCTACAAAGGTAAATGTAGTGGTGATTACTTCATCTCCTGACTTTAAGCCAAGTGCCATCATTGCTACTTGTAATGCATCCGTTCCATTGGCACAAGGAATAACATGTTTTACGTTTAAATAATCTTCTAATTCGGTTTGGAATCGCTTGACTTCCGGTCCATTAATAAATGTTGCAGACTCAATTACCCCTTGGATCCTTTGATCAACCTCTGCTTTGATTTTCTGGTACTGACCCTTTAGGTCTACCATTTGAATATCCCTCATATTCATTTTTTTAAATGGGCTGCGAAGATAGTGTTTTTAGCTAAGTTATTCCTCCATTACACTGTTAATTACCATGAAAAACTATTGGTAATTTAGCACAATGAAGAAGTGGATTTTTGGTCTAATTTGTTTGGTGACGGTTAATTGTTATACCGTAGATGTTTTTGCTCAAGCAAGTCAAGATTCTGATTCAGCTTCGGCTTTTGCTTTTATTCGATTTCAATACTCTTTATTATCTCCTGCAGGCGATTTTGAAAAAACATTTGGAGTGACACAAGCTGTAGGTGGAGCATTGGCCTATAAAACGGCAACCAATTGGCATTTTGAAGTGGAAGGAAGTTTTCTGTTTGGTGGAGATGTAAAGCGCAAAGATCTTTTAAGTGGAATCATTAACGAGGCTGGGGATGTTACTGATGCAGACGGAGAATTGGTTAAAGTAATATTAGACATGAGAGCTTATAGTCTTTATGGCTCTGTAGGGAAACTGTTTCCAATATTTGGCAATCAAAATTCAGGTATTTTGGTTCAATTTGGAGTAGGTTACTTACAGCATAGAATTAAAGTAGACTTTAGAGATGGGGAAGTATTTCAATTTAGTGATGAAATGCTAAAAGGTTACGATCGTTTGCACAGAGGTGTTGCCTTAAAGCAGTTTGTAGGGTATCAATATTTTGGAAAGAGGAATTTGATCAATTTCAATATAGGCTTTGAATTTAACCAAGGCTTTACCAAAAACAAAAGAGAGTATAATTACGACAGTCGTTCTTTTGATAAAGGTCAGAAGACAGATCTTTTGAATGGATTGCGAATTGGTTGGACAATTCCTATAAAAGAAAGAACATCTGACGATTTTTATTATTACTAGTATTTTAATGGTTCATGCGAATCTTCTACACGCTTAGTATTCAACTTTATTTTCTAGCCATTTCTTTAACGGCCTTATTTGGGAAGAAGAAGGCTAAACAATGGCTAAATGGAAGGCAAAAATGGCAAGAGAAACTAGAAGGAGTAATTCTCACTGACAAAAGTGTTGCTTGGTTTCATGCTGCATCTTTGGGCGAATTTGAACAAGCACGGTCATTAATTGAGAAGGTCAAAAAGGAGCAACCTCATTATTTTATTTTATTAACCTTTTTTTCCCCCTCAGGATATGAGGTAAGAAAAGATTATTCAAAGGCTGACTTTGTTTGTTACCTTCCATTAGATACTATAAAAAATGCTAAAAAGTTTCTAAAAATAGTTCAACCAAAAATCGCAGTATTTGTAAAGTATGAGTTTTGGTTTAACCTGCTTAAGGTATTAAACAAGCAAGAGATAAATACCATTCTGATTTCGGGGATCTTTAGAGAAAATCAACACTTCTTTAAAGCATATGGGGGTTGGTTTAGAAAACATTTAAAAGCGTTTAATCATTTCTATGTGCAGAATGAAATCTCACAACAACTTTTGGAAGGAATTGGCCATACCAATGTTTCAGTAGTCGGTGATACTCGCTTTGATCGAGTAGTGAGTTTAGCAGAAGAAAAATATGAAGATCAACGTTTCGAGAGTTTCAGTGAAAACAATAAAGTAATTGTTTTTGGAAGCAGTTGGTCCACTGAAAATGAAGTGGCGATTGAGCTAAGTAAACTTGGAGGGGAAGAAAAAATAATTATTGCACCCCATGAGATTAATGCTTCAAAAATTGAAAAGCTGAAGCAAGCATTAGATGGGCAAGTAAGCTTGTTTTCGGAAACTAAAGAAGATCAGGATTTGAGTGGGTTTAAGGTGCTGATTATTGACCAGATTGGCTTGTTGTCTAAAATATATCGTTTTGCAAGCATTGCCGTTATAGGTGGAGGCTTTGGAGCTGGAATTCACAATACTTTAGAAGCAGCTGTTTATGGTTGTTCGGTTCTTTTTGGACCAAATTATCAGAAGTTTCAAGAAGCTCAAGACCTATTGAAAAAGGGTGGTGCCTATAGCGCTAAGGATAAAACAGAATTGCTAGAGCAAATTCAACAGCTTTTGAATGATGATGAAAAAAATGAGCATGTAGCAAAACTTGCACAAGACTATGTAAAAGGGAATGCAGGTGCTACAACTAAAATTGCTCAGGAGAGTTTTAGCTAAAACCTCTTCTAGAATTTGGATTATGCTAATTCTTCAAGCTCTAAAAGGATAAAGTATTTAATGAGAAACAAACACATTAGGGTCTTAACAATTGTAACAGCTTGCTGCTTATTTACTTTCTCAGCACAAGCCCAAAAGAAGTTTGCAGACAATCTAAATGGTATGGTTAATCTGCATTCAGGCTATAATTTGCCTGAATATCCATTCATCTCTGCCTTAACAAAAGATTATGTTCGCTCAGTAGAAGTAGCCTTATTCAAGGAGACAGTAGGGAAGAATAAGTGGGAGCAATTGTACAATTATCCCGATTATGGTCTATCTGTATTTTACTCTACCTTGGGCAACGATGAAGTGTTTGGCAGAGAATTAGCTTTAACCTATTTCTTTCGCTTGTATTTTTATTCCAAGAATCGCCTGCATTTATACAACCGCTTAGGAATAGGAGTAAGTTACGTTAGTAAAAAGTTCGATTTGGAAGATAACTTTCAGAATGTAGCAGTAGGTTCAAATGTTAACATTCACTTTAATGCTAGAATTGGAGCAAGGTATTTATTGAGCGATAAGTTTAGCTTACTTACTGGACTTTCATTTGATCACTTTTCCAATGGAAATACCAGTGAACCTAACTTGGGTATTAATTACCTTACAGGCTTTGGAGGCATAAGTTATGGCTTAGGGAAAAAAGGTAAAGTCCAGCAACATAAGATAGAAGAGCATGTAAAAGAAGACAGAGTGATGCTTTTTGCGAGTATAGGAGGAAAACACAGTAGGGCCTTATCTTCTAAATATTTCCTTACCTCTTCTTTGTCAGTTGACTTTGAAAGAATGCTCTCTAGGAAGTTTCGTTTTGGAGTAGGTGCAGATTTCTTTTACGATTCATCAGTGAAAAATAGCTTAGAGAAAGAATCAAAGAAGCATAGCTCTTCTGATGATTTTCAAACGGGTATTCACATTTCTCAAAGCTTAATCTACAATCGAATAAGTATAACCTTACAAGAAGGAATTTATATAGGTTTAACTGAGAAAGTGGACGATTATCTAATCTACAACAGAGGAATTATTCAATATCAACTTAACGATCAATTTGCTGTGCGCCTTGCTATGAAATCACATTTACACATATTAGATTTTCCGGAAATAGGAGTTGGAATTAAATTATAGTTATGAAACAGTTAACCCTTATGTCGATTATCGTTTGTTTCCTTTTTGCATGCAAAAAGGAAGCTGATATAAAGCGTAAAATGTTAAATACTGAAGCTTTCCATGAAATTGAATTAAACGATGCTTTTGATGTTTTTTTAACCGAAGGAAACGCTTATTCCGTTGAAATTGTAGGAGATGAAAAAATCATAGAACATGTAGAAGCAAAAGTTAGAGATAGTATACTTCGTATAGAAAATGATAGAAAAGTAAAATGGAGAACACCCACAAATAATAAAATAGAGTTATACATAACAGCACCAGCATTGGAAAAAGTATCAGCAACAGAAGGTTGCGACATTAGAACCATGAATGCTATTACAACACATGACTTTGGCCTAATACTTAGCGGAAAAGCAAATGAAGCAACTCTTGAATTGGGAGGGAATACCTTTTTTTACTGGAATAACTTTCCAACAGGAGGTAAACTCACCTTATTTGGTGAGATAGAAGAATTGAAACTTTGGAATGTAGCTTTAATGTCTATTGATGCTAAAAACCTTACCACCAGCTACGCATTGGTAGAAAACAGCTCTAAAGGAGATTGTGAAATTAATGTGTTAGACCGTTTGGATTATAGCATAAGAGGGGAGGGGAACATTCAATTATATGGTCAGCCAGCAGAAATTAATGCAAATGAACTAAGCTCTTCGGGGAGATTAATTCAGCATTAATAGCAAATAAAACAAGCTGAATAGAGTTATTAGCTAAACGCTAAAAATTAAGGTGATGAACAAAACAATTTACATCTTATTCCTATCATTTATTTTACTTGACTCTTGTGCACAAGAGGTAAAGCAAGAAAAGAAGGAAGTTGTTGAACAAGAAGCAAACGAAATTATAGCGGACTACAAAAAGATTGTGCCTGCAGGAACGGTTTTAGAAACGAGGATACTACCACCGCTTAAGTACGAACGTACAAAAGAAGGCGTCAATTCATTTGGAGCCTACTTAAGACAATTGCCTTTAAAGCCGCATGGGTCTAGAGTACTTTTGTACGATGGCAACAGCAAGCCCAATTACAATGTATATGATGCAGTGGTAGATTTAGAAATAGGAAACAAAAATTTACATCAATGCGCTGATGCGGTAATGCGATTACGAGCCGAGTACTTGTGGAAGCAACAGAAATATGATGACATTCACTTCAATTTTACAAACGGATTTCGGGTTGATTATGCGGAGTGGATGAAGGGAAGAAGAATGGTAGTGCAAGGAAATAAGACCTATTGGGTAGATAGAGCTGCTCCTTCCAATACCTACCAGGATTTTTGGAATTACATGGAGCTCATCTTCAATTATGCAGGAACACTTTCTCTTTCAAAAGAACTAGAGGCTGTTAAAGTTGAACAGATGAAAATAGGCGATGTGTTTATTTGGGGAGGTTCTCCAGGGCATGCTATTCTTGTGGTAGATATGGCTGTTAATCCCAATACGAAAGAAATGATTTTCCTCTTGGCTCAAAGCTATATGCCGGCTCAGGAAACTCAAATTCTCAAAAATCCCAATAATGCTGAGTTAAGCCCCTGGTATGCAGTTTCTGAAATAGGGGCTGAATTGCATACACCTGAGTGGGATTTTAGTGCGGATGCTTTAAAGCGATTCGGGGAGTAAATGAAAAAGTTAATTAGAAAGACATTACTTATTTCAAATATTCTTCTCATTTGTTTGGAGATCATAATTATTGCCTTAATCAAGTTCAATATAATTTCTTCAAATTATGGCCTTGAAGTTAGATTTAACCTCTTCACTTATTTATCAATTCTAGGTTTTCAAACAATGACAATTTATTTAGCTTCAAATACTAAAAAGGATATTAATCAGAGTAATCTATTAATGGCTCAATTAATAATTTATCCTTTTGTATTTGCTTTTATTCTAAATGAACTCAATGTAATTTAAAATAAGTTTTAAATACAGTTACAAGCATTCCCAATTCAATTAATAGAAACTTTTAGGCACATTTCGATCAAATTACCTCCTCTGTGAATATCTTGTTCTTAAGTTCTCTAATTACATTAAGTGGTAATGATTTCTCCACCGTAAATTTGAAGGCTATAAAGGAGAAAATTTCATGCAACAATACCACGATTTACTGCAGCACATTTTAGAAAAAGGAGTCACAAAAGAAGACCGAACAGGTACAGGGACCATTAGTGTTTTTGGTTACCAAATGCGATTTGATTTAAGTGAGGGTTTCCCAGTGTTAACGACTAAAAAATTACACCTGCGTTCAATTATTTATGAGTTGTTGTGGTTTTTAACGGGTGATACTAACATTAAATACCTCAAAGAAAATGGAGTAAGCATTTGGGATGAATGGGCAGATGAAGAAGGAAATTTAGGGCCTGTTTATGGTTCTCAATGGCGTTCTTGGCCTACACCAAACGGAGGGCATATCGATCAGATTACAAAGATCATTGATCAAATTAAAAACAACCCAGACTCTAGAAGAATCATTGTAAGTGCGTGGAACGTAGCTGAGGTAGAAAACATGGCTTTGCCTCCATGTCATGCCTTTTTTCAGTTTTATGTGGCAGAGGGTAAGCTTTCTTGTCAACTGTATCAAAGAAGTGCAGATACCTTTTTAGGTGTTCCTTTTAATATTGCTTCTTATGCATTATTGACTATGATGGTGGCTCAGGTATGTGACTTAGAGGTTGGCGACTTTGTACACACCTTAGGTGATGCACATTTGTATTCGAATCACATAGATCAAACAAAATTACTGTTGGAAAGAGAGTTTAGAGCCCTACCAACGATGAAAATTAACCCAGAAGTAAAGAGCATCTTTGACTTTAAGTACGAAGATTTTGAATTGCTGAATTACGACCCACATCCACACATTAAAGCAGCTGTTGCAGTATAACCTATGTTGATTTCACTAATAGTTGCGGCGTCGGAAAATAACGTCATTGGTAGAGACAATGATTTGCCTTGGAAATTACCAGATGATATGAAGTTTTTTGTAAAAACAACAAAAGGGCATCACATCTTAATGGGTAGGAAAAATTTAGAGTCATTTGGAAGACTATTGCCCAATCGAACCAATATTCTGCTTACAAGAGATCGCTCCTATCAATTTGAAGGAGCAGAAATCTTTTATGACTTAGAAGAAGCGATTGAATTTGCCAAGGCTAATGGGGAAGATGAATTGATGGTAATAGGAGGGGGAGAGATTTACAAGCAGTGCCTTCCTTTTACTGATAGAATTTACCTAACACGCATCCACACCCAAATTGAGGGAGACACCTTTTTTCCTGAATTAGACCCTAATGATTGGAAGTCAACTTCTGAGCTTTATCATCCAAAAGATGAAAAGCATGCATTTGATTTTACTTTTATCACCTATAAAAAGGGTAAATAACGGACTCGATTTACGACGATTACCTTAGTTGCTTGCCATCCTAATTGATAGTTCTTTGTGGTATAAATTTTTAAAAAAGAAATACCATGAAACTTAAAATATTTTTTATTCCATTAATCGTTGGCTTATCCTTTGTAGCTTGTAGTGATGACGATGAAGATACTCCAGCGCCGTCTACTACAGCAGCTAATACAACTACAGCTTGTAATGGTGGAGATGGTTTTTGCATGAATTATGCTGGTGTTGAAAAGAGTGGTGCAGCAAAATTGACTGTACAAGGCGCTAGAAATAAAGTTCGAGTATTCTGGGAAAGCGGATCAGGGGCTTCCTTTGAACAAGTAGAACTCGACATTTATTCTTTATCAGCTGGAACTTTTCCAGTAAATGATTTGGCAACACCAAACTCTGCATTTGTGCAATACTTCTCAACTGCTAATGGAGTGAACAATCCTGCATATGGGACAGTGATTGTTACTCAATTAGATACCATTACAGGTGTGACAGGAACGTTTGAAGTAACCATGAAAGACAGTACTAAAGTTACCGGAGGGATTTTTAGAAATGTAGTGAAATAAATAGCTACACCTTCAAAAGAAAAAAGCAGGCTATTTAGCCTGCTTTTTTCTTTTGAAATAATATATGTTGTATGTAATTAAGCTACCTTCAATTGTTTTAAAGCAGACGTTTCAAAACGTCTTTTAGCATAATTTAAATCAATTCTCAGCTTTTCAATCACTACCTTAGAAGGGCTCTCAAACATATGCTCTAAGAGAATGGCCTCGCAAATAGATCGTAGTCCTCTAGCTCCTAATTTATACTCTATAGCTTTTTCAACCATAAAGTCGAGAACATTTTTGTCAAAACTCAATTCAATGTTGTCCATTTCAAACAATTTGATGTATTGTTTCAAAATGGCATTTTTAGGTTCGGTTAAAATTCTCTTTAAAGCTGCTTCATCTAAAGGACGTAAGTGGCTTACCACAGGAATTCTTCCTATTAGTTCAGGAATCAAACCAAAAGAACGAATATCAGCTGGAGTAACATATTGTAGCAGGTTTTCACCATCTACTAATTTGTTTTCAGTTTGAGTTTTGAAACCAACAGCATTGGTGTTCATTCGTTTTCCAATAACCTTATCAATTCCCGCAAAGGCACCGCCACATATAAAGAGAATGTCTTGCGTATTAATAGATACCATCTTTTGCTCAGGATGTTTTCTTCCGCCTTGAGGTGGTACACTTACAGTAGCACCTTCTAAAAGTTTCAAAAGAGCCTGTTGCACACCTTCACCAGAAACATCTCTTGTAATAGAAGGATTGTCACCTTTTCTCGCAATCTTATCAATTTCATCGATGAATACAATTCCTTTTTCAGCTTTAGCAACATCATAGTCTGCAGCCTGTAAAAGCCTTGAAAGGATGCTTTCTACATCTTCTCCTACATAACCAGCTTCAGTTAATACTGTTGCATCAGCAATGCAAAAAGGAACATCCAATAAACGAGCAATGGTTTTTGCCAATAAGGTTTTACCACTACCTGTTTCTCCTACAAGAAGCACATTTGATTTTTCAATATCAATGTCGCCAATCAAAGAAGCTTTGGCTACCCTTTTATAATGGTTATATACTGCTACAGAGAGTACCTTTTTGGCATCTTCTTGTCCAATTACATACTCATCAAGGTGTTTCTTGATTTCTGTAGGTTTATGGATTACA